>Ga0315905_10000055_pt1 | contig 116150 bp, 119 predicted proteins | sample LakEriMetagenome_5_FD_203522 | JGI IMG/M metagenome (GOLD analysis project Ga0315905, IMG submission 203522) | Freshwater fungal communities from buoy surface, Lake Erie, Ohio, United States - Buoy 4 MA121 | ecosystem: Environmental > Aquatic > Freshwater > Lake | place: USA: Lake Erie, Ohio...
GTTGTACCGTGGTTCGTTCGTCGCCGTAGCTATGGCCGTTCACTCCTGTGCAAGTGGCTCTCCCTTTCGATTGCCCAATAAACCTGGATAACCGTTAAAAGGGGCACGCGAGGTCGCGCAGCACGCAACGCGTGCGACGGGACCCAGACGCACTCCCGCTAACGGGGTGGCTGGGTGGGGCGAACCCACTTTTGCCGATGTATTGCTGGAAAGACTACCGCCAAAATGCTGCCTTCAACCGCTTTTGCCATGTACCGTCACCTGCGTGAATATGCCTAACGACAGTGCAATCCCCCAAGAATCTGAAATTGACTTAGCTGAAGCAGCCGAAGCCCTAGCCGAGACCCGCCAGCGTCTTGCCGAGGTTCCCGCCGAGGTCGTTGTGGTGAACCACGTCATGGGTCTGTATGAACTCGCCGCTATTCACTTGTCTGCTCAACCGCCTCGCCTCTTTGAGGCTGCTCTCGCCATTGACTCGGTTGCGTGCTTGGTGGAAGGTCTTGAAGGGCGCCTTGGTGATGAGGAAGCAACTTTGAAGCTAGCGCTAGACAATATTCGCATTGCCTTTGTACAAATTAAAGATGCGATGTTAAAAGACGAAGAGGATATGGCTTAATCGTTTTTTTGAATATTCCATGCTTCTGACTTATTGAAACGCATGACAATTTCAAAAAGCACCTTTTGCCCCGCCGCTATTTCACGCGAACCGTCAGCAATAGCGATGCAATGAAAGAGATACCGATTGCCATTGGCCGAGTCGATGTAACCAAGACCCGCCGGTGAATCGAACTCGACAACGAGGCCAACATGAGTGCCTTCTACGAATGGGGCATCGGTTGCGGCAAAGGTTCCCATTGATTAATGAATAATTTTAGAAATAGGGATTTCAAGGATGTCGCTGGCCCCTGCATCTTTGAGAGCAGGTATGACTGTGTTGATGGTGCGCTTTTGCACTACAGACTCGATGGCGTAATCGCCAGAGGCCAAGCGACTTACCGTTGGCGACTTGGCTGATGGCAAGACTTTCAGAACCTTTTCAAAACTTGCTTCACTTACATTGAGCTTCACAAGTACTTGCCCACGGGCTTCCAATGTTCCAATGAGCAACGTATGGAGTTGCTCCATTGCATGACGCTTTTCTGGGTTCGCCCACGAGGCTGGGTAAGCAATGAGTTCTGTGTAGCTGGTGAGAATGGTGTCGATAATGCGTAGGCCAGCTGCACGCAAGGCTCGGCCAGTTTCCGTAATGTCGACAACACAGTCTGCGATATCGGGAATTTTTGCTTCACTTGCCCCATACGACAACCGAACATCGGCTTGAATACCTTTGTCGGCAAAATAACGTTTCGTCATTTCGGGGTATTCGCTCGCTACCCGTACGCCTGCAGGCAAGTCTTCCGTGCGTTGAACTGCCGAGTTTCCGTCGACGGCAACGACTACGCGAACTGGGTTATTTGTTGCTTTTGAATATTGCAACTCGCCCAAGCTATGTACTGTGCTGCTGGTTTCTTCCACCCAGTCGCGACCAGTAATACCAAGGTCAAAAAGACCCTCGGCGACATACACGGGAATTTCTTGAGGACGCAAAATGCGCACTTCAACTACACGTGGGTCGTCGATAGAAGCGCGATAGTCAACTGAGGACGAACGAATGACAGTGAGATCGGCAGCCTCGAAAAGTTCGAGGGTTGCTTTTTCTAATGAACCTTTAGGCAAGACGAGGCGAAGCACCCTTGCATCTTACGAGAACACGTAATGGATGCCTCGGGATTATTGCCCTCAGTGCTGCGTTGGGGTCTCACATAGCAAAGCAAGAGCATGTGGAAGCACGTCGACAATGGCGCCAAGCTGCTCGACACAGCCTTTAGGGCTGCCAGGCGTTGTTACCACGATGCACTGCCCCACCACTCCGGCAACTCCTCGCGAGAGCCGACCTAACGGATTCACTGCCCGCATTGCTTCAGACAAACCAGGAGCCAACCGTTGAATGACACGAAGAGCACCTTCTGGAGTTTCATCGCGAGGAGAGAACCCAGTACCGCCGGTAGAGACGACAAGACCAGAGAAGGAATTGGTCATGACCGACAGTTGAGCAAATACCGTCTCTTCCCCATCGGCACACAGGGCATGCTCTACCACCGTAAACCCGTGCTCTTCGAGAAAGGCGACGAGTGCTCGACCAGAGAGATCTTCACGATGACCGGTAGAAACGCCGTCGCTTACGGTGAGAACTTTTGCCTGCCATGAAGTGGTCATGATGCATCCTTGTTTGTAGAAGAAGAAACGAACTCAAATTGGTCACCAACAGACACTCGCAACCCATTTGCCCAGTCTCTGGCCAGCATGGGCTTTTTACTTTCTGCTTGCACATACGAAACAAGTAGATGGCCATCTGCTGTGTGCATCACAATTCCGTCTTTTCGCATTTCAATAATTGCGCCGACAGCAGGACTAGTAACTGAAATGTTTTCTGATGTAACTGTGTGCACACAGGCATCGAGAATCTTTATGCGTTGATTTCTGAAATATGAAAAAGCGCCACCCACACGCACCTGTCGCACGGCCTGCCTTGCTGGATTACCCCAACTAATTTGCAGTTCCGAAGGTGAAATCTTTTCCGCGTGCACTGGTTCCCCAGCTTGTGCTGTTGGCTGAGGAAAACCATGGCGCAACATATGCGCCAACTGCTGTGCTCCCACTACTCCGAGTCGTGAACGTAGTTCATCTGCGCTTTCGTGAGCAAGTATTTCCACCTCTTCAACTGCGTAAACCCCACCCGTATCGAGACCCTCTTCAATTTGCATAATGCTCGAGCCAGTCTTTGCGTCGCCACTTAAAATTGCGCGCTCAACAGGGGCAGCACCACGCCAACGCGGCAACAAAGAAAAATGCAGGTTGACAAGCGGGATGAGAGAGATGAGCGGTTCTTTCAAGATGCGCCCATAGGCAACCACAACACCGGTAACGCCTGAAAGAGAGTCTCGATTCTGGAGCTCGGCCACCACTGCGTCGATGGAATCGAAACATGGGATATTGAAAGCGGTTGCCGCAGCCTTCACAGGCGAAGGTGAGGTATCGGATCCGCGACCACGACGTTTGTCGGGACGCGTGACAACTGCTTCAACATTTATTCCACTCTCAATGAGCAATGCAAGAACTTCGCTCGAAATTTCTGGAGTACCAAAAAAGATGACGCGTTCAGTGGGCCCAGAAGGCGCGGGTACCAGGAGAGATGCGATAGTTCCTACTTCAGTTTGATGACCTTGGGCTCTTGACTCTTGATTTTCTCTCGAGCTCCAGAGGCATCGTCGAGCGCTTCTGTTAAACGTCGGTATTCTGCTAAAGCTTCGGTTCGCTGATCTGGAGTCATACGTTCAAACATTAAGACGCCATTCAAATGATCGAGTTCATGCTGGAAGAGTCGTGCCAAAAGTTCGTCGGCCTCAACCGATACTTCTTCGCCATCAATATTGATTCCCTTAAGAAGAATTTCTTTGGGCCGAACCATCTCGACATAGAGACCAGGGATAGATAGACAACCTTCTTCGTACACCCATTCGCCAGCTGACTCGACGACGACCGGATTAATGAGAACCTCGGCCCCATCGCCAATGTCATAAACGAAGAGTTGCTTTTGGACGCCAATTTGAGGAGCGGCCAGGCCAATACCCGGAGCGTCGTACATGATGTCGAGCATCGCGTCGGTGAGGCGCACTAACTTGTCGTCAATATTTTCAATTGCAAGCGATTGCGACTTCAATACCGGATCGCCATATGTCCTGATTTCGTATCCCACACCTGTAAGGCTATCTACGATGAACTCAGGAGCGCAGCAACATTACTTTTCCTCTGAAGAAGGTGACCTCGCAAATATTGCCTCTGCAGTGCGAGACGTCAATTGGAATGCGTTTGGTCACGATTTCCTCGCAAAAAGCGACAGGGGCGTCTTTAGCTACGACCACCTCGACAGAGGAACCGCAGTCTTTTTCACTTTGGTGCCTCCCCCGCCAGAGCATGGCAACTTTCTCGACCTTGGATGTGGCTGGGGTCCAATGTCTTTATGCATGGCAAAACTTGCCCCTGCAAGCAAGGTGTGGGCAATAGACGTCAACCCGCGCGCCCGTGATCTCTTACTGCGAAATATCAACATTGCACAACTGAAGAACATTCACGTGGACACCCCCGACAATGTTCCCAGCGACATTCAGTTTGATCTCATCTGGAGCAACCCACCCATTCGCATTGGGAAAGATGCACTACACGATTTGCTCCTCAGATGGCTGCCTCGATTATCTCCAACCGGAGAAGCTTGGCTTGTTGTGCAAAAAAATCTTGGTTCTGATTCTCTTGCGCAATGGATAGTAGAAAATGGATTTAACGTCAAGCGTTTGGGAAGCAAAAAGGGATTCCGCGTTTTATGCGTAACGCATCGGATCGACATAACAACGGAACCGAGTTGATAACTCATCGCGCAATTGAGCTATTCCTTGTGACAACGCCTCGTCGTTGTCGGCCCGCACAAGAAACTCTGCGGTCTTCACGCTAGAAGAGAACGCAAGTTTACAATGTGCCCAATCAGCCGGGTTGAACGTTGGATCAGCAAAAACGACACGGGCCATTGCCGCGTACGGGGGCAACTGCATCACCTTGCGTTTTTTTTGCTCACGTTCAATGAGTAGTTGCGGCTCTGGCGAAACAAAATCGGCGTACTGCGCATTCGACGCATCTTGCGACTGCAAAACAATGAGCGCATTACTTGAACCCTTTAAGAGCCGAATTGCATGAATCAACAACGTCCATGCCTGCTCACCTGCTCGATAGGTAGGAGCAAACAACTCATTGTCGAAGTCTAAAAAGACGACCACATCGGCCGAGGAAACACGATGCAACGCTGCTTCGGTACCGATATACACCAAAGACGCCGCATTTGCAGCAACGGTAGTTTCTGCTGACAATTCAACAACTTGTCGCAACGCTGCCTTTTCAATTTCATCGCGCATCTTGGCCACTCCTTTGCGCAAGAGGGCAAGAGCATTGCTTGAACACGACTGGCACGTAGCGGGGCGATGAACACCGCAGCGATTACATACCAGCATTCCTTCATCATTTTGAATAACCGCGGCGTCGCAGTTTTCACACCGAATAATTGCCTTACATGCCTTACATGACAACAGGCGTGACCGACCCTTGGTATTTAAAATGCACACAACGGTTTTCGACTTATCTCGCAGAACTTCAATGAGACGCGATGAAAGGAGACCGAATTGAGGCTTCTCTTCGTCTCCCAAATCGCTATACGGGTCAACTACCTCAATTGTCGGCCAATCGCTAGCTGCTGGCTCAACAAACCGCACCGCTTGCGACCCTGCCCAATGTGTTGCCGAAACCGTTGGCAGTGGAGAAACCAACAGACATGGAATACCAAGAGAGCGCGCTCTTTCAATTGCTACATCGCGGGAATGCCAGGTGGGACTGCGCTCATCTTGCAAGCGTTCATCATGTTCATCGAGCACAATGATGCTCTTGAGTTCTGGGATAGATGCCCACACGGCACTACGTGCGCCCACCACAACATCGACACCTTCAGCGGCGCGCTGCCAGTCGTCTGGCATTAAAGCAACCGATAAACCTTCTCGCCGAAGAGCCTGCGCAATGGTGCGAGCAAAACCTACTGACGGAGTAACAACAAGCGTTCTTCCCCGTGAGATACCAGATTCAAGCACAGGGCGTAATGGGCGTGGAGCTGGCCACACGAGCACTCCGCCTCGCCGATTGTTGAATAGTTCTTCAGCCTCTGCGACAACACCGCGTTGACCCGATTTACGAGCTGCCCCGCTGTGACGTGTTCCCAATTGCTTGACGCGAAGCGATGGGCTCGCAGAGGAAAGGACAGCTCTTAATGGCCCACAGAACCTTTGAGCAGCCCACTGCGAGAGTTGTACTACTTCTTCAGATGGCCCTTCTGAGAGAAGGCTGATGACGTCTTTAAATTTGATGAGACCCGCACGGACAACCTCGTCGATTACCCATGCATCGACACGGCGACCTTGTAGTTCAACGCGAACAATGCTGCCCACCTTGACATTTTTCAATGACTCGGGCACAAGGTAATCAAAAGTCTTATTCACTCCACTCACATTGGGCACAACACGAACAATGCGCCTACCCAACGAGGGTGAAGAAATTAACTCATGCTGGTTCAGAGCTTGACAGCCGCCTTGAACTCGGCGAGACGAGAAGTGTGCTCCCACGTGAACTGTGGCAATGCGCGACCGAAGTGACCATATGCAGCAGTCTTACGATAGATCGGACGCTTGAGGTCGAGGTCACGAACAATAGCGGCAGGACGCAGGTCGAATACGTTTCGCACTGCTTCTTCAATGACCGCGTTCGGAACAACTTCAGTTCCAAAAGTTTCCACCAAAATGCTGACAGGATGCGCAACGCCAATTGCATAAGCAACTTGTACTTCACAGCGGGTTGCAGCGCCTGAGGCGACAACATGCTTAGCTACCCAACGCGCAGCGTAGGCACCAGAGCGGTCGACCTTCGATGGGTCTTTGCCTGAGAAGGCTCCACCACCGTGACGACCCATACCACCGTATGTATCGACGATGATTTTGCGTCCGGTGAGTCCGGTGTCGGCATGTGGTCCACCCAACACGAACTTGCCTGTTGGGTTAACGAAGATGTCGTAATTATCATCGAGGAATTGCGCAGGAATAACTGGGCGAATTACTTGTTCGATGAGGTCAGGACGAATGACAGTATCGCGATCGGCTTCTGCGGCGTGCTGAGTAGAAATGAGCACTGTTTTCAAGCGAACTGGCTTGCCGTCTTCGTAGTCGAAGGTGACCTGAGTTTTGCCGTCTGGGCGCAGGTACGGAATGGCCCCCGACTTGCGCACTTCAGTGAGGCGCTCGGCCATGCGGTGTGCGAGCCAAATAGGAAGCGGCATGAGGTCGTCGGTCTCGTTACATGCATAACCAAACATCATTCCTTGGTCGCCAGCACCTTGACTGTTCAGAATGTCTTCACCGCTTTTACCCTTACGCACTTCTTCGCTGGAGTCGACACCTTGGGCAATGTCGGGGCTCTGCGCATCGAGGGTGACCATGACTCCGCATGTGTTGCCGTCGAAACCGAAGAGAGCATTGTCGTAGCCAATTTCGTTGATGACTGCGCGAGCGATATCGGGAATTGGAACGTAAGCATTTGTAGAAATTTCGCCAGCGACGATGCACAAGCCAGTGGTGAGCAAGGTTTCACACGCAACACGAGCATGAGGATCTTCCGTCAAGATGGCGTCGAGCACGGCATCGGACACTTGGTCTGCCATTTTGTCGGGGTGACCCTCGGTGACGCTCTCTGATGTAAATGTGTACTTGCTCACGTGTGCTCCTGTATGCGATGAAGTGACTTCTCTACGCTATCCAATATGCGTTGTGCGATAGTGGTTTTACTTGCCAGTTCGACCGTCATAGGGGCGTCATTTGCACTGATGATGACCACGGCATTGGTCTCATGCCCGAAGCCCACCTGTGGCAACGAGACATCATTTGCAACAATAAGGTCGAGGTTTTTCCGCTCTAACTTGCCCTGTGCATTCGCCAAGAGATTGCTGGTTTCAGCGGCGAACCCCACCAGTATTTGACCCGAACGCTTCATTTTGCCGAGACCGGCCAAAATATCGGGTGTGGCCTCAAGGACAATTGGCGGTACTCCGTCTTCCTTTTTCCACTTTCCATCGGCAATGGGAACAGGTCGGAAATCGGCAACCGCGGCTGCCATCACAATGACATCAGCACTTGGTGCAATTTTCTCAACAGCATCTTGCATTTGCTGTGCTGTTTCTACCTGCACTTGAGAAATACCTGGCCGAGTGGGGGCCATTTCCACAGTGGTGATGAGAGTGACGAGAGCACCACGGGAAGCAGCTGCGAGCGCAATGGCATGGCCTTGTTTGCCACTTGAACGGTTAGCGAGAACGCGGACCGCATCAATTGGTTCACGAGTTCCTCCTGCTGTCACCAAAATGTGCTTCCCCAGTAGCGCACCATTTTCCGTTTGGGACTGCAGAGCTTGAGCCATTACTTCCACAATATTTTCTGTTGCCGCAAGACGACCCTTGCCTACATCTCCGCCGGCAAGACGACCTTCTTCAGGGGGCGTAATGAAAACTCCGCGACCACGAAGAACAGAAATATTGTGCTGCACTGCGTCGTGCTCCCACATCTCTGTATGCATTGCCGGACACACAACAACTGGCGCTCGCGTAGCAATAAGGGTTGTGGTCAATAGATCTGATGAAATGCCAGCAACATACGACCCAAGGAGACGAGCTGTCGCTGGGGCAACAACGATGAGATCGGCTTTTTGACCAAGTCGCGTATGAGGAATGACGCTTTGGTCGTCCCACAACGAGGTGTGTACCGGCTCAGAGGACAATGCCGACAGTGTTGTTTTACCAATGAAGTGTTCTGCGTCGGGAGTCATGATGGTGGCAACATGCGCCCCGGCATCGACCAGGAATCGAATGAGCTCGACTGACTTGTATGCAGCGATGCCACCGCAAACACCAACGACAATAAATTTGTCTGTGAAAATTGTGGTCTCAGTCATAGCACAACAGTTGAAAGCGGATCTTCTGACAGTGCCAACGGCAATTTACTCGGCGTTGTCTGGCGTGCTGTTCTCTGCAGCTTCAGCAGCAATTTCAGCATCGATAGCGGCTTGCTCTTGTGCAGCTGCAGCCCAATCGGTGAGATACACGTTGCCATCGACTGCGTCGTAGTACACATCGTCTGGCATTTCGGTTTTAATGATTTTGTCGGCAGCAATTTCTTCAAAGGCAATGCTGATGGGCTTGCGAGCAACCGAGCTCACCTGAGGTGGGATGGAATTGCCCAAGCCGTCACCCAACTGGTTGAAGTAGGAGTTGATTTGGCGCGCACGACGAGCACCCAAGGTAACGAGGCTGAATTTGGAGTCGACCCGATTGAGGAGTTCTTCAATTTTCGGATTGATCATTGAGTCATTTGCACGTGCCACGGGGGCCTCCAAGGTGTCTAGTGAGAAAAACGGGGTCGACGAAGTGGGTCTATCTTACCGAATAGTGCGCCGGTTACGTTCGTGGTGCAAAACTCGCAGAAGTTCCTGCAAAGTCAGCTCAAGATCGTCATTCACCACAACATGGTCGGCTATGGCGATGCCCACAGGTTCTTCTTCTTCAGCCTTGCGAAGGCGCTCTTCCACCTTTTGCTCGGGGTCTCCCCGACCCCTCAACCGGCGCTGCTGCTCGAGGCGAGATGGGGGCAAAACAAAAACAAGCACTGCATCGGGATGGCTGGCTTTCACCTGTTGCGCCCCGTCGACCTCAATTTCCAGAACAATGTCGTTTCCAGCAATTGGTTCAGGAGACGGGGTGCCGTAGTAGTTGCCCAAGAATGAGGTCCACTCTAAAAATCCGTTAGCCGCGATGCGGTCTTGGAAATCTTCGCGAGACACGAAAACATAAGCATTTGGATCTTCATTTTCACGTTGGCTACGTGTGGTCCATGACCGGCTCAACCACAGTTGTGGATCGCGCTTTACCAGAGCTTGGACAATGGTTCCTTTACCGACGCCACCGGGCCCCGACAGCACCAAAATGATGGGGTCGCGTGAAGCACTCATTTTTGCCCACCTGCGAAGAGCGTTTCCCATTGTTGACTTGTGATGGAAAGACAGGGGCTGAGATAGTCGACGCCCAATTCATCGAGTGCTCGCCGGGCAGATACCTTTCCCATTCCGGGAACAGACTCGGCAACTTTCACAACGTAGAGCGCATGCACGTGTGGGTTGTTGCTAATGAATTCACCGATGGATGCGCCATGAAATTCACCGCGGGCAACAGCTCCGACAAATTGTTCTCTTGCGTGCAAGACCTCGGCGACAGCAACCTCTACCTCATGGAGAGTAGAGAAACTTGTGCCTTTCATGACCTAACACTACCGAAACCAGTAGCCCGAATTGGGAAATGTTCGCACAACATCATGAGTGATGAGCCGTATTGGTGATTTCCGACCACTGTGACACGCCCTGTTTTCGCATCCATGCATGCATTTCATTCAATATTTTCATTGCAGCATCGGGACGTGCAAAAGAGGCTGTTCCTACTTGCACTGCATGCGCACCAGCTTGCATCATTGCAATTGCATCGTTACCGCTAGCAATACCGCCAACTCCGACAATGGGAATGTGTGGCAGTGCCTTGCGCACATCGAATACCGCACGCAACGCAACAGGGAACATTGCTCGACCCGATACACCTCCGCCGCCATTTCCTAACACTGGTTGGGCAGTTTTGGTATTCAACAACATTCCGAGCAAAGTGTTAGTGAGTGTGAGCGCTTCTGCACCGGCCTCCACAACGCTTCCTGCAATAGCGATGAGCCGGTCGGTATTGGGGCTCAACTTTGCCCACATTGGCACACCAGTGACGGCACAGGCAGCAATGACATTTGCGCTCATTTCTGCATCGTGCGCAATGATTCCTCCACGACCTTCCAAGTTGGGGCACGACAAGTTGACTTCAAGAGCAGCAATGCGGTGCGCATGTGGCGCGAGCAATTCTGCAGCTTGACGATATTCCTCAACCGTGCGGCCCCATATGCTCGCCACAATTGTGACCCCGTGTTTCTCGAGCTCGGGAAGATCTGTTTCACACCACTTCGGTACTCCCGGCCCTTGCAACCCCACGGCGTTGATCATTCCTGCTGGTGTGGGATGCAGTCGAGGTGCTGGGTTGCCAGGCCATGGTGTAGCAAATAATGATTTCACCACCGTTGCGCCAATTTCTGCCATGGAAAAGTACCGGTTGAGTTCGACACAATGGCCTGCGGTACCCGATGCGGTGAGCACAGGCTGACTCAAATGAACAGAGCCAATGGAAACGCCATTGACGCATTGTTTCTTTGCAAAAGATTTGAGGTGGCTATGCCTCATGTGTTGCACCTGCCTGGCTCGCACGTTGTCGGCCAATGTGGTGAAACTCCTGCAGTGAGCAAACGGTGAGCGGATGTTTCTTTTGCTCAATGAGGCCCTGGAAAGCAGCCAGAGCGGCATCAACAGTAGTCACCGAAGAAACGTGGTGCACGTTTGCTGCTTTACGTATTGCCTGCCCATCGGAACGAGATCCTGCTCCTCGAGGGGTATTGACAACGAAAGCAACATCACCAGATTCGATGAGACCTACTGCAGTGTCGCTACCAATTGTTGACTCTGAAACTTTTGCCACGATGCGGTCGACGACAACTCCGAAACGCGACAGATACTTTGCGGTTCCCGAAGTAGCAGCAATTCCGAGACCTAATTCTCTGAGTCGCTGAGCAACCACGAGTCCGGCGGGTTTGTCGCGATCTGCAAGCGACAAGAACACTAAACCAGTAGTAGGCAAAATTGTTCCTGCAGCGGATTCAGCTTTAACAAAGGCAAGACCAAACGTTGCATCGATACCCATGACTTCACCAGTGGAACGCATTTCTGGCCCAAGAGCGGTGTCGACTTCAGGGAAACGACTAAATGGCAGAACTGCTTCTTTCACCGACACGTGACCCGTGATTGGCTCGGTGAGCAAACCTTCTGTGCGCAATTCCTTCAACGTTGCTCCAAGCATCACTCGAGTTGCAACCTTTGCTAACGGCACACCAGTTGCTTTAGCAACAAATGGAACAGTTCGACTTGCGCGCGGGTTTGCTTCGATGACGTAAACAGTTGTTCCTGAAACTGCAAATTGAACATTCAAGAGACCAACTACTTCGAGGGCATTTGCCAATGCTTTTGCATAAGAGTGAATAACTTCCACCACCCAATCGGGGAGATTTTGAGGAGGAATGGCGCATGCACTGTCTCCAGAGTGAACACCCGCTTCTTCCACATGCTCCATGACCCCACCAATAAGCACTTCGCCAGTGATATCTCGCACCGCATCGACGTCTACCTCTGTGGCATCTTCAAGAAAATGATCGACAAGGATGGGGCGTTCTGCAGAGAGACCACCCTCGCGGCCTAGCGAACCTTCATGAGCAAGTTCTTTCATGGCGCGCTGCAGATGATCGACGTCGTGAACAATTTGCATTGCACGACCACCTAACACGTAGCTCGGACGCACAAGAACCGGATAACCGATTCGTGAAGCGATGTCGCGCGCTTGATCAAAGGTCGTAGCGGTGCCGCCAGGAGGCTGCGGAATGAACAACTCTTCACACAAAGCGTTCCATCGTTCACGGTCTTCTGCAAGGTCGATAGAATTTGGTGACGTACCCGCGATGAGACGAGCGTCAATTTGCGATGCCAGTTTCAATGGAGTTTGCCCGCCAAGGCTGACAATAACTTTCGGCTCCACTCCTCCACTTGCCACAGTTTCCGCGTCAATCACATTTTGGACATCTTCATATGTGAGTGGTTCAAAATACAACCGATCGCTGGTGTCGTAGTCGGTAGACACGGTTTCTGGGTTGCAGTTCAGCATCACTGTTTCAAAGCCAGCGTCGCGCAGAGCAAAGCTTGCGTGTACACAGCAATAGTCGAATTCAATTCCTTGACCTATGCGGTTGGGTCCACTGCCCAAGATGATGACGCGTGGGCGCGACGAAGGCCGCACTTCATTTTCGTCTTCATATGTTGAATAGTGATACGGAGTTTTTGCATCAAATTCAGCACTGCACGTATCGACTGTTTTGAAAGTGGTAATGACTCCGGCTGCTTTTCGAGCAGCGCGCACTTCACGTTCGCTTGAGCCAAGAAGAAAAGCGAGTTGCACATCGGAGAAACCAAGACGCTTCGCACGGCGCCATACCGCACGCGAGATATCGCCGAGTTTCACACCTTGCTTCGCCAAAGCTTCCCATTCCAAACGCTCATCGATGATAGAGATCATCTGATCGAGATACCAGTGGTCATACAAGCAATATGACTTCACAGTCTCAACATCAATTCGGCGGCGCAAGGCTTCTCCTACTTGAAAGATGCGATCGGGAGTAGGAATGGCACATTTTTGCAAAAGTTCTTCATCGGACAAATTGCGCATATGTATTTCAGAGGAGTCGGCGTTGAAGCCGGCGCGACCCTGCTCCAATGAACGCAGGGCTTTTTGCAAACTTTCTGGGAAGGTGCGCCCGATGGCCATCACTTCTCCAACACTTTGCATCTGCGTGCCTAACACTCCACTGGTTCCTGGAAACTTTTCGAAAGCCCAGCGTGGAATTTTTGTCACAACGTAGTCGATAGTTGGTTCAAAACTTGCCGGCGTCATTTTGGTGATGTCGTTCGGAATCTCATCGAGCGTGTAACCCACAGCAAGTTTCGCTGCAATTTTTGCAATGGGGAAACCCGTCGCTTTTGAGGCAAGCGCCGACGAACGAGAAACACGTGGGTTCATTTCAATAACTACTAGGTCACCGTTTGCCGGGTTTACCGCGAACTGGACGTTTGATCCACCAGTCTCTACTCCAACGCGCCGGATACACGCGAACGCTGCATCACGCATCTTTTGATATTCCACGTCAGACAATGTTTGAGCTGGCGCCACTGTTATGGAGTCCCCTGTATGTACACCCATTGCGTCGAGGTTTTCAATTGAGCAGATGATGACGCAGTTGTCGGCATTGTCACGCATTACTTCAAGTTCATATTCCTTCCAACCAACGATGGAAGTTTCGATAAGAATCTCACGGATAGGGCTTGCATCTAAACCATTAGCAGCAAGTTTCAAAAACTCTTCTTGCGTGTTTGCAATACCCGTTCCGCGACCACCCAAAATGTAAGCAGGTCGAATGATGATGGGTAAGCCAATTTCGGCGAGCACCTTGTGTGCTTCTTCCATATTGTGCGCAACACCACTGCGTGGAACCGACAAACCTATTTCAATCATTGCTTGCTTGAATTTGTCGCGGTCTTCAGCTGTGGCAATAGCTTCAGCATTCGCGCCGATGAGCTCTGGCGTGCCCGGCACTCCAACCAAACCCTTTTCGAAGAGCGCCATTGCAAGGTTGAGCCCTGTTTGGCCACCGAGTGTTGGCAATACAGCATCTGGTTTTTCACGCTCGATGATTTTCGCTAGAACTTCTACCGTGAGAGGTTCGATATATGTGCGGTCTGCAAAATCGGGGTCGGTCATGATGGTCGCCGGGTTTGAGTTCGCAAGAATGACGCGATACCCCTCTTCTTTCAACACCCGACATGCCTGTGTTCCTGAATAGTCGAACTCGCATGCCTGACCAATAACAATTGGTCCAGAACCGATAATTAAAATGCTGTGAATATCGTTACGACGCGGCATTACTTTCCATCCATTACGTTGGCAAATTGGTTAAAGAGATATCTTGAATCGTGAGGTCCAGGACCCGCCTCGGGGTGGTACTGAACACTGAAGGCCCTTGCGCCGCGCACTTTCATTCCCTCATTTGTCTCGTCATTGAGGTTGATATGGGTGACGTCAATGAGTTGAGCGAGAGACTTCTCGTCAACACAGAAATTGTGATTTTGGCTGGTGATTTCAACAGTGCCTGTCTCAAGACGTTTCACTGGGTGGTTGCCGCCATGGTGGCCAAATGGCAACTTGTAGGTTTTGGCGCCTAAGGCTCGTGCCAACAGTTGATGACCAAGGCAAATTCCAAATATGGGTACGCCTTTTTCCAGCAGGTCCTTAATGGACTGCACTGCGGTGTTCACCATTTCTGGGTCACCCGGCCCGTTAGATAAAAACACACCATCGGGTTTCATCTGTAGAACCTCTTCGGCACTGGTGTGCGCGGGCACCACACGAACTGTGGCGATTTCTGCGAGACAACGCACGATGGTCGACTTGATACCAAAGTCGTAAGCCACCACTTTGTATTTTCCTGAGCCCATTTCATAGGCCGACTGAGTGGTGACTTGAGAAACTAGGTCGACCCCCCCAGTGCCTTTTTCACTTTGCGCTGATTGTAAAAGTACTTTCGGATCAGCAGTGCCAAAAGAACCGCTCATTGCTCCGGCATCACGCAGAATGCGCGTGAGGCGTCGCGTGTCGATTCCGCCAATAGCGGGAATTCCCCAGCGTTGCAGCGAAGACAACAGCGAATCTTCGGCGCGCCAGTTGCTATGACGTCGCGCCATTTGGCGCATGACCACACCACGAGCAAACGGTCGTAGAGATTCATTATCTAAATCGACAGTTCCGTAGTTCCCAATGTGCGGCTGCGTAAAGGTAATGATCTGCCCGGCATAGGAAGGGTCGGTAATAATTTCTTGATATCCAGTAATTGCAGTGTTGAAAACAACTTCGCCTGCTGAAACGCCCGACTCAGGAAGAGCACCGAACACTTCACCTTCAAATATTTCGCCGTTCGCGAGCACGAGGTGCCCATCTGTAAATCCACTCGGCGCACTCATTTAGTTATAACTCCTGCTTCTACTATTACTTTTCCATCTCGCAATACGCACTGCACTTGACCTTGCAATGGGAGTCCGAGATAAGGGGTGTTTTGACTTTTGCTCACTATTTGCTCGAGAGATTGTTCCCATTGTGCAGCTGGGTTGAACACGACAAGGTTTGCGATGCTGCCTGGGGCAACTGAATTTCCTTGACGAGCAGTAAGACCAGCAATACGAGCTGGAGCCCAAGACATCAACTCAATTACTCGCTGTACTGAACAACCCGAGTACTTCATGGCCACACCTAGTGCACTTTGCAAGCCCAACATTCCTGGTGGTGCCGCTTGAAGATCTTGGTCTTTCAGATGGGCCGCATGAGGAGCGTGATCGGTGGCAATTGCATCGATTGTTCCGTCTTGCATACCCACGCGCAACGCTTCAACATCTTCCATGGTACGTAGCGGCGGATTGACCTTGAAAACCGTGTTGAAACCAGAAAGCTTTTCATCGGTCAAAGAAAAGTGGTGTGGAGTCACTTCTGCCGTCACGGGTAAGCCTTCATCTTTCGCTTGGCGTACGAGTTCCACACTGCGCGCAGTGGACAGATGCAGAAAGTGCATTTTCGCACCCGTTTCGCGCACGAGCTCAAGATCACGTTGCAGCATGAGCACTTCTGCAATTGATGGCCAGCCTGGCAGCCCAAGATGAGATGAACAGCAACCCTCGTGCATAACCGCACCTTCAGTGAGTCGAGAAACCTCGCAATGTTGCATGAGGGTGATGTTGAGCTCTTTGGCGTACTCCATGGCCCGACGCATGATGACCGGATCTTGCACCCCATTGCCATCGTCGGTATACAGCGTTACTCCGTTTTGCGCCAGCGAATGAAACGGGCTGAGTTGCAAGCCACTGCGGTTCACAGTGATACACGCAGATGGAACAACATCGACTAAACCAGCACGCTCCCCTTGCATTCGCACAAACTCGACTACTGCAACTGAATCTTGTGCTGGTTCGGTGTTTGGCATTGCGACGACAGCCCCGTAACCACCGAGCGCCGCTGCGCGAGACCCTGTCTCGATGGTTTCTGATTCTTCACGTCCAGGTTCACGTAGGTGGGTGTGCAGATCTACAAATGCTGAAGTAACTACGCACGAAGTTGCGTCGATGCGTTGTGGTCCGCCTTCGCTTTCAGCGGCATATTTCGCGGAAAGTTGAGGGCCGACTTCTTGCACTACTCCTTGGTCAATCATGACGTCGGCAAGTACTTCACCCGAAGCATTGACAACTGTTCCACCAGTAATGAGAACGGGTTTGCTATGAGTCATCTCTCTCTTCTTTCGTCATTTCACTTGTGGCCGCTGGGCCCAGTAGTGAGAGCAATACAGCCATGCGGATAGATACTCCGTTGGTTACTTGTTGTGTAATGAGTGACCCTGGAACCAACGCAGGATCTACACCGATTTCAACCCCATGATTCATTGGACCGGGGTGCATCAACTTGAAGTGACCAGGGAGTCTCGCCAACCTCTGCGCTGTTAAACCGAAATGCAGCGCGTATTCGTCGACTGAGGAAATGAAAGCTGCATTCATGCGTTCGTGTTGCATACGCAGCAGATACACAACATCAACATCGCCAAGAACTTCATCGAGATCATGCGATACAGACACCGGCCACTCATGGCGCGTATGAGCAGCATTGCTATAGATGAGCGACGGAGGCAAAAGCGACGCTGGGGCAACAAGAGTGACCTTGGCGCCGAGGAGAACAAAGGCTCGCACTGTGCTGCGTGCAACACGGCTATGGCGAATGTCTCCGACCATCGCTATGCGCACTCCTGCAAGTGAATTACCCATTTCAAGGGCACGAGTAAGTGTAAAAGCATCAAGCAAGGCTTGGGTTGGATGTTGATGTGCACCGTCTCCAGCGTTCACAACATGAGCATTCGTCCACTGCGTCATTGCCAGTGGCAAACCCGCGGTTTTATGTCGAACCACAAACGCGTCTACACCCATCGCCGACAGGGTTTCAACTGTGTCGCGCAAACTTTCGCCTTTGTTCACGCTTGATGATGTGGCACTAAAGGTCATTGTGTCGGCTGACAATCGCTTAGCGGCTGTCTCAAACGACAAGCGGGTTCGCGTACTGTCTTCAAAGAAGAGGCTCACCACTGTTTTGTGGCGCAGTGCCGGAACTTTTGGTTGAGACCGCTTTTGAATTTCGCTCATTTCGTCGGCAAGTGACAACAATTGCTGAACTTCACCAAGCGACAGGTCGTCCATAGAGAGGAGGTGCTTCATGCGTGCACTCCTGGAAAAATTTCCACGCCCGACATACGCACGAGCACTTCATCATTTACATGCGTTGGGAGATTCTTTCCCACAAAGTCGGGCCGAATGGGAAGTTCACGATGACCGCGGTCGACCATCACTGCCAAACGGACGGCTCGTGGTCGCCCAAATTCAATGAGAGCATCGAGTGCTGCACGCACCGTGCGTCCGGTGAACAACACGTCGTCGACGAGCACTACCAACACCCCATCGAGACTGCAGGGAACGTGGGAAGTTGCCACTTCGAGAGTGGGTCGTAACCCGATGTCGTCTCGATACATGCTGACGTCGATGGACCCGAGCACTACAGGCGCATTTGGTTGTATTTCTAAAATGTTTGAATGAATAGCTTCAGCAAGCCACACGCCTCCATGCTGGAGACCCATAATGGCTATTTTTTCCGGCGAACTGAGAGAACCGGCCAACGAGGCAACGTGTTCAATAATTTCATGAGCGATGCGGCGTACGGCGCGCTGCACATCGTTGCTGGTCAGCACACTGGCTGCCTTCTCTGTATTCGTCATATTGCCTTCCGTTCGAGTCTCTCAGGACCCGTTTGACGGTGAATTTCTTAAAGGTTAGCAGTTATTTGGCATTTGGGCGAACGGTTTCGAGCAAAGCCGACAGAATTCCGTTCACAAAACGCCCTGAGTCTTCTGTTGAGAAGCGTTTAGCGAGTTCAATGGCCTCGTTCATGACTACAGCAGTGGGCACATCAGGGAATACTCGTAGTTCGTGAAGAGCCAAGCGTAAAACTGCGCGGTCGATCATGGGCATCCGTTCAAGGCGCCAACCTTTGGCCCGCGAAGAGATCATTTCGTCGTAGGTGACCTGTGCCTCTTCAACCCCAAGAGCAAGTGCAACTGCGGCACTATGTGGCACCACCACTTGCTCACGCACCACGTCGGATACCGACATTGAGCGCGATTCGGCTTCATAAAGCAAGATGAGTGCCTGTTCACGAGCATCTGAAGCATGGCCCGGGGCGAAGTTCCCTTTCGGGGATGCGTTTTTCATTTAAACGCGCGTGATGTATTCGCCGCTGCGGGTGTCGACTTTGACCTTGTCACCAGGGTTAATGAAAAGAGGCACTTGAATGGTTTTACCGGTTTGCAACGTGGCTGGCTTGCGAGCACCAGACACGCGGTCACCCTGTACGCCAGGGTCGGTTTCGGCAATGAGTAGTTCTAGCGAAGCAGGCATTTCAACGCCAACAATTTCTGTTCCGTGGAAAGCAATGATGACAACCGCAGACTCGATGAGATAGTCGACTGCCTCGCCAAGCGATGTTGGACCAACATTTGTTTGGTCGTATGAATCGGTATCCATGAACACAAATTCTTCACCGTCTTTGTACAGAAATTGCATGTCACGCTTATCGATGATGGCCTGCTCGACCTTGATGCCAGCGTTGAACGTTTTTTCTAACAAGTTGCCGTTGCGCACGTTACGCAACTTGGTGCGCACGAAGGCGCCGCCTTTACCTGGCTTCACATGTTGAAACTCCACAACAGTGAAGAGTCCGTTGTCGAGCTCAAGGGTGATGCCATTTTTGAAATCGTTCGTGCTAATTGAAGGCATAATCTTTCCTAAACATTCAGTGTTGAATATGGTGTTTTTGGGCTACGAGATATGTTGGAGTGGCCTGCCGAGGTAACGATGAAAAGATCTTCCACGCGCACACCACCAAGCCCCATACGATACGCCCCAGGCTCTACAGTCACCACGTCATTCTCGCAAAGAACGTCTAAAGATCGTGGGTTTATCCATGGCGCTTCATGAATGAGCAGCCCAACCCCGTGACCGACGCCATGATTTAGTTCATTTTCCAGCCCAGCCTGCGCGAGCACCTCACGGCAACGGGCATCAATGCTTGCAGCCGATACGCCGGGGGCTACAAGCTTGCCGCCTTCGACGCAGGCGAGCTTCACGGCGTCAAAACGCGCCAAGAGTTCCTTCCCCCGCGACGTTGACCCCTTCGTACTAATAAATGAACGAGTCATATCTGAGTGATAGCCATCGACCAAGGCACCAAAATCGATAACAACAACTTCATCTTCGTTCAGCACTTTGCGACTCGGCCGATGGTGAGGAAGCGCAGAATTTTCTCCGAAAGCAACAATGCTCGGAAAGCTCACGTCTTGCGCACCCAGTTCCCGCATCGCGTAATCGAGATGTAAACAAAACTGTTCTTCCGAGATGCCTGGCAATAAAAGATGCGACACAGAGCGCAGAGCTTCATCGGCAATTGATGCGGCCAGAGTGATGCGTTCTAATTCAGCAGTTGATTTCTTCCTTCGCAAGTCAATAAAAACTTCTTGAATTGCATTCCATACGAATTTCTTGTGCATTGCACTATGCGATGCCATTTCATCTTCAAGTTGTTGCAGCATCTCAACAGAGACAACGTGCGACTCGATACCCAAGCAAACCTCACCCACCGATTTGGGGCTCTCTAGCAATTTGCCCACAACGAACTGCAATTGCTCTTTCACAGAGCGTTTTTCCACAACTTCTACGGGAGAATTGCCGCTCTGTAATTGCTGCTCTGCTTGAGAAATATAGCGACCATCGGTAATGAGATATGAAGGCGAAGCGGGATCTGCCGAAACCAACACCATGCCAGCAGAACCGGTGAACCCGGTAAGCCAACGAATATTGACAGCAGAAGTAACGAGCACCGCTGCGAAGTTCGACGCAGAGTCTGTTTGGAATAGAAGATCACGCACTGAGGAAATGCGTTGCGAAACGTCAATTGGCGAAAGAGTGTTCGCAGACATTATTGGTGAGATTGGAAATAATGAGATAAGCCAGCAACGGCCAACTCGTAGCCTGCGGCCCCAAAGCCGGCGATGGTGCCAATTGCTAGCGGAGCAACCACGCTGACATGGCGCCAAGATTCACGTCGTAGAGGCTGCGACAAGTGCACTTCAACGATGGGACCGTTATAGGCACTTAATGCATCGTGAATTGCCCACGAGTAGTGCGTGAATGCTCCAGGGTTAATAATGATTGCCGCATGATTTTGCCGTGCATCGTGGATGGCAGCAACAAGGTCGGCTTCACTATTTGACTGCAAATCGGTGAGTGACCAGCCGAGCACTTCAACTGCTTTTCGCACTGTTGCTACATGATCGAGAAGTGTTGCAGAGCCGTATATTTCCGGTTCACGCGAACCCAACAATTGCAAGTTTGGGCCGTGCAACAGAAGCACCGACTTCACATTTTTTTCGAGAGCCATAATGCAGAGTACCTCTTTACGACTTGTTCGCCATGCGATTTAGAGCTTCAACCACCGACTCTGACGCAACCAGCGAGACCGTTTCTAAGCCTTTTGGCCCATCGAGAATAAAAGTGAGTCCGTCGAGAGCTTTTTTATCTCGCGCCATGACCTCAAGCCACTCTTGCGCGCTCATGCCGCTCGGTAAATGTGATTGTAGGCCGTAAGTGCGAATAACGTTGTAATGATGTTCAACTCTTGCGCTGTCAATACGACCCAAGACGTGAGCAAGATGTGCAGCACAGAGCAAACCAATTGCAACGGCTTCACCATGGGCATATTGATGGTGTGTGGTGGTTTCAATGGCATGAGCAAAAGTATGGCCGTAGTTCAACAACGCTCTAATGCCACCTTCACGCTCATCGGCGGCGACAATGTTGGCTTTAATTTTCACGCAGAGTGCAATACGTTCTTCGACCGAAAGGGCGAGCATGTCGTCGCCGGTAAGAAAGTGATACTTCGCCACTTCCCCCCATCCGCAAAGCAATTCTTTTTCGGGCAAGGTGTCTAAATAGTTGGTGTCGCAAATGACACCGCTGGGTTGCCAGAAAGCACCAACCAGGTTCTTGCCTTCCGGAAGGTTGACCCCCGTCTTGCCTCCAATTGCCGCATCGACCATTGCCAAAAGAGTGGTTGCAACATGAACGACCGCAGTACCTCGATGATAAGAAGCTGCCGCGAACCCGGCGATATCTGTTACTAACCCACCGCCTACCCCAATGACTACGTCGTTGCGCGTCAGCCCAAACTGCGCAAATTGGCGACACAGATCTTCAACGGTTGATAAAGATTTGTGTTCTTCACCAGCAGGAATATGAATAGTGAGCGTAGGAATTTCCAAATCGGGAATGGCTGCAATACCAGATTGGGTAACTACTACAGCACGCTTAGATGAGGTCGGTAAAAGCTTGTGGACTTGCGAGACGGCGCCCTTTCCAACAAGAACGCTGTACGACCGTTCACTAAGTGGCACAAGTACTTCTTGTATGGAGGGGAAAGAATTTGGGCTCATCAGATACTCATAACTCAGAATGATTAATCGTTGACATCACTGTTCTCACAATACGTTGAATCGACATTGTGTCGGTGGAAATTTCCATATCGGCGGCCTCGCTGTACCAAGGGTTTCTTCGAGCCACAAGAGATTTCAATACCTCTTCCCTCGCACCTTTACCTTTTGCCTGCGCAAGTAACGGTCTGTTCTGAGAGCGGGCTGTGCGTTCAAGCATGACGCCTACGGATGCTTGTAGCCAGACCACCAGTGTTCCTTCACTCTTTTTTCCTGCGAGAAGTGTTCGACACTTCTCAGATTCAAGGATTCCCCCACCAGTAGAGATAACGAGGGGTCGCTCTTCGCCGAGAAGCTCTGTGAGTTTTGCAATTTCCTGCAAGCGAAAATGATCTTCCCCGTCTTCGTCAAAAATACGGGCAATGTCTTTTTGTGCATCTCGCTCGATTGCAGCATCGGTATCGACGAAGTCTCGATCTAATTCTTTCGCCAAAACGCGCCCGACCGTACTTTTACCAGTGCCCATTAACCCAATGAGAACAACATGATGCACCGGGAGAGGCGCACCGTTCACAACGACTCAATAAAGGACCGATGATTCCTTTGGAATTCTGCAACGGAGTCACCACCGAATTTCCTTTGCGCTTCAGCAGCAAGAACTAACGCAACCATGGTTTCTGCGACAACACCCATTGCTGGCACCGCAGTAACGTCGGTGCGCTCTTTGAAACTCACCGTGTTTTCTTTTGTGACAGTGTCGACAGTTTGCATGGTTGGCCTATTCAACGTGGCCAATGGCTTCATTGCGGCGCGTACCACAACCATTTCACCAGTTGTCATTCCGCCTTCAGTTCCACCGGCCAGCGCCGAGAGTCGATGATAAACACCGTTTTGTGCGTCCCATTCAATTGCATCGTGAGCCTGGCTACCTCGACGACCTGCTACTTCAAAACCATCGCCAATTTCCACACCTTTGACCGCCTGAATGCTCATAACGGCTTGGGCCAGCATGGAATCGATCTTGCGGTCCCAATGAACATGACTGCCGAGGCCCACAGGTACGCCATAGGCAAGAACTTCAACTACCCCACCCAGGCTGTCGCCTTCACGTGCTGCGTCTTCAATTGCCGTGACCATGCGCGCTTCAACCGAGGCGTCGAAACAGCGCACAGAGCTTTCATCGATTGCCGCAAGGTCGGACATGGTGGGTCGCACTTGCGAAGTTGCACGCACATCACCCATCTGAATGACATGAGACAACACTTCAATACCAATAGAGCGCAAGAGGAGTTTGGCGAGGGCTCCGGCAGCTACGCGCGCTGCTGTTTCGCGGGCGCTTGCTCGTTCGAGAACGTCGCGAGCATCGGTAAAACCATATTTTTGCATTCCTGCAAGGTCGGCGTGACCCGGGCGAGGTTGCGTAAGTGGGTCTTTTGTTTGACCGGGCGCAGGAGACATCTCTTCATGCCATTTATCGCTGCGGAACCATTCAGTATTTTGAATTTGAATAGCAACTGGCGAACCAAGAGTGCGCCCATGACGAATTCCACCAAGGAGCAGAATTTCGTCGACTTCGAAGCGCTGGCGTGGCCCGCGGCCGAAACCCAGGCGCCGACGACCCATTTCCTCTTGAATCTCTTCCATGGTGACGGGCAACCCTGCAGGAAGCCCTTCCACAATAACTACGAGGGCTTGACCATGAGATTCACCGGCAGTGAGATAGCGCAACATCGCTTCAGAGGTTATCGGCCCCGCTGAGCGAGTTCGCGCTCTGCTGCAAATCGCATGCGCATTGGGTCTGGATTCGACCCAGTCCACAGCAATTGCTGTGCCTTTGCTTGGTAAACCAGCATCCATAGCCCGTCAATGGCCTGTGCCCCACTATTGCGTGCATCAAGCAGCAATTGAGTTTCAAGTGGCTGATAGACGGCGTCGAGAACTACGTGATGAGACCTCAGCACGTCTTTGGGAAGTGGCGACTCGCCCCCTGGGACGCCTTGTTTCATGCCGATGGGAGTTGTATGAATGATGACATCTACTTCAGGGACGTCGGCGAGTTGCGCAACATATCCCTTTCCAGCAGCAAGATGCAGTACTTGTTGCGCACGATCTTTCGACCTATTCATCACACCAATACGTGATACCTCGGTATGCGAGAAGGCCTCAATGCACGCCCGTGCTGTTGCACCGGCTCCTACGACAACTACCGACTTGCCTTGCAACTGCACTCCGTGATGTGCAAGTGCATCAACGCAGCCCGCACCGTCGGTGGAGTCGCCATGCAGAGCGCCATCGCTTTGGGGAATCAGAGTGTTTACCGATGACAACGCACGAGCCCTTGCAGACACGGTGTCACAGAGCGAGAGAACTGCCTCTTTGTGCGGCATGGTGACCGAAGCTCCCAGAAAGTGCTGTGATTGCAAACTCCGGACCATATATTCCAAATTTTTCGGAGACACATCACATGAAAAATACCGAGTATTCAATGCTAAGTGTTCAAAACAATCGTTATGAATTGCTGGAGACAAACTGTGGGCAACTGGTTGTCCGAGCACACAAGCAATACGCGTTGAGCGATGCCGACCGAGTGCGCTTTCTCCTCTGTTCACATGACACCTGCCAATTTAGCCTTGGCGATATTTGCTTCGTGCTGTGCAAATGTTGCAGCAAAAACGTGCCCGCCCTCTTTGTCTGCGATGACGTAATACAGGTATTCGCACTTTTCATTTAACTTGAGCCCAGTACAAATAGGGTCTCCAGCTGATGGATTAGGAGATGGGTTCAACGCAGCTCGAATTGATGCACGACCAGGCTGCGCAATAGGTGTTGGCGGCAAACCCTTATACAAATATGTGTTGTACGGGAAATCGAGCTTCTGTAAGTCACTAATAGATAGTGCTGCATCTTGCTTGTACCGCAGTGTTGCATCTATTTGTAGCAGCATCTTGCGCTTCAATCGGTTGTAGATAACGCGCGCAATTTTGGGGCGATCTGCGTCGACCTTTGCTTCGCGTTCAATCATTGATGCCACGGTAAGAACTTCATACGGGCTGTATCCGAGTTGTGCTTCAGATTTTGAAATGCCTTCTTGTCTCCCTACCCGTTCCATGAGGCCAGCCATTCTCTGCAACACGCGAGTGGCTGAATCGTCACCTGATATTTGGTATGTATCGGGGAACAACAAGCCTTCAAGATTTGTTGACCCACCGGGAGCAAACGCGGAGGTAACCACACCGCTAGCAGATTGCTGCAAGAAGTTTGCCGCATCGAGTCTTGGAACTTTTTCGGCAAGCCGTGCAGCCATTTGTTCCAAGGTGAAACCTTCTGGGAATGTGACATTAGTAAAGGTTTGTTCGGGTGGCGTATTGAGTACGGCCATAATGTTGCCCATGTGATCGTGGGGCTTTAAGAGGAAATAACCCGGGTAAAAAGTGATGCCGCCCTTGCGCCCCACATACCAACGAAACACTCGAGCACTAGTAATGATCTTTTCTTTTTCAAGCCTGCTACTGACATTGTTCAATGTGTCATTGGCCGCCACTGTGAAGTTCACCGCAGTCGTCGGGTCACCAACCGGATTTACCTGACGTAGATACCACAGCGACCCGCCACCAGCAACGAGCACCAAAGCGAGAAAGACACTGACAACGATGAGCACGAGCGACCGCGAAGGACCTCGTGATTGCCCATGAGCCGCGAGATCATGAACTGGAACTTCGTCGATGATGTCCCACGGGTCTTCATTCCAGTCATTAGTCATTTACAGGTTCGCCTGACGATCGAGCCACGACTGCAACATGACAGCAGCAGCTACTTTGTCGACCACACGACGGCGTGCTTGAGCGTTCATGTTTGCTTCAATCATCGCCCTGTCTGCACTCACCGTTGTGAGGCGTTCGTCATAGGTACTTACAGGCACATTAACCACGGTAGCCAATAGCTTTGTCTCGGCAATGGCAGCACTTGCAGCTTTCCCCACGGAACCATCCATTGACAGGGGCAGGCCCACTACAACAGCTTCACATTCTTCTTCTTCCACCAAAAGACGAATGTTGTCGTGGTCTTTTTTTGTACTACCAGAACGCTGCAGAACTAGGAGAGGCGACGCAATGGTTCCGCTGCGGTCGCTGACCGCTATGCCTATTCGTTTTGAACCTAAGTCGATACCAAGTACGCGCAAAGGCCTCGTCACAACTAGGCACCAAGTGCTTCTTGAACGGAAGCCCCAGCTAGAGAAATGGCTTCCGGCAGACCTGCAGCATTTTTTCCACCGGCTGTAGCAATGTCTCCCTTGCCGCCTCCGCCTCCGCCCACTGCCTTAGCAGCAGCCGCAATAAGGCTGCCCGCAGAAACTGAAACGCTTGGAGTTGTAGCAGCAACGATGGCCACGCCTCCGGTGTCGGTCACACCAGCGAGCACAACGGCGCGTATTCCACTGACATTGCGGATGGCTATTGCTAGTTCCCGCAGATCGCCGGGTGTCAACCCATCGATCTGTTGCACTACTCCGCCATTGACCGCTGTCTCCGCAATTTCAACTGCCTGAGTTGCCGCAAGGCGCGAACGCAATATGCGATTCTCGTCTTGCAATGCACGCATATCGTCGATCTTGCGCTCGATATAAGCGTTGAGAGTGTCGGGAGTAGCGCCAAGCAACTCTGCCGCATGAGACAGTGTGACATTTTGTTGCTGGATGAATGCAAGAGAATGTGTTCCTGCAACAGCTTCTATACGGCGCAAGTTTGAGCCAATGGAGCTTTCAGACAAAATTTTAATTGCCCCAATATCGCCGGTGGCACCAACGTGAGTTCCTCCGCAGAGTTCCACTGAATCGCCAGCATCAAGCACGCGCACGAGGTCGCCATACTTGTCGCCAAAGAATGCGATAGCTCCGGCTTTCGTTGCCTCATCTTTTGAAGTTTCATACACCGAGACACCGCAGTTCTTCAGCACTTGCAAGTTGGCAATGCGCTCGATCTCTTGGAGCTCTTCTGGAGAAACAGCCGCGTAATGGCTGAAGTCAAAACGTAAACGGTCTGGCTCGACAAGTGAACCAGCCTGTTTTACATGCTCGCCAAGAACCTCTCGTAGCGCCCAATGCAACATATGGGTAGCTGTATGGTGACGACGAATCTCGGTACGGCGCGCATCGTTGATGGTAGCTACAACTTGAGAATTCAATTTGGGAATACCCCGCACGACGCGACACAGGTGCATACGCAAGTTAGGCAGAGCAAAGGTTGTATCGAGTACTTCTAATTCACACTCGGCGTTTGAGATTGTTCCGGTGTCTCCTACCTGACCGCCGCTTTCAGCGTAGAAAGGGGTGACATCGAGAAAAACCTCGAAGCACCCATCATGAAAAATGGATTCATTGAGACCGACAATTTTCGAGGATGACTCGACAGACTCGTAACCCACAAACGAAGTGACACCGTGAGTTTCCATGATGTTGCGATAGGTCGCAATTTGTGAATCGTCTACTTTCCCACCCTTGCGTGCTTGCTTAGCGCGATCACGCTGTTGATCCATCTCGACGCGGAACCCGTCGAGATCAACTTCAATTTCTCGTTCGCTCGCAATTTCTTGCGTCAACTCGAGAGGAAAGCCGTAGGTGTCGTGCAACAAAAATGCGGTAGAGCCGGCCAGATTCTTGCCGCTCTTATCGAGCGCTTCATCGAGAATATGGGTACCAGTTTTCAAAGTTTGACGGAACTTCTCTTCTTCGCGAGTGAGAACATCGACAATGAAGTCACGGTTTTTCTGAACGTCGGGATACGCCGCACCCATGCCGTCAATTGCCGTATTGACCAAACTAGGCATGACCAGTTTCTCGGTTCCCAGAATATAAGCGTGACGCACCGCGCGCCGGATGATGCGCCGCAGTACATAGCCTCGGTTTTCGTTTGAAGGGAAAACCCCATCATTCACAAGCATCGTGGAGGAACGGGCATGTTCGGCAAGTACGCGCAAACTGAAACTCGACTTATCGTCGTAGTCGCCAGAGAGATACTTCTTTCCCGTTAACGATTGTGCCTGTTCTACCAATGGCATCAAAAGGTCGGTCTCCCACACTGAGTTTGTTTTTTGCATGAGCGCAACAATGCGCTCTAAGCCAGCACCAGTGTCGATTGAGGGTTTAGGCAAAGGCGTACGCGAACCGTCGGGCGCCTGGTTGTACTGCATGAACACGAGGTTCCAAAACTCGAGGAACCGATCGCCAAAGGGATCGTTCAAAGGGCCACCGTCGGGGCCGAAAGCTGGTCCGCGATCGATGTGAATTTCAGAGCACGGTCCACATGGGCCCGTATCGCCCATTTGCCAGAAGTTATCTTTGTCGCCGAGTCGCTGAATACGCGACATCGGAACGCCTACTTGCTCATGCCAAATTGCTTCTGCTTCATCGTCACTTTCATGAACAGTGATCCACAGTTGGTCTCCATCGAATCCGAAGACTTCAGTGACGAGTTCCCATGACCAAGGAATGGCGCTCTCTTTGAAATAGTCACCGAAACTAAAGTTGCCGAGCATCTCGAAAAATACGAGGTGGCGCTTTGTGCGACCAACGTCGTCAAGATCGTTGTGCTTTCCACCTGCGCGAGCACACTTTTGAACACTGACTGCCCGCTTATACGGCGGCGTTTCATCGCCCACGAAATAGGGCTTGAAGGGCACCATTCCGGCAACAGTGAAAAGCACGGTGGGGTCATGAGGAATGAGGCTGGCCGACTCGACCTGAGCATGGCCCTTGGCAATGAAAAAGTCACGAAAAGCGTTACGCACCTCGTTGGCAGAATGCGGGCGAGATGGGGAACTTAACGGATTCGAGGGAGTACTCATTACCCCAAATCTTAGCCGTTATGGCTTCGGTTGGAGTTCTGATTCACGCTCACGCATTGCACTTTGTCCTTCGTGAACGGCATCGGTGAAGCGAGAACGAACACTTTGGGAAACTACCCCTGCACGCACCTTGGCTCTTTGTGCAACTCGTGTTGGTGCAAGATCTTGTGCTGCAGAGACCACTCGCCTTTTTGCGTAGCCACCGCCAATGAGGGCCACTACGAAACCTGCAAAGAACCAGACCAAACGACGCATACGTGCACCCTATCTGCCAAATTTTCTACGACGCCTTGTTTTGTGCTGCTGAGCCTGTGTTGGAGTTGATGTGGTGAATTTACGCAGTCCGCGAGACACCCCGCGTACGACAGCAACGGTCTTGATGAGCGGAGAGGTAATAACCGTGCGTGCAACCCGAGACGTGTCGGCTAGTGCAGTGCTGACCACTTCCGCCGAGCCCAAAACCCTGTCGAAGCGCTCCAGGTCTTCGCGAGCCTCATCTACAACTTCACGTGTTTCATCGGTGGCATCGCGCAGGTCTTCCATAAGAGGCAATACGCGTGATTCAAAAAGATCGAGATCTGTGCGCAACTCTCGCAGTGCAGATACCACCTGGAGCAGCACAATGCTCAGCGCGGCGAACGCCAAAAAGCACATGACCAAACCCACTATGACTGCAATGTCACGACCTGTCATAAGTTCTTATCGTAGTAGTGACGACCGTCTAAAGCCTCGGGCAAATAATCATTCGCTTGCGCTGAGGGGTTTTGCACTGTTGCAACATGTGGCGAAACATACCCCGTGCCGTGCCCCAAGGTTTCAGCACCCTTGTAATGGCCATCGCGAAGAAACAGAGGCACCTCACCAATTCCACCGCTACGCACTTCACTCATCGCGTTCCATATTGCATTTGCCGTTGAGTTGCTTTTAGGGGCTGACGCCAAATGAATGGTTGCTTGTGCAAGATTAAGTTGCGCCTCGGGCATACCCACGTGTTCTACGGCCTGTGCACATGCAGTGGCAACCAGCAAAGAAGTATGGTCGGCCATTCCAATATCTTCGCTCGCCAAAATGACGAGCCGACGTGCAATAAACCTTGGGTCTTCACCTGCAACCAACATCCGAGCTAGCCAATGAATTGCTGCATCGACTGCGGACCCACGAATACTCTTAATAAAAGCCGAAATAACGTCGTAATGATCGTCGCGGCCGTATCGCAGCGCACTGGTGCTTAATGCAGCTTCAACATTCGCTAAGGAAACTACCACTGGTTTGCCCGCTGTGTTTTTTACATCACTTCGCGCCAACGCACAGGCAACTTCTAATGAGGTCAGAATTTGACGACCATCGCCTTGCGCCATGTCGAGAAGATGTTTCTTTGCTACTTCATCTAAATGTGCGTTTTCAGCAGCGCAACCGCGTTCGACTAAAACCGCCAAATGAGATGCCGCTAACGGTTCAAGATGAAACAACGTGGAACGACTACGCAGTGGCGCATTGACCTCAAAAAAGGGGTTCTCGGTTGTAGCACCAACAAGCACAATTAATCCGCTCTCCACTGCAGGCAGTAGCGCATCTTGTTGCGAGGTACTGAACCGATGAATCTCGTCAATGAAAACCATGGTGCGCCGCTGTTTTTCGCCAAGCAGATGCTGTGCGTGCGCAATGGTCTCGCGAATGTCTTTCACGCCAGCCGACACAGCAGACAGCCGCACGAAATACGCACTTGACTGCGCCGCCATTACTTCAGCAAGTGAGGTTTTCCCAATTCCGGGAGGGCCCCACAAGATGACCGACGACAGTTGATCGCTTTCAATAAGTACTCGTAACGGTTTCCCGACACCAACAAGATGTTCTTGCCCTACTACTTCGTCGAGGCTGCGTGGTCGCAAACGCGCAGCAAGAGGAGCCTGGCGCTGCAGTTGCTCTGCAGCAGATGCCGAGAACAGGTTCTCACTCGTACGAGACCTACTTCACTGCCGGAGGTAATGTACGAATACCTAGTTCATTGAGTTGAGCAGCGTCGACAACAGTTGGTGCGTTGGTCATTGGGTCGCTTCCCGATTGGGTCTTAGGGAATGCAATGACTTCACGGATGTTGTCTTCACCCGCAAGGATGGCCGTTAAGCGGTCGATACCAAATGCGAAGCCGCCGTGCGGTGGAGCGCCATATTTAAATGGCTGCAAGAAGAACCCGAAACGGCGATCGGCTTCTTCATCGCTAATACCCAACTTGTTGAATACTTGCCTTTGCAATTCAGGCTCATGAATACGAATAGAGCCTGAACCAAGCTCCCATCCGTTGAGTACGAGGTCATAGGCCAAAGCACGCACTCTCAATGGTTCAGTGTCGAGATACTGCAAGTCATCGGGATGCGGATGACAAAAAGGGTGATGCCCAGGCTTTGGGCGACCGGTGACCGCATCAATTCCGACAAATAGCGGGAAGTCGATGACCCATACGTACCGATACGGGCCTTCATGAACAGGAGGGCGACCAATGTCGTTACGCAATTGCCCGAGAACCTCACAGGTGGTGTCCCATTCGTCGGCAACAATAAGTATGAGGTCACCTGGCACAGCGGCGAAACGGTCACATAATGCAGCGCTCTCAGTAGCGGAAATAAACTTTGCTACTGGAGACTCAAATGTCTTGCCTTCCGCAACGCGTAGCCACACCAAACCCTTCGCACCAACTTGCTTAGCGCGGTCGGTAAGTGCGTCGAGTCTGCCTCTACCCGATGCTGCCTGCTCTGGGTACGTCGCAGCATCTACACGAATGCCTTTAATAGACGCCGCTGTTGCGAATGCTTTGAATTCTGTGGCAGCAAAAATATCGGTGAGTTCGTGAAGCTCGAGCCCGAAGCGAAGGTCGGGTTTATCGACACCAAACCTATTCATGGCCTCATGCCAAGTGATTTGCTCGATGGGAGGAACAGGAATACCTGTTGCAGCTTCGGCAGCAGCGGTAACTGCCTTTCCGATAGCAGCAAGAACATCGGGCTGAGTAACGAAACTCATTTCCGCATCGAGTTGCATGAATTCGTACTGACGGTCTGCACGAAGGTCTTCATCGCGTAGGCATCGCGCAATTTGGAAATACCTATCGACTCCGGCCACCATCAGCAATTGCTTCCACAATTGAGGGGACTGCGGCAGCGCGTAAAACGAGCCCGGCTCTTTCCGGGAAGGAACAAGGAACTCACGCGCGCCTTCAGGGGTGGAAGGCATAAGGAACGGCGTTTCCACTTCTACGAACTCTTGCAACTCCATTGCAGCGCGAATGGCTGAGTTGATTTTTGAACGCAACCGAATATTTTTCTGCATGCGCTCACGACGAATGTCGAGATAACGGAATCGCAAACGAATGTTCTCGTCTACATCATCGGCGCGTGAGTCGATAGGAAATGGCGGTGGTTCAGACTCGTTGAGAACCTCAACTACGCAATCGCCAATTTCTATGGCACCCGTTGGAATTTGAGTATTCAACGTGCCCTCTGGGCGTTCACGAACGACGCCTGTAATGCGCACAACATATTCTGAGCGCACATCTACCGTACGATCTACAACGCATTGAACAATTCCGGAGTGATCGCGAATATCGAAAAACGCTAAATGCTCGCCGTGCTCACGTCGCCTCGACAACCAACCACATATTTGCACTGTGGTTCCGATGTGCTCGGGACGCAACTCCCCACACAAATGTGAACGCATTGAGGTTGACTGTGAAATCATGAAATTACCTTTCCTAATTGTGTAGCCACATGCCGTACAACAGAATCAAGAGATACTTCCTCTTGATTCCCGTCGACCATTGACTTCACTGTTGCAACACCTTGAGACAATTCGTCGGTACCAACGATGACAGCAAATGATGCGCCCGACTTGTCGGCGGCTTTCATTTGAGCCTTCATTGCCCTTGCACCATACGTACGTTCCGACGAGAGCCCAGCGCTACGAAATTGTTGGCACAATTGCAGTGCCTGCATTCCGCCCGTAGTGTCGATCACGAACACATCGGCTTGAGAAGATGGATGAGCAAAAACATTCTCGGCATCGCATGCCAGAAGTGTTCGGTCGAGCCCAATTGCGAAGCCGATACCAGGAGTAGCAGGGCCGCCGAGATCTTCTACCAACCCGTCGTAGCGACCTCCCCCGCCTACCGCAGTTTGAGCAGACTCCAAAGCGGTGGATTGAAATTCAAAAGTGGTGCGGCAGTAGTAGTCGAGCCCACGCACGAGGCATTCGTTGACGACGTAAGAGATGCCAAGAGCATCGAGGCCTTGCTTTACCTGTGCAAAATGCGAGGCAGCTTCGTCGCTGAGGTAGCCGCTAATTGACGGAGCCTGCGATACAACGGCCTGTTCGTTCTCGCGCTTGGAGTCGAGTACGCGCAGTGGGTTTCGCTGAAGTGTTGCCACACTTTCAGGACTCAATTTCTCAATATGACTTTGAAAGTACTGCGCAAGAGCATCGACGTACCGTGCGCGGTCACCCGAGTCTCCTAAAGAGTTGATGTTCAAAACAACGTTACGCAAACCAAGACCATGAAAGAATTCAACTGCTAGCGCAATGACTTCGACGTCGAGCAATGGGTCATCGCTCCCTAGGGCTTCAACACCTACCTGGTCGAATTGCCGATAGCGACCGTGCTGAGCACGTTCATAGCGGAAGTTTGGACCCCCGTACCAGACCTTCCACGGAGCCGTTGGTCGGTGCTGAGCAAATGAACGACACACCCCGGCAGTTTGTTCTGGTCGCAATGCAACGTGGCGACCACCCTTATCGACAAAGTCGTACATTTCTTTGGTGACGACGTCGGTTGCGTCGCCAAGACGCTGAAAGACACCTAGATCTTCAAACATCGGCACCACGATGTGCTGAAAACCCGCCAACGAAACGACCGAATCAAAACTCTCTACAAAGGCACGCCAGCGTGCTGCATCGGGAGGCAAAATATCGCGAGTCCCGGGAGTTGTTTGAAACGATGGCACGCCAAGAGGTTACTCGTCAGAGTCGGTCGAACCCGTGGTATTTCCAGGTAGAACCCGATATGAGTCATATACCCCATCGATATTTTTGATAGTTCGTAGTACCGCTTCGAGATGGTTCGGGTCAGCCAACTCAAACTCGAATCGCATTTTTGCTACGCGGTCGAGGCCTGTTTGCGTGGAGCAAGCGACGATATTCACGTGATGATCTGAGAGGGCATTGGCCACATCTCGCAAGAGACGAGACCTGTCGAGGGCAACCACCTCAACACTTGCTCTGAATGTGGAACCACGCTGGTTGTCTGACCATTCCACTTCCACCACACGACTTGCCTGCTCCTGTACCAGTGCCCCGGCATTTGAACAGTCGATGCGATGCACACTGACGCCGCGGCCCTTAGTAATGAAACCCATAATTTCATCGCCAGGAACAGGGGTGCAACACGTAGACAGTCGCACGAGTACGTCGTCGAGACCCTCTACATGTATTGCTGGACCTTCCAATGTGAGTCGTCGCGGACGATCGATGCGAAGGTCGGAGGCCAAAATTTCACCATCGGTACCTAACTGCATTGCACGAGCAATGCGTTGAGCCACGCCTCGTGCACTTACATGGTGTTCACCAATAGCCGCAAAGAGTGAATCGAGATCTACATGGCCGCCGTCGTTAACCTCTGCCATTAAGGCATCGGAACTCAAAATGCTGTGTACTGGTAGTCCTTCTCGTCGTAGTTCAGCGACGAGGTCTTCCCTTCCCGCCTCGATGCTTTCATCACGACGCTCACGCGAGAACCACTGGCGAATTTTGTTTCGCGCGCGAGGGCTAGCTACAAAATTCATCCAGTCGCGCGACGGCCCTGCATCATCAGATTTCGCAGTGAATATTTCACATGTATCGCCCGAGTGCAATTCATAATTCAACGTAACAAGTCGCCCATTTACTTTTGCCCCGATGCAAGCGTGACCCACTTCAGTGTGCACTGCATAGGCAAAATCGACCGGTGACGAGTGCAGTGGTAACGGAATAACTTTGCCCTTCGGGGTAAACACAAACAGTTCATCTTGAACGAGGTCTTCTTTCAGACCTTCCATAAAGTGCGTTGGGTCGGCGACATCGGCTTGCCAGTCGATAATGCGATTCAACCAGTCAATATCGCCAGGAGCAGTACCGTCTTTATAGGCGTAGTGCGCCGCAACGCCCCACTCTGCACGATTGTGCATTTCACGAGTACGAATTTGCACCTCGAGGGGCTTGCCCTCTGGGCCAATGACCGTGGTGTGCAAGGACTGATACAAATTGAATTTTGGCATTGCGATGTAGTCTTTGAAACGACCTACCACTGGCTTCCAGCGCCCGTGAATGCAACCCAAAGTCCCGTAACAATCTTTGACGGAATCGACGATGATGCGCACTGCAACAAGATCGAAAATTTCATCGAATTCGCGACTCTTCTGCACCATCTTTTCGTAAATGCTCCACAAGTGCTTACCGCGACCCGTGACTTCTGCTTTAATGCCCAATTCAGAAAGTTTGATTTGTACGTCTCCGACCACCTTGGCCAGGTACACCTCTCTTTCTGGAGTACGTGTACCTACAAGATGGTCTAACTCTGCAAATCGTTTCGGGTAGATAGCCGCAAATGACAGATCTTCCAATTGCTGCTTCATTTCTTGCATACCTAGGCGGTGCGCAAGTGGTGCGTAAATATCGAGCGTTTCGTGAGCAATGCGCTGTTGCTTTTCTACCGACATTCCAGCAAGGGTTCTCATGTTGTGCAGCCGGTCGGCGAGCTTAATGACCAACACCCGAATGTCGCGCGCCATTGCCACCAACATTTTGCGCATCGTTGCAGCTTGTTGGGCTTCTTTCGAGTCGAACTGCAAACGTTCGAGTTTGGTAACACCGTCGACAATGCTTGCGACTTCTTTTCCGAAATCACGTTCAACTTCTTCTAGCGTTATCTCTGTGTCTTCAACTGCATCGTGCAACAGCGCTGCTGCAAGTGAAATATCATCGAGCCCGATGTCGGCAACAATTTTTGCCACCGCTATTGGGTGATTAATGTACGACTCGCCGCTTCCCCGCAGTTGATGTTGATGCGCTCCGCGCGCCGTAACGTACGCCTTATTAATGAGTGCGATTGACGCTTTTGGGTGCCGCGATCGATAGGCCGCAAGTAGCGGGGCAAGTTCCTCTGCAGGCGCTGCGGAACTGCGCCTCCAGGGAAGAACGCGGTCACCCGAAGCCATACGTGCTACCTGTACGTCATCACCGAGTTGATGGTGTGACCAACCAATACGCCTCGACCGCCAAGCGCATCGAGTTCAATGAGAAACAGCAAGGCCGCAACGTGAGCACCAAGACCTTCAATGAGCTTGATAGCTGCTTTTGCGGTTCCACCTGTAGCCAATACGTCATCGACAATGACCACTGAATCGCCGGGGCGTACAGCATCGCGATGCGCTTCTAGAACGTCTGTTCCGTACTCCAACGCGTATTCCTCGCGAACAACTTCCCAGGGCAACTTTCCTGCTTTACGTACTGGAACAAACCCCGCACCTAAATGAAAAGCAACTGGTGCAGCAAGAATGAAACCACGAGCTTCAATTCCAACGACCTTGTCTATTTTTAAACCCTGTGACATTGCAACGATGGAACTGACAGCCTCTTTGAATCCTTCCGGATCACCAATGAGTGGAGTGATATCGCGAAAGGTAACTCCGGGTGCTGGCACATCTTCAATATTGCGGATGTACCTCTGCAAAGAGTCGTTATGCATAAATTACCGGCGTGTCTTTTTGCGCGGACGCGGAGGATGCGACAACACGGCCGTCACAGCATCAATTGGGTTGACTTTTGCTCCAGCATTATCTGCGCTAGACCGAGCAGACTGCTTGCGCGATACCGATGACCCGGTTTGCATCAAGGTGGTCATATCGGCTTTCAACGAGCGCTGACCGATAAGTGAGCGGAACTTTGGTTCGCGAGACTTCAAAATAGAGAGCAGCGGTGTTGCTATGAAGATTGAAGAATAGGCACCCGTTAAGAGACCTACGAACAAGGCCAAGGCGAACTCTTGCAGCGCAACTGCACCGAAAACTCCGGAGCCGAGAACCAACAATGACAACACAGGCAATACAGCGGCAAGGCTGGTATTGAGCGAGCGCATGAGTACTTGGTTCATGGAAACGTTCACAATGTCTTCGTACGAGACACGCGAAGCGCTGAAACGACCTGTGTTGTCGTGCACTTTGTCAAATACCACGATGGTGTCGTACAGCGAAAAACCTAAAATGGTGAGAAACGCAATAACCGTTGAAGGCGTCACTTCAAAGCCGAGAAGCGAATACACGCCAACGCTAATAACAACGTCGTGAACCATTGCCATAATGGCCGCTATTGCCATCTTCCATTCGAAACGCCATGCGATGTACAACGAAACCAGAAGGAAGAAAACAAGCAAAGCACGAATTGCTTTGATGGTGATACTGCGACCCCACGACGAACTGACGCTGGAAACGCTCACTTCGCCTGCTTCTACTTTTGCAGTGTCGGCCAGTGACTTTTGCACAGCGGTACGCACTTCAGCAGTTTGGTCGTCTACCTGAACACGAATACGCTCACCTGCGCCACTACCAAGAGTTTGCACTTTTGCGTTACGTGATTCAATGTTGTTGTCTTCAAGAATTGCTGTTGCAGATTCGATGGTGAGCCCGTTTTTCACCGGAGCTTCCCATGCCACTCCACCCTCAAAGTCGATACCCAAATTGAGGCCTTGAAATAGAAGGGAAAAGAGCGTGACGAGCACCAAGGTTCCCGATGCAATGAAACCCCACCAGCGGCGACCAACAAAGTCAATTGTTGTTTCACCGTTATATAGACGACCCCAGCGACTGCTCATCGCGCCACCACACCTTCTGTTGAACTCTCCGCAAGTAAATCATTTCCACCGTCAGTACGACGGGCTCGCACACCAAACATTTTCGCGCCGTTCATCCACTTTGAACGAGACATCAAAATAACTGTTGGACGTGTGAAGAAGTACGCAACGATGATGTCGCACAAGGTGGAGAGCCCAAGGAAGAAGGCGAACCCTCTCACCGAGCCGACGGTAAGGAACCAAAGTACAACTGCACCAATGAGCGACACCGTGTCGGCGGCAACGATGGTTCGCCATGCAGAATCGAAACTGCGCGAAGCAGAATTCTTCAAAGTCTTTCCGCCCAGAACGTCGTCTTTCAACTTCTCAAAGAACACCACGTAAGAGTCGACCGTGACGCCAACAGAAACAATGATTCCGGTGATGCCTGACAGCGACAGGGCTAATCCGTTACGTTGCGAAAGCCAAGAAATTGCGCTCCACTGCAACATTCCAGAAATTGCTAAACCACCCAAGACCACAATTGCTAACCGTCGATAATAGAAAAAGAGGAAAAGCAGCACGAGCAACACACCGACGAGACCGGAAATTAAAGCCGCGTTGAGCGAATCTTTTCCTAACGTTGCAGACACGGTTTGTGCTGTTGGTGAATCGAAACGAACTGGTACAGCACCAAACTCAAGAATTTTGGCTAAGTCTTTTGCTTCTGCTTCTTTGAAGTCGCCGCTAATTTGCACACTGCCACTGAAGTTTGCGGTCTGTACAACGGGTGCTGAAATAACAACACCGTCAAGGACGATGGCAATTTGACCCGTAGGGCAGGTGGCTGCTTTTTGGAAGCACTGTGCCGCTAAAGCGTTCCACTTATCTTCTCCGGTTGCGCCACCGCGCAGACCGACGGCAACGACCCACGAACCACTATTGATTTGTGCTGCAGCATCGTTGGCGAATACTTGCCCATCGGCTTGCGATGGACCTGTGAAATACACGAGGCCATCGCGTCCCTCTAAAATTGCTTGCTTCGAGGGCTCGTTCGTCATGGAAATGTCTTGCTGCGGAACTGATGGTGGAACTGCAATGGCAACAGTTGTTGTAGTGGCTGCCCCATCTGCTGCGACAGCCGTGGTCGTAGTGACTGACCCCTCTGCTAGGACAACCGTGGTTGATGGGGCTGTCGTTGCAGGACTAGTTGTTGGAGTTGTTGTGGTCGCGGCACTCATTGGGCGGCGACTACTACCGAGCCCGCCTGAGCTTGCTGGCTGACTTGTAGTCGAGGCAGCCACCGTGGTGGTAGCGCCTGCCACAGTTGTTGTAGCGCCAGCAATAGTGGTGGTAGCACCAGCAACCGTGGACGATGTTGCTCCGGGCAGCGTGGTCTGGCCAGCAATTGTGGTTGTGGTCTCGTCGGTATTTCTCATGCCCGACTGCAACACCGGACGAAGCAGTACTTCACCCGTACGCCCAACAATTTCAAGGGCACGTTCTTGGTCTTTTACGCCTGGCAGGTTGATGACCACAGTGCTGCCCTGGCGAATGATTTCTGGCTCGGCTACTCCGATGGAGTCGACGCGAGCACGAATAATTTCAACGGCTACGTCTAATGCAGCGGTGTCGAAGTCACCTTTTGGCTCGAGGGTAACTGAGGCCCCGCCTTGAAGGTCGAGTCCCAATGAGGGCTTGTTTCCTGCAATGAGGTTTCCGCCAACTAACGCCATTGAAACAAAGACAGTAGCAATGAGTGTGAAAAGAAGTTTACGACGCATGTGGTGAACTACTTATCTGAATCGTCAGAGTCATCGCTCTCAACAGCAGCGACCTCGGTGCGAACTTCAATGCGACGCACAATTGCAGATTTCAGCGCTCGTACTTCTACACCTTCAACCAATTCGACCCACACCACACTGCCTGCGCTGTCATCTTCATCGAAGCCAGTGACAAAGCCAATGAAACCAGAAGACATCTGCACCTCATCGCCAATTTGGACTGCCCGGACCAACTCTTGGGCGTCTTTAGCCCGTTTACGCTGTGGACGGATGAGCAGAAAGTACATGGCCACAAAAATGAGACCAAAGAAAAAGAGCTGAAAAATGGCGGAACCCCCGCCAGAAGATTTTTCGGCGGCAAGGAGAGCAGTTGGGGAAAGAGACATGGCGACAAGCGTAGCCACTATGAGCCCCAGACTCCCATTACCCGTTGCCTCATCTGCTGAAATGTGCCATTTCCTATCGAATCACGCATCTCGGCCATGAGGGCAAAAGTCCATGCAATGTTGTGATACGAGACCAAACGCGAGGCCGTTGGCTCGGATGTTTGAAATAAGTGGCGAATATAGGCCCGAGAATGACGACGACAGACCATGCATGCACATTCGGCATCGAGTGGCAGATCTTGCAGTGCGTATTGAGCATTTTTCATATTCAACTTGCCTGTGCTCGTGAGAGCGGTTCCGTGGCGGCCCAAACGGGTTTGTAGCACACAGTCAAATTGGTCGACCCCTAAGTTGACCGCCTCAATGAGTGAAGCCGGGTCTCCTACGCCCATGAGATACCGAGGTCGATTTGTTGGCAGGTTCTGTAGCGCAGCAGCCAAAGCGGGCAACATTTCTTCACGCGACTCCCCCACAGAGAGACCACCAATTCCGTAGCCATCAAATTCTAAAGCTGCTGTTGAAATGGCACTACGTGCACGCAGTTCTGGGTTAATGCCACCCTGCACAATGCCAAACAACGCCTGGTCTGCACGTGAGTGATGCTCCCGAGCACGCTCAGCCCACATAGATGTGCGCTTCAACGCCAACTCCACTACATGTGGTTCAGATGGCAAGGGCGGACACACATCGAGAACCATCTGAATTGTTGCACCAAGCTTCTGCTGCACTTCCACTGCAGTTTCAGGTGTGTACCTGTGCAGAGATCCGTCGTATGTCGATTTGAAAGTGACTCCGTCATCATCGACTTTTGGCTCTAATGAGAAAACTTGGAATCCACCCGAGTCGGTGAGCGTGAGCCCGCCCCAACTTGCAAACTTTCCGAGACCCCCCAAAGCTTCCACCGTGTCGGCCCCCGGACGCAGCATGAGATGATAGGTGTTGCCCAGAACAATTTGTGCTCCAAGATCTTCGTAGTCAACTGCACTCAAATATCTCACGGCCCCACGGGTACCAACCGGCATAAAACACGGCGTGGTGTATGTTCCGTGCGCAGTTGTTGCGACGCCAGCCCGGGCCGTGCCTTCAGTTGCTTGCACTTCAAATGAAACTGGATGCACTAGAGGTCACTTTCCATAGTTGAGTTACTAAACCGGGCAAGAAGCATGGCGTCACCAAAAGATAAGAAACGGTAACTCTCACGTTTTGCTTCAGCATAGAGATCTCGCCATTTTTCCCCGATGAACGCCTGCACCATGAGCAGCAATGTTGTTCTTGGCATATGGAAGTTGGTCATCATGAGGTCAACAAGATTCCACGAGTATCCGGGGGTAATGAATAGCCGTGTGCGGCCAGAGAGTTCCCCGGTAACGGCTGCCGACTCAAGCGCACGCACCGAGGTGGTACCTACAGCAACTACTCGCTTTGCGTTTTTCACAACCTGCATCGTTTCTTGCGGAACGTTGTACCACTCGGAATGTATGACGTGGTTGAGAGGGTTCTCTTCATCGACAGGTTTAAACGTGTCAAGACCAACGACCAGTTCCACCTTTGCAATTGTCACCCCCATGCTCTCGATCTTCTCGAGCAACTCAGAAGTGAAATGCAAACCAGCAGTTGGTGCAGCAGATGATTTTGCCTCATGGGCATAAACCGTTTGATAGCGCTCGAGATCTTCCAGCGTCGTCGTGATGTACGGAGGTAATGGCAGTGCCCCCACCGCCTCTATTGCGGCCCTACGCTCGCCGGGAGTTGCTCCAACACATAACCTGATGCGAAAGGTGTCGCCAGCATCGGAGCGACCAAGCACTTCTGCAAATTTTTCACCCGAGGACGTAGCAAGAAATTCACCGACTCGCATTTTTCGACCAGGTCGAATGAGTGCTTCCCATTCGCTGTCATCATCTTGCAAGGGCTCAAGCAGTAACGCTTCTACCCGACCCCCCGTGCTGCGGGTCAGCGAGAGCCGACTTGGCAGTACTCGTGTTTCATTGACCACCAGAACATCACCTGCCTGTAAAAAGTCGGTGATGTCGGAGACCTTTTTATGTTCAACTACACCGTTGACGTACACCAACATGCGTGCGGCATCGCGGGGCTCCATGGGCACTTGTGCAATGAAGTGGTCGGGCAAGTTGTAGTCGATATCGGCGAGTTGCACCGTTCAAGACTACGAGGGAAAGCGTTCAGGCGGCGTCATATGGAGATGTTCAAAAGCTGCCGGCATTGCAATGCGACCGCGCGGAGTGCGCGACAAGAAGCCTTGCTGAATGAGGAATGGCTCATAGACATCTTCAAGCGTTTCGGGTTGTTCGCTGACGCTGATAGCCAACGTGGTGAGCCCAACAGGGCCTCCACCAAATTGTTTGCAAAGCGCAGAAAGAATGGCGCGGTCTACTTTGTCGAGCCCGCGAGCATCGACTCCGAAAAGAACCAGTGCATCGGCCGCAATACCTGCATCAATTATTCCCTCGCCCGACGCTGTTGGATGATTCACTTCTGCATAATCGCGCACGCGACGCAATAGGCGGTTTGCAATTCGTGGAGTTCCCCGACTGCGACGCGCAATTTGTGCTGCACCATCGTCGTCAATGGTGATATTTAAAATGCGAGCAGCGCGCAAAACAATTGCGGTGAGCTCTTCTTCATCGTAGAAATCGAGTCGACTGACCAAACCGAAACGGTCTCGCAAAGGGCCAGTAATCATTCCGGTGCGAGTGGTTGCACCCACCAAGGTAAATGGTGGAAGCGATAAACGAATAGACGATGCCGCAGGGCCTTTACCTACAACAATGTCTATTTGGAAATCTTCCATCGCTGGATACATAATTTCTTCAACTGAGCGCGACAGGCGATGAATTTCGTCGATGAACAACACGTCGTGTTCTCCGAGTTTGGTGAGAATTGCTGCAAGGTCGCCGGCTCGCTCGAGCGCAGGACCTGAAGTGATGTGCAATTTTGCGCCCATCTCTTCAGCAATGATGCATGCCATGGTGGTTTTTCCGAGCCCTGGAGGACCCGCCAAAAGAACGTGATCGGCTGCTTGCGAACGCTGGCGCGCCGCGGTGAGAACGATGCGCAAATGCTCTTTGAGCTCGCGCTGACCAATGAAGTCGTCGAGCAGGCGTGGGCGCAACCCCGATTCTTCGCTCTCTATTTCCACCTCACGCTCTGTGTGATGCGGCGTCAAGATGTGCGGATCTACAAACTCATCACGCACGTCGAGCTCCGAGAATTTGCAAGGCATCGCGCAAAACCTTTTCCAAGGTGGCGTCTGTTGCTGGATTCAATTCAGAAAGGACGGAACGTATTTCCTCGTTGTCGTAACCCAACCCCACGAGCGCTTCACGCAGATCTCCGAGCGACGAAGTACCTTGTGATTCTGCTCCGCTGCTATTTGGCAGGTCGAGCATGTCGAACTTGCCGCGTAATTCAACGAGAAGTCGTTCAGCAGTTTTTTTACCCACACCCGGAACCATAGTGAGCGCGGCAAGATCGGATGTGATGACGATGTTTTGCAGACCTTTTGGAGAGTGAGTTGCCAAAACAGCCATTGCCATTGAAGGCCCCACTCCGTGAGCTGCAATGAGAATTTGAAAGCTGTCACGTTCTTCACGTGAGAGGAAACCAAATAATGTTTGCGCGTCTTCGCGAACTTGATGGTGGACATACAAAAAACAGGCTGTTGTGGGTTCGAGCTCACCAAAAACTCGCGGTGTTACCGCAACGATGTACCCCACGCCCGACACTTCAACGAGCACATGGGCAGGAGCATTGCGCTCAAGAACTGTTCCGCGTAATGAGCCAATCATGAAGCAACCCTGCGTGAAATACGCGCATTGGCCCCAGAAAGAGCCGGCGACATTGCAAGATGACAGAGGGCCAAAGCAGCCGCATCGGCGGCGTCGGCGGGTTGCGGCAGCGATGCTAAGCCAAGGCGTGCCTTGACCATTTTTTGAATTTGGGTTTTATCGGCTTGGCCCCAACCGGCAACAGCGCCTTTCACCTGAGTAGGCGTGTATTGAGCCACCGCACAACCTGCGAGTGCAGCCAACGACAAGACGACCCCGCTGACCTGCGCAACGCTCATTGCGGTTCGCACGTTGTGGTGGAGAAATACCTGCTCGATGACAACCGCATCTGGTGAAAATTCAGCAAGAAGATCGGTGATGTCTTCATGCACCTGAGCAAGACGATTTGCCAGGTGTTCGCTTGGTTCAGTACGTATGACCCCTAGAGCCAGAGCTTCGGCTTCGTATTTGCCCCCGGAAGTGCGCCGCAACACCGCATAGCCACACCGCGTGAGGCCTGGGTCGATGCCCAACACAACAGGCGAGGCTTGAGCAGCCTTTTCGGGTACGAACATACGTTTGATTGTAGCCAAATAGGTTGGCGAAGTTAAGCATTTGCTGCGGAAATAGCGGCAATCAGTTCTTCCACCGGGCGGAACGTAACTCCCACAAGGGCCCGGTGCACGTAACGCACCACCCCAGAGGCGTCGATGACAAAAATACTGCGCCGTGGAATGCCGAGTGGCCCCAGTACTCCGTACGCACGAGCAACCGATTTTTCTGTATCGGCTAATAGTGGAAACTGGAAACCGTGTTGAGCCGCAAATTTTTCGTGACTCTCGAGATCTTGAGCCGAGAGAGCCAGAACCTGCGCGTCTAGCTCACTGAATTGTGCGAGTTCATTGTTGTAGCACACGAGTTGCTTGGTGCACACCGGGGTGTTGTCACCTGGATAGAAAACAAGGACAACTGTTTTCCCTTTGTAAGCATTTAACGAGTGGGTCACATTGCCTGTGCCTACCAGTGAAAAATCGGGTGCTTTGTCTCCAACTGAAATACTCATTGATCCATCTCCGCCATAATTTCTTCCGCTATATCGAAATTGGAATACACGTCTTGAACATCGTCGTTGTCTTCCAACATGTCCATAATGCGTAGAACTTTGCGTGCATCTTCAATATCAGACACAGGAATTGATGTGTCTGACACCATTGTGCTTTCCGCATCGAGCACCGAGAACTTTGCTGCTTCCAGCGCAGTTTTAACGTTCCACATCGCCGATGGCTCAGTTGTTACACGCCACACATCGCCATCACGTTCAATATCGTCAGCACCAGATTCAAGTGCAGCAGTCATTACATCATCTTCCGAGGCAGCCCCGTCGACGATGATGACGCCTCTACGCGAAAACTGCCAACCCACTGCTCCGGGCTCGGCCATTGCGCCACCAAATTTCGAGAAAGCAAGGCGCACGTCTGAAGCTGTGCGATTGCGATTGTCAGTGAGAACATCTACCAACATTGCAACGCCACCTGGCCCATAGCCCTCATAAGTGATGGATTCGTAGTTCGCACCAGTTGCTTCGCCACTTCCACGTTTGATTGCGCGATCAATAGCTTCGTTGGTCATTTGTCCGGCTTTTGCCTTGAGCACAACGGTTCGCAGCGCAGCATTTGTTTCGGCGTCGCCACCACCTTCACGGGCGGCAACTTCAATTTGGCGAGCCATCTTGGCAAAAAGCTTTCCACGCTTCTTATCGACAGCAGCCTTTTTGTGTTTGATCGTTGCCCATTTGGAATGGCCTGACATATTCCCTGCCCTTATAGATGTACTTGTTACCGACCGCTATGAGCGGTGCTACCTGACGAAATCATATTGAGAAAAAGTTCATGAAATCGCACATCGCTGGTGAGTTCTGGATGGAATGTTGCGGCGAGAACGTTCTGTGAAGCCACGACTATTGGCGCACCGTTGTGAACAGCAAGAATTTCTACGTCGCTGCCCACCTCTTCAATGATGGGAGCGCGAATAAAGACTGCCGTGAAAGGAGTTTCAAGCCCTTTCACGGCAATATCGGCTTCGAAACTATCGATCTGACGCCCATACCCATTGCGACGCACAGTGACGTCGAGAACCGAGCAACTGACCTGATCGGGACGAGCATCGAGAACTCGTTTGGCGAGAAGAATGAGGCCGGCACATGTTCCCATTGTGGGTAGTCCACCGGCAATACGTTGAGCTAGACCATCGAATACGCCACTCGACAACAGCAAATGCGACATTGTGGTGCTTTCCCCGCCTGGCATCACGATGCCATCGAGACCATCTAGATCATGCGGCAACCGAACTTCGCGCACTTCAACATTGAGTTGCTTCAGTGCTCGCGCGTGAGCATGGAAGGCACCTTGAAGGGCTAATACTCCAACGACGGGCATGGGCTTTCGTGACCTCTACTTGAGGTCACCAACCACGCTCTGCGTAGCGCTGATTAATTTCATCCATTGCAATTCCGGTCATTGGAGCACCTAGACCGCGGCTCACCTTCGCCAAAATGCTTGCGTCACGGAAGTGTGTAGTTGCTTCAACAATGGCTCGCGCGCGTGGGGCCGGATCATCACTCTTAAAAATTCCCGAGCCAACGAACACTGCTTCAGCACCTAATTGCATTGCCATCGCCGCATCTGCAGGTGTTGCAATGCCACCGGCACAGAACATTGGTACTGGAAGCCATCCGAGTTCCGCTACTTCTTGCACTAAAGGCAACGGTGCTTGCAGTTTCTTTGCCCAATCGAACAGTTCTGCAGAATCGGCCTGCGTGATGCGACGGATATCGCCAATGATGCTGCGCAGGTGCCGCACTGCTTCAACAATGTTTCCTGTTCCAGCCTCACCTTTGGAACGAATCATGCACGCACCTTCGCTAATGCGACGTAGCGCTTCACCAAGGTTGGTAGCGCCACAAACAAAGGGAACAGTGAAATTGAATTTATCGATGTGATGAGTTTCGTCGGCAGGGGTGAGCACTTCAGACTCATCTATGAAGTCAACACCGAGCGACTGAAGAATTTGTGCTTCAACGAAATGACCAATGCGAACTTTCGCCATGACTGGGATGCTGACGCTTGCTTGAATGCCTTCAATCATCTCAACGTCGCTCATGCGAGCCACTCCTCCATCGCGACGGATGTCGGCAGGTACACGCTCTAGCGCCATGACGGCACATGCACCAGCATCTTCAGCAATTTTTGCTTGCCCTGGCGTGACCACATCCATGATGACGCCGCCCTTGAGCATTTCTGCAAGACCGCGATTCACACGCATTGAGCCAGAGTTTGAAGATGTAGAAGACATGTCTCTATCGTACCCAGCGAGGCGCGCTGTGTCTTACGGGAACTTGATTTTTGCTGGGTCAGACCCCGCAGGAATATCGGCACCCTTATTGAGGCGAGGAAGTTCAATCCATGTGTTACCTGGGGTGAGCTTCACTGGAGCACCTGCAGAATCGGTGAGGGTGAAGACATCGGTTGCAAGCGCACGTGCCCATTTGCCTTTGACCAGCGCACCATTGGAATAGATCCATGCGTCGCCTTCACCCACGCTTTGCGCTTCAGGGCTGCGTACATCGGCTTCGCTCGCCTTGTACACCATGTACATGACCACAATGTTTTTCGCCGCTACTTGAGTTTTATCTGCATCAAGATGTTTATCTTTGCCGCTCCATCGCATATACGACGACGATGCTGCGTCCCACATCCAAGACACTTGAACACCGTCCATTGAGAGACGCAAGCCATCTGACGGCGTTGCAGAAGTTGGCATTGCATCGCTTTCGCCACGGTAGGCAAATTGCTGAGGCGGACGCGAGGCACCTTTTGGCGTCAGTGTATATATTTTTTCAGCGTCGGCGTACAAGTTGTGCGGAGCCTTACGACCAGATTCTCGGCGATAACCACCCTGTTTGTAAGCAATTAAAGCGCCCATATTCACAAGAGGTGATTTCTTGACTGCTGAGGTCACCTTGCTGTTGCCACCGCTCCACACAAAAAGTGGATTCAAATAAGCCGAGAACAACGCAACGTCTTGTGTGCGACCACTGCGAATTGGCCCGATGCTTGAAGGTGCATTTGTATGAAACACTGCGGCAAGCCGTGTGAGTTGTTCTACGTTTTCTTCATAAACAATGTCGGCAGCATTGAGACCCGACTGCGGGCGTGCCGCTGGATGATTGTCGATCTTTGCAACAAGTGCGGGGCGGATAGAAACAGCTGCATCGGTAATTGGCAAACCAGTGAGCGGCATTACCTCTGGCGCCGGCAAGGTAGTGGTTGGCCCAGAAAGCTCTGACACCAACGAACCATCGCCGTAACCAGGCTCGGTATCGGAAGTTGTGGAGCTACCGCCGCACGCAGCAAGCGCTAAGCCTCCTGCAACAACAACTGCTAAGACGAAACGCTTATTTAACTTCACTGATGACTTCAACTTTTAGATCTCCCGGAGTAGTGCCAATCGTGTGGCTAGTGCAGGGTGCACAACTTCACTTCCTATAACTGTAGAAGACGACGCATTGCCACCCGATGCATTCCCAAGGCTTCCAGCAAATGCACTCTTTGGGTTTGCCAACCAGAGATGGACATTGAGGGGATTCACACCCGATGTGACAGTTGACTCAGCAGACATTTTCTCGTAAGCGGCAATAAGACCCGGTGGGAATCGTGTGATGCCACAAGCTTTGACATCGGCGTCGAAAACATCTTGTTGGGTGAAACACGCTTCAAGTGCTTTGCGCGCAAGACCGGCAGGAATGAACTTTCCAAGCGCTGCAACTACCCCTGCTGTTTCTGTTTGCAATTCGAGTCGACCAGATTTTACGCGCGCCAAACATGCAGCAATAAAGCCTTCCAGTTCGATGAGCTCCATTACACGCAATGCTCCCTCGGTGAAAACAATGTGGCTTTGTTCAACGCCAAGTGGGTCGGCAACCAGGTAAGCGTTAACAGTTGCATCGGTTGTTACACCAACAACCGGCACCGACACTCCAGAAACCGCACACAAACTATCGAGCAAGTTAAAGAGTCGAGGATGATCTTCGTTGTTGATTTCCTGCGCGGCGACAAAGGAATTCATGAGAGAAAAACTCTGCGCTGCTGCACGCCGATACACAACCACACCGGAACCAACACCGAGAACAACGAAGACTGGCAACAATGCAACAACCCCTGAGACAAGAGAGAGCACTACGCCAACAAGAACACCAACAAAGGCCCCGACAAGCAGAAAATAGGACTTGAGCGAAAACCTTTTCTCAAGTTTGACCACAGGTGCTTTAGCGGGCGATGCAACTTTTGCCGGCACCGGTTTTGCGACAGGAGCCTTTTGAACCGGGCGCGCCTGTTGGCGCTGAGGAGAATTGTTTCGAGAAGGGGCTGAGTTCTTCTTGCGTTGTTGAGTATTTGCCATAATTTACTTCCGCAGGAGTCGATGTTCGAAGAGTGCCAGCATACGGCTCGGACGCCAACGACCCTGCGATGCGCCGGGTGACTGACGATGGGCATAGCCATCGCCTTGGCCATTTTGCTCCATTTCCAAGGCCCTGCGATACACGGCAACATATTTTTCGGCGAGATTCCGCATAGAAGACTCATCTACTCGAATATGCCCGGCTTCAATGAGTCGTGTAGACAAACGCGTGTTGGTCATTACCTTGGCTAGCGCACTTGCTAGGCCACGCTCGTCGTTTGGCTCAACAAGAAGTGCATCTACATCGTGGGTTGCAACATTTTGATAGCCAGCAATGTTGCTTGCAACCACAGGAGTACCTGCTGCCATTGCTTCAAGAAGTACAACCCCGAAGGACTCACCATGCAATGAAGGGGCACAAAACACAGTTGCTTCTTGCATGCGACGAATTTTCTCATCGTCGTTGATGCGACCCAACCACTTCACACGTGCGTCATGAGCCCATTCGCGCTTCAAACGATCTGTGTCTGAACCATCTGATGCAATCCACAGTTCAACGTCTGACGGAAGAAACTGCATAGCTTGCAGAAGAACATCGAGGCCTTTTCTTGGCTCATGGCGTCCGCAGAAAAAGATTGTTGGCGTTTTTGACTTCGCGTACCGGTCGACCGACATTGCTTCTTTGACATACCGATTGATTTCAATGCCATTGCCCAAAATTTCATAACTGCCACCGAGGTACCGACTCGCTAGAAGTTCGGCATCTTTCGATACAGCAACGCGAATGTCGATACGCGAGGCAAGCCATCGACTGGGTTTGTTGACATACTTATAACTTGCTGAATCACCTGCAGCATGAAAAGTTCCGACCGTGGGCGCAAGTCGCAACATGAGTGCCGTCATAGTGATGCCTGGGGCAATTGGCTCATGCAAATGCAGAACGTCAAACGCTTCGTCATTGAGCGCGCGAATGGTACGCAGCGCAGCAGATGGGTCGGGGGCAATGGGGGCTACTGAACCATTCGCTGCAGTGGGAAGGCTCTTTCCTAACGGGGTAACAAATGGTTCTGGTGGTGCACCATCACATGGCCCTAGTACACGAACCTCATGACCCATTGCCCGTAACTCGCGGGCTAATCCGAGAACCTGCATTTGCACGCCTCCGGGCAACGACAAGCTGTACGGGCACAACATGCCAATACGCAGCATGGGGGCGTTTTCTCCGTTAGACACATCTCTACGGTAGCGAGTATCGGGTACCGTCTCGGCATGACTTTGCATGATTCTCTCCCGTTGACAGGCCTACCCGCCGTTTCGCTTGTAGCGAGCCCAACAAAGCGCACCACTATTTTGGAGTTAGCCAGTCGCTTGGAATCATTTGGCTTTGCCGGACTCGCCTGCCCCAGCCTGGGCGCAACCATGGGGCTGTGCGTTTCCCTTGCCCACACCACATCTACCCTGCGTTACTGGACCTCTATTCAGCCCATCTATTACAACCACCCTGTTGAGGCCGCGAACACCGCCGCCCACATTCATGAAGTCTCAGGCGGACGATTTGGTTTCGGCATCGGCGTCAGTCATGGCCCTGTTGTTCAACGTCTGGGTGTGGAAACAGGAAAGCCGCTGTCTGATATTCGCAACTACGTAGAGGCCATGCGTGCTCAAGAAAAGTTTTCGGGTGCGCTGCCACCAATCTACCTGGCTGCACTGCGCGACAAGATGCTCCAACTTGCTGGCAATATTGGCAATGGTGCAATTTGGGCCAATGCCTCATTGAGCTTCACGCCTACTCAACTTCAACGCAATGAAGCACACTTGCCTTCGCCATTTTTTCTATCGAACATGATTCCCACAGTGATTGATGACGACATTGATGCAGCTCGTGCAATCAACCGAAAAACTCTCACTAGTTATGTGACCTTGCCGAACTATAGGAACTACTGGCGCGAAGCTGGTTATCAAGAAGAAATGGATGCCGTTGAGGCATTACTTGCTGCAGGAAAACGAGATGAAATACCGAGCGCCATGAGCAACAAATGGCTCGATGACTGCACACTTAGCGGGCCTGCAGACCGTGTACGTGAAGGAATTGCAGCTTGGTACGCAACGGGTGTTACTCCAATTGCCGTGATGTCGTCGACAACGGGTGGCCAAGCAAAAGCAATTAATGAATTAATTGCTTTATATAGCTAACAAATGACGCTCGCGAAGAAACTCTTCAACGCGAAGTCGAATTTCATCGCGCACACGCCGCACGAAATCGAGGTCTTGGCCGGCGGGGTCGGTAATTTCCCAATCGAGGCGTTCTTTTCCGGGCAAAATTGGGCAATCATCGCCGCAGCCCATTGAGATAACCACATCTACTTCGTGCAACATTTCCATGGTCCACTTTTTAGGTTGTTCGTCGGCAAGCGAAATGCCCAACTCTTCCATTGCGGCCAGCGCCATTGGGTTCACGCTGCTAGCTGGCGCAGAGCCGCCTGACAACACCACAACATTTGCACTTGCAAGGTTGCGTGTTAAAGCAGCAGCCATTTGAGACCTGCCAGCGTTGTGCACACATAAGAAAAGAATGCCAAATGATTCACTCATTGTGTTGCCTTGCTCTCGTCTATAAAAACACCCCGCGCCAGAAGTACGCCAACAGCTGCTCCGATGCACTGCGCAACAACAAACATCGGCACTGAACTCGGACGAATACCAGCAAAAGTGTTCGACAAAGAACGCCCCACACTTACTGCCGGATTAGCAAAACTGGTTGATGACGTACACCAATATGCAGCGGTGATCCAGGCGGGAACTAAGTACGGAATTGCAGCAGTTCTGTTTGTGCGAATACAGCCTTGAATGAGAAGAATTAACACTGCAGTAGCAACCACTTCGCCCACATACTGCGGAACACCTGAACGCACCTTGGTAGAAAGGTTCACGACATCGAGCGAAAACATAATGTTGGCAATCATTGCCCCGGCACAGGCTCCTGCTACTTGCGCAACAACATATTGAATGGCATCGCCAGCGTTGATTCGCTTGTCGAAATACTCAGTAGCAGTTACTACTGGGTTGAACTGCGCACCAGAAATTGAACTGAAAAGATAAATAAACAAAAGCAAGCCACCCGTTGTTGCAATGGTGTTGGCAAGTAATTGAACGCCGACGTCTTGCGATAGTCGTTCCGCCATAATTCCGGAGCCAACAACAACAAGAACAATTCCGCAAGTTCCCAAAAACTCGGCGAGCAAGCGACGGTGCAACATTTTCATTTCACGCCTCCGTTGGGCAGCAAGCATCTCCAGGCGCGCAAGCACCGCCAGATACGCCAATGAAATCGATCGGTTGTAGCGCTTGGCGTGGCATCGCCATTGAGCCCGCACCAGCATTTTCGTCGAGCACCGTATAGATCTCCCACGACAAGTTGGGTCCATGAATCCAGACCTTGTCTTGCAGCGCGTAGCAGCAGGTCTCTTTTTCTTGCAATGTGGTGGCGATTCCTGCGGTCTCAGCTAATTCAGCGGCCTGCACCACTTCAGCAGTTGTTTCTACTTCAACACCAACATGGTTCATTGTTCCGGGTTCACCCTTGCCAGCAATGAGAACAAGTTTTAGTGGTGGGTTGTCAACAATGAAGTTTGCATAGTCAGAGCGCACCTTGTGCGGCTCTACTTGAAACATTGCGGAATAGAAGGCAATTGAGGCATCGAGATCATCGACGTTGAGCGCGAGTTGGACTCGTGACATACAGGCTCCTGAGCTATTGAAAGCAGTGATTATTTGTTATATTGACAGTTATCAATATAACACAAACTTCCCGTCGCGCAGCCATTGCTGCCTGTTGTTCACCACAAAGCACATCAACGTTCACCAATAAAGATGCAGTGACGTTGGCCAAGGTCTTTGCCGCCCTAGGCGACCCCATTCGGCTCAAGCTTTTTACCCTCATTGCCCGTGACTCCAGCCAGGAAGTGTGCGCATGTTCTTTTGTTGATGAACTACAAAGGTCTCAACCCACCATTAGCCATCATCTTAAAATTCTGCGCGAGGCTGCATTGATTACCGGAACAAAGCGCGGAACCTGGGTTTGGTACTCCGTTAATACTGAAGCGTTAGCTGAAGTGCGAGAGTTTTTGTCGTAGCGCTAAGCGTTGTTGCTTTTCGCGACAAAGCCGGGGTCACTTGGCCAATTTGGCTGGAAGAGATGCCACTGCTCGGGTGCCGCCCAGATAAGTGTTTCTAATTCTTTTGCAAGAGCTTGCGTTCCTATACGAACGTCTTCGCGCAACTTTCCCGATCGTTCAAAATGCATGGCCGGGTGAATGACTGCATGATGCCCGTTATAGGCCTCTGTGAAATACACCGCAACGGGAAAAACTGGAGCATTAGTACGCAAGGACAAAGTAACTGGCCCTGCGGGAAGAGTTGTACTTTCACCAAAGAAATCGACCGGCACTCCTCCACCTTGAAGATCTCTATCGCACAACAAGCACACCACTTCGTTGTTGCGCAATGCCTTCAAAACTTCGCCTGCAACATTTGGCCCGAGTGGAACAACATTCATTCCCAATTTGGTTCTTAGACTCACGAACCATTCAAAAAGTTCTGGAGGTTGCAAGGCTTCTACAACAACTGTTGTCTTTACTCCCTGATCACACAACCAACGACCGGCCCATTCCCAACCCCCGAGGTGCGGCAAAGCAAGAATGGCTCCGTTTCCCTCTTTTAAAGAATCGGTAATGGCATCAAAGCCGTCGAGCGTGAAGGTCGCGTCGACAACATCTGCAGATAAAGATGGCAGGCGAAAACTCTCTACGTAATAACGCGAGTAACTGTCGAAGGCGCCTTGTGTTGCCTTGCGTACTTGCAATTCCGAGTAGTCGGGTCGCACACGGCGGATATGTCGTTCAATAATGGCTCGCCTCGACTGCAGCGACGCTGCTGCCAAATGACCCACAAGCTTCGCCACGCCATACGCCATTGGCCCAGGTGAGACCTTCGCCAAAACAGACGCAAGACGATACGAACCAACGGTGAATGCATCGGTGATAGTTTCACGCGTGGTGGCCAAAGTGCCCTCTAGCGCGATGTTGAACGGCGGTTGGAATGACGACGCTCTTGACGTACCGCATGCTTTGTTTCGCGGCGCGCTAAACGCTCTTCAATCTTTATCTCTGTTGCCGGCGCTACAGCTGCTTGCTTCCACACCTTGATGAAGCGTTGCACAGCAGTAATTGACGTAAGAACCAACATGATCCACAAAATGGGAACAAGTAAATTGTCGAACAATAAACCAAGACACAACAAGATAATTCGTTCGGCGCGCTCCATGAGCCCGCCTTTAGCCTGCAGACCTAATGATTCTGCTTTAGCACGCTCATAACTAATAGTTGCCGACACTGCCATGACCGCAAAAGGCAACACCGACATATGAGCACTGTCATGTGAAGCGAGATACCAAGCAACGCCACCGAGCAGCAATGCATCGGTGACTCGATCGATAACCGAGTCGAAGAATGCTCCACGCTGACTAGCGGTGTTTCCCGCCTTGGCCACTGCGCCATCGAGGAGGTCGGGCAATGCAGCCAAGATGACCAGCAACAGGCCCAGGCGCAACGCACCTGCACCTACAGAAATTCCTGCGGCAACCGCAAGGAGTAGACCGGCGACCGTGAGCACATCGGGAGTGACGCCCACCTTGCGCAACGACTCGCCCATTGGCTTCACCGCACGTTCTACCTGCACACGAAAATGGCCGTCGAACATGTTGAAAGACTACTTTACGCTTTCTGGAAAATCGGGGTTTGCTTCCGTGAGTTTCTCCACCACAGAGCCGTTGATTGCGTCGACAAGAACCAACCCACGGCGCATTGGGGGTTCTTCTGCGCTGTAACAAAACACGCGCCACGTGGGTCGGCTACGTAGGCCACGCCACACTTGCTGCGCTGACGCATGACCTACTGGGAAACCAATAGCACGCGTTGCCAAAACAAGAGCATGCTTTTCATCGACAGTCATACGCCAACCAGACGAAATGCTGAAGAGCCCGAACGCCCCCAGCAGAATTGCCGCGCCTACCCAGCCCTTGCCCATCAGCGCACTATCAGATGGTCCGAAGGCACGAAATGCAAGGCACACAATAGCGATGCCGATGTAGAGATATCCAGGGGTGCGACGACGACTGTTGTCGGGAAATTCATAAGGACCCGAGAACGCCTCAACATTGAGGTCATCGGGCAGCTCGTCACGTATTTCGTTGTCGCTCACGCGCCTACGTTACCGAACTTTAGCCAAGCAGTACGGATGCGATGCGCAGAAACTTCTATTGCTTCTGGCAAAGTGCGCGTATTTGCCACAGCAGTCATGAAATTTGCATCGCCAATCCAACGTGGAACGACATGGACGTGTAGATGTTGCGACACACTTCCGCCAGCTGGCGGGCCAAGATTGATTCCAACATTGAGTCCCTGTGGCTGGTACACCGATTTCACAACCTGTGCCGCAGTTGTCACGGTTGCCCATAGCTCTTGTGTCTCTTCCACCGAAAGATCTTCAAGGTCAGCAACTTCGCGGTAAGGCAAAATTAGCAAATGACCAGACGCGTATGGGAATGCGTTCATGATGGCAAAACATGTAGTTCCTCTGTGCACGATGTGGGACTCATCGTCACTCAAACCACTGTTGAGAATTTGAGTAAACACTGAACCCTTTAGGGGAACAGCAGGGGTTCCAGCGTTTTCACTCCATTGCTGAACGTAAGCGGCCCGCCAACCATTCCACAAGTGTTCCAACATCGCTCAAACCTTCTCGCTACAGCTTCAGGACTTTGCTGCTGAATCTTCAGCAATTTCAGCAAGTACGCGTGCAAGAAAGTCGTTTGCAAGGACATCTCGTTCAACTTCACCGCCGCGCGGGTTTACACCAACTGAATGATGCGCAACATCGTCGTCGCCTACTACTAAAACATAGGGCAACTTCTCGAGCTTTGCATTACGAATGCGCTTACCTAGCTGATCGTCGGCATGGACCACATCGACACGAAGACCCGCGTTGGCGAACTGATTGCGCAGCTCTGCCGCGTACTCTTCGTGAGCCGAAGCAACTGGCAATATGCGCACCTGCACGGGCGCAAGCCACGTGGGCAACGCGCCTGCGTAATGCTCTAACAACACGCCGAAGAAACGCTCGACAGAACCAAAGAGTGCACGGTGCAACATGATGGGCTGATGACGACCACTGTCGGCGCCTACGTACTCCAAGTTGAATCGCTCGGGAAGATTGAAGTCGCACTGAATAGTTGACAATTGCCACTTACGGCCGATGGCATCGCGCACGTCGATGTCGATTTTCGGGCCGTAGAAAGCGGCGTCGCCTTCTTTAATTTTGTACACCACTCCATGCCTGTCGAGGCCTTCGCGCAGTGCAGCAGTTGCTTTTTCCCAAATGTCGTCGGAACCGACCGACTTATTGAGATCACGTGTCGACAAATTGAATTCAAAGTCTTCGAATCCGAAACGTCGCAATACCGACATCACGAAATCGAGCAGTGAGGTAATTTCATCGGCCATTTGGTCTTCTGTGCAAAATATATGGCTGTCGTCTTGCGTGAATCCGCGAATGCGCAACAAACCGTGCAAAGTTCCTGCACGTTCGTAGCGGTAGACAGTTCCGAGTTCAAAAAGTCGCAGCGGCAACTCGCGGTAACTACGTTGCCTCCCCCGGTAAATAAGGCAATGCATAGGGCAGTTCATTGGCTTGGGGTAATACGTACCGTTATCCATTTCCATGGGTGGGTACATGCCGTCTTTGTAAAAATCGAGGTGGCCTGAAGTTTGGAACAAATTTGCATTCGCAAGATGAGGAGTGAAAACGAACTGATAACCACCCGATTGATGTCGATCGCGACTGTAATCTTCCATGAGTTTGCGCACGATGGCACCCTTTGGATGCCACACTGCCAAACCGCCACCAAGTTCTTGGGGGAAAGACAGCAGATCTTGTTCAACAGCAAGACGGCGATGATCTCGTTTTTCTGCTTCAATCAGGCGATTGAGGTGTTCTTCTAATGCCGACTTCGACTCCCATGCCGTGCCATAAATACGTTGCAGCATGGGGCCCTTGTCGGAACTACGCCAATAAGCACCCGCAACTTTCATGAGCGCGAAGTGTCCGAGTTTTCCAGTTGTTGGTACGTGAGGACCACGGCAGAGGTCTACGAATTCAGGGCTATTGCGATACACGCTGATGGCATCGCCGCTTCCCACTTCATCGGCATCGACGCCATCGGCCGAGCCCGTGGTAACGCGTTCAATGATTTCGCATTTATAAGGCTGATCGGAGAATATTTTCAAGGCATCGCGTGCTGAAACTTCTGAGCGAGTGAACGGCTGGTTAGCCGAAACAATTTCTTTCATTCGCGCGGTAATGGCAACAAGATCTGTCTCGCTAAATGTGCGACCTTCAGGAAGGTCGAAGTCGTAATAGAAACCATCTTCAATTGCGGGACCAACAGAGAATTTTGCACCGGGAAACAACTGCGTTACCGCTTGGGCTAAAACATGAGCAGTGGAGTGGCGCAAAACGTGTCGCCCCGCATCGGAATCGGCAGTCACGATAGAAACCACATCGCCGTTGGCCAAGGCCACGTTGAGGTCAACTTCAGACCCATTCACCACTCCAGTAAGAGCTGCTTTTGCTAGCCGAGAGCCAATACTGGCCGCAAGATCGGCCACTGTAGACCCCGCCGGCAATTCACGAGCAGATCCATCGGGCAGGGAAATAGACAATGCAGACATCACAGAGAGTCTAGAGCGTAGGTCGTACTGGGAAGGTCTAATTTGTCTTGCGATTTATAACAGAACACCAAGAAGCTCAGCCGCTGCAAGCACGTTGACCTGTGCTCGCGCTGCCGAATCGATGAGCTGTAGCGCAAGAGGCGTGTTGAGGTCGTCATCGAGTGCGTCTCGCACCTCGGCAAGCACCGACATTGACTCTGGCGACTTAGCTGTTTCTGCATTGAGCGAAACGCTCTGCCACAACTGCAGTCGCGCAAGAGCATCGGGCATAATGTTTGTGTTCCATTCCCATTCCACGCGATAGTGGTGCGCGACAAGACCGAGACGAATTACTCGTGGGTCCCACTCTTTACGCAGAGCATCGACAAAAACTAAATTGCCGCGGCTCTTAGACATTTTGTGCCCGTCCATTGACACCATTGCAACATGCATCCAGTGGCGCACGAACGGTGCCCCCGTTGCCGCCTCCGATTGCGCACGTTCGCACTCGTGATGCGGGAAAATAAGATCGCTTCCACCACCGTGCAGGTCGATGGTTGTACCTAGTTCACGCAACGCAAGTGCACTGCATTCAATATGCCAACCGGGCCGACCAGCGCCCCACATTGTTTCCCACGCTGGCTCATCGGGCGCGCTTGTTTGCCACAAGACAAAGTCGAGTGGATGACGTTTGTTGGGGTCTGCAATATTGCCTCCCCGCTCATTGGCAAGTTCCACCATGAACTCTTCGCTGTAGTTCGAGACCGAACCAAAGCTGGGGAACTTGCTGACATCGAAATACACGTTTCCACCGGACTGATAAGCAAAGCCACGGTCGAGCACCATGCCAATGAAGCCACGAATATCGGGAATCGCAGAGGATGCTCGCGGGGTACTGCTCATGGGCAACATGTTGAGAGCATCCATGTCGGCATTGAAACGTGCTTCTTCACCTGCGGCAAGATCGAGATAGTGAACGCCGAGTTCTTTAGCTTTTGCAAAAAGCGGGTCGTCCACATCGGTGACATTGCGTACGCACTTCACCGTATGCCCTAGGTCAATGAGGCGTCGTTGCAAAATGTCGTACGCCATGAAGGTCGCTGCATGACCAAGATGTGTGGCATCGTACGGCGTAATGCCACACGTATACATCAGCACTTCTGGCTGAGGTTCAAATGGCACTACGGCATTACGTGCGGTATCAAATAAGCGCATCACGCCCGAGGATCTCCTTTGATCCCGTTGAGCTTTGGTGCAACTCTGGTTTTGTAGCGAACATTCAGTTGCAACAACACCGCAGTGAAGGCCTCGATGGCGGTGGCATTAGATAGTTCGCCAGAGTCGAGCGGGCGACAGCCCGGAATGCGTCGCACCATTTCACTGACCGTTTCAATAGCTGCTTTATTGTCGGAGCAAATCAACACGTCGCTGTCGATGGGGTCACCCAGGTGCCCAAGTTCTTTTGCTGGCAAATGGTGAAAAGCGGCGACCACATGACAGTCGGGGGCAGCAGCTTGCACATGTGCCGCCACGCTTCCTCGTGGTGGAACCAAAGGTTGGAATTCATGCCCCACTCGCACGAGCGCGTTGGCCATACTGATGACCACTTTGCCGCGTAGCACCACCAAGTGCTCACGAACAGTTGTTGCTGCAGAGTCCCACGGAGTGGCAAGCACCACAATTTCGCAGGCAGCTGCCTCTTCATTTGAGCCTCCGCGCAATGGCAATTTCAGTGCTGGCCACGCGTCACGAATTTCCTTTGCCTTTTCTTCGGCCCTCTCGCTGGAACGTGAACCAATGACCACGTTGTACCCGATGGAGGAAAGTCGGGCAGCAAGAGCCGTACCTGCTGGACCTGTACCGCCCAACACCCCAACACTTGTTTGCTCTAAAGACATTCGTTCAGCCTTACACACGAAGCGCACCGATGAGAACTTTGAAGTCCACCTCTTCGAGAACAGGTGAACTACGGTCTAGGGAATGGGAATTCTCACAGGAAAACGAATTGTTGTCACCGGTGTGCTCACCGATGCGTCACTAGCTTTTGGCGTTGCAAAGCTTGCCCAAGAAGAAGGGGCAGAGGTAGTACTTACCGGTGCAGGTCGTGGCCTGTCGCTCACGCAACGCACCGCTCGCAAACTTCCTCACGAGGCGCCCGTTTTCGAATTTGATGTCACCGACCCGGCTCACGTCGAATCCGTTCGCGAGTCGGTTAGGGCCCATTGGGGTGAAGTAGACGGCGTTCTTCATTCCATTGGTTTTGCGCCAGCTAATTGCCTCGGCGAAGACATCATGGAAGCACAGTGGAGCGACGTATCGGTTGCCATTCAAGTATCGGCGTATTCGTTGAAGACCTTGGCCGATGCATTTGTGCCGCTCATGACTTCTGGCGGTTCATTTGTCGGGCTCGACTTCGACAACACAGTTGCCTGGCCGGCATACAACTGGATGGGTGTTGCTAAGTCGGCTCTGGAATCGACGAGTCGCTACTTAGCTCGCGGTCTTGGGCCTCAGAACATTCGTTTCAATTTGATTGCAGCCGGCCCCGTTAAAACAATGGCAGCGAAATCTATTCCAGGGTTCAAAAAGTTTGAAGATGTTTGGGACGACCGTTCACCACTTGGTTGGGACGTCACCGACAGCCTTCCCGTTGCAAAATCGTGTGTTGCACTTTTGTCTGACTACTTCCCTGCCACAACTGGTGAAATTATCCATGTTGATGGCGGCTATCACGCCACCGGCGCATAGCGATGACAAACAGGCTTGCGAACGAAGTTTCGCCTTACCTTCGACAACACGAGAACAACCCAGTTCACTGGTTCGCGTGGGGCGACGACGCCTTTGCGGAAGCGCGCAGGCGCAATGTACCTATTTTGTTATCGGTCGGATACTCAGCGTGTCACTGGTGCCATGTTATGGCCCACGAATGTTTCGAAGACAACGATGTTGCAACGCAAATGAATACTCTGTTCGTCAACATTAAAGTAGACCGCGAAGAACGCCCCGATGTAGACGCGGTGTACATGGAAGCCGTACAAGCCATGACCGGGCGCGGTGGATGGCCGATGACCGTATTCATGACTCCCGATGCAAAGCCATTCTTCGGCGGTACCTATTTCCCGAAGCCTTCCTTTCTGCAATTGATGACAGCTGTTACCGATGTTTGGGAAAATCGGCGAGAAGATATAGACACCAATGTTGATGCGCTCATGCAAGCGCTTCAGCGAAGTGAGTTTGCCGAGCCAGCCAATGCAGTTGCCGACTTGAGCACGGTCACTAGTGCAGTTACTCATCTTGTTGGTGGCTTTGACAGCGAATGGGGCGGCTTTGGTGCTGCACCCAAATTTCCTTCCACCATGAATATTGATTTGTTGCTTCGTAGCAATGCCACACACCCCAACGCTGCAGCGCTACACGTATCGACAACATCGCTCGACGCCATGGCATCGGGCGGAATTTACGACCACCTCGGTGGCGGTTTTGCGCGTTACTCCGTTGACCGCGAGTGGCTCGTTCCACACTTTGAAAAGATGCTCTACGACCAGGCGCTTCTTGTGCGCGTGTACCTACACGCCTATCAGGTAACGCAGTACCCAAGGTACAAACAAGTTGTTGAAGAAACCATTAACTACGTATTGCGCGACCTCACACACCAAGATGGTGGTTTCTTCTCTGCGGAAGATGCCGACTCAGCCGATGAGTCTGGTCACCATCACGAGGGCTGGTTCTACACCTGGACGCCACACGAAGTGCGCGAACTCTTTGATGCCGAACTTTCAGCCGAGATATTCGAATGGTACGGCATGACAGATGCCGGTAATTTTGAAGGCAGAAACATTCTCACTCGACACTTTGAACGTGGCTCACTACTGCGTAATGAACGCATTGAGGCCGCCCGCCAAGTGATGTTCACTAAGCGTCTAGAACGGGCGCGCCCGCTTCTTGACGACAAAGTACTTACCGAGTGGAACGGCTACATGCTTTCTTCACTTGCCGAAGCAGCTGCTGCCTTCAACAACCAATCTTGGCTCGATGCCGCTATTGCCAATGCTGAATTTCTTATTCGCGAGCTGCGAAGTGAAAACGGCACCTGGAAACGTAGTTGGCACGAGACAGGTATACCTCGAGCACGTCATCATTCTCTTGCTGCCGACCTTGCGGCACTTATTGATGCCTTTACCCGCCTCGCCGAAGCAACAGGCAACAACAAGTGGACTCAAAACGCATGCGAAGTAGCCGATCAACTTCTCGATGAGTTTTGGGATCCGCAACGTGGTGGCCTTTTCACCACTGGCAACAATGGCGAGCAACTCATTGCCCGCCAAAAAGACTTACTCGACAACGCCACTCCATCGGCAAACTCAACAGCCGCAGTTGCGCTGTACCGCCTATCTGCAATGACCGGTGAAGGTCGTTACGAACAACACGCGCATCGCATTATGCAACTACTCGATCAAATAATGCACAAAGCACCAAGCGCTGCAGGAAATGCATTGAGCGCTTTACACATCATGAACAGCGGCATTACCGAAATTGTCATTCCGGGAAACAACCAGACATTCCTCGACGTCGTTCGCGAGTCGTGGAGACCCAATGCTGTTGTGCTGTGGGGCAACCCCGATACTTCACCGCTATGGCAAGGCCGCAGCGAAGGCATGGCCTATGTGTGTGAACGCAATGTATGCATGACGCCTGCACAAACCGCTGAAATATTACGCACTCAGTTGGCTTAATGCCATCGCCCAAAGTGGGCTAGTTCATCGACCCCACGTCGTTTGCGAGAGGCACTGCGCCCTTCACGTTCCTGTTCGTCACGAGGCCAACCCAATGCAATAGCTCCAATGAGCTGTTGGGTATCTGGCACTTCAAAATGTGAACGTATTTTTTCTTCGCCGTTGAATACTGCAAAAAATAATGAGCCAAGTCCCATGTCGTGAGCACCTAGCAAAAGTGTCATGACTGCAAATGATGCGTCGATGGTCCAATACGGAGTTGGCCATGCATCTATGGAAGCACCAAGACCCGTGTGCGCTTTGTCTGGCTCTGCGTATCGATCTGCGTAGGCTTGCGCATTTGCGAAAGGCAACATAATGACGGGCGCATCAAGCAAATGTGGCCATGAAAAGTTTTTACGTTTTTCCTCTGGCAACGAAAGATCCCAAAACGTCTTTACGTCTTCGTTCTCCAACACAAGAACCGACCAACCTTGAGTTTTTCCTGCACTTGGCGCACGCACCGCAAGATCGAGCAACTCACTGATAGTGCTGCGAGGTACGGCCGTGTGAGCGAAAGAACGGGTCATGTGTCGCGTACGGACAACGCGCACAAACTCCACGAGGACTACTGCAATTTGCCGAGTTTGACGAGGCTCTCGGTCATGGTCCAACCATGAACGATGAGTGTTCCGCCTTTATTGGCAGGAACTTTGTCAAACATTGCTGCAATGTCGGCATTGATTTTTTCAGGCTTCGTTGATTCGTGATCGAGAAAGCCAGATTGACCACCCGATTTCACGATGAATGACTGCTCGTCATAAGCGCGCTCTACGCCAAAACGCTTAGACAAACGCCGGCCCCATGCTCGCTCTTCGCCAACGGCGCGGTGCCCTGGACGAGGAATCATTTCGGTCAGAGCCTTGAATGCTTCGAGTCCGTGTGCGCTCGTGAAGCGTGACCCCACGACAACGTCTTCGTCGGGGAAAGCCATGAGCGCCCTGTGGTAGGCCTCGGTCATGAGACCCTTCAATATTGAGTCACGCTTGGGAGTGCGTTTGATGCTCATGAGCCCCAAAAGCACACAAGGGGTGCCACCAATGCGTTCAAGCGTAGAAAAGCTGTACCCATGCAACTTGCCATCGAGCCGGGCAGTGGTATTGAGTACCCAGTCTGTTTGAGCTTTCGACAATAATTCCATGTCAAAAGCGCCCCCCATGGAGGCCATTTCCTCGAGATCGGTCTCGGTCATTGCCGATGAGTCTCTAGTGTCGACCTCTAGTGCCATAGCGCCAGATGCTCCTTAATGAACCTGCACATTCGCCCTCTATTCTGCCAGCGGAATTGCCGTGCGCCTACGCAATGGGCAAATGAGTTGAAAAACTTCCCGAAAAAGGGCGAAAACCACCGGTATTGCCCTAGGCGACTACTACCCCGTCGCCAAATGCGACAACCAGATCGCCCATCGCCTTGTCGATATTGACATTGAAGCCAGCGCCCAGTTGCACGGTGACATCACTACCCATGTCGACAAAGACGGGAACTTCACCCGGGAATTCCACCAAAATACCCTTCAACCGCGCAATGGCCGCTTCGTTGATAGCCGCTGCGGGCAATTTGAGGGTGACCGCCCGTGCGGCTTGGCCCAGGTGTTCGAGTACTTCAACTTTGGTGACCATGATGCCCACGCGAGCATCGTCACGGCGGTCAATTCGCCCGCGAATGGCCACAATGGCATCGTCGGTGAGCAGGTGGGCAAAGTCGGTGAGGGTTTTTGGAAACACCGTGGCTTCAATGCTTGAGTCGAGATCTTCCAACACAAAGACTGCCATTTGGTCGCCTTTTTTGGTGTACTTCTTGGCCAAACCAGTAATAACACCGCCAGTAATGACAAACGCACCATCTTCGCATTCACGTGCCTCACCGATACCACAATCGATTCTGCGCCGCAGTGCATGCTCGATGCCCATGAGTGGGTGGTCTGAGACGTAGAGACCCAACATGTCTTTTTCATTGCGCAACTGATCGCTTTTGTCGAACTCTAAAGCAGGAATTTCTACGCGATCGGTGAAGCCATTGTCGCTTGCCATTTCATCGCCAAACAAGCTCATGATGCCGCGATCACGTTCACGACGGCGAGTGATACTGCTGTCGAGAATACGTTCGAAAGACATGAGCAACCCACGGCGCGGATGGCCAAGGGTGTCGAAGGCACCTGCTTTGATGAGCGATTCAACAGTGCGCTTGTTGAGCACCGATTCGGGAGCGCGCTCTGCGAATTCATGGAATGTTGCAAACGGACCATTGGCGTCGCGCTCTGTGAGCATTTGTTCTACTAGGCCCTCACCAACGTTGCGAATAGCAGACAAACCGAAGCTGACCGCTTTCTCGCCCTGAGGCATGAGAGAAATAAAATCGGAACGTGACAAGTTGATGTCGGGCGTGCGTACTGCAATGCCACTTGCTCGCGCATCGGAAAGATAAATAGCGCCCTTTTCGAAGTTGCCCTTCACACTGCTGAGCAAACATGCTGCGTACTCCACTGGGTAATGCGCTTTAAGGAATGCGGTTTGATATGCAACAAGCCCGTAGCCATAAGCATGGCTTTTATTGAATGCGTAGTCAGCAAATTTCTCGATGACGTCGAAGAGTTGTTTGCCAAGAACTTTTCCGTATCCACTCTTTTCGCAACCGAGTTCAAAGCCATCGCGCTCTTTTGCCATGAGCTCTGGAAGTTTCTTTCCACATGCCTTACGCAAGTTGTCGGCTTCAGCAAGTGAATAGCCAGCAAATTTCTGCGCCACTCGCATCATGCTCTCTTGGTACACCATGAGACCGTACGTATCGCTGAGTAACTCACGTGCATCGGGGTGAAAATAAACCGGCTCTTTACGGTTGTTCTTGTAATCGGCGTAGTCGTAGTGCATGTTGACGCCCATTGGGCCAGGGCGATAGAGCGCAACCACTGCAGCGACATCTTCAAAGGCATTTGGCGCAAGAGACTTGAGGAGTGCGCGCATGGGCGGGCTTTCCAGTTGGAACACGCCAATGGTGTCGCCACGAGCCAAGAGATCGAATGTAAGAGGGTCGGTTAACGACACCGTGTCGATGTCGAAGGTGGGGTCGTAGTTCAGGCGCACCATGGCCATGGTGTCGGTAATGACATCGAGGTTGCGTAGACCGAGGAAGTCCATTTTGAGTAGACCCAGTGCTTCTACTCCGTGCATTTCGTACTGAGTAACAACGGGAGACAGCTCTGCGCTTTGACCAGGGTCGGGTTTGCGTTGAATTGGCAAATACTCGGTGAGCGCCTCGCGAGTAATTACTACTGCAGCTGCATGAATGCCGTCTGAACGCTTGAGTCCTTCTAATCCCATTGCCACTTCCACAACGCGCTTCACGTCGGGGTCGGAGTTAACAAGCTCACGTAGCTCGGAAGCTGCACGAAAGCCGTCGTGATGCTTTGGCACATCTTCGAAGCAGTATTTCAACGGAGTATCGCGACCCATTACTAACGGCGGAAGGGACTTCGCAATTTTGTCGCCCAACCCGTACGGGTAACCGAGAACGCGAGCGGCATCGCGCACGGCGTTACGTGCCTTGATGGTGCCGAAGGTAATGATTTGAGCCACGTGGTCACGGCCATATTTTTCAGTTGCGTAGCGGATCATTTCTTCGCGGTAACGAGAGTCGAAGTCCATGTCGATATCGGGCATTGACACGCGGCTGGGGTTTAAGAAGCGTTCGAAAAGGAGGTCGTATTTAATGGGGTCAAGATCGGTAATACGCAACGCGTAAGCCACAGCACAACCGGCGGCAGAACCACGACCAGGCCCTACACGGATGTTGTTGTCACGTGCATGTTTAATGAGATCCCACACAATGAGGAAATAAGAAGCGAATCCCATGTCGATAATGACTTTGATTTCAAATGCGAGCCGTTCGACAACTTCCTTGGGCATTTTTTCACCCCAACGGAACTTTGCTCCTTCAGTGGTGAGGTGTTTTAAATATTCTTCGTCGTTGGCAAAACCTTCCGGTACTGGAAAGTTGGGAAGGTGAACTTGCTCGAAATCGATGTTGACATTGGCGCGCTCTGCGATCCATAACGTGCTGTTGCAGGCCTCTGGGAAATCTCGAAAGAGCCAGCGCATTTCTGCAGCCGATTTGAGATAATGCTCTTCGCCTTCGAACTTGAACCTATTGGGGTCAGATAACAATGCGCCGGTTTGCACACATAGCAATGCATCGTGCGCGGTGTGGTCGTGACGTTGCGTGTAATGAGAGTCATTGGTTGCAATGAGAGGAGCATTTATTTTCTTTGCAATTTCAATGAGCTTGGGGTTCGTTTCAAGCTGTGCAGGAATGCCGTGATCTTGCAATTCCACGAACAAATTGTCGCGACCAAAAATGTCTTGCAACCGCGAAGCCTTTTCTAGGGCACCTTTGTCGTCACCACGCAATAGCGACTGCAAAACATGCCCACCCAAGCAACCTGTTGAGGCAATGAGACCCTCGCTGTATTTTTCGAGCAGTTCCCAATCGAGGCGAGGCTTGTAGTAGTACCCCTCGAGGAAAGCCAAGCTTGATAATTGAATGAGGTTGCGATAGCCGGTGGTATTTTCTGCAAGCAATGTGAGGTGGTAGTACAACTTGCTACCCGACTCGGTATCGCCACCAGTGTCGTCGATGCGCCCGCGGCGCGCTGGGCGCTCGTGGCGTGACTCGTGCGCCATGTAGGCCTCGGTGCCAATGATGGGTTTAATGCCCTGGCTTTTACATTCTCGGTAAAAGTCGAGCACCCCATACATGTTGCCGTGATCGGTAATGCCGAGCGCAGGTTGACCATCGGCCACTGCCGCTGCCACGAGTTCGTCGAGGCGCGATGCACCGTCGAGCATAGAAAACTCGGTGTGGACATGGAGGTGGGTAAAAGATTCAGTCATAGTGCGTCAGAAAGACGAAACTACCAAACCCGTGTGACGCGGGATGAAAAAGACGGTCTGCTTAGAGATATTGACCATTATGACCAACTCCCGCCTCGGGGCTTTGGCCATTAGGCAGTTGGCGAATTTCTTCGAATTGCTGGCGTGCTGCCATTTGTTGAGCGAAAAGAGTGGCTTGGATGCCGTGAAACAAACCTTCTAGCCACCCAACAAGCTGGGCTTTAGCCACCCGAATTTCTGCTTCGCTCGGAATTTCGCCGTCGGTGAACGGCAAAGCCAGCATCTTTAATTCCTCTTGCAGATCGGGAGACAATGCCTCGCCTAATTCCACAATGGAGCGTTCGTATATTTCCGCCATTCTTTCCCGACTCGCTTCATCGAGGCTGGTGGCATGAGCTTCTTCAAGCAACTGCTTCACCATTGAACCGATGCGCATGACCTTGGCAGGAGCCGTAATGGTTTCCATTGGTTCATCGGCGGTGCTCATATAGCCACACTCTAGAGGGGTGCAGCACTGAAGGAAGACTTATGCGCGATGAACGAGCAAAGGGACGTACATCTCATCGGCAGTAAGTGAACCATGACGACATACGAGTTGAAAAGGCCCAGAATCGGCTGGATCAAAGAAGGTCACCGACTCAAACGGCACAAGCGCGACTTCCCCGAGACGCCTTTGCACAACAGGGCGCATCACGGGGCCAAACCAATGCTCGTCGAGTATTTGTTCTTGAGAACGTACCCATGCGCAATGAGAAAACTTTTCGGTGCATACTTCGAGCAATTGAGCTTCCATGCCTCTGCGTGCATGCAGCCAGCGGAAGCGCCCCTCGCCACTTTGCGTACGCACAAGGTTCATAACATCGTTGTCGAGCCGCACCACGTTGTCATTGACATGCACTTGACCATGATCGGCAGTTACATACAGTGCGGTATCGCTTGGCAAACGGGAAATGATGTCGGAGATGAGTGCATCAACAACGCGCAGTTCCGCATCGTAAAAAGCGCCGAAACCTCTTTCATGCGCAATCTTGTCGATACCGTCGTAATACGCATAGACGAAGTTTTCACCCGCATTGAGAAGTTCTTCAATGATGACTGGAATGCTTGAAGACACTCTCCATCCGTGATGGCGAACGCCCTTCAAATGCGCTTCTGTGAAACCGCTGCCCTCTAACTCTGCTTTTGAAATGACAGGAACCGATGAACCTAAAAAGGGAGGAAATGGCTGCACATCGTGTGGAGGAAATTGACGTCGCAAATCTCCTTTTTCATCGGCCCATCGAAGAGAGTTCATGACGTATGAGTCAATTTGCATTCGATAACCAACGATGCCGTGTTCGCCCGGGGCCAAACCTGTTGCAATGGAAGTGAGTGCTGTGGCTGTGGTGGTAGGCGCCACGCTCGTAATGCGAGAAGCCGACATGTTTGCCATGGTCGGTGCGAGCGCTGTGCGCTCCTGAAACTGGTTCCACCCCAAACCGTCAACAATGAGCACCACAGCCCGCTTTGCCCCAACAGCGGCAACTGGAAGCCAGTCAGGAGCATTTCCTGGGTGAGTTGATTGAGGCGACAAAAGGTACGGAATGATGTTGCAAATTGCCCCGCCCGAGAAATTGGGCAAAATGGGGGAAGCAGCAACATCTAAAGGCACTACTGCAGTGAACCACCTCACAATGGCTGAACACAACGCCATCACCCCGTACGATAGAGATGTGAGAGTTTCTACCCGTGGCGACTACGCCTGCCGAGCACTTCTCTCACTTGCCCTGCACGCAGACAGCTCTGGGCCTACCTCTGTACGTGACATTGCCGAGCGCACCGCACTACCCCAGCCGTATCTTGAACAAATTCTTCTTGCTTTAAAAGGTGCAGGGTTAGTGAAATCAAAGCGCGGAGTAGGTGGTGGCTACGTATTGGCACGCGACCCTGCAGACATCAAATTATCTGAGGTCATTTCCGCTGTCGATGGACCCATCACCATTGGCGACTTTGGGCAACCCCATGAAGACGAAGCATGCAACCATGAAGGTCAATGCGTTCTACTTGCTATTTGGGGTGCTGCTGGTGACCACATGAAACAACACCTCGAGCAGTACACACTTGCTGGTATTGCAAACGCAGCGCGCGGCGTTGCACCGTGGCCTGCTATTGAACACACCCACTAAGAGTCGGTTTTGCCTAAGCCTTCCAGCAAGGTTGAAATGTCACTTGGCATCGGCGCATCAAATGACATCGCTTCACCAGTAACAGGGTGATCGAAGCCCAATTTAATTGCATGTAGTGCAGGCCGCGAAAAGGGAAGCCCAGCTCGTGCGCCGCCATATGTTCCGTCGCCAACAACGGGGTGACCCACTGCGGCAAGATGCACGCGAATTTGATGCGTGCGCCCTGTTTCCAAACGGCAACGAACTGTACTTACTGGAATAGGCGTATCGAACTCTTCGGTGACTTCATAATGAGTACGTGCAAATTTGCCATCAACAACAATAGTCATTCGCATCACATCGCGAGGGTCTCTGCCAATAGCCGCGTCGACCACTCCTGATGGCGCATCGAAATGACCAACCGTTAATGCAAAATATTCTCGCTTTACAGTTCGATCGCTCAGTGCGTCGACCAAAGACTCATATGCATTTTGCGTGCGCGCCACCACCATTAATCCGGTGGTACCAATATCGAGACGATGCACAATGCCTGGACGCATAGGCTCGCCTACCCCGGCAACTTCTGGATACAGAGCCAAAATGCCATTCACCAATGTTCCCGTCATATTGCCTGCTCCTGGGTGCACCACAAGACCATTGGCTTTATTGATGACCACCACTGAGTCGTCTGCATAAACAATGTCGAGCACAACCGATGGGTCGCCTTGAGGAAGTTCTTTCTCAGGCACACGCGTTGGATCGATGGAAATTTTTTGACCAGCAACTACTTTCACTTTGCCACTCGCAGAGACCACGTCGTCAATAGAAACGCCGCCAACACTGATGAGCGACGATGACTGCGCACGACTGATGTCGGCGAGCAACGCAACAACGCGGTCGAGACGATCTCCTGCTAACGCTGGGGGGAGGATTTCTTCAATCATGACTTCTCCGTTCGAAATGAGGTGAAAACGAGAAGTGCTCCACCAATACATATTGCCGCATCGGCAATATTGAAAACTGGCCACCACTGCAAGTCGATGAAATCAACGACAGCACCATGTAACCACGCCTCGCCGCGAAACAAACGATCGACAATGTTTCCTGCAGCACCACCAGCAACTAAGCCAACAAAAACTGCGCTACTTAATGAAGATCTACGCATACCCACAAGCAAATACGCCACGACAATGATGCCGAGAACCCCAATAATGGGGCCTATTCCAGTGCCTTGCGAAAACGCCATACCATTATTGAATGACAAATTGAATCGCAAACTTCCGAGCACGTCGATGACACGATCACCGTTCAAACGGTTCACTGCCCAATGTTTAGTAATTTGATCGAAAGCCACTACTCCACTTGCAACCGCAAGTGAAGACCGGCGCAGAGAGGTCACCTGCGGCCGAATGTGCCGACTCGCTCTTCAACGAGTTCTGTGGTCCATGGAATTGCCTTTAGGCGTTCCCGTGGAATGGGCTTACCAGAATGTTCTGAATAGCCGTATTCGCCCGACTTAATGCTCTCTAATGAAAGATCAATTTGTTCAACAATGTGACGTGCTGAAGCAGACAAGGTGAGATCGCGTTCGCGTTCAACAACCATGGTGTCTCCCTCGCCGCCTTCATCGTCAAATTGCACATCTCCCATTTCAGCATCGGCAATGAGCGCGTTTGCTTCGTCTTCAAGACGTGTTGCTTGCCCAACCAGGCTGATGCGCTCTGAATGCAGCATCTCGCGCTGCGCTTGGAGGAACTTGAGATCGAAATCTTTGGTTGGGGTAATTCCGTCTTGCGCAGGCAACTTTACGATGACTGGCTTTTCTAAAGCTTTTGCTTTTTTCTCTGCGACCTTGCGAGCGGCTTCAGCAAGCCTCTCAGCTTCTTTCGCTAAGCGAGCAGTTTCTTTTTCGGCCGCCTTGCGATCTGCTTCAGCTTGCTTCTCGGCTTCTTTTGCGAGGCGTTCAGCTTCTTTTTCTGCAGCTTTCTGCTTGGCAATTACTGCCTTTTCAGCGTCAGCTTTCTTCTTCGCTATCTCTTGTTCCTTTTTTTGCTGAGCAAGAATTTTTTCGCGAGCTTTCTTTTCTTCCGCTGCGGCTTTTGCCTTAACACGAGCGAGCTCGGCAGCAGCCTTAGCTTTTGCACGTACTGCATCGGCAGCAGCCTTAGCTTTTGCAGCTTTTTCGCGCTGTGCGGCTATTTCTTTTGCCTTTTTCTCTGCAGCAATTTTCTTGGCTAGTTCAGCTGCTTTTTTGGCAGCAGCTACTTTTTTCAAGTCAACCTTTGGGGCAATTTTCTTTGCGACTACCTTTTTGGCAACTACTTTTTTGGCTGGAGCTTTCTTTGCAATAACTTTTTTAGCCACCACTTTTTTGGCAGGAGCCTTCTTGGCTATTACCTTCTTGGCAGGAGCAGACTTCTTTGAGCTCACAGTTTTTTTAGACACGGATTTTGAGGAGGCTGCTTTCTTGGGGGCGGTAGATTTCTTTGCCGCTGGCTTTTTAGCCGTCGATTTCTTTGCAACAGGCTTCTTTGCCGCTGACTTCTTTGCTGGCTTCTTTGCGACCATGCTCACACCATTTCCGTTTTCCACAAAAGACTTCTCTTGAATGGTCTATCTTGACGGTGGATGATACGTCATATTGGGACCAAGTCCCAATATTTCCCTTATTTACCCGCTAATGCCATCCAAATGGCGACTTCATGCCCCTCGAGAGTCTCCACATGCTGGGGTTCCCCACTTCCTTGTTCCAGGGCGAAATGGGTGGCGAGCACCTCGCCTGCCATCATGTCGACGTGGTTCGCTACGGCAGCAATGAACTCAGCTGGCCCTGTAATGGCCACGGAAATGCGATCGGTCACCACAAAGCCAAGGCTTCGGCGGGTTTGTTGAAGTGCACGAATAAGGTCTCGTGCTGCACCTTCGGCTTCAAGTTCTGGGGTCAGAGCAACATCGAGCACCACCACTCCAGGGTGATGTGACAATGCGGCACTTGCAGCACCCTCGGCCGCCACCAACTTGAGGGAATACTCACCCTCTTCTAAACGGAACCCACCAGCAACTGGGGCACCATCGACTATTGACCAATTCCCCGACTTGACGGCATTAATTACTTTTTGAGTGTCTCCACCAAGGCGTGGACCAAGTGCCTTTGGGGTGACCTGCAACTCGTGCTTCGCCACTGCACCCACATCGGTACGAAATTCAATATTGCGTACATTGACTTCGTCTTTCACAATGTCAATGAACGCGTCGAGACCAGACAACTCTGGTGTAGCAATGGTCAATGTCGTGAGCGGAAGACGCACGCGGCGTCCGTTGGCCTTGCGAATAGACAATGCCGTAGAACAAATATCGCGCACTTTGTCCATTGCATCAGTTAGCTCTGGGTGCGCAACTAGTTCATTCTGTGAAGGCCAATCGGTGAGGTGAACGCTTCGCTCACCGGTAAGGCCTCGATAAATTTCTTCCGACACCATGGGCAGTAACGGTGCAGCAACACGACACAACACGGTGAGTGCGGTGTGCAAGGTGTTAATGGCATCTTGGTCGCCAGCCCAGAACCGATCGCGGCTCCGGCGAATATACCAATTTGTTAAAACGTCGAGATAGGTACGAATGGTGGCGCACGCCTCAAATAAATCGTAGGCATCGAATTGTTGAGTGAGCGCCCCTACAAGATCGTGTGTCTTTGACAAAATATATTTGTCGAGAACATTCGTGCTGTCTATTGACCACTGGCCCTGCTTGCCCTCAGCATTTGCATACAAGGTGAGGAAATACCATGAGTTCCACATGGGAAGAAGCACTTGTCGCACTGTTTCGCGAATGCCTGCTTCGGTCACCGAGAAGTCTCCACCACGCAAGATGGGAGACGACAATAAATACCAACGCATTGCATCGGCACCGTAGGTATTGAACACTTCCATTGGGTCGGGATAGTTGCGCAGACTCTTCGACATTTTCGCACCGTCGTCACCCAGCACCACGCCATGACCTACACAAGTGGAAAATGCAGGACGGTCAAATAGAGCGGTTGCCAGCACGTGCAAGGTATAAAACCAGCCTCTGCTTTGTGCCACGTATTCCACAATGAAGTCACCGGGATAGTGATTCTCAAACCACTCTTGGTTTTCAAATGGGTAATGCACCTGCGCAAACGGCATTGAGCCGCTTTCAAACCAGCAGTCCAGCACTTCAGGAACGCGACGCATGACAGATTCACCCGATGGGTCGTCTGGGTTTGGTCGCGTGAGATTGTCAATGAATGGACGATGCAGATCGTTTACTTCCACACCGAAATCGGCTTGAAGCTGCGCAACACTTCCGTATACATCTATTCGTGGGAAAAGTGGATTGTCGCTTTTCCACACCGGTATGGGGGATCCCCAAAAACGGTTGCGACTAATTGACCAGTCACGAGCATTGGCAATCCATTTTCCAAACGAACCATGCTTCAAATGCTCGGGAACCCAGTGAATGTTTTCATTGAGTTCCACCATGCGATCGCGAAACTTTGTGACTTCCACAAACCAGCTTGACACTGCGCGATACACAAGCGGCTGTGCGCAACGCCAGCAATGTGGGTACGAGTGGTTATAGCTGTCGTGGCGAATGACTCGCCCTTCGTCTTTCAGTTGACGAATAACTAATGGGTTTGCTTCAAAGACATGCGTACCCACCCACGAGGAAACGAGTTCGGTATAGCAACCCTGATCGTCCATGGGGCAAATAGTGGCGATTCCTGCAGCTGCACACACCAATTGGTCGTCTTCACCAAAGCCAGGGGCTAGATGCACCACGCCGGTTCCATCTTCGGTGGAAACAAAGTCGGCAACGAGCACCTGGAAGGCATTTTCAGTGTCGGATAGGAAAGGAAACAATGGCGTGTACTTACGACCCGCTAGTTCACTTCCTTTAACAGTTCCTACTTGCTCAGCAGCGCTGAATTCCTTTTCATACGAAGCAAGGCGCGACTCGGCCAAAATATATTTCACGCCTTCGCCATCTTGCATGACTGCGTAATCAATATCGGCACCAACAGCTAAGGCAAGGTTTGATGGCAGCGTCCATGGCGTTGTGGTCCAAGCCATAATGCGCTCACCAGACTCCAACAAGAACCACACCGACAATGCAGGGTCTTGACGATCTTGATACACATCGTCCATACGCGTTTCTGTATTAGATAAAGGTGTCTCGCATCGCCAACAATATGGCAGCACACGAAAGCCTTCGTAAATGAGACCCTTTTCCCACAGAGTGTGAAAAGCCCACATGACACTTTCCATATATGGCGTGTCGAGGGTCTTGTAGTCATTGTCGAAATCGACCCAGCGCGCCTGGCGAGTGACGTAGCGTTCCCACTCACTGGTGTACCGCAACACACTGGTACGACACACGTCATTAAATTTGTCAATACCGAAGGCAGCAATTTCTGGGTGTCCAGCGATGCCAATCTCTTTTTCTGCTTCTACTTCAGCGGGAAGCCCGTGGCAGTCCCAGCCGAATCGCCGTTCTACACGCCGACCGCGCATGGTTTGGTAACGCGGCACAGCATCTTTCACAAACCCTGTGAGCAAGTGGCCATAATGCGGCAGACCGTTAGCAAAAGGAGGGCCGTCATAAAAAACGAATTCGTTATTTCCATTTTCTCCGGCACTGCGCAATTGCACCGATGCCTCAAAAGTTTGATCGGCAGCCCAAAAGGCGGAAACAGCTTCTTCTATTGCTGGAAATTTAGGTTGAGACTGAACATTGGGGTATGCCACGGCAACGAACCCTACTCAGATAAGTGACTCATGTACAGCACACAGCGTGCGACATCAGTCTTAGCAACCCAAGATGAGGCGGCCAACCACTATTTGCAAAAACAAGATGACCACGATGGGCGAGAGATCAAATTGACCCATCGGAGGAAGGATTCGCCGAGCGCGCCCCATGAGGGGTTCTGTTGCACGAAAGAGCCACTGATTGATGGTGAACACAATGCCGCCCGGACGCAATGGGAACCAGGACAACACGATACGGAAAAACACAATGAGAACATAGAAGTTCAGAAGTTGACACAAAAGTTGACGCATAAGTTATTCGAACTGTGAACGTGATGTTGGCGGCTTCAACAAAAACACATCGGTGGCGACGCGTTCCATTGAACCGTTCATTGCGTAACAAAGACCGCTTCCGAAGTCGATGAGTCGACGCACAACTTCTTTGTCGCAACTCTCGAGATTCATGATGACCGGTTGACCTTCTTTGAACCTGTCGGCAATTTCTTTTGCTTGTTCAAAACGTAACGGCCTGACAGTTGCAGGCTCAGCTCCACTGACCGCTAACGGACGAACAGTTGTGCTTTGGCGTGGTGAACCTACTGGACGCAATTGCAAACCAGAGTCGTCACCATTGCGGCGATAGCCACCAGTGTCTTGAGGAATCGCTCCGCTGTGATCTTCGTATTCGGGTTCCATACGTGGACGAGGAGTGCGACTAGATGGGTCAGCGGCATAGCCTCCGCGCACGTTTCGCTGCGGACGGTCTATTTCCATTGACTGGTCATAGTCATCATAATTTTCATCGGCCCCTAGACCGAGATAATCCATAGCGCGTCTCCACATTGACATGTTCATAGGTTATACGACATGGCGTTCTCTATTGGGGACGTTCGCCGAATATTGCGGATCCGACACGAATGATGGTTGCACCCTCTTCAAGGGCGATGCGGTAGTCATTAGACATCCCGGTGGAACACTCTAAAAGACCCAACTCATTACATATTTTGCGTGTCTCGCGAAAGGTCTGTCGTGTCTCTAAAAGGTCACCATTTGTTGGACCCATTGCCATGAGCCCACCAACATGCAGTTGAGAGGAACGGGCAAGTTCAACCAGCTTCCCTACATCACTTGGATGGCAACCCGATTTTTGTGTCTCATCGGCAATATTGACTTGCAGAAGTACCGAGGGCGCGGCTCCACCGTGAGCCGCGTGTAACTTCGCTAGCCCCAAAATGACCGACTCCCTGTCGATGGTCTGCCAAGTATTTACTTTTCCATACAGCTGAGCCAGTTTGTTTGATTGCAAATGCCCAATGAAATGAAGCGGCAAACACTTGTGATTATTGACAGCCAATGCTTTTGCCAATGCTTCTTGGGCGTAGTTCTCGCCTACGGCATCACACCCTGCATCTTTTGCCCACTCCCAGGCTTCAGGCCCGAAGTTTTTGGTGACTGCAACGAGTTTCACAGATGAAGCGGCATCGCCGCAGACCTCTGCAATATGCGCGCGCACAACACCTACGTTGTGAATGACTTGTTCTTGAGAAAAAGATGGTGTGGCGCTTGACAAGAGCTACTGCAAAATTATTTCAAGAATGAGGGCACATCGAACTCATCGTCATCGCCACTTGTATCGAGTGGGTCTGAGGAAAATACGCTGCGCGGAGATGAACTTGCACTTGGGCGAGAATCGACAGCACGCAACGGAGCGCGCTTGTCGTTTCCATCCCAACGCTCGAACCCAGCGGCAATAACGGTGACACGCACCTCGTCGCCTAGTTCGTCGTCGATGACGGTACCAAAGATGATGTTTGCATCGGGGTGAGCAACCGCGTGCACTACTTCGGCTGCAGCATTCATTTCGAACAGGCCCATACTTGATGGACCAGCAATGTTGAGCAGAATTCCGCGAGCACCATCAATTTGAGCCTCGAGAAGCGGGCTTGTAATAGCAGCCTTTGCTGCAGTAACCGCACGGTTATCGCCACTTGCGTGACCGATGCCCAACAAGGCAGTTCCTGCATTTGCCAGGATCATCTTGACGTCGGCAAAGTCGGTGTTAATGAGGCCAGGCGTTGTGATGAGACTTGTAATACCAGCTACACCGTTGAGCAATATGTCGTCTGCCATTTTGAATGCATTGATTGCCGATGTTTTGTCGTTAGCAACGCTGAGGAGTCGATCGTTGGGAATAACGATGAGCGTGTCTACTTTTTCTTTGAGTTTCGCAATGCCATTTTCTGCTTGCGTAGAACGACGACGACCCTCGAAGCCGAATGGACGCGTAACAACACCAATGGTGAGTGCGCCAATTGACCGTGCAATTTCTGCAATGACTGGAGCTGCGCCGGTACCAGTACCGCCACCTTCGCCCGCAGTGATGAAAACCATGTCGGCACCGGCCAACATCTCTTCAATTTCAGCTCGATGAGACTCTGCAGCTGCATGCCCTACTTCTGGGTCACTGCCTGCGCCAAGCCCACGTGTGAGGTCGCGTCCGATGTCGAGTTTGACGTCGGCATCAGACATTAAGAGTGCTTGAGCATCGGTGTTGACCGCAACAAACTCAACGCCTTTGAGGCCAGCATCGATCATGCGGTTGACGGCATTGACGCCGCCGCCGCCGACTCCAACCACTTTCATGACTGCTAGATAATTTTGGGGTGCTCCGGCCATGGGCCATGACCTCCGAGAGATAGGAAATGTTGTTCTTATGTTTCCACGTGGAGAGCCTCAACTGTGGGATTTCCGCTTTATTATTTCTGGGCGAAGATGGGGTCACCACTCGAGAGATCAATACTGCGGAGGTTTTGAGGATCCTGTCGACGTAAAACCAGCACTAAAGACACGAGTTTTGCTCGCAAATCGGTTGGCTGACCAAATATGACCACTGTTCCCGTGCGCAGGGTCATGAGCAGTTCGGTGTTATTGGCAACGCCAACGTTCAAGACGGTCTTTTGGATTTCGGCGGGCAAAGACGCAGAGAGTTGTGCAGCTGCCGTATAGACCTCGTTGGCCCGAGCCCCAGCGAGGAGGGCATCGCCAACCCCAGTGATTTGCATGAATTGAGTAGGTTGCCCTGTTTGCACAGAGATGACATACCCCTCTACATCTAAAACACGCGACTGGTTGTCGCTCCCGAGGAACCAGGCAACGGGTTGTCGCTCATCAATATCGATGACTGCCGACGATGGAAAGTGCTTGCTGACACTTGCGTCACGCACCCATGGGTCTGCCCGCAAGGTCAACTCTGCGGCATGCAGGTCACCAAAGATGATGGACTTACCTTTCACCTGTGCTGTGGCTTGTGCCAGCACTTCTGCCGAAACGTATTTTGCACCTTGCACAGTGACTGTGCGCACCCCGAATAAGGGAGAGTTCAAAATGGGCACCGCAATGACCACCACAAGAATTGGTACAAGCACGTAGAGCACAACACGTAGACGACGCTTTCCCTCCTCACGACGCACTTCAATGCGCCGCAAGCGAAACCGACGGTGGGGCTGACCGTCATTACTTCGCTCCAGTGGCTGTGTGAATTCTTTGTCTTCAATAACAAGCGGCGGACGTCGGGCATGAGTGAGATCGTCATCAGAGACGATGTCGTACCCGCCCAGCACATGACCTTCGAAATACTCTGGACCATCTTCGTCGACAATGGAAATTCCCTCAAACGCCTCCGTGAGTTCCTCAAGCACCTCGAGTGGAACGTCGTCAATTGAGCGCACAACTGGTGTTTCACCCGTGACATGAGCTGCCTGATCTGACCGCAACTCTTGAGTTTCATCATCATGTGAGGGAGTCGTCATAAAAAGGTCACTTTTGGAATTTTGCGCAGAGGAACGCTTCTAGTTTCTCACTATCTGACGAGTTTCCTGCGTCAATTGCCAATGCCTCACCTTGCGCGAAGCCCACTAAGCGAATTTCGCTGTGCAAATGAATACCAGCATGATGAAGCACCTTTTGTTGCACCACATTCATTAGTTTCACCACATCGGAACTTGTTCCTTCATGGTCACTTTGAATGAAATTGGCATGTTTTTCACTTACACATGCAGTACCTAGCCGGTATCCACGCAGCCCTGCTTCGTCAATGAGCGCGCCCGCTGAAATGGCTCCGTCGTTGGGGTTAATGAAAACCGAACCCGCATTTTGCCCACCCGGCTGATGATCGCGGCGCCACTTCACAATGTCGCCAATCAATGCATCACCGCAGCCTGCATCACTTTTTTCGAGCACAACTTTTGCCCATGTCACCACATGTTGGTTGCCCAGACCTGACCCGCGAAACCGTAAACCAAGTTCGCTCGCAGGAACCCAGCCATGACAACCCGATGCTAAAGAAATGACATAGGCCGAATGCAATGAAGCTGCGATATCGGCCCCGTGACCACCAGCGTTCATCCGCACTGCCCCACCAACAGACCCGGGTACTCCCACTGCCCATTCAAAGCCAGCTATTCCTAGTGCACTGAGTTGTCGGGCTGCCACTGGCAACGGCGTTGCTCCTGCAAACAAAACACTGACATGGTTCGGTTCTTGCGTTGACTCTTCTACAGCAATGCTTTGTCCAAAGTCGCCAAGAGAAATACACAAACCGTGAAACCCCATGTCGGAAACAAGCGTGTTGCTTCCGCGCCCCAATACAACAACAGGCATTTCGGGACGGCGCGAACAAATAGCGGCAACTGTTATGAGTTGGTCTTCAGAGAGCACTTCTACAAACAACCGCGCCGACCCTCCTACTTTGTAAGTAGTACGCGCTGCCATCGGGAAGTTTTCATGTACTTCTAGTTGTGCATCTGCGAGTTCTGCGGCACATTGCCTCAACAAACGTTCAGTTGCAATTTCTGCGGGCAACGTTTCAATATCGCCACAGCCACTTGAAATGCATACATCACCATCACGCAATATGTTCGCCAGATGCTGTGCCAGATCTGTGCGACGAGGCACCCAATGGACCTGCAAATGTGGATACGCAGCCTGCACTGCATCTACTACCAACTTGCCTGTTACGCCCTCAATGAAGGCAGTACCCGAAGCATAGATATCGGTAATGACCACAACATCTGCACCAGTAAAGGCGTGGGCGTATTCATGAGAAATGAGCGCCATTCGGTTATACCGGTTGGGCTGAAAAACGTAAATGAGTCTGCTCCTCGCAGATGCATGGGCACGACCAGCAATCATTCCTTGAGCTGCCCCCACTACTGCAGCAATTTCTGTAGGCAGATGGGCGTAATCATCAATCAGCGTGATGCCATCTGTTTCGCTTTGAATATCGAAACGCCGTGCAACACCCTGAAATTCGCCAAGCACTTGAGTAACTTCTTCTTGAGTAGCACCAAATCGCAATGCAATGGCAAGTGCGCCAAGCGCATTGAGCACATTATGCATACCTCGCGCCCTCAAGTTCACTACAAAGCGACGTTGGCCTTGATACTTCTCCAGAATATTTGGGGCAATGTGAACAGAAAAGGTCATGCCACTTGCGGTGGTTTCAATATTTGAAGCAGCAATGCCAATGTCTGCGTTCTTGCCTTGAACGCCATAGGTCAAGACTTCACGACCCTCGGCCTGTAAGAGGCTGCTGATTTTGCGCAATTCAGCGTCGTCTACGCACAAAGCAACTGGACCATTAACACCTTGAGCAAAGCGAGAAAAACTGTTTACAATATTTGCGAAACTTCCAAAGTAATCAAGATGATCTGTATCGATATTGGTGATAATCGCCCCGCGTAGTGGCAAGGATTCGTGTGTGCCGTCGCTTTCGTCGGCTTCCACTACGAAGAGTCCCGTTGGCGACCATGTCCCATTTGTCTGTAAGCCAGGAGCATCGCCCCCAACAACAAAACCGCATTTGCCTTCAGCACCACCCAGCATCAACGAAACTAAAGTGGTGGTAGTTGTTTTACCGTGAGTACCTGCCACACCAATAGATGTTCCTGAAGCACAAACAGCAGCCAACATTTCAGCACGCGACAAAGCAGGAATACCTGCACGCCGAGCGGCGGCCATTTCAATGTTGCCGCTCGGCACACCACTTGACGCACACACCGCATCACAGCCAACAACAAGTTCCTCATTGTGACCTATTGAAATATTGATGCCCAATTCTTTGAGTTGGGCAATATTTTCACTTGGACGAATGTCGCTACCCGATACGTGGTGCCCCATTGCAACGAGCGAACGCGCAAGTGCACTCATGCCTGGGCCACCAATTCCCACCACATGCAAACGTTGTGCAGTGCCTAATTCAAAGACGACTACTTTTTTCGTATGTTGGTTGCTGTGCGATGAGGACATAAAGATTCATTTGCCTTATTTAGATGCACGAGCGACGGTAGCAATGAGTGAGCCCAGTTCCGCCCGACGGTTTAATTCCCCAGCCAAATAAGCGTTTTTGCGCAGATCTGTGAGTTTTTCTGAGTGCAATATAAGATCGTAAATTACCTCTTCGGCTTTTAGTGCAGTGAAGTGTTCTTCCGTGATGAGTAGCGCTGCACCGACGTCTGAAAGCAACCGGGCATTTTGATCTTGATGGTTGTCTACAGCCCCAGCCCACGGAACCAGAATACTTGCAACACCCAACGTGGAAATTTCGCCAATGGTGCTTGCCCCCGAGCGCGCAACTACAAGATCGGCTGCTTGATATACCTCTTGTATGCGTGTTTCGTAACCCACCTGAATGCAATTCGATGATGTCTTAGGCGCATCAGTTTCTACGTAACGATTACCCGCGATGTGATACCAAAAAACCGTACTTAAGTTATCGTTGTGACGAAGCTCTTCGGTTACGCCGTTCAACAATGCCGAGCCAAGTGACCCTCCCATGACAACGACTACAAATTGGTGAAGCGGTATTCCGAGCACCGAACGCGCAGCATTTCTCGTTATCGCATCGATCTGGGTTCGTCCTGCTTGGCGAAGATGACGCCGAATTGGCGCGCCCACCAAAGTTGCCGTGCTCAACGGTGAATGCGGATGTGACTTCGTTACTAAGTGCGCGTCGTGTGCTTGACGTTTTGTGGCGAGACCTGGTTGCGAGTCGTACGAAACAACCACACGTTGAATGCCTAGCTTCTTTGCCGCCTGCATGGGCGCCAAACTGCCATACCCACCCACTGACACCACCACATTTGGCAACATCTCTTTCATCAACTTCACTGAAATACGAGTTGCCTTGCGCAGCGATAACAACATACGCACATTATGGAGAATGGCTCTCGGCGAAAGTTGATGTTTTGCACCGACGACGTTGAGCAGGGTGAAGGGATACTGCGTTTGCGAAAGAATAATTTCATCAATTCCACGTTGTGTTCCGATGAAGTGAATATTTTCAGAATGAACACCTTCGTCTTCGAGCATTTCAGCAATTGCAACTGCAGGAAGCACGTGACCGCTGGTGCCTCCCCCACAAATAACTATGCGTATCGCTCGAGTGGAAGTCATGGATCTGTCACTTCATATGGCGTGCGACGTTGAGCAATAAGCCAGTTGCTGCCATCGTTACCAGAAGCGAACTACCGCCATAAGAAATGAAGGGCAGAGTCAGGCCAGTCACTGGCATCGCCCCGGTTACGCCGCCGATGTTCACAATTGCTTGTACACCGAACCACGCAGTAACACCGCCAGCAAGAAGCGCACCGAAGGCATCGCGTGCGCCAAGTGCAGCTTGAATGCCAAAGACAATGAAGAGGAAAAAGAGACCAATGACCGATATGGCACCAACGAAACCAAGTTCCTCGGCAATGATTGCGAAAATAAAGTCGGTGTGAGCAAGTGGCACATAGCCCCACTTCCCCGCACCGTCGCCAACACCTACTCCAGTCATACCGCCATTGGCAATACTGATCATCGACTGATACACCTGATAGCCCCAGTGACCCTTATTCCCCTCAACATTTAAGAACGCTATAAATCGTTGGCGGCGATAATTTTCCATGTTGACGAAAATTCCAACGAAAAGAGCTCCGACAAAGCCAGCTCCAACTAAAAGTCGGATTGATGTTCCTGCGACAAATGCAATAGAGAGAACGATTGCTCCAAAAATAATTGCTGAACCAAGGTCTTTTTGCCACAAGCACATTCCGGCGGCGGCCCCCAGCACAATTGCGACTTTTCCAATTCGTGTACTCATGTCTGACATGTCACGGTGATTCTTACTCAAGATACGTGACACATAAATGAGCGTCGCCAACTTCAGAAGCTCTGATGGCTGGAAACGCCAAGCACCATCGCCCACCCATGCCCTTGCACCGTTCACTGAGGCGCCTAGGCCTGGAACGAATGGGAGGAACATGGCAGCTAAAGCAGCAAGAAAAATAAGCCGGGCATATTTCTTCAACATTTGGTACGGAAATGAGTAGGCACCCCACATGAGAAAGGTACCGATGCCAGCCCAAGCAAGCTGACGATAAAAGATTCCGAATGCAGATTTGCCACTGTGCAACATGGTCACCGATGATGCCGATAGCACCATGACAAGACCGAACATCACAAGCAACGCACTCACAATAAGAAGGCCATAAAATGCAACTGTTGGTGCCTGTGTAGCCATTTGTCGCTTACCCGACACGCCGGAGCGGTCGAGCGTTGCACGGCGGCGTTGTGCAACCGTTAAGAAACCTGCTTGCGAACGATCGGGAACAACTGTACTCATGTCAAATCATCTCCAACATAGACCCTTACACGTGTTGCAAAGTCGCATCCACGCTCTTCGTAGTTCTTGTACCAATCAAAACTGGTGCATGCAGGCGACAGGAGCACCACTTCATTGGCGCTGACCTGAGAGCCAGCAATTTCAATTGCTTCTTGCATGCTTGTGGCAATTGCAGTTGGGCAGATACCAGCGAAGGCTGCTGCAATTTCTTGCGCACTCTCTCCGATGCACACTACTGCTTTGACATGCTCATGCTCAAGGGCGAGTTCTGACAGGTTCAGGCCTTTATTACGGCCACCAGCAATAAGAACAACTCGAGGAAACGCACGCAATGCGGTTCGTGCCGCATGTGGAGAGGTTGCTTTTGAGTCGTCAAACCAACGCACACCGTTTTTTGAAGCAACGAGCTCAATGCGATGGTGAGAAGGTTCAAATTCTTGCAGAGTTTGAATAACACCTGTCCGAGTTCCAACACCACTTTCCAGGCACATGGCAGCAGCAGCAAGACCGTTTAGCACATCGTGGGGTAAGGATCGCTTCATCTTGTCTTTCGCAACAAGAAGCCCTTGAGGCCCAACGAGTTCATTCTCGCTCGCAAAATAGTTACTTTCTGGGGTGTCGCCAAAAGACACGAATCGCCCCATGCTCTTTTGCGCCACGGTAGCAATGTCTTTGTGTGCGAACGGTGCAACTACAACATCATCCGATTCCACGTGCGCCCAAATTTTTGCTTTGGCAGCAACATAGGAAGCAAAATCGTGGTGCCAGTCGAGGTGGTCGGGCGCAATGTTTAGCCAGGTTGCCGCATTTGCGCGAAATGTGTTGGTGAGTGCTAACCGAAAACTAGAGCACTCAACAACGAATGCCTCTGCATCGCTGTCGAGGGCATCAATGAATGGCGTTTCTGTGTTTCCTACAGCGGCAACACGCATTCCTGAGGCGCGAATCATTGCCGCAGCCATGAGGGTGGTTGTTGTTTTACCGTCGGTACCGGTAACCGCAAGAATGGGGCGTGGCCCGCCATTGCGCGACTGCTCCCAACGATACGCCAACTCAATTTCTGACAACATTTCTTTTTGCGCATCAATGGAGATTGCAAACAACGGGTGGTTTTCAGGAACTCCCGGCGCTGGCATCACGCTGTCAACGTTTTTTACCAAACCAGCAAGTGCACCAAGATCACCTGCGGGGAAAATTTCAGCACCCAGTTCTCGCCCGAGTTGTTCATGCTGGGAAGACAACTGATCGTCAGCAAGTATCACCTCGTTGCCGCGCGCAACGAGGGCACGAGCAACAGAGGCTCCAGCAATTCCTAACCCGTAGACCAAGACTCTGCTCATTGGCCAACTCCCCGCGTAAAGTCACCAATGAATACGGCGAGAGCAGTAGCAACACAAATTCCTTGGATGATCCAAAAACGAATGATGACGGTGGTCTCTGGCCAACCCACCAATTCAAAATGGTGATGAATTGGCGACATTCGCAAAATGCGTCGTTTTCGCCCAGATGCTTTGAACACGCCCATCTGTACTGCTACCGACCCAGCTTCAAATACGTTGATACCGCAAATGAGCATTAACAAAAGGTGCGTGTTTGTGGTGACCGCAAGCAGACCAAGGGCCGAGCCAATACCAAGTGCCCCAACATCTCCCATGAAAATTTTCGCTGGCGCTGCGTTCCACCACAAAAAGCCACCGCACGCACCTGCAAATGCTGCGGCAAGAACAGCTAAGTCGAGTGGGTTCACTAATCCGTATACCTCAGGGTTACGAAACGCCCAGTACGCAATGACCGTGTAGGCAAGAAATGACAACAGAGCAGAACCGCCAGCAAGACCATCGAGACCGTCGGTCACATTCACGGCATTAGTGGCACTCCACACCATGATGGCTGCCCAAATAACCCACAAAGGCCACGGAATATCCCAACCCGGATACGAACTACGTGTAATGGAAATAGTGCTGCTGACGTTTGTTGCTGTGACTAGCCACCAGAGAAAAAGAACTGTGATGCCAAAGGTGAGATAGCCCTTTTTTTTCCAAAAGATTCCGCGATTATGCGCTTTGCGGACCTTAATGAAGTCGTCGAGAAACCCCATAAAGGCCATAACAAAAATACATGCCCACATAATGAGGGCTTGATTAGAAAACGCGAGGCCATGACGCAAATGCGCAACAAACCAGCCAACGAACGCTGAAATAACAATTGCCGCACCACCCATTGTGGGAGTGCCCTGTTTGGCCATGTGGTGTGTTGGGCCGAGATCTTCTTTACCCAAAATGGGTTGACCCCGACCAATGCGACGAAAAAACCCGATGAGGTAACGAGTTCCGAATAATGAGCCCATCATGGCGATGGCTCCACCAATAAAGACGGCAATCATGAGGTGATCGCCTCTTTGAGCGCAAAGGCCAACTCAAGTTCCTCGACATCGCTGAACGGCAGGCTTGCGGCTCCTATGAGTTGCACTGTTTCATGCCCCTTCCCCGCAACGACGACTACGTCTCCGCTTTGTGCAAGGTTCACCGCATGGGCAATAGCTTCACGACGGTTGGCAATTTCCACCGGTCTAGTTTTGCCCATTCCTGAGCAAATATCGGCGATGATGGATGCAGAGTCTTCAGAGCGCGAATTGTCGCTTGTGACAATAACGATGTCGGCAATTTCACTTGCAACTCTTCCCATCTCTGGCCGCTTCTCTCGGTCGCGGTCTCCACCACAACCAAACACCACAATGACGCGGCCCTTGCCCGCCGATGTTCGCGCAGATGTGAGCACGGCCTGCAACGAATCGGGAGTGTGTGCAAAATCGACAAATGCGTGAACTCCACTGGAGTTAGCAACTTTTTGAACACGCCCCGGAACCACCTGCAAGGCCGCTAAGCCTTCCACAATTGCCTCTAGCGACACGCCGTGTACCTCAGCAGCTGTTGCGGCAAGAAGAGCATTGCTCACGTTGAACAGGCCCCCGAGTGGAAGGGCGATATTTCTGCCACGCCATGTAAATGAACTGCTCGCCAACGTGCTCTGAAGATTCTGCGCATCATTCATTGACACACGAATAAGGGCACCGCCCGCATAGCGACCTTCAAGAGAATCTGCCAGCTTCATGCCCCATGTGTCGTCAACATTGACAATTGCTTTACGCGTTGTTGCGGTGTTGAACAGTTCCGCTTTTGCCTCAAAATAGTTTTCAATTGTTCCATGAAAATCAAGATGATCATGCCCAAGATTTGTAAAAATTCCTGCAGCAAATTGCACACCCGCAACGCGTTGCAACTGCAGTGCGTGAGAAGTTACCTCCATCACAACCGACTGAGCGCCATTGTCAATTGCCTTGCGCATTTCGCGTTGTAAATCGGTTGCTTCAGGCGTGGTTCTCTCGCTGTTCAACGTGCCAAAAACATGAGGTGAAATGCCAGCACTGCTGAATATTGAACTGAGCATCGCTGTTGTTGTTGTTTTTCCATTTGTGCCCGTCACACCAAAGACAGGAACTTCTTGCGACGGACGCCCATGAACAACATGCGCCGCATACGCCATTGCCCCGCGGTCGTCAAGAACTTTGAGAAATGGCAATGAATAGTCAGCATCTTGGGTCACCAACAATGCGCTCGCCCCACTCGCCGCAACCGCATCTACAAACTGATGACCATCAGTTTTTGCCCCCGCTATGCAACAAAAGAGAGTGCCCACATTTACTTTTCGAGAGTCATGGTTGACATCGGTAATAAGAACGTCGGCACCACCACCTACATCGGTGGCGAGTAAACCACGAGATGCCAGTTCTACTGCAACATCTTGTAGTGAAACATGCATTCGCTTAGTGGGCCGCTTCGTTCGCGCGAGCATAAGGGTCAACCCGACTACATGGCTGAGTAGTTGCCGCTGGCTTAATGCGTAGTTCACGCGCAACAACACCGCCAATTTCAGCAAACACTGGTGCAGCAGCAGTACCACCGAAGCGGTCGCGTGATCCGGCATCTGGTTCGTCTATTGATACAAGAACTGTTACTTGAGGGTCTTCTGCCGGCAAAAACCCAACAAAAGAAGCAAAGTACTTACGTCCGCCTTCATCGGTTCCATAAGTACCGTCCGCCTGAATTTTGTATCCAGTACCTGTTTTCCCCGCAATGGTCATGCCAGGTATTCGTGCCTTAGTACCCGTTCCATAACAAATGACGTCACGCATCATGAGATTCATTTGCTCGGCGGTCGATGATTTCAGCACTTCGCGTGTAGACGATTGCTCTAAATACTTTGTCTTACCATTTTGGTCAATCACCGCGCTGACCAAGCGTGGAGCAACATACACACCATTATTGGCAATGACATTCACAGCTGAAAGCAGCTGTACCGAGGTCGATGCGAAACCATACCCATATGCAACGGTTATTTTCTCAGTACCCTGCCACTTCTTTACCGGCTTCAAAATTCCAGCACTCTCATCGGGAAGATCAAGATCAGATTTAGAGCCGAATCCAAATGCATGAAGATATGACTCAAGCGTTGGGCTCGAAATGCGCTGGGCAGCAAGAACTGTGCCGAGGTTTGATGACTTCACCAAAATTTCCTTCACCGTCATTTCTTGCAGTGGGTGAGGATATGCATCGCGAATGAGGAACTTGTCGAAAACCTGGGCCGCTGGCACATGGAACGTTGAATCGGGAGTGATTGCTCCTGCATCAATTGCTGCAGCCACGCTAAATACTTTTGCCACAGATCCGGTTTCATGGGCATCTACTGCGGCGAAGTTGCCAGACGTATTGGTGAATGATCCATCTTTATTGCGTCGCACGTTTGCCATTGCATAAATATCGCCGGTCTTTGAATTCATCACCATTGCAGTGCCACCTCGAGCACCAATGCGCGCAACCTGCTCGGCCAAAAGTTGGTCCACTTGATACTGAATTGAGCGGTCAAGAGTGAGCACCAAATCTTGTCCAGGCTGAGGCTGCTCTTCCTTGCGATTCGAACCAGGAATTGAGCGCCCTTCATTATCTTGCTCGCGCACGAATCGACCATTGACGCCCGTCAAAATGTCGTTGTACTTCAACTCCAGACCAGCAGTACCCACTCCATCGGTGTCGGTTTTGCCCACCACCGATTTCGCCGAAGCACCTACGATGGTTCGTGAGGGTTCTTCATATGAACCAATTCCAGGAATCTTCAAAGCAGTGATTGATTTGACAATTTTTGGGTCTACCTGACGCGCAATGAAAGAGAAGTTCGATTCGCGCGCAGCAAAAGTTGCAGCCATTTCTTGTTCCTTCGCAGCGTCAAACCTCATCAGCCCTGCAATGGCCTTAGCTGCGCCCACAGGGTCTGTCACTGCCTTCGGATCTGCATACAAGGTCATCATGGGTACCGACATTGCAATTTCTTGACCAGTGCGATCGAAAATTGCACCACGTTCTGCCGGAAGAGTTGTTGCTCGCACACGGATATCTGCCCCCGCAGCACGAAAATTATCGCCACCAGCTATCTGCAACCGCGCGACTTTATATACCAATATTCCAAGGAAAACCAGAAGAATTGCAAGCGCCCAACGCAATCTTTTCTTTAAATTAGGCGCTGCAACAAATGAAGCCCGACGCACATTGAGTTTTGTTTTTTTCTTTGGTTGGGTGCGCACTGGTTGCAAATGACGCGGCCTCTGCTCTGCAGTGCGCGAGCGTTGTGCTGTATTCGGTCGCGAATGAGCTCTTTGTTTTTGACCAGTTGATTGATGACTACGCTCAACTCGTGGCCCTGTAGCACGCGGTGCATTTGCTTTCACCCGGGTGGTCAAGGGGCGCCACCAATTTCCGATTTCAATTGGCCAAATTCGTTGAGTGGCGATTCCACATCATGAGCTACCAAATCGCTGAGGTCTCCAGTTGAGGCAAGTACTCCGGCAATGATGTCCGGGTCTACTGCAACAAAACGAGCCTGTGTTGACGGCTTCATTCCCAAACGAGCTGCTTGAGAAGACAAATTGTCTGGCGAAACGAGCAGCGAACGTTGATGGCGCAGCACGTTGTAGTTGTCACGTGCCATTGAAACCGTTTTGGTGAGGGAGTCGAGCTTCATTTGTTGTTGCGCTAATTCCACATGAACTAAAGCAGCAAGAAAAAAGACTCCACACACAAGCACTCCAGAAACTACAAGCACCCAAAATGCTCTACCTCCACGCTGTTTCTCCACCAAGCGTGGTCGCGATGGTGCAACAGCGACATCAACGGGCAGTGCTTTATCGATGGGTAATGCCATATTGCGAGCCATTTAGTTCACCCCCACCGGAGCAAGTTTTTCCACCACTCGCAGACGTGCTGAACGGGCCCGTGGATTACGCAGTTGCTCTTCTTGTGTTGGTGTTTCAGTACAGCGAACTCGTTTCACGAGTCGCACTGCTCCACAGCCACACGGCAAATCGGCGCGACAAGTACAACCACCAGTTTCTGCTTCTCGCAAAATATTCTTTGCAATTCTGTCCTCACCAGAGTGATAGGAAATCACAGCAACACGCCCGGCTGGGCGGGTATGACGAATTGCGCTCTCTAATGCACGTGGTAACTGATCAAGTTCCGCATTGACTTCAATACGAATTGCTTGAAAAGTACGTTTCGCAGGATGCCCACCAGTGCGACGCGTTGCAGCAGGTATTGCTGTAGTTACAACTGCGGCCAACTGAGTAGTGCTGTGCAATGGTCGCGCAGCAATAATGGCGTCAGCAATTCGCGAGGCAAAGCGTTCATCGGAATATTCACGCAAGATTCTTATAAGTTCGCCACGTTCATAAGTGTTCACCACCTCGGCCGCAGTGAGCGACTGGCTTTGGTCCATACGCATGTCGAGGGGGGCCTCGACACGGTACGAAAAGCCGCGCTCAGAGCGGTCGAGTTGTGGCGAAGAAACACCGAGGTCAAAAAGCGCCCCCGATATTTCATCAATGTGTAGCGACTCCAGCACGTCGTCTATTTGCTCAAAACGAGCACGACGCACAGTTGCACGTTCCGCAAATGCCGCTAGGCGTTCACTTGCAGTCGTTACAGCGAGTTCATCGCGATCTAAACCGAGAATAGAAATGTCGCTGTTGCTCGACAGCAACTGCAACGAGTGTCCTGCGCCACCCAAGGTGGCATCTATAACAACACCACGAGGTACTGTTTGAAAAACAGCAATTACCTCGTTCAGCATTACTGGATCATGAGAAAACACAGTTGTTTCGCTCACCGGCAGCCCCTCGGCCAACGAGTGCCGCCGGGATTTCTCCCCGGAACAAGCGAGACAGTAGCGGGCGGAGTTGGAGCTAGCCATCTTGCCGACCGAGAGACTGCCGGTGAGCGAAATTCGTGTACTTCTACTTGGGAAATGTGTGTTGTGGTAATCATGCGTCGGCCCCTGCAATTTGCCCAGTGCCTTTCGTATTAATGCGACCAAAGCGAAGTGGTTCCCAAATTTCCACTCGATCGAACGCACCGCTCACCACAACTTTGGAATTCAAAGAAAGACCTGCGTATGCACGCAGTTGCTCTTCGATGTTGATGCGACCTTGTGCATCAATGGATACCTCCACCATGTTGCTTGCTAAAGCACGCATCTGGTTGCGGTCCATTTCGCCACGTCGCACTTTGGCCAGTACTTCTGCAGCTTCTGCTTCAAATGCCTCAGCACTCAAAACGTCAACGCACATGTCTTGCCCAAAAGCGAGATAGCAACGGGGCTCTAAACGCGGCCGGAATGCAGCAGGCAACGCCAAGCGACCTTTGGGGTCTAATTGGCGCTCGTGTACTCCGACAAACACGTGATCTCCGTCTTGGTACCCGATCTCCACCGACTAGGAAGCGGGCACCACCTCCCCCCAGCGATCTCCATTGTGCCCCACTTCACCCCACTTTGCAACTATCTCCCCCACAAAATCTGTGGAAACAGTAAAAGGTGTGCCGTTTCGCGACGAAAATGTGCCCAGAAATGCAAAAAATGCCCTACGAAGGGCATGTAAAGACCGAAAAAGGGGCCGTTAAGGGTGGTGGGGCAAAGTGGGGGTAATTACACGATGCAGGAGCCCCACCGGCACTGGTGCGGCAAGTTCAGCAATACGGGAAACATCGTTTTGCAGACCAGGCAACATCGAGGCATGCAGAGCAGCATCCCATTGGAAATAGGCAATGCATTGAAAACGTGCGTAGTCACGTGTTCGTCGTTGACTAATGCCCACTATTTTTCTTTGCGCATCTTGCCCATTGGCAAACACTTCACCAGAACCCCGACCTGCAAAACACACCAGGTCAGACCACTCATTACGTTCAAATGCACCACGGTGCACTTCCGTCGAAGCCGCTCCCACATCAGCGAGAAGAGATGCCCACCACTCGCCGATCCACCACATTGATTTTCCGATGTCGTCATTCCATAACGCATCGCCGCGGGGCAAAACAATGTCGATCCATAGTGATTCGGTGGGGTGTACGTACACCGCTCCTCCACCGCTACGCCTGCGCACCACATCAATTCCATTCGCTGCACAAAAAGCATGGTCTATGTCTTCGTCTTTTTGCGATGAGCCCAAAACAATTGCTGGCCGCACAGGTGTGAGCAACCACACGCCTCGCTCTATGGGTAAAACAGTGTGGTGTAGTTCTTCGGCAGTGCCTTCGCGTTTATGAAGCAAGGGCAAGGTACGGCTTCCACTGATCGGGCACGGTGATAACCGACAAGGTGATCCACGACGACTCGCGTGGCACATATGGCTTTGTTACCAATGGCATTCCTGCTTCTTCAGGAGTTCGGTCACGCTTGCGCAAGTTACAGGTGCGACACGCAGCAGCAACGTTTTCCCACACGTGCATACCCCCACGTGATTTTGGCAATACGTGATCGATGCTGTCGGCAGGTGCACCGCAGTACTGACATGCATGCCCGTCGCGAGCCATAATGGCGCGCCTCGACATTGCGGTGTGGCGACTATATGGAACTTTAACCATGTACTTGAGTCGCACAACAAGCGGTGAGGCAAGCGTGAAACGCTCAGAACGCATTTCCGTTCCGTCATTTTCAATAAGTTCCGCTTTGTCGGAGAGCACCAAACATGTGGCACGGCGTACGGAAACAATACTGAGTGGCTCGAAAGTTGCATTAAGAACGAGCGCACTTTTCATTTCTACAACCGTTGCGTTCTTTGTCTCATGAGAGGTGCTTCCACTCACGGCACCATTGCAAGTAACTGACAACGTCTTGTGCGACCATGGGGTGCATTTCATTTCCGTACTGAATGGTGTTGCGCATCTTCATGTATTCGCGATTAGGCAACGGCAAAAAGGGTGCAGACGCCCACCAGCGGCGCGGCGTGAGTCGCAGCCACTGCCGCAACGCCGTGCCCCACAGTGTGGGACGAATGAGAACTGCCCCAACCGCTTGCATCATGAAGGTCGAGGCTCCTTCGGCAACCCCAGAACCATTTCACCAACAATGTTGCGCTGCACTTGTGACGAACCGGCATAAATGGTTCCTGCGCGCGCATTCAAGAAAGTCATCGCCCAGCTATTGGTGGAGTTCGGGGCACCAGCATCGTCGGCACCAAACGCGCTTGACGGAGGCCGACCAGTAGGCACCATTGCATCGGCGCCCATAATGTCCATAGCAAGTTCAGTAACGACCTTGTGATATTCGCTCCAAAACAACTTGCCAATTGCCGCATCGGGCCCGGGGTGGTGACCTTGCAAGAACTGCGTGAGGGTGCGCATTCCGAGGTAGCGCATCATTTGAACTTTCGAATGACACCAAGCCAAGCGTTGACGAATGAGTGGGTCGGTATTGACGCCACGTTCTTTCGCCATCAACAACAAGCGGTCAAGTTCTGCTTGGTAACGAATAGGGCTTACTGCAGCAGCTTCACCGCGCTCAAAACCAAGCAAGGTCATTGCAACTGCCCAACCATTGTTGACTCCACCAATGACTTCGCCTTTCGGCGCAACTGCATCGGTATAAAACACTTCGTTGAATTCGCTTTCACCAGTAATCATTTTGATGGGGCGCACTTCAATACCTGGTTGACGCATATCGACCAAGATGAATGAGATTCCTTTGTGTCGAGGTGCGTCGGAGTCGGTGCGAGCCAAGGTGAAAATGTGATCTGCAAGGTGACCTGCCGATGTCCAAATTTTTTGACCGTTGAGAATCCATTGATCGCCGTCGAGATCGGCCTTCAAACCCACGTTGCTCAGGTCTGAGCCTGCATTTGGCTCGCTATAGCCCTGGCACCACACGTCGTCGCCAGACAAAATGCGAGGAAGGTAATGCTTCTTTTGTTCTTCGGTTCCCCAACGCAACAATGTGTTACCTAACATTTGGATGCTGAACACATCGTTTGGCGCTCCACCAGGCACGCCTGCACGCGCAAACTCTTCAGCCAAAATAACTTGTTCTAAAGCAGTGAGACCAGCGCCACCGTATTCCACTGGCCAGTTGGGAGCGAGATAGCCAGCTTCCGCCAAGACAACACGCCACTCGGCCACAAACTGCTCGAGTTCTTCACCTTGAAGTTGCCCAGTGCCACCCCAATTATTGGGAAGCTTCTCGGCAAGAAATGCTTGAACCTTGGTGCGATAGACGGCTGCTTCTGGTGGATAAACGGGATGCATACCCGCAATCTAGTCGCGAGGGAAACGGTCGCGCATTCGTGCAGCACCAATACGGCTGTTTTTTAGGGAAGCTGCAAGGTCTTGCACCCCTACTTTGCCAATGGCACGCAGTTGGCGCTCGATGACCAGGGCACATGCGAGCATGACGAGAAAGCCACCGAAAGCAAGCAGAAAGTGAATTGACAGGGTGACGACTGTGAATACGAGCCCAGCTAAGGCTCCAAGACTGGCCCAGCGTACTGTTTTTGCTGACTGGCGATACATGCCAGCTGGCGACGTATTTTGAGTAAAGCGCTCATCGGACTGCAGCTGTTCTTCAATTTGGCGCAAGATGCGCTGCTCGTCTTCTGATAATGGCACGTCCATAGTCTCTCACGTTATGGCGTCTATCTCAATACGCAACTCATAACTCTCTGGGTGAGAGCGCCGAACCGGGGCGAATAGCACCTTTGCCAAATTTTTCACGAATATTGTCGATGGCTTCACTTGCTTGGTCCCATGAGAGGTCTTGCACGTGGTCTTCATCGAAAAGCGAAGGCTGAGCACGTTCATCGGTGAAGTTGCTCGTACTTACCCCTAACAACCTCACCCCAGGAGCAAGGTTGATGTTGTTCAGCAGTGGCGTGAGGGCCTCCACCAGGCTTGGACCACTCGACTTACCGCCATCGGCCGTAATGCTGCGTGTGATGGAATGGAAATCGGAGAACTTCACCTTCAGCGTTATTGTTCGCGCCAAGGTCTGATGCGCACGCAAACGTGAAGCCACCGCATCGCATAGTCGCACCAAGTGTCTATGCACTTCATCGTGCGTAAAAAGATCTTCATTAAATGTTTCTTCGTGCCCAATAGATTTTACATCGCGTTCCGATTCCACCAGTCGTTCGTCTCTACCGTGCGACAGATCGAATAAATGCTGGCCGTGTGCTTCGCCCACTGCGACAGTGAGAACTTGCAGAGGAAGTGCCGCAAGGTCGCCAATGGTTTTAATGCCAATGCGATCGAGTTTTTCTTGCGTTACTGGCCCTACGCCCCATAACGATTTAATGGGCAACGGATGCAAAAACGAAAGTTCGCTTCCGCTTTCCACTTGAACAACTCCCTTGCCTTCGCGCACTCCTTCGGCAGTGGCTATTGGCTTTGCAGCCTTCGAGGCAATTTTCGCAATGAACTTATTGGTGGCGATTCCTACAGAGCAAGGAATACGAATTTCAGTACGAATACGGTGACGTAAAAGTTCTGCTATCTCTACTGCGCTGCCAAATATTTTTAGTGACCCAGTGACATCGAGAAATGCTTCGTCGAGGGCCAGCCCCTCGACATGTGGGGTGACCGAATGAAAAATGTTGTGCACTTCCGTGCTCACCTCTTGATACAAGGCATGATTGCCTGGCAAAAAGATGGCGTCGGGGCACAGCCGTTGCGCATGTATTGATCCCATTGCACTAAAGACCCCAAACCTGCGTGCCTCATACGACGCCGCAGCAACTACACCGCGCGGACCAGCACTGCCCACTACGACAGGTTTTCCCCGCAATTCAGGCCGTTCACGTAGCTCAACAGCCACATAGAACATGTCCATATCTACATGCAGAATGACGCGTTCAGGGTTCATTTCACTTCACAGCCTACGATGTCTGTGTGTCTTCGCTTCCCACCCCCGCCCACAACGACCTCCCGCCACTTGAGCGCCCACTTTCTGCACTTCCTCCCCGAGGTGCACGAGTAGCAGCGTTTTCTTCCATCGTTTTTGGTGGCATTGCCGGCGGCCTCATTGGCTATGCGCTTGTTGACCTGCAATGTTCCGGAGCGTGCGATGTTCCCAAAGGCATTGGCGTGTTCTCTGGAGCAACAGTCACTGCTGCTGGCATGGGTGTAGTTGCCGTGCTGGTGTTGCGCGCTCTAGGAGAATGGAAAGAACTGCAGGACAACCAATGAACACAACACTTGCTATTGATCTCGTCAACTTAGGTACCGCTATTGCCCATGAAGTTGGCGCAGTTGCACTTGCTGGTCGCAAGCGTGGACTTCGTGAAGTAAGCACAAAGTCGACCTCAACAGACATGGTGACCGAATACGACAAACTCACCGAAGCATCAATCATCACCGCACTTCGTGCTGCTCGCCCTAACGACAGCATCGTTGCTGAAGAAGGTGGCGGACACACGGGCACAAGTGGCATCACTTGGTTTGTTGACCCCATTGATGGCACCACGAATTTTCTGTATGACCTACCCACATGGACCGTGTCTTTGGGGGCCCACGACGCCGAGGGCGAACTCGCTGCAGTTGTCTTTTGCCCTCCATTGAACGAGACCTACACCGCCACACGCGGAGGTGGAGCCTATTTAAATGGCACACGGATTTACTGCAATGAAATAGATGATATTGCACAATGCCTCATCGCCACCGGATTTAATTATTCACCAGATAACCGCCTTATTCAGGCAGCGCGTATTCCAAAAATCATTGCCAATATCCGCGACATCCGTCGCCTAGGTTCAGCTTCGCTCGATTTATGTTTTGTGGCAGTTGGGCGTTACGACGCGTACTACGAAGAACATCTTTTTCCATGGGACCTTGCCGCAGGAACACTCATTGCTAAAGAATCTGGATGCACAATTGGCAGTATCGATGGTGGCGATGTTCAGCCATCGGCTATTTTGGCATCTCCCCCAGGTGTATTTACTCAAATACAAGATCTCATTCAGCACTCCAACAGTTAATTGCCCTCTGCAAATGCCCTAGACTAAAGGTCTATGCCAAAAGGACGTGCCGCAAATACGCCAATTGCAGTACTTCTCGTTGAAGGCTCACCTCAAATTGAGGCCGAACTCACACTTTCTCTGTCCGAGAAAGAGAACCTCTACGAACTACAAGTCGCACGCTCCTTCGACGAATCACTTGCAGCAGTTCGCAAGAGGCAACCCACTGTTGTGATTCTGAATTTCTCTGCACTCAGCGGTGAAGCCAGCGACCTGGTGAAGCAAATGAGGAATTCCACCTCGGCATTTATTTATATTGTCACCGAGAATTCCAATGCCATCCTGCAAGGCCTTGAAGCTGGTGCCGACGATTACCACGAGCACCCAGTGAATTGCCAACACCTTGTTGCGCGTATCGACGCGCTTCTGCGCCGAGCAACTGGGGCATTCCACCTGGAAAATGCATTGCACTTCGGACATCTTGAAATTCGTCCCGACGAAGGTCGCGTTTACCGCAACGGCAAAGAAATTTCTCTGACGCGCACCGAGTTTCGCCTACTTTGCGAACTCGCTACCAGCCCCAACAAGGTGTTCGCTCGCGAAACGCTGCTCGACCGGGTGTGGGGGTACGGATACTTCGGCGATGGTCGACTTGTCGACGTTCATGTGCGCCGTTTGCGTACAAAAATTGAAGTGCGCCCAGACGAACCTCAATATGTTGTTACCGTTCGCGGTCTCGGATACCGCTTTGATGGCGAAAAGGTCAAACAGCACTAGTTTCTAGGCATGGCCTTCATCGTTGCAATTGATGCCGGAACAACAGGAGTCAGAGCGCGTGCTATTTCCCTCGATGGTGCACCTTCGCTTTCTTCATACAAGGAGTTCACGCAGTACTTTCCTCAACCAGGCTGGGTTGAACACGATGCCGAGGAAATTTGGAGTGCAGTTCTGTCTACGTTGCACCATGTGTGCAGCCAACTGCCCCAAGCGCCCGTTGCAATTGGAATCACCAACCAGCGTGAAACGCTTGTGGCCTGGAACCGCGCGAGCGACGAGGTACTTGCGCCCGCCATTGTTTGGCAAGATCGCCGCACCGCAGACCGCTGCCAACAGTTGGCCGCCGAATTGCCAACAGTTCGTCGCATCACCGGCCTCGTTCTTGACCCGTACTTCACGGGAACCAAAGCAGAATGGCTACTACGCAACGGAGTAATTGAACCTTCTGCACATCTTGCACTTGGAACCATTGACTCATGGATCTTGTGGCGGCTCTCAGGTGGCACCACATTTGCTACCGACGAATCGAACGCAAGTCGAACAATGCTGTACGACATTCAAAAACATGCATGGAGTGAAGAAATGTGTTCACTTCTTTCCATTCCCATGAATGCACTTCCCGAAGTGCGCAACTCGAGTGGCATTTTTGCAACCACAAATGTTGAAGATATTCCTCGCGGCATTCCTATTTCAGGCATTGCAGGAGACCAGCAGTCTGCACTCTTTGGCCAAGCCTGCTTTGCAGCCGGCACGGCAAAAAACACTTACGGAACTGGCAGCTTCGTACTCATGAATGCAGGCACCACATGTCCTTCGGTGGTCGACGGTTTGCTCAATACCGTTGCGTGGCGCATTAACGACGTCACCACCTACGCAGTTGAAGGATCCATTTTTGTGACCGGAGCCGCAGTGCAATGGCTACGTGATGGTTTGCACATTATTGACAATGCGAAAGAAGTAGAAGCACTGGCATTATCGGTTTCCGATTCCGCAGGGGTAGTAATGGTGCCAGCGCTCACAGGGCTTGGTAGCCCATGGTGGGACCCATATGCGCGCGGCGGCATCTTTGGCATTTCACGCGGCACCAACCGCGCGCACCTCGCACGAGCAACATTGGAGTCAATTGCATTTCAAACACGTGATGTAGTTGAAGCAATGACAAAGGCAACTGGCATCACCTTGACAGAACTACGCGCCGACGGCGGCGCCACCGACAATGCGTTTCTCATGCAGTTCCAAGCCGACCAACTTCAGGTTCCTGTCGTGTTGCCCATTGACCGCGAAACAACTGCTTGTGGCGCTGCGTACCTCGCTGGTCTTGGCGTTGGAGCATGGTCGACCACTGAGGAAATTGCCACGCATTGGGCGAGCAATGCCACTTACCTCCCCAACCACAACAACCAAGGCGTTGCCAACGCTGCTCACGCACAATGGCTCAACGCCGTTCAGCGAGTGCGTGCTACTCAATAACTTCTTTGCCCAGCAACGCTGCCCCAATTGCGCCCGCTTCGGGGCCCAATTGTGCAGTCACCAACAGCGGCGGCGGGCGCAACTCTGATGGTGGCATTTGTTGAGTCAATGCGTCAGCCACAAAATGTCGCAGCACCGCAGACGAACCGAGGCCACCACCCAGAACAATGACTTGTGGGTCGAGCGTATTAACCAAGTTGAAAAGACCAAGAGCTACCCAGTTCGCAAACTCTTCCAAAACACGTTGCGCCTCTGTGTCTTCTTGCACCACACGCAATAAAACTTCTTCACCGCTCACACCATTGGCCATACGCCGCAGCGCCGAACCCGATGCGTACTGCTCCCAACATCCACGTCGCCCACACGGGCACTCTTCCCCACCGTGCATCACAATGTGGTGCCCGCTTTCACCGGCAAAACCGTGATGACCGCGCATCACTTTTCCGTTGGCAATAAGCGCAGCGCCAATTCCTGTGCCAATAGTAATGACCAAAGCATTGTCGCAATTTCGTGCCGCGCCATTTTTCCACTCAGCAACACCGGCACATGTTGCATCGTTATCTACAACAACGGGAATACCCAGTTGGCTTGTAAGCAGCGCACGCATAGGCAACTGCCGTACTTCAGGAAGGTGTGGTGCAAGATACACGACGCCATCGCGCGACACAGTTCCGGGCATGCCCACCCCGAGTGACGTTGCTGCTTGCCCTACCCGTGACGCAAGTGCCAAGCACAATTCGGCTACTTCTTCAACTACCCCAACGCCCGTGGCAGTAGGAAGCGTGAGTGAATCGAGAACTGAACCTTCGTTGTTGAGCGCAACTGCGAGGCACTTGGTACCCCCAACGTCTACACCAATTGCAACCATGTTTAACGATGAAAAATTCTGTTGCGCGGTCTTACGACTCGCAGCGTGCTTTCAGTTCATTCAAGGTGTGCAAAATGCGGTTTTCTGCACGGCGCTTCACAAAGCCAGGAAGCGGAATGACTAGATCTATAGACAGGTCGTAGGTAACAAGAGTTCCGTTGTTCACTGGCTCAAACATGTAGTCGCCATCGAGCGTGCGCATAATGTCGCCATCGACAAGCTTCCATTGAATGGTGAGCGGTGAGTCGCCGTAGGTGTAGCCAAGTGTGTAGTGAGTGCTGCGGCCAAGTGCCGAAGCGCGGAACTCGACCCGTGAAGCACGATCTTGTGCATCGCGTTCAAGGACCACGGCATCTTTCAGATCTTTCGCCCATTCGGGGTAGCGCTCAAACTGAGTAGCAATGGCAAAGCAGTGCTCAGGCGATGCGGCGATGACAGTTGTTTGTTTGGCGGTTTCGGCCATACCCCATTGTTACCGATGGCGCATGCAATTGCACGTTTATTCCGGAGCAGACTTCAATTGTCGCGGTTCAAATGTACCGAACTTGCCCGCCCACAGGCCATTCAACCCAATTCCGAGCATAGGAACCATGACCGCGAAGGCCATGACACTTCCCGCTTTTCCATCGGTTGAAGGTCGCGCCAAGGCAACACCAAGACCAACGGCGCATTGTGCCGCAAAGCAATACCACATTGCTAAGCGCACATTTTTTGGTGCAACTTCACCTGCCAAGAAGAAAAGTTGAGTAACTGAAATCTCTTCTTCTCTGCTGCGTTGCACGGCAGCGAAGTACCCCAAGAGGAAAGTTGCTACGCCCGTAGCAAAAAGAGAAACACATACTGCGACAATTGCCACTCGCCATGCTGAAGTAAAGAAAATGGCGCTTAAAACTGAGATAACAGCAAAGCACACAGTTGCTACTCGATTAAACAAAACGATTTTGCTCATTACTTGTCTTTCTTCACAATTGCGACAGAGTATTCCATAAACGGGCAGTGAGCACATCGTAGGAAAAACTCTCTACTGCTCGCACTCGCCCTGCATTCCCCATTTTTTGCCGCAGGTCGGGGTTATTCAGCAGCAAGGTAAAGGCTTTCGCCACCTCATCGATGCTGGTGGGGTCTTTCACAACAATGCCAGACACGCCATCGTCAACGGCTTCGGCGGCTCCGCCACTACTGCCTGCTACCTGTGACACTCCACAAGCAGCAGCTTCCAGGAACACGATGCCAAAGCCTTCTTGTTCTAGGCCGCCCCACCTGTTGCGACACAGCATGGTGAAAATATCGGCACACCCATACAAAAGAGGCAGATCTTCAAATGGTGTGCGCCCCAAAAAGCGCACTGGTGCACCTAACCGTTTGGCAAGCTCGTTCAATCGTTTTGCATCGCGGCCGGCACCTGCAATGAGCATTTCTAATTGCGGCCGGTCGCGCGCGAGGCGCGCAACTGCAGAAATAGCAATATCGAACCCCTTGCGCGGAACAAGACGACTGACACCAACTATGAGTTCTGCGTTGGGTGACACACCAAAATGTTCACGCGCCGATGCGCGTTCGTCGGCACTCAATACACGAAAGCGTTCGGTGTCAACACCAGGTTGCACCACCGTTGTAGGAAGTTCACAACCTGCAGCGCGCGCCGCTTCATTTGCCGGGTACTGACCAGCGGCAACAACGTGAATAGATTTGCGCAATACACGGCCCAATATTTGGTGCGTACCAGGTATGCGACCTGGCACCGTCACTTCGGCCCCATGAACAACAACCGCATAAGGCAATTCCAACGACGGGCCAATAATGCCCAGTGGCACGGCAGGGTCGAGCACCACAAAGTCGGCGTTCATTCGTTTTGCCATCTCGTTAATGCGCTTCACCATGAATGGGTGCGGCAACAGCACTGGCTCACGCGTGCGCTCAATATGAAATGGTTGCGTTGCATCCCACTCTTTTGCGCCGTCGTAGGGCGATGTGAGTACAGCAAAGGAATCGCTTGGCAGACGGCGCCACCATTCCCACAGCAACGACTGAATGCCACCAATTTTGGGTGGGAAGTCATTCGTTACTAGAAGGTGGCGGGAAGTCATGCTTCTCTAGTGTTGCTCACGCACGCCTGGCAGACGGTGCAATTCCGCTTGCACATCGGGATCTTCGTCGTGCAGCGCAATGCTGGAGCCCATGCCCAGGCGAGAGGCCGCCCATATTGCATGTGCTCGCAAGACAGGGTCGGGGCTCTGCATATGAGTAGCCACTACCGCTTTCGCTTTTTCATTGTGCAGAGAAGCTGTATTGCCAATGACCACCAAAGCATTACGGCGCACCCATCGCGGATCACGACCCGCTATGTACCAACGGCCATAGCGTTCCAAAATGTCGGCATCAGACAGCGACAAGAGCTCTAATACATCGACCACTATTTGAGCATCGTCGGCAACATTTTCATGTTGCGCAAGGCGCATGCTTGGGGGGCAAGCGTCTTGGCACGAGTCGCAGCCATACATGCGTGCACCAATAGCTTCGCGATACTGATGCGCAATAACGCCAGGCTTTTGCAGAATCCATGCCAAGCACTTTCCAGCGTCAATAACACCAGGTTCCACAATGGCCCCTGTTGGGCAGGCATCGAGACATCGCCGGCAGGTGCCACAGCCATCGGACACCACAGCCGACGGCGACAACTCGGCGGTGGTGATAACACAACCCAAGACAAACCAACTGCCGGCGCCACTAATGAGCAGGTTCGCATTTTTGCCAAACCATCCGAGCCCTGCAAGATACGCAACTTCGCGATCGACAATGGCATTGCTATCGGCAAACACCAAGGCTTCATGACCGTCGTTACGTAACTGTTGAGCAACCACTGTGAGCGAATCGCGCAGCGATGCATAATGATCGGACCAGGCATACCGAGCAACGTCGCCAAACACTTCATCGGTCATTTCAGAAAGTACCGGCAACTGCACATCGGCGAAATAACTGCGCGCCCCCACCACAATGCTGCGCGCGTGTGGAAGCGCCATCTCTGGAGTGGTTGAGCGAATGGGGTTGCGATACGTGAACTGCATGGTGTCGCGCAGCCCACGTGCTTCTCGTGTCGCTAACGCTTCACGTGCTCGCAACAGTGGCTCGGCGGCGGTGAAGCCAATGCGGTGCAGCCCAGCCGACAGACCGACCTCGGAGAGGTGGCGTGTGTAGCTACTTTGAGACTCAACCGACTTCACGATGACGAAGCGTAGGCACCAAACCCGCAGAAGCGAGCAACCTGACGGCACGCTCTTCTTCGAAGCTGAATACCACGGCATCGCCTGGCTCGTGATTGAGGAGATACGAGACCACGCAGTCGCCGCAAGCATCGCTCTCACGCATTACGCAGGTATCGCATGAGATGGTGAGCGACGAAGAAGTAACGGGAATTGAGTTGCGTTGTTCCATACCCACATATGAGCAAAGGGGTGTGACAGAGCTACAACAGGCGTGCACCAACAGTGTCGATGTCTAATACTTTTGCTGCGCCTTCAACGGGAAGGCTCTGGGCTATACGTTCGGCCTCACCTGCACGACAGAACATGGCAACACTCGGCCCCGAGCCCGACAACCAACCACAAAAGGCTCCGGCACTCAAACCCGCATCGAGTGCTGCCCTGCTGTGTGGAACCGCTGCAAAACGAAGATCTTGATGCAGACGGTCGGCAGTTGCAGCAGCAAGCGCTTCAAGGTCTCCCGAATTCAGTGCCCCAACAAGAAGTGCGGTGTGAGCAATATTGAAAGCCGCATCGGCAAGAGGCACTTGCGCAGGCAACTTTGTACGTGACGCATGTGTTGAGGTAGTTGAAGAAGGAACCCACACCAGCACTTCCAACGCACAGTTGTTGGTAATTTTTGCCGCGAAGGTTCCGTTAGTTCCTACTATTCCACCCAGCAACGAAGCAGCAACATTGTCGCCGTGGCCTTCAAGGTCTGAAGTTGCTACAAGCACTTTCTTGCGCCACTCATGAGAGTGCAATGCATTTTCGTCTTGCTGAACTGCTGCAAGAAGTGCTCCACCCACTCGCACTGCCCCGCTGTAGCCAAGGCCACGACCCATGGGGATATCGGTACGCACAGAAATATTGCCAACGCCTTCGAGCGCGCGAAATGCAATGGAGGCTGGGTGAAATTCATCGGCAATAACATCGCCGCTATCTGCTTCGCGCACCGTTGCATACAACGACAGCGCCATGGCTATTCCATCGAACCCTGGGCCTAAATTGGCCGAGCTTGCGGGAACGCGCACTGCCAGAGAGGAAATATTTACTCCAAACGCTCTGCTGCTGCAGTGCTCGCTGTTATTAACTTGCGCAAAACGTCAGCAGCTTTTCCCGAGTCAATTGATTCCTCAGCCAAAACACGACCATCAACCAACGACGTAGCCACACCAGCAACATGCAGTGCTGCTGCTGCGTTGAATACAACCGTGTCGCGTGCTGCGCCTGCTTCGCCAGCCAGTACTGCTCGAGCAATGCGTGCATTTTCGGTTGCGTCTCCGCCAACAATTGCCGACAACGGTTGCGAAGACAAACCAATGTCAGAGCAGTCAACTGTCAATTCGCTGACTTCGCCTTGGTGCAAACGCATCACGAGGGCCGGTCCGGCAAGTGTGAGTTCATCGACCCCACCTTGCGCAGTTCCGTTGCTTCCATGCACCACCCATGCAGAAGTGACTCCACGTGAACTTAAAGCTTCAATCATTGGGCGCATCATCCATGGCACTGCAACACCAACGAGCATTGAAGAGATAGGTGCAGGGTTAGCCATAGGCCCCAACAAGTTGAATGCAGTAGAAATTCCTATTTCGCGGCGCGATGGCCCTGTGTAGCGAAACGCTGGGTGGAAACGTGCAGCAAGGCAAAAGCCCATTCCTGCCTCATCTATACATTGCGCAACACCAACGGGGTCGAGTTCAATGGCAACACCAAGTTCTTCCAACACATCGGCTGCACCACATTTCGATGAAGCTGCGCGGTTTCCGTGCTTACACACCGGCACACCAGCACCCGCCACCACTAATGACGTGACTGTGGAGACATTAAAAGAATGACTTTGGTCGCCGCCTGTGCCCACAATGTCGATGGCGCGATGAGCAAGTTCTGGTGCGAGGTCGACGCGTTGGCCAGCGGAACGCACCGCGCGCAACATGCCCGACAATTCGGTTGCAGTTTCACCTTTGGCACGCAATGCAACAATGAAGGCAGTCATTTGAGACGCAGTTGCTTGCCCATTTAAAATGTCGGTAATAGCTGCTTCGGCTATATGCGCTTCGAGATTGTTTCCCGAGATGAGCGTGCCCAGAATTCCTGGCCACCCCCCGTACTGAGCAATATCGAGCGAATGCGAAGAAGTCACTCGCTCATTCTTACGCAGACCGACGGCGTTGACGCACAATGCGACGGCGTTCGCGTTCGGTGGTACCGCCCCACACACCTTCTTTTTCGCGGCTGGCCAACGCATGTTCAAGGCACGAAACCCGCACGTGGCAGGTATCGCAGACCGCGATGGCGATTTCTACTTGAGCTTCGTCACCTTCATCAGGAAAAAAGACTGCAGGATCGAGGCCCTGACAGGCCCCTTTTTGTCGCCATGAAAGATCGATGACTGTCACGTTGTTCCCCCACCGTGTTGCAGTTCACCCCGGAAAAACTCCGGAATGTGTTCAGTTCGACCCTCGCCAAGCATCCCCCGATGCGTGACGAACGTCTCACCTACTCACCTTACGTTGTGCTCTACAAGTAACGCAAACTCAAGGGAAAAGAATTAACTGTTTGCCTGTAGGTCTAAAAGGAGCTCTCCAACGGTGGAATCGGCCAGCTCAATTACCTCTAAATAGTTGGAGTGGATACAACGCAATTGCACCGGCCCGCCGGCAAATGTGGCCACTTGTTCGGGCGTAAAATTGAAGTGGATGTAATGAACCGCAGCCGTGATGTCGTCACGTGTCAGGGCGGCATCGTGCTGAGCATCGGTCACTGGGTGCACTTCAGTGCCATCGCTGAGCACCAAAACAATAGAACGCTCGATGCCCACCAGTTTTGGCAACCACTCGCGCATGGCGGCTTCGGTAGTGATTTCAATGAAGATCGTGCAGCTCAACTGCCCTGGTTCAGGAATGAGTGGGTTGTACGCATTGAGTTCTTCATACACACCTTCATCGGTGAGTACTTTCTCGGCGCGCAACATTTCTTGAATTTGAATCCACATCGTGTCTCTATTTTCAAAGAGCACCGTGAGAATGGTTCCAAGTTCAACGCGACGCTTGCGCTTTAGTTCCATCACGCGCGCTTTTTCTGCGACGCGCACTTTTTCATAAGCACGCAGATCGAGAATGTCGTCGATGTGTAGTTTGCGTGAACCATTGTGAGATGGTGACAATACGGGGGTCATATTCATCCTCTCTAATTGGGTTGTTATTTTTCTTCGGGGATTCCATAAGCACGAGCCAACAATTGCAATGGGTGGCTCGGCGATTTACCTGTCTGCTCAGTAATGGCGGTGTTTGCCAAATGACAATCGCCAGCAATTTCATCGCCTTCGGCAGCCTCAATTTCATCGGCAAGTTTGCGGGCAATAGGTATCGACATATCGGCGTTTTCAGCACGCAGGCCCCACATGCCATCGATGCCTGAACAGGTTTGAATGAGCTTGATTTTTGAACCAGTGAGTTTCAATAAGTCACGACTCTTCATGCCAATGTTTTGAGCGCGCAAGTGGCAAGGTGCGTGATAGGTGATTTTTTCTGGCACTTCACCCACAAAATCGGTGTTGAGCTCGGTTCCTTCACCTTTATGAAGACGCATCAGGTACTCAGCCGCATCGTAAGTGTTTGCGGCAACTAGTTCAGCGTCTGGCCCACCGATGTAGTCAACATAGTCTTTTTTCAAAATGTAGCCACATGTTGGCTGAGGCACAACAATGTCGTTGCCGGCACGCACTGCGGCGGCCAAGGCCTTTACATTTTTCGCACCGACTGTCTTGAATTGCTCAGCATCACCGCTGTGAAGGTATGGAGCACCGCAGCATGAGGCGCCTTCAGCCAGCGAACATTCAATGTTGTTTTTTTCATAAACATTGATGAGATCCTTGCCGATGCCTGGTTCTTGGTATTCAACGAGACAGGTTGGGAAAAGCGCTACTTTTCCTTGTTTTTTCGTCATCACAGGCGACACATGTTTTTTGAACCATGTAGAAAAACGAGACTTCGCAAATGGTGGCAAGAGCCGTTGGCTTGAGACACCAGAAGTTTTTTCCACCACTTTGCGTACGAGCGAACCTGGTTCGGCTCCCATGACCGCATTGGCAATTGGCGAGAAGGTAGTTGCCACTTTTCCGAGCGCGTCGGTGTGGCCCAACACAGTGGTTGTCATGCGCTTACGCAGCGGCACTTGACCATTTGCTTGTCGTGTTGCATCGGCACGCAACATAAGCCGCGGAAAATCGAGTTCCCATTCATGCAGACCTGGAATATATGGGCAGTTGATGTAGCAAAGCTTGCATTGGAAGCATTCGTCGACCACTTGATCTTGTTGAGCCGGCGTCAAGCGCCCAGCATCTTGATCGTCGTGGGCATCAACGTAAGAAAACAATGTAGGAAATGACGTGCAATATTTAAAACACAAACGACACCCATGGCAGAGGTCGTACACCCGGGTGAGCTCATCACGCAGATCGGCCTCATTGAGGTAGTTCGGATGATTTGGGTCGTATGTAATAGTCATGACATTCCTATAAATTTTTTATTTGCGGATTTCAAAGTGTTGTTGTGGGGCACAGGCAAGAACCTGTGCCCCACAACGAGATGAAACACTCTTTAGAGAGCGTCGAGACCCTGCTGGAAACGACCAGCGTGGCTCTTTTCGGCTTTTGCAAGAGTTTCAAACCAGTCGGCGATGTCGTTGAATCCTTCTTCGCGAGCTGTGCGTCCGAAACCTGGGTACATCTGTGTGTACTCATATGTTTCACCAGCAATAGATGCTTTGAAGTTGTCTTCGGTTTCACCGATTGGCAAACCAGATGCTGGGTCGCCTACTTGTGCGAGGAAGTCGAGGTGACCATGTGCATGGCCGGTTTCGCCTTCAGCAACTGAACGGAAAAGTGCAGCTGCATCGGGGAAGCCTTCAACGTCTGCCTTCTGTGCGAACCAGAGGTAACGACGGTTTGCTTGGCTTTCACCAGCAAATGCTTCTTTCAGGTTTTCGTGTGTCTTGGTTCCGTTCAATCCGGCCATGACGTCTCCTTTTTTTGTAGTTGTTATGGGTATTTCTCTTACGCAGACAAATGCGCGCAATGAGCACATTCACCTGAGAACACAATGCGAGTGCTGTGCACCGCAAAACCTTCAACATCGCCCTCAAAATGCAGGGGCGTTTGATTTACATAGACGTCGTGCACCACACCGCACGTACTGCACACCACATGGTGGTGATCGTCAATATTGGGGTCGAAGCGAACAGCCCCAGAACCCAGATCGATGTGCTGCACTTCACCCATGGCGCTTAATTCCGACAGGGTTTGGTACACCGTACGCAACGAGATGCCAGGCATCTGCTGTGCTGCAACCTCGTACAACGTTTCTGCAGTGGGGTGGGCCGTGTTGCCGTTGAGCAACCGAAAAATGAGTTGGCGTTGTGGGGTGACTTTGAGCCCTTGGTCGCGGAAGCGGGCCACGAGCTCTTCTGGTGTTTTCACAATGCAAAAATTAGCCTCATGTTCTGCTAATCAACAAGTCATGCTAACTAACAGAGCATGCGAAATCTGTCACAAGTAGGATCTACCCATGAGTAACGCCACCCCCCTGAGCGCCCCCATTCTGACGAGAGCCCATGCACTACAGAATTTAACTAATGAAGAATTCGACGTGGTCATTGTTGGTGGTGGCGTCACGGGTTTGGGTGTTGCAGTCGATGCTGCAAGTAGAGGTTTGCGAGTAGCGCTTCTTGAGCGTCACGACTTTTCATCGGGCACATCTTCAAAGAGTTCAAAACTCATTCACGGCGGATTGCGTTACCTGCAACAAGGTGATGTGCGCTTGGTGTACGAAGCGTTGCATGAACGGCGACGCTTGCGTTCTAATGCACCGCACTTAGTGCAAGTACTCCCCTTCATGATTCCCATCGTCACTAAAGACGGTCTCATCAAAAAGAAAATTGCGCGCGCACTTGGTTCCGCATTGTGGATGTACGACCTCACAGGTGGGTGGCGCATTGGAAAGTTTCACCGCCGCTTAAATGCTAAAGCCGCTTACAAACACTTGCCAACAATGCCCAAAGATCGACTTGCGTCTGCTTATTTGTATTACGACGCCGCAGCCGACGACTCTCGTATATGTATTTCACTTGCGCAAACTGCAGGTCAACTTGGGGCAACACTTGCCAACTGGTGCAGCGTCACCGGTATCGAGAAAGACCCTTCAGGAACATTCCTTGTTAGTGCACTGTCGCAAGAAGGCGATGCACTGACGGTAAGAGCCAAGGCAGTCGTTAATGCCTCTGGCGTATGGGCCGACGATGTACGCAAACTTGATGAAGGAAAACACCCTTCATCTATTCGCCCCGCAAAAGGGGTGCATATCACAGTGCCGTGGAACCTTGTGCGCAACGACATTGCTGTAGTCATTCCTGTACCAAAAGATAAACGTAGTTTGTTTGTGGTGCCCTGGGTGCCCAATGGCGATGGAACATTTCAATACACCTACATCGGCACCACAGATACCGGCTACGAAGGCTCACCAGATAATCCACAGTGCACCAAGGACGACATTGATTACGTTTTGCGAGCACTCAATGCGAGCATCACCAACGAAGTAACACACAAAGACGTTTTGGCAGTGTGGGCCGGGTTGCGCCCGCTCGTGAAGCCCGATGAAAACGAATCAATTGGTGAACGCACCGCCGACTTGTCGCGACGTCACAGAGTGAGCACTTCAGCATCAGGGGTCATCACCGTCACCGGCGGCAAACTCACCACGTATCGCGAAATGAGTGAAGACACCATTGACGCTGTCATTAGTCAACTTCACTTGTCGCCTAAAAAGTATCGATGCCAAACAAAAAGTCTTTCGCTGCATGGTGCACGTGGGTACAAAGAATCGAAATCACGTACTGCCCAGCAATTGCATCTCGCTCAACGCTTTGGCACGTATGCAGCCGACATTGACGCTCTCATCGCAGCGCAACCCGACCTCGCGCAGCCCCTCATTGACGGCCTTCCCTACTTGCGTGCAGAAGCAATGTACGCAGTAACCCACGAAATGGCCTTCACGCTCGATGACGTTCTGTCGCGGCGCACACGAGCACTTCTTTTCAACCGCACAGCAGCAAAAAATGCAGCGCGTGGCGTGGCTGAACTTATTGCACCACAAATGAACTGGAGTGAATCTGACATCAACGACCAAGTTGCACACTTTCATGGCATCTGTGCCGAAGAAGAAGCTGCTGGGTTAGTTACTGAATCTGAATTTGTCGCATCGACGAAAGAGCAACCATGACACAACCCATGCAAGCAACAGCACCCATTGAATTCTCTGGGTCAGCTGCAACGGCAACACCACATTTTCCTGCCCAAACACGTGGCACAATTCGCGCAGACGTACTGACTCAACTTGCGGCTGTCTGTGCCAGCTCTACCGATGCTGCAGCACTCGCCGAAGGTGGTCGCGACTGGTGGCCTTTGTCGCTGTCGTGGGCGCTACGCAATGAAACATCTGCCCTGCCTGGCGTGGTGTGTCGACCACTCAATACGTCGGAAGTTTCGGCAGTCATGCGCATTTGCCACAAAGAAAACATTCCCGTCACCCCAGCTGGTGGTCGTAGTGGAGTAACTGGTGCATCTATTCCGCTATACGGAGGCGTGTTGCTCGATCTCACTTCGCTCCAGGGCATCACTTCGGTCGATGCTGCGTCGGGCATTGTTGAAGTACTTCCTGGCACATTTGGACCAGATATGGAATCCGAGTTGAACTCGCAACACAAACTCACCGTGGGCCACTACCCACAATCGTTCGACATCTCTACCGTTGGCGGTTGGATTGCCTGCCGCGGCGCTGGTCAATTTTCAACGCGCTACGGAAAAATTGAAGACATGGTGGTGGGTCTTGAAGTGGTACTTGCCGACGGAACAGTTGTTCTTACTGGTGGAGCACCTGCGGCAGCAGCTGGACCCGATCTCACTGAAGTATTTCTCGGCTCCGAAGGAACTCTTGGCGTTATTACACGGGCGTGGCTACGTGCACACCCTTTGCCAGAGTTTCGCGCAACAGCCGCATACCGATTCCCTACCTTTACCCAAGGTATTGAAGCTTGCCGTCAACTCATTCGCGCAGGCGCAACACCTGCAGTGCTGCGCTTATACGACGGAAGCGAAAGCAAGCGCTCGCATGAAGGTGACGGCATACAAGCAACGCTGCTTGTACTCGACGAAGGCAACGAACAACTTGTTCGAGCAACAATGCAGGTTGTGCAGCAATACGCCATATCAAACGATGCCATTGATGCCGATCTTGCATTAGTAGACAAATGGTTGTCGCATCGAAATGACACCAGCGCTTTGCAAAGCCTCACCAAAAAAGGTTTTGTTGTAGACACTATTGAAGTTGCCGCGCCCTGGAGTCAGTTGATGCAAGTCAATGACGCCGTCGTGCAAGCAATTCTTCAGGTGCCACACGCACGAAGTGCAACATGTCACTTATCGCACAGCTATCTCGACGGAGCATGTGTGTATTTCACCTTTGCGGCAACCCCACCAGCAGAAGAGTTTGAAAAGACCTATGTTGCGCTGTGGGACGCGGCTCAACGTGCAGCACTTCAAGCTGGGGCAAACCTGTCGCACCACCACGGCGTCGGTCTCAACCGAAATCGCTTTATGACCGAAGCCCTCGGAACCGGAATGAAAGTTCTGCAGTCGCTTAAAACGACACTTGACCCAAACAACATTTTGAACCCAGGCAAAATGGGCCTCAGTACTGGGTCGAACGACGCAGCACTATGGCCAATGCGCTAAACATAAACAATGAAAGATTTCGACACTCTTGCTCTACAAAAAGGGGCATCAGTCACCGCTCTCTTTGCTGTGCCTCCTACGCTCGTGGCGCGATTTGTCATCGACAATTCCGACAATCCGAGCGGGTGGGCGCCACTCCTTTCCTTGCTCGCCATTCTTGGGTTTGTTGTTGGCAGTGGAGTGGCCGCATGGCATCAAAAACTCGGGCGACCGTTCATGCACGCGCTTGTAGCTGGCGCAGGGGTTTTTGTCGTCGTACAAGGTTTTTTTCTCCTCGTTCGTGTAGCGACCGGCGGCGAAATACGTGCGAGCAGAATCATCACCGCATTTTCGCTCTCTCTGGTAGCAAGTGTTGTTGGCGGACTGCTGGGTAGTTTCATGCAGAGTTCAGGAGTACGCCCGAAATGACAACGCCTTCAATTTTGGTCATCGACGTAGGAACAACTGGCTTGCGTGCAGCTCTCGTTAATGGTGCGGGGCAAATTACCGACGTGCAGTACTGCAAGAATCCACCTTCAACTCCATTTTCCGGTCTTGTTGAGTTCGACGCAATGCACATGTTCACTGCCGCACGCGAGGCCGCACTCAGCGTGTTGCAACGCAACCCCAAGTCTGCAATCGGAATCGGAATCACCAATCAACGCGCTTCTACCGTTGTGTGGAATCGCATCACTGGCGAACCCCTAGGACCCGCGCTTGGTTGGCAAGACCTGCGCACCGTGATGGAGTGCATCACGGCACGTTCCGAACATGGCCTGATGTTTGCACCCAACCAAACAGCAACAAAAGCTGCATGGATGCTCAAAAACTATGGCGCACAGCTGGAAGAAGAAATTCAGCGTGGCGATATTTGCATTGGCACCATTGACACTTGGCTGACATGGAAGCTCACCGCAGGAAAATCTTTTGTTACTGACCACACCAATGCTGGCGTGACAGGACTCTTTTCTGTCGATACGTTGAACTGGTCGGAAAGAATTTGTGGAATTTTAAATATTCCACTCGCTGCACTGCCCACCATCGTTGCATCATCGCAAGTTGTTGGGCATGCAACCGAACTTGACAACCTTCCTATTGCATCGCTCGTAGGCGACCAACAAGCATCTTTGGTGGGTCAAGGCTGCATTACTCCTGGCAGCACAAAAATTACGTTTGGCACTGGTGGCATGCTCGACATGTACACAGGCACCACCGCACCCACAGCGTCATCTCGCAGCACATCAGGAACTTTTCCCATCGTTTCCTTTTCCCTCAATGAAAAAGATGAAAAAGGCATAACAACAACCAAAGTGCACTGGGGCGTTGAAGCCATCATGCTGTCCGCAGGAACCAATATTGAATGGCTCATTGAAGACATGGGGCTCATCGACAGTGCGCAAGAGAGCGAAGAACTTGCCAACACTGTTACAAGTAGCGATGGGGTCATGTATGTTCCCGCTCTCTTTGGTCTTGGAACACCGCACTGGGACTACGGCGCTCGTGGAGCACTCTTGGGCATCACTCGCGGCACCACGCGCGCACACGTTGTGCGAGCTGTTCTAGAAGGAGTGGCGCACAGAGGAGCCGACCTCTTCGCAGCCGCCGCTCACGATGCAGCCCAGTTCGCCTCGCCCACCGGCAACCCCATTCGCATTGATGGCGGCATGAGCAAAAACGCCGTATTCGTTCAAGCGCTCGCCAACAGCACTTCTCGCACTATTGAGGTGTCGCCCGTCACGGAAGCAACAACACTCGGAGCAGCCTTTTTGGCGGGCACCGCACTGGGGCTGTGGCCTTCACTTTCAGCCGCCACTAGTACCTGGAACCCCGAGATTCAGGTGGAAAGCACCCTCGACGAGCCAACTACTGCAGTTTCTCGTGCACAATGGGCACAAGCCGTGAGGGGTTCGCAGGGCTGGATCCCCGACCTCTCTGCTCTTGACTTCTAAAGTTGACTCGCTTTCCTTAGTTCGGAAATCAACCCAGTCTGAAATACTGTTATGGACATAAATCTGATCTGTTAAAGAATGCGAAAGGAACCCCGCGTGAGCGCACCCACCACTACCGCCCCGCCAAAGCAACCGACAAAGAGCGACATCGCTATTTTGCAGTTCGCTCATGGAATCGAACTTGCGATGACTGCGCTCTATACAAAAGCATCTGCTGCAGCTGGGAAAGACCTCAAAACAGTTTTCGATTTATTTGGCGGGCATCACCTTGCTCAGGCACAGGCGTTGGCAGGTCTTCTTGGTCGCTCGTCGGCCACCACACAAAATGCAAGTTTCTACACTGCGTTCGTAACCGCTGCATCATCGGGTTCCGATACTGAACTTGCCGGAACATTTCTCTCGTTAGAGAACTCGCTTGTGAAAACTCACCTCGGCGTGCTCGGCACCATTACGGGCACCGACGGAGCGCAACTTATTGCATCCATCATTCCTGTACAGGGTCGTCATGCAGCTGTACTCGCTGGCTTTGCTGGCAAAAAAGGCCTCGGCGACATTCTCGACAATGAAGCAGAACCACTCGACACCAAGACCTACCCGGCGTAGAACACCTCTTCTAAGGACTCACCATGAACGCAAACAACTTCGAATTGAATTCCCCAGTCAACCGCCGTCGGTTTTTACTCACAGGCGGCTTTGCAATTGCCACAACCACACTGCTTGCCGCATGTGGCAAAGGTGCTCAGAGCCCACAGGGCGAGTACCCACGCATTGGTGTAGTGCCACCAACAACTGCTCTCCCCGACGGCGCACCCACCGACGAAGTGCTTTTGCGCACTGCCACTTCACTTGAGTTCAACGCCATCGACACCTACAAGAAAGTTTTGGCGCTCGGCCTCTTCACTGGCAATGCAGCAGGCACTGCAGCCGTGGTCAACAGGTTTAAGGCCGACCATGAAGCTCATGCCAAAGCATTGAGTGGCATCATCACCACAGCAAAAGGTGAGCCCTTTGAATGTGCCAACGAGCAAATTAACAAGCTCTATATCAACCCAGCACTCGATCTCATTTTGGGAAACAAAGATGCTGGCATCGCACCAAGCGACACACCGCTCGAAGACGTAATGGCATTAGCTCTTGGCCTCGAAACATTGGCTGCAGAGACCTACCAGTTCTACGTATCAATGCTCTCTCAACCAAAGTTGCGCGCAGCCGCAATGGGTATTGGTGAACAGGAATCTCGCCACGCAGCAGTTCTTGCCCAAGCCATTAACCCTGGCATCGCAGGCATTGGCCCATCAACAAATAAAGACACAGGCAAGCCGAACCCCGCCGCAGTACCGGGCGCATTCGGATCACTCGGATCCATCGCTGTCACCCTTGGCAAGCGCAGCGAGGCTGGCAACAAAACCACGCTCAATATGGAAACACCAAGCCTCAACTCCATGGCGTACGAATACGCCAAATGCTCATAAAGCCAACGCCACTTCCCCAATAACCCCGTACACTTTTCACTGGTGAGTCGGTCGGGTGACTGCGGCACATGTCCTATGTGTCGAGGAAAGTCGGGACTTCATAGGGCAAAGTGCTAGCGCGAGCTAGGTGGGGGCGACCTCACGGAAAGTGCAACAGAAAGTAGACCA
>Ga0315905_10000056_pt1 | contig 114350 bp, 90 predicted proteins | sample LakEriMetagenome_5_FD_203522 | JGI IMG/M metagenome (GOLD analysis project Ga0315905, IMG submission 203522) | Freshwater fungal communities from buoy surface, Lake Erie, Ohio, United States - Buoy 4 MA121 | ecosystem: Environmental > Aquatic > Freshwater > Lake | place: USA: Lake Erie, Ohio...
ATCCTTATGGCCACGGAAAGGCAGAACCACTCATTACCTTTGCAATCGTTGGTTTCTTATTGATTTCCGCTACAATTATTGCAGTAGAGAGCATCCGGCATTTAACAGAGCCGCAAGAAAAACCGGAGTTTTTCACCTTGTATGTACTGGCGGCTATTATTGTCATCAAAGAACTGAGTTTTCAATATGTACACCGTAAAGGCGTACAAACGAATTCTTCCAGTTTAAAAGCCGATGCCTGGCACCATAGAGCCGATGCCATTTCTTCGGCAATTGCATTCGTAGGTATATTATGCACCTTTATCTTCGGTGAAGGATTTGAAAAAGCCGATGATTGGGCAGCGCTTATTGCATCGGTATTTATCGTCTTTAATGCCTATCGTATTTTTCGTCCTGCGCTAGGTGAAATAATGGATGAGCACAACCACCACGACTTGATAAATGAAATTCGAATTGAAGCCAAAAAAGTTAGTGGTGTCGTGGATATCGAAAAATGTTGGGCTCGCAAGCACGGCATGAGTTACGTAGTCGATCTCCATTTAGAAATAAACGGCAATTTAACGGTGCACGAAGGGCACGAAATAGCTCATGCGTTAAAGGATCATTTGATGGCTGTATTCCCGTATCTGACCGAAATTCTCATTCATATTGAACCAGCACCTAACATGGCTTAGCCTTTTTGTTTGGTCTGCGAATATCCCTCTTTAAGGAGCAGTTCAAAAATCTTTTGCTTGAAATTACCTTGAATCAAAATTTCGTTGTCTTTGACGCTTCCACCGACACCGCATTTACTTTTAAGTAATTTCCCAAGGTTTTTGAGATCGTCGTCAGAACCCACAAACCCTTCGACAAAAGTAACCTCTTTGCCTGCACGCTGCTTGCGATCTATGCTTACGTAAAGTCGTTGCTGCTGAGGCGGAAGGGTCTGAATATCATCGGTTTGCTCCATTTCGTAATTGAAATTTGGATTGGTGCTGTAGACCACATTCTGAAATTTTTGCTGCTTTTTTGACATGCTCCAAAGTTAAGAAAACTAGATTTCCTGAAAAGTTTTCCACGTCGATATCTCGGGTTGTCTATTTTGCGTTTTATGTAGATGAATGAACACATCCAATTACAACAGCTTTCAGATACCGCTCTTTTGAATTTGGTATTGGCACTTAAAGAAAATAATAAACAGCAAATTCAGGTAATCGATCGCACTTGGCGTTGGCATCAACAAAACTGGCGTACTTTAGCCAAAAGTTCACACTGGGATTTACTTGAAATTTATGGACTTGACCAACAAATGGCCTTTCGCATTTTAGGTTTATTTGAAATTTGCAAGCGCTATCAAAGTGCAGAAATCAAACAAAGACGCAGTATCAAAACCTCCAAAGATGTCTATGACTTGCTGCAAATTCAACTTGCAGACCTAGACCACGAACAGTTTTTTGTGCTTTACCTCAATTACTCCAATGAAATCATTGAGCTTGTACAATTGAGTGTCGGCGGCAGACATAGTACTATTGCCGATGCCAAACGTATTTTTCAAATGGGTCTGCGCTGTGCTGCATCTGGACTGATTTTATGCCATAACCACCCGAGCGGCCAACTCAAACCCTCTGAGCAAGATTTTGCACTTACCAAAGACATCAAAGATTTTGCCCGTCTGATAGACATGAAGCTCTTGGATCACGTCATTTTCACAGATAATGGCTATTTTAGCTTCGCCGATGAAGGCCATTTGTAATATGTCCAAGAAGAAAATTTTAACCGTCATTGGGGCCAGACCTCAAATCATAAAAGCAGCCGCACTCAGCCGTGCTATTGAACAACAGTTTTCAAGTGAATTAGAGGAAGTTTTGGTGCATACCGGTCAGCATTATGACGAAAACATGTCCGCTGTTTTTTTTGATGAACTGGGTATCCCTAAGCCAAATTACAACCTAGCAGTTGGCAGCGGTTCTCATGGACACATGACTGCAGCTATGCTTAGCGGACTCGAACAACTCATTATTGAGGAAAAACCGGCGGCGGTGGTCATCTATGGCGACACCAACTCGACAATTGCAGCAGCATTAGCCGCTGCCAAAATACATGTGCCGGTGGTACACATAGAAGCTGGTTTGCGCAGTTTCAATAAAGCGATGCCAGAAGAACTCAATCGGATTGCGGCCGACCACATGAGTTCCTTACTTTTTGTACCAACGCAAGCAGGCATGACCAATTTAGCCAAGGAAGGATTTGATTTAAACGTCAAAGAAAAGGCACATATTGATGCACCTAATGTCTATCATTGTGGCGATATCATGTACGACAACAGCTTGTATTTTGCGCAAATGAGTCGAGAAAAATCAGGCATCATTTCTTTCTATAACCTGACACCTCATTCTTATATTCTTTGCACCATTCACCGCGATACAAATACCGATGACCCTACAGCACTTCAAGCTATTTTTGACGCGCTTTTAGAAATCATTGACCAAACCCAACTTCAAGTCATCCTTCCCATACATCCGCGCACCCAAAACAAAATGGAAGCGCTCTTGAGCCCCCATTTTCTCGATAAAATCAAGGCGCAAACCAAACTCATTTTGTGCCCACCAGCTGGTTTTCTCGACATGATCGCACTTGAGGAAAATGCCAAGCTCATCATTACAGACAGCGGAGGTGTACAAAAAGAAGCTTATTTTTTTGCCAAACCCTGCGTCATTCTACGCGAACAAACTGAATGGGTTGAAGTCTTGCAAACAGGAGCTGCCGTATTGTGCGGTTCCAATAAAGAACAAATCGTCAAAAGCGCCATACAACTTCTTGATCTGCATGTTCAGACCGATCCAACCATCTTTGGGGATGGCAAAGCTGCGCAGTTCATTTGCCAAAAAATCATTTCCGATTTATAGTGCTCATCTACGTTGAATATATTACCGAACGCCTGCTTTATACGCTGTCCTTTGTTTTAGCGGACAGAAAGGTTGCCTATGAACTCACCAATGACGGCATCGCGTTCATGGCTGCATCGGGACCAAAAATCAATTACTCGAACCGCGAATTCGATGCTTGTCTTCAAATTCAGCCTGCAACGCTGCTTTTTTCGGATGAACTTTTTAATGGTCAAATTCAAAAAGCAACATTTAACAATACAGAATGTCTCGCTTTCGACGACCAACCAGACTTATTGGCCTCAATATTTTATGTACTGAGCCGGATGGAAGAATACGACAGTATACATACAGATGCGCTCGGAAGATTCGAGGCGCGTGCCTCCGTCTTGAGCAAATTTGGCTGGCTTCAAAACGCCATCTGCGATGAATGGAGCACGGCATGGATTGCATACATCGAACAAGCGTGTGCAACAGTACTGAAAGCCAAAAAACCACGGTTTATTTTTCAACCCACCTTTGACATCGACAATACTTTTGCCTATGCCAATAAAAATAAAATCCGAAGTTTTTTAGCTGAAATAAAGGATTTGATTTACCAACGTAAAGAAAGGTTACACGACCGCAGAAAAGTACGCAATGGACTGCAACCTGACCCCTATGATACCTTTGATCAAATTTCGGATATCGCTGCACATTTTCCCGAAACAAAAGTTTTTTGGCTCCTCGGCAACTATACCAAACGAGACAAGAACTTATCGCACCTCAATTTGGCACAGCAAACAAAAATCAAGCAAGTTGCAGCCCATGCAGAAATTGGTATTCACGGCAGCTCATTGACCGCACACCAGCTACAGCAATATCAAATTGAAATAGAAAGACTGGGGCAAATAACAGGCTACCAACCTTTGTGCAATCGTCAACATTTTCTATTAATGAGTCTACCAAGTACCTATCAAATGCTCTTGCAAGTGGGTATTAGACACGACTACACAATGGGTTATGCCGAACAAACCGGATTTCGTGCCGGTACGGCCAGAACATTTAAATGGTTCAATTTACGCAAGAATGAAACCACTGACTTGGTGATACATCCTTTTGTATACATGGACGGTACACTCAAAGAATACTTAAATCTGAGTCCAAAAGAGGCTGTGCTACGAATAGCGCAACTTTATAAGGAAGTCCAGAAATTTGGTGGGGCGTTTTGCTTTTTATGGCACAATGAAACAATTGGCGGGTATCAGCATTGGAAAGATTACCACAGCGTTTTCAAAGCAAACTTTGAAATCAATAAACAGCAATAGGCAAAACTATTGGTCTTTACCGATTTTTTTATAAGCGTCGCAGGCACGCAATTCCTTGAGCATTTGCTCTTTTTCGGCGTCGGTTTTATTGGCATCGAGGTTTTCACATTTTTTCATGGGTGCCTCGTACTTCTTTAGTAAAGGATCAATTGACTGGCCCTTTTCTTCTGCTTTTTTAAGCGCAGTTGTCATTTCTAGCCATTGATCTGCACATTCACAAACCTCAGACTGGCAAGAAAACAAGATTAAAACAAGGGAAAGCAGAACTATTTTTTTCATGTGAGTAAGCATAATAAATCAATAAAAACAGCCACCGCCTTTACCGAGACGTACGGTAAGTGTTGCTCCTGTGTAAATATACCAATCTTTGGTGCTGCTGGTGCCGCGTTTACCAAAGCGGTTGCCATCGAGACTTTGATTGGAGAGCGCTGCGGATAAATCCGAAACTTCGTCTTCTAAAATTTGCGGATCAAAATAAGTATCGGAACCGACGTCGTCGAGGTAATCGGTGAAGGTTTTGCGAATGGCCATGTCAAGATTGAATGTAGCCATTTTGCCTAAACTCACTTTGATCCCCATGCCGAGCGGAACGCATAGCTGGTACAAATTGTAGGGCTTTTGTGAATTTGCTGATGTACCTTGACCTTCTGTGGCGAGAACTTGTAAATCTTGCCAAGCACCGTTGTAAAATGTTTGCGGATTCATTTTAAAGGCACCAATTTGTGCAAGGAGGTAGGCCGTTGCTGGATAGCGGCTACTGCCAAACTGAAAAGGCACAAAATGAAATTCGAGACCGGCCGCTATTTCGTTGATAGGCGATTGAAAACTCAGGTTTCGGTTGACCAACAAAGGATACGGCGACAAAGAGTCGGCTGCCGACACCTTTCCATGAAGGTAATTGAAGCGTAAAGTCAGGCGGTTGTTGAGATTGTAACGGTAAATAGCGCCAAATGCGAGGTGCGCATTCTTGAATTGTTGGTAGGGGTTGAGATCGCCGAGATAGTAGGTCTGCCCGGCGGTAAGGCCGAACTCTGAGCGAGAAAAAAAGGTGCGCCGCTGTGCTTGCATTTCAAATGCAAGCACGAGCAACACGAATAAAAAAGCCTTTTTCATTGATTACACAACGTAAAAATGGCGAAAATATTACTTACCTGAGCGTTTACGATCGGTTTCTTTCAATAAGATTTTGCGGATGCGCAAACTTTTAGGTGTAACCTCAACGTATTCATCGGATTGAATGTACTCAAGGCATTCTTCAAGGCTAAATACTTTTGGCGGCGCTAAACGCACTTTGTCATCAGAACCGGAAGCACGCATGTTGGTGAGTTTTTTGGTTTTGGTCACATTGACGCAAAGATCACCAGCACGAGAGTTTTCACCAATTACTTGACCTTCGTAGATATCTTCGTTGGGTGCAATAAAGAATTTACCACGCTCTTGAAGGTTATTCAATGAGAAAGGAATGGAGGTGCCTTGCTCTAAAGAAATGAGCGAGCCGTTCTGACGTCCTGGAATTTCTCCTTTGTAAGGTTGGTATTCCAAGAAACGGTGGTTCATGATGGCTTCTCCTGCCGTTTGTGTCAAGAGATAATTGCGCAAGCCGATGATACCGCGGGAAGGGATTTGGAAAGTCACGATCATGCGTTCACCTTTCGGCACCATGTTGGTCATTTCTCCTTTGCGACGCGTAACTGCCTCTACGGCTGTTCCGCTGAATTCTTCTGGAAGGTCAATTGTCAGCTCTTCGATAGGCTCGCATTTGACACCGTCAATTTCTTTGATAATGACTTGCGGCTGACCCACTTGTAGTTCATAACCTTCGCGACGCATGGTTTCTATGAGTACAGATAAATGCAAAACGCCACGTCCAAAGACCATCCATTTGTCGGCTTTGTCGGTGTCGGCCACACGCAAAGCGAGGTTTTTCTCGAGTTCTTTGTTAAGGCGGTCCGAAATATGGCGTGAAGTCACAAACTTTCCTTCCTTACCAAAGAAAGGAGAATCGTTGATAGAGAAGAGCATACTCATGGTCGGCTCATCCATTTTAATAGTAGGAAGTGGCTCCGGATTTTCTGCATCGCAAATGGAATCGCCAATTTCAAAACCTTCGATTCCGGTAACGGCACAAAGATCGCCGGCCTGAACTTCGGTTACTTTAAGGCGTTCAATGCCTTCGAAAACAAAAACTTCTTTGATGCGGTGCTTTTCTTGACGCCCGTCGGATTTTGATAAGATGATGGGTTGATTTTCTTTGAGCACCCCTCTGGACAAACGGCCAATTGCAATACGACCCACATATGAAGAAAAATCTAGGGAGGTAATGAGCATTTGGGTATTTCCTTCCTCAATTACGCGCGGTGGAAAGTAAGCCAAAATTTGATCGAGCAACGGCGTAATGCTATCAGTAGGTTGTTTCCAGTCGGTAGACATCCAGCCATTTTTAGCCGAACCGTAGATTGTCGGGAAATCGAGTTGCTCTTCGTTGGCATCGAGCTCAAACATGAGGTCGAATACTTTTTCATGAACTTCTTCTGGCGTACAGTTTTCTTTGTCGACTTTGTTGATAACCAACAACGGTTTGATGCCCATTGACAATGCTTTGCCGAGAACAAAACGCGTTTGTGGCATAGGACCTTCGAAGGCGTCTACCAACAAACAAACGCCATCGGCCATGTTGAGTACGCGCTCTACCTCACCGCCAAAGTCGGCGTGACCCGGGGTGTCAATGATATTGATTTTGGTGCCTTTGTAGGTCACTGATACGTTTTTAGAAACGATGGTGATGCCGCGCTCGCGCTCGAGGTCGTTGTTGTCCATGATGAGCTCACCGGTCATGCGGTCTCTTTCATTGACAACCTGACCTGCTTCGATCATTTTATCGACGAGTGTCGTTTTACCGTGGTCAACGTGCGCTATAATTGCTATGTTTCTGATTTCCATGAGGAGAATAATGAAGATAAGGGGTATTAATATTTATTTCGTTTGGCGCCAAAACTGCGTTCGCGCTCAAAGTCACCCGAACGTTTTTTGTCGAAGCCGCCTTTTTTCTCAAAGCCGCCTTTTTTCTCGAAGCCTTGCTTTTTGCCACCGCCAAAAGAACCTGGGCCTCTTTTAGAACCCGGACCTTTTGAAAATTTACGATCGCGGCCGCCTTCTGAGCCACCCTGACCTGGTGCTGTAACTTCGATAGATACTTTGTGACCTTCGAATTCATAGCCGTCAACGAGCTTGAGAATTTTTTGAGTGTGTTCGTCGTCAGCTTCAACAAAAGAAAATGACGTCATGATGTCGATACGTCCAATCGCATTGGATTTAAGCCCAGTTGCGTCGCAAATAATGCGCACCATTGCTCCGGGGTTGAGGCCATCGCGGCGACCAAGATTGACAAAAAAGCGTGTTTTGCCTTCTTCGCGGGCTCTTGTCGGGCGCTCTTTACGGTCTGAGCGCTCGCGGTCGTCCTTGCTGGCTGCAGCATTGAGGTCTCCGGCGCGTTCGTAATATTCAATAAAGCGGTTGAATTCAGCAGAAACGAATCTTTTGATCACTTCTTCTTTGCTCAGGTCGGCAAAAGAAGCCAAAATCTGCTCCATAAATGGGGCGATATCAGATTCTTTGACTTCTGTGGCAATGGTGTTGTCGATGAGTTTTTTAAGCTGGATTTCACAGATTTCGGCCGGATTCGGGATCTGACCTTGCTTAAAAGTGACGCGCATCTGACGCTCTATGGCTTTGATCTTGACGTTCTCACGGGTGTTTACCAAAACCAAAGACTGGCCAGTTTTACCTGCACGAGCAGTACGGCCACTACGGTGGGTGTAGTTTTCGATATCGTCAGGCAAGTTGTAGTTGATGACGTGCGTGATGTTATTGATATCCAAACCGCGTGCAGCGACATCTGTGGCAACTAAGATTTGGAGTTCTTTTGAACGAAAACGCTCCATAACGCGGTCGCGCATGGCTTGGGTGAGGTCACCGTGAAGTGGCTCTGCGTTGTAGCCGTCTCTGGCCAATTTCATGGCTACGGTAGCTGTTTCGTTTTTGGTACGGCAAAAGATAAGCCCGTAGATGGTCGGGTTGAAATCAATCAGACGCTTTACGGCGTCGTAGCGGTCGCGCTCTTTTACGGAATAGTAAATATGCTCGATGTTTTCGTTACTTTGGTTTTTGTGACCGATTGATACTTCTAAAGGGTCGTGCATGTAGGTGCGGGCAATGCGCGCTACCTCGTTGGGCATAGTGGCAGAAAACAACCACACGTTTTTGTCGATAGGTGTTTGTTCGAGGATCATGTCGATGTCCTCCTTGAAACCCATATTGAGCATTTCGTCGGCTTCGTCTAGGATGACGTATTTAATCTCGCCGAGCTGTACAACTTTACGGTTGATGAGGTCGACCAAACGACCTGGTGTTGCCACAATAATGGACGTTCCTTTTTTAACGCTGGTGATTTGTGTACGGATATCGGTTCCGCCGTACACGGCTGTGATATTTCCTTCTAGGTATTTTGAAAAGACGTTGAGGTCTTTGGTAATTTGAAGGCAGAGCTCGCGTGTTGGGCAAATAATGACCCCTTGTGGCAGGCGTGCTTTGTTATCGATGTTATTAATTAACGGCAAACCGAATGCGGCCGTTTTTCCTGTTCCGGTCTGCGCCAGACCGACAAAATCGCAATCTTCTCCTAATAGGTAGGGAATTGCTTGTTCCTGGATCGGGGTCGGTGCTTCAAAACCCAATTCTGTCAACGACTTCAGCACCTCTCGCCTTAATCCCAGTTCTTCAAATGTCATGTATAATTTTTAAAATGAGGTGCAAAGGTACACATATTATAAGGATTTCTTGTTAATAAGTTGAGTGATAGTGTTAAAAAATAAATAAATGCGTAAAACTATTTGCGTTTTTGATTGTTTGTGGGGGTGTTTTCAACCACCCTAATTTCTTGGTAAATTGATTTGCAACACGTAACGTTTTGCCAAAAAAAAAACAACTTTGTGGGTCGGTCTTTCAAAAACACGACTTGTCCAAGATTATTTTTATATGCTTCGAATGATTAGGAGGAGGGCAAGAATGCTAAAGAAAAATTGGTCAAATAAATTGTACTGAAAGTAAAATAAGAAATTTGCTATTTTAGTTTATTAGATCTAAAGTAAAATAAGAAAAATTTATGTTACTTTGGTAAAACTAAAAAAGTCAATGATAAACCTAGAAAAATATGTTTCAGGAAAACAAGTAAAGCATCCAACAGGGTATACTTATTTTTTACCGAGTGCAGTAAATGATTCTTGGATATGGGAAGATCAAAGCATTAATCAACTTTTGGAAAAAGCGGCAATTAAACTGGGGGAATTGAATTCCTTTTCTAAACTTGTTCCCAATATTGATTTATTTATCCAATTACATGTTACCAAAGAGGCGGTTGTTTCAAGTAGAATTGAAGGTACACAAACCCAGATGGACGAGGCTCTTTTAGAAGAGGATGAAATCTCACCTGAGAGAAAAAATGATTGGTTTGAAGTCAAGAATTACATAAAAGCACTAAACCAAGCTATTCTGGAGTTGGAAAATTTACCTATTTCATCTCGTTTAATAAAAAAAACCCATCAAATTCTTTTGGAAAGTGCGAGAGGAGAAAACAAACAGCCCGGTGAATTTAGAACCTCACAAAACTGGATAGGAGGAAATACATTAACTGATGCCGTGTTTATTCCACCTAATCAAGACTATGTTAATGAATTAATGGCGGACTTGGAAAAATTCATTCATAATGAAGAAATCAATGTGCCGGCATTAGTAAAAATAGGTATTGCACATTACCAATTCGAAACTATTCACCCATTTTTAGATGGAAATGGTCGTATTGGCCGCCTACTTATCACTCTATTTTTGGTTGATAAGAAAATTCTAAATAAACCTTTACTTTATCTGTCTGCTTTTTTTGAGAAAAATAAAGGTTTATACTATGATAATCTCACTTTTGTAAGATCAAAAAATAACATGAAACAATGGCTTAAATACTTTTTAGTAGGAGTTGCAGAAACAGCTGAAAGCGCAACACAAACACTTTCCGATGTAATAGAATTGAAATCAAAATTAGAATCGAATATCACCTTAAATTTTGGTAAAAGAGCAAACAACGCCAGTATATTATTACAGTACCTGTTCAAGAAACCTGTCGTCCATGTTAATCAAGTAAAAGAATTAACAAATAGCACCTTTAAAACCGCAAATGATTTGGTTACAGAATTTGTTAACGCGGGTATCCTTAAAGAAATGACTGGACAAAGTCGAAACCGTGTCTTTGTATTTGATGAATACATTAAATTATTTTAATGAAGTAAAGGTTGTACTCGCGATTATTGGGAAGAAAGTAGCAACATTTTTCGTGCTTCTTTTAAAATGTGTAATTTAAAGCCATGAAATTCCTCTTGTTCATAAGTATTTTCATTCAACTTTCACTTCTTACTACAAGAGCCCAACGCGTCATTTCTTTACTCGATGACATTCAGGTAGATTCCATCCTTCAGGCCAAGCCCTGGGCCTCCAAAATGGCTTTCGACCCTATTTCAAAACACCTTTTTTACACGAGCTCGGGCGGTAGTATTTACGAAGTTTTTGAAGAAAGTAAAACGGACTCGTTGCGCTTCAGTTCAACAGACCACGGCATCGCCAAAGTACAGGGGCTGTGTTTTGTGGACAGCACGCTTTTTTTGTGCGGCAACATTTGGTATACAAATACAGGTATTGGTTTGGTGGTCAAAGGAGCGCTCCAGCCAAATGGCACCCGGGTTTGGACCACCATATTGAGCACTTCGGCCTACCCAACGAGCAGCGCTTCCGGGGACCACGGATTTACGGGCATTACCGCTGATCCTCAACAAACATATTTGTATTTTTCGGCCGGATCCAGAACTTCTTTTGGTGAAGTTGCAAGCAATAACGGCGCCTACCCTGGCATGCGCGAACAAGCACTTACCAGTAAAATTTTCCGAATACCGATTACAGCGACCAATATTTATTTGTTCAATGACAGCACTTGGCTTCATGACAGCGGTTACGTGTTTGCCGAGGGCACCCGCAACGCCTACTCCCTGGCCTTCAATGGTAAAAATCAGCTCTTTGCCATAGACAACGCCGGCGAGCGCGACGACCCTGAAGAACTCAACCTCATCGAAGAAGGCCGACACTACGGCTTTCCTTGGCGCATTGGTGGCAATACCAATCCTTTGATTAATCCGAACTACGACGCCAGTTCTGACCCACTGATTAACCCAAATAATGGAGCGTTTTTAGCGGGGCATTTTGCACCAGATTCGGCTTTTCCTGCCGTGCCGAACGGCAGCGTTTTCACTGAGCCAATCGCAAATTATGGCGCAGCTGCAGACTATTACAAAGAAGAAGGGACCGGCACCATCCACAAAGCCAGTGAAACCGGCATACCTGTGCGCACCTTTACGGCGCACCGTTCGCCACTCGGGCTCGTTATAGACCGCGATTCTCTTCTCGGCGGGCCATTTTGCGGAAACGGATTGGTGCTCAGTTTTATGCCCGGTGGCGACAGCACAGGTTTTTCACCGATTTCACCTTGGGGGTCGCCGTGCCCATTTGTAGATCCGTCGCGTGAGCTCGTTTTGCTGCAATTTGTTTTTGATACCCTCGGCCAAGAATACCGCATCCAAACCAACAATGTGGTCAGTGGCTTTTATTTACCAGTCGATGCCGTACAAGTTGGTAACGCCGTTTATGTTATAGAGAACAACGGAGACCTTTTTAAAATATCCTTGCCCAAAAAAGTCATAGAACCCAATTGTTTGGCTTCAGGTCTGTTTGTGTATCCCAATCCGGCACAAACGGCTTTTCAAGTTTATTTTCCAAACCCAGAAAATGAAAGCCGACATATCGAAATCACGAATGTTGCGGGAGCAGTGGTTTTTGCATCTGATTCTTTTCAAAGTGCTGATTTTCAGGTGTCCAATCTCAGATTGGCTCATGGAACTTACTTTGTGCAGTTGGTCTCTGCGCAGGAGCGGCTTGCGCAACAAAAAATCATCTTGTTCTGATTTCTAATTTCGAGTGTATTATTCGGGCTTATTTTTCTATTTTTGACAATCATTAAACCAATTTCAAACTATGCAACTCAGCGGTATTATTGCCATTTCTGGAAGACCAGGCCTTTTTAAAGTTATTGCTCAAAGTAAAAATAGCGTTATCGTCGAATCCATGATAGACAAAAAGCGTTTCCCTGCCTATGCAACAGAACGCATTTCTACCTTAGACGACATCAGCGTCTTTACTTATGACGAAGACGTCAAACTGACTGACATCTTTGAAAAAATGCTGGCACTTTACCCAACCGAAGCGCCTTCGCACAAAGCTGACATGAAAGAACTCGAAGCTGCATTAGCTGAATTCTTACCTAACTGGGACCAAGACCGCGTATATCCATCCGACGTCCGCAAATTGTTTCAGTGGTTTAACCTGCTGATCAAAGCAGGTGCATTTGAAGCAGCAGCTAAAGAGGAAGCACCTGCAGCAAAAGAAGTGAAAGCACCTAAGGCAGACGCCCCAAAAAAGAAAGCAAGCACCGCTGCACCAGCAGCAAAAGCGGCTAAACCTGCCGCACCTAAAAAAACGCCTACCGTTAAAACGGGCTCATCCAGAGGAAAATAACATGACCATTCAAAAAGCAGCGCGCCAGTTTCTACCCGAAGACCTGGCCATCACCGATTTTGAAGTAATTCGTCCGTATTTCGAAGAATTGCTCCAAAGAAGTATCCAGAGCAGTACTGAATTCGATAAATGGCTCCTAGACCGCTCCGAACTCGATGCGGTGCTAGAGGAAGACCTCGCTTGGCGTTATATCAGAATGAGTATAGATACGGCCAATACGGAGCTTCGGGAAGCGTACACGCATTTTGTGACGCGAATTCAACCCGAACTTGCACCCTACGAGGACCAACTCAATCAAAAATTAGTAGGTCTGCCCTTTCTTTTGGACAAGCAAGATGCAGCACATCAGATTTATTTCAGATCCGTGCGCAGTGCACTCGAATTGTACCGAGAAGAGAATATTGCCATTGAGGCCGCATTGAACGAAGAAGCCCAACAATACGGTGCCATCAGTGCCGCCCAACAAATTGAGCACAACGGTCAAAACCTGACCATGCAACAAGCCACTGCTTTACTCAAAGACCAAGATGAAACGCTGCGCCAATCGGTTTTTGAAAAAATGGCGGCCGTAAGAAGAAAAGACCAAGCACAACTCGACGACCTTTACAGTTCACTGATTGAAAAAAGGCATCAAGTGGCGCGCAATGCAGGTTTTGACAACTACCGCGACTACAAATTTGTGGCCTTAGGTCGTTTTGACTACACCAAAGAAGACTGTTTTGCTTTTCATGCTGCCATCAAAACATATATTGTTCCGTTGGTCAAAAACATTCAAGCTAAAAAATTAGCCTTACTCGGAAAAGAAAAATTCAAGCCCTGGGATACCGAAGTAGACCCCGAAGGTAAAGCGCCCCTCAAACCATTTGAGAACGGCACACAAATGCTTGCTGGCACTATCGCTATGTTTGAGCGAATCGATCCTTATTTTGGCTGGTGCTTGCGCACTATGGAAGCGCTGGGCCACCTCGACCTCGATTCCAAACCTGGAAAAGCACCAGGTGGCTACAATTACCCACTTTATGAAATCGGGGTTCCGTTTATTTTTATGAATGCGGTCGGCACCCAACGCGACCTCGAAACCATGGTACACGAAGGCGGACACGCCATTCACTCTTTCTTGAGTCGAGAACTTCCACTCACTGCTTTCAAAAATATTCCGTCAGAAGTTGCCGAGTTGGCTTCGATGTCAATGGAATTACTGAGCATGCCACAATGGTCGGAGTTTTACGCTCCAGAAGCACACCAGCGCGCCATGCGCGAACAACTCGAAGGCACGCTCAAAGTTTTACCTTGGATTGCCCAAATCGATGCTTTTCAGCATTGGGTTTACGAAAATCCGGCGCACAGTTCTGCCGAGCGCGCAGCACATTGTCAACAACTCTCCATTGATTATGGCACAGGCCTTACCGACTGGACGGGCTTCGAAGATTTAGTGCAAAATGCTTGGCAAAGACAGCTGCACCTCTTTGAAGTACCCTTTTATTACATCGAATACGGCATTGCCCAATTAGGCGCATTAGGTGTCTGGAAAAACAGTTTAGAAAACTATCCACAAGCCATTCATCAATATAAAAAGGCCTTGACTTTGGGTTACACCGCGTCCATGAAAGACATCTATCAAACTGCTGGAGTTCCTTTTGACTTTTCGGCTCAAAGATTGCAAACCTTGGCTGAGCTGATCCAAAACGAATTAGAAAAATTGAATTAGTTCTGTTCAGATGTTCTATGAAATTAAAATTCTCTTTATATTTGCACCCGCATACGGCGAGATAGCTCAGTTGGTTAGAGCGTAGGATTCATAACCCTAAGGTCCCGAGTTCAACTCTCGGTCTCGCTACTCAAAGCCCAGTTTCCGCTGGGCTTTTTTAATAACCGACAGTAACGATGTTATACTGTAGAATGAAGTATTTTCCTTCAAGTCATGAAAATCTAAAGTTATTATGGGTTTTTTAATAATTTATTTGTTAAAAACATATAAATTAGATTCCCGATATCGAAAATATAAATCCTCTCTGCAGAATAAGCTTTTCCAAAAAAAAAATCAAAAAAAAGATAAAAGTTCTCTTATGAAAAAAATTACATTATACGTAGTGATCATATGTTTAAGAATCACATGTTTTGGACAGCTCGATCAAAAAAATGAAGTAGATCTGCTTGAATTTAGGCAAATGGCGACCATGTCAGGAAACAAATTTAAATTGTACTTAAATAATGAATTAATTAGCGACAAGCAATATGACGAAGTAAAATCTTTTAAAGAGGGCTTTGCAGCCGTAAAAAGAGAAGGCAAATGGTGTTACATAAATACTAATGGAATTGAAATTATTCCACCATCTTTTTTTGATTGTACGGATTACAGTAACGGATTTGCTGTTGTAATGGATAACTCCCAAAATAAAGGATTTATCAATAAAAATGGTAAATTAATTACGCCAATTAAGTATTTTAGTGCTCGGTTTTTTGTAGAAGGATTTGCCGCTGTAAGTTCCGGAACTTACCCTAATTTAAAATGGGGGTTTATTGATTCAACAGGAAAGGAAATAATTGCGTTAAAATATAGCAAACTTGATGACTTCGAAGGTGGTATTGCAAAGGTTTATCTCGGAAATAAATCGGGTTATGTTAATAATTTCGGAAAAGAAATCTCACCCGTTATCTACGATTATAACAGTCGAAATCTTGGCAATGGAATGGCTACTATAAATTTGGATATAAATAATCGACTTTCTTTTGAAGGGGTGATAAACAAAAACGGTGAACTCGTGATTAAAAAAGGTCAATTTGATGCAGTTAGTTTGTTTTCCGACAATTACCTTATCGTAGAGAAAAATTCCAAATATGGAATAACTGATTTACAAGGAAATATTAAAATAGAGATTAATTTTTTTGATATTAAACCGTTAACAGATGAAAATGAAGAGTCACCTTTGGGTCGTCTTTATTTAGAACGAGGTCAGTTTTTTTATGTGAATGAAAAATTGGAATGTGTAAATATTGAAGGAAGCCAAGGTAGGCCTTGCCCATAATTTAAGACAACCCTAAGGTCCCGAGTTCAACTCTCGGTCTCGCTACTCAAAGCCCAGTTTCAGCTGGGCTTTTTTATTTGTTATCCATTTGTTTTCATATTTACTGCCGTGAGTTGCATTTTTCGCAAGTCTTTCTGCTGAAATTGGTATATTCATTTTCCTTAATTAGAACTTCTTAACGATATTTGTTCTATGTTCTCGGGAATTGTTTACATCTACTTGTTTGTCTTTTCAAGTGCCCAGACCCAATCGGGCGCAGGGCATATCAGCATGGCTCTAGGAACAGACACCTCCCACCTCACGTATTACACCAAATACAGAAAAATTGATGGGGGATGTTTCAAAGAGAAAGATCTTAGCCTTTATGAAGCAACGAACTACGATCGCATAAAGCTTAAGCACCAAGCGTTTAATCCGGTTTTGGTATTGCGTTTGCGGGCAGATAGCATCGAACAAAACCAACTAGAAGCAATTGCCGATCAGTTCAACCTGAACAAACCTTGGTCTTTATTCGCAAATAATTGTGCTGATGCCGTTAAGAAAGTGCTCAGAGAAACGAAGGTCAACCCGGGTTTGGCCTTGATGATCAGTACACCAAGTGAGCTCATCAAAGACCTATGTTATCATCAAAAAAAGGAAATTCAAACCAAAAATATTCAAATCCTTCACGGTAATCTCAAGCAGTATCTCGATCAAGAACCAAAAGCAGTCCCGCAGACCTTATTTGGAAAGCATGGGCCACACGCGCAATTTCCACCCTACAAAGAAGCTTTGCTGATTTTACCTGGTTTTGGCTCCAAATACCACTCCTTGCATCGACTCAAAAACACGTTCAAGAAAGCACCTTACGACGTATTTGTACCGCGCTACATCGCGCGTGCATCACTAGAGGAAACCCTCGAAAATCTGGAAATTTATTGGCAACGCCATGGATTGGACGCCTATCAAAAAGTTCATGTATTTGGCTATATCGTGGGCTCTTGGACTATCAATGCCTGGATTGCCCAACACGGCAAGGCAAATATTGCAACAATTGTTTATGACCGCAGCACACTGCAAGAACGCGCGCCGCTTGTGCTTGTTCAGGACATGAAGTTTGTCAATTTTGTCCTTTTTGGAGACGTCATGCAAGATCTCCTCCAGACACCTTATACCCCACTCCTCGACAGCACTATTCGTAAAGGTATGTTGTTGGAGACTTACGCAACTAATACGGTCCGAAAACACCAGCAAACGGCCGCGTCTATGGGCCCCTATTGTTGGGAGCTCAGTTGTTTTGGACAAGACGTCGATGACTACCGCTACGTCCCGATGCATCATGATCAAATGTATACCCATCCTGAAGTGTTTGCAGAAGCGTTGCTTTATTTCATTGAAAACGGTAACTTCGGTCCTCATCTGCAATCGGTTCAACCCGTAGAAAACCCATTTGTGAAGCACAAGCCATGATTTCCGTTTACAAGCTCAAACCCAAATTTCAGGCACTTTTGCAACCGCTTCTTGCGCGTTTACACAAATGGGGAGTGTCTCCGAATCTCCTGACCTTGCTCGGTATTTTATGGTCAATTGCCATGGGTGTTTATGCATTTTATGGTAACCGCCATCTTGCCTTGATATTATTACCGCTTGTTTTATTGGTGCGCATGGCCCTCAATGCACTTGACGGCATGATGGCCCGTCAATTCAATATGCAGAGTAAACTAGGTGCTGTACTCAATGAAATTGGTGATATCGTTTCGGATATCGCGCTTTACTTCCCTCTCTATATTTTGTTCAAGATGGACCCCACTTGGATCATGTTTTTCTTACTATTGAGTGCGCTCAATGAATTTGCGGGTTTACTCGGGCAAGCCATTAATGGAGTGCGGCGTTACGATGGCCCCATGGGTAAATCTGACCGGGCCTTGGTGGTAGGCCTGCTGAGTTTGCTCTATTTCTTCGATGTACCTATTCAATTGCACCTCACTTGGATTTGGATGCTTATTTTTATACTGTTACTTTGGAGTACCCTCAGAAGACTAAGACATGCCATCAATTAACCACCTGAACGAAATACAACTCATGATTGCCGTTATTTTCGGCGTCCTTGTCTTGGCAAGTGCATTGTTTTGGATCATGGGAATATTCAATAATGGCCCCCAAGTTCAGGAATTAAAAACCAGAACAAAATCTTGGTGGATAATGGCTGCCATTTTTACCACCGCAGCCGTAGTGCATCCGGCCGTCTCTTTTTTTGCATTTGGATTCTTGTCATTTGCGGCGCTCAGAGAGTTATCGAGCATCAGTAAAAATGCGCGCCCCGAGGACCGCAGTGTTATTTTTTGGGCCTACCTCGCGGTTCCCATACAGTATTACTTTGCCTACATGGGTTGGTTTGCTCCTTTTTTGGTATTTATTCCAGTATTTATGTTCACCTGGATTCCATTTGTACTCGTTATAAAAGGCCATACGCAGGATATCGCGCGCTCCATGAGCGTCATTCCAACGCACCTGATGCTCACGGTATTTTCTATCAGCCACCTTGCCTATCTGCTGTCTTTGCCCGAGTTAGCACAATTCAATGCAGGTGGTCGTGGCCTCTTGTTGTTCGTTGTCTTTCTCACCGAGATGAACGATGTTTTTCAATTCACTTGGGGTAAGTTAACGGGACGTCATAAAATCATTGAAAAAGTGAGTCCTAACAAAACATGGGAAGGTTTTATCGGCGGGCTTCTCAGTACCATAGCTGCCGCCTATTTTTTGCGTTTTATGACGCCTTTCAGTGAGCTACAAGCATTAGGAGCGGGTTTACTCATTGCATGTGCTGGCTTTGTCGGCGATATCATTGTATCGGCTATAAAACGCGATTTCGGGCTCAAAGATACTGGCACCGCCATCAAAGGTCATGGTGGCATTCTAGACCGCATCGACTCCTTGGCCATAAGCTCACCATTTTTCTTTTATTACACTTATTTGCTCTGCTACGCCTAAATGCACCGCATCGTTTTATTTGTTGTTTACCGAATACTCATGGGCCCCATCTTGCGCATATTGCTTGGCATTAAGTGGAAAGGCTCTTACCGCGAATTAAAGCAACAAAAACAATTTATTATAGTGGCCAATCACAATAGCCATATAGACACCATGGCGCTGATGTCAAGCCTTTCTTTCAAACAACTAAAATATACGCATCCGGTTGCAGCCGCCACTTATTTTGGCAAGAAAAAATGGTTGGGTTGGCTGTCGCGTTTTTTCGTCAATACCATCCTCATCAAGCGCAGCCATGAAGGCACCGGCCCAAAGGCCTTGGAGGTGCTTCAAAAATTCATTTCAAAGGGCCATTCCTTGATTATTTTTCCAGAAGGATCTAGGGGTGAGCCTGAAAAACTACAAGCCTTCCACAAAGGCATTGGTGTCTTGCTTCAGCAAAATCCGCAAATCCCTTTTATTCCGGTATGGATTTCAGGAACTGGGAAAATGCTCCCAAAAGGCGCCCTCTTACCTGTTCCGTTCGAAGGCTCTCTCCACTTTGGGACGCCTCAGCTGGCCAAGTCGAAAGAAGTGGAAGCTATTGTCGAGGAGGTTAAAAATGCGATTTTAGAATTGAGAACTGAATAATCTTTACAAAGAAATACTTTGTAACTCCTCTCCTAACTTATGTAATGCCCGCTCTATTTTCTGAAGTTGCGCTTTGCGTGGTTTTTTTAATCCATTGGCATAATGGCTCATTTGCATTTGGTTGATACCTGTTAGTCTTTCAAATGCCGCATTAGTTAGAATTCCTTTAAAATAATTTAAAAGACTTATCACATCAAAATGGTAAGAGATACAGAATTCTTGATGCTTTAGATTACCCAATTCTAATTGAATATCAATGCATTCCAACATAGATTGCTTGGCTGCTTGAACAGTATCACCCACCCCAGTTACACCTTCTAATTCAGGAATGTAAGCCCAAAAAGCATCTTCACTACGTTCGATTATTGCTTTGTAATAGAATTTGTTCATGGCAATAAATTCATTTCTTTTCTAATTTTCAATTCAATTCCTTTTCCAACCTCTTTTGAACCATGATAAGGAACGGGATATCGCCGGTTTTCCTTTTGATAAATATAATGGCTACCTGAAGACCTCAATAATATCCAATCATTCTTTAAAATCAACTGATGTAATTCTCTAGATTTCATCTCTCAATAGAATTACAACACAAAGGTATTATTTTTAATACTATTTTATTCATTTTTTAAGGAATTATTGATTTATTCAAAGAACAATATTTTCTCCCTACTTTTATTCCATGATTTTACGGACGCTATTCCTATTTATTTTGGCTTTGCTGCCTTTATGGCAAGTGGCTTTTGGGCAGTCATTTGAGATTGCTTTTAGCCAAAACGGAGATACCATCCAACCTGAAAAATATGCGGTTCATTTAAAAAAGGAGCCATTCGTTATTCATGTGACTTTAGATAGCTTAGATGGCGTTTTAGTGCACTGTAGTGAAAGCCCGTTCTTTTCTTATAATGCACTGAAGCATCAAATACCTCATTTTCAGCAAATCGGAGATAAAGTAAGTGTCGAGTCGACATTCAACGCCGACAAAGAACTTTTCTTACAAGACAACGATCGGTTCAATTACTGGTTTTATGATCCTGCGCACTACGACTGGAACCGGTTTGATACCAACGTGGTGGTATCGGGTTCTGAGGTGAAAGCGACAAAAACTGTTCAGCAATTTTTCGATCTGATATTAAATGAAACCAGACCCCTACAAGCCATGAATAAACCCGTTTACCTCACCTTCTTCTCCATATCGGGGTCTTTCAAAAACAAAAGCGCAAGATTAGTAGACGTCCGAGTTGTGCAACTTATTTTCGAAGACTAGGATAATCTTCTTGTACGCAACGCGCCACAATTTTTGCACTATTGATGGCCAATGGTATTCCGCCACCTGGATGAACGGTAACGCCCGCAAAATACAGTCCTTTTAATTGCTTCGAAAAGTTTGGGTGTCTTAGAAAAGCAGCAAAAGCATTATTGGAGGCATTGCCATATATAGACCCTTGCTTGCCGCTGTAATTTTTTTCGATCAAACGCGGCTCATTGATTTGTTCTACTTCAATGAGTGGTTCGATGGCTGTCTGGAGCGCCTTGGATAGCTTTTCTAAAATGCGTTGTCTTAAAAGCTGAATTTCTTGATCCCAATTTTGCCCTTGATTTATGGGGGCATTGACCATAACAAACCAGTTTTCTTTACCTGCAGGCGCGTCTGAAGATTCTACCTTCGATGAAATATGCACATAAATGGTTGGGTCATGATACAGCGTTTTGGTCTCAAAGATGGCGGCAAACTCTGCCCGGTAGTCTTCGGCAAAAAAGATATTATGTACACCCAATTGATCGAAGTTGCGGTTAATACCCCAATAAAATACGACAGCAGAACTGGATTTTTCTTGTTTGAGCAAAAAAGCAGGCGCTTTGATTTGAGCGAGCAGTTTTTCGTAGGTAAAGTGTATATCCATATTGGACACCACCATATCGAATTGGTAATTGGCCTTTGTGGTTTGCAATCCAACGACTCGCTGATTGCGATGCTGAATAGCGGTAACGCGTTCATTGGTGTAGAATTGGACGCCATGTTTAGCGGCTAATTCAAAAGCTTGCTTTGTGATTTGAGCCATTCCGCCCACCGGCATTGCTGGGCCTTCATTAAATTCCAGTTGAGAAATGATATTGAGCATGGCCGGTGCCAAAAAAGGCGAACTGCCGTTGTAGGTCGCCATCCGGTCAAAAATTTGTTGGGTTTTGGGATTATTAAAAGACTTTTGGTTTTGCAAATGCATGGTCTGATGCAAACCGTACTTGAACAAGCGCGCAAGCGCTTTCAATAGTGGAATTTGGAAGAAATGCTTGAATCGATGCAAAGACACCTCGATAAACACCGGATAAATGGCACGGTAGTTTTTCTCAATGCGCTGAAGGTATCGTAATGCGGTATGTTGGTTTTCTCCAAATGCGTCTCGGAGGGTTTGCGCCACCTGCTCTTTTCCAACAGGAATAGTGAGGTGCTGCCCATCGTTAAAAAAATACCGGCAAGATTCAGGTAATTGATGATAGCGAAAGTTGGCACTAGGATCCAAACTGCTTAACAAACCTTGCATGAGTTCAGGCTCAGTAAACACTGACGGCCCCATATCAAAACGATATGCACCGAGGTGTTGCTCGACGATTTTACCGCCAATTTGGGCGTTGGCCTCAAAAACACTCACCTCTAAACCTAATTTTCTAAGTTCAATGGCACTTGCCAAGGCTCCTATACCCGATCCGATAATTCCTACTTTCATTTGCATAGTACAAAAATCCGGTAAAAATGTTCTTATAAGCCAGTACAGACGGGCATTTTAGCCTGCTTTATCAACAAAATGAGTGTTTTTTCAACATTTTGCCACTTTTTTTTGGCTGAATCCTTTGTCGGCATTGATATTCAGATATATTTGTTTCGATAATTAATTACTAACTAATTAAAACTAACTTATTATGAACAAGGCTGAATTGATCGACGCAATCGCAGCGTCTGCAGGATTGTCAAAAGCTGATGCAAAACGTGCATTAGACGGATTTGTAAGCGCTACTACTGGTGCTTTGGCTAAAGGTGACTCTATCTCTTTGGTAGGTTTCGGTTCTTTCGGAATCTCTAAAAGAAATGCACGCAATGGTCGCAACCCTAAGACTGGTGCGGTTATCAAAATTGCTGCTAAAAACACAGTTCGTTTCAAGGCAGGTGCAGACCTTTCTAAAAGCGTAAACTAATTCAGGTTCTCCTGAAATAAAAAAGGGCTGTCTCTGTGAGACAGCCCTTTTTTTTGTTCTATGATTTTAAGTTGCGCTTTGCTTGGGAATAATACGCCAGAATAATTTGGGCAAAAAGCGCTTGAGGTATACAGCAAGTAATTCTTTTCTACCAATGAGCACCTCCCTTTTCTTTTTCTCCAAGGCACGCAGCATTTGGGTCACACATTCTGAAACGGGCATCCCAGATGATTGATTGCGGTCCATTTGGCCGTGGACAGTGCCGTGGGCTGTCAAGGCGCTTTGGGATATCGGTGTATTGATTTTACCAGGAAAGGCAATGGTCACGCAAATACCATTGGCGGCCTCTTCCATGGCAAGACTTTCGTAATAGCCGACCAAAGCAGCTTTGGAAGCACTGTAAATAGAACGCAAATGGAATCCGAATTTTCCGGCAATACTACTCACTACCAAAAACTGACCCGCTCCCTGAGCCCTGAAAATAGGCAGTACTGCTTTTGCCAGTGCAATATTTCCAAAAAAGTTAACTTCCATGAGTTGACGATTCACCTCCATGGAGGTATCATTGGCACTTGCGCGTTGCGACACACCACCATTATTAATGAGGATATCAATACGCCCATAAATTTCCAAGATTTCTGAAGTAAGTTCAGTTAAATTGGAAAGATTTGCTAAATCAAGCGGCACAACACTATGCTGGTTATGATTCTCAATTTTTTGCTGAAGGTCGTGGAGTTTCTCTTCATTTCTTGCAGACAAGATAAGTTTGGCACCTGCTCTTGCCAATTGTATGGCAAGTTCTTCGCCAATACCAGAAGAAGCTCCTGTGATCCAGATGACTTTATTTTGAAAATAAGAGGTGTAATTCATTACTCAAAGATAAAAGATTCGTTGGGCGCGTGGGTGCGTTTTCTTACTTTTGATAAAAAATATCGCATGACCGTCCGCAATATACTCGCCGAATTTCAAGAAGCACAAGCTGTACTAGAAGCCTTCAGCACCACTGAGAACATGGAAAAAATTGAAATGGGTGTTGCCCTGATGTACGAAGCGCTGGCCCGAGGAAATAAAATCATGAGTTGTGGCAATGGCGGGTCAATGTGCGACGCCATGCATTTTGCTGAAGAATTATCGGGTCGTTACCGCAACAACCGCCCGGCGCTTGCCGCACTTTCTATTGCTGACCCCTCGCATCTTTCTTGTGTAGCGAACGACTACGGTTACGATTTCGTGTTTTCGCGTTACGTTGAAGGATTAGGGCAAGCAGGAGATATTCTATTGGGAATCTCTACATCTGGCTCTTCTAAAAATGTCATCAATGCAGTCCATGCAGCAAAAGCCAAAGGCATCAAAACAATTGTTTTAACCGGCAAAGATGGCGGGCAACTAGCCGATTTAGCAGATTTAGAAATCAGGGCGCCGCACAGTGCTTACGCGGACCGCGCCCAAGAGATTCATATCAAAATCATCCATTCATTTATACTCGGTATCGAGCAGCGCTTTGGTTTCTAGCTTTGGGCTGCATTTAGTTTGGAGTGTTTTCTACTGTAGGTAAAGTAGATCAAAAGCCCTATTAATAGCCAAATCCCAAAATAAATCCAATTTTGCAGCGGAATTTCGCTCATCATGTAAAGGCAACTTAAAAGCCCTAAAGACGGGATCAAAGAAAGTTTTTTCGGGATACTGACAACCGTTAAGAACACTGTAAAAGCCCAGAAAATAAGCGAAGGTATTTTTTGACCAAAATCAGCGCCGCTTTTGAAGTTAAAATAACTAAATAGCGCATTGTTGACGTAGAAATAGATGAGTGCCCCGACAAACAAAAATGGCAACACATAACCTGCATTCACGTAAGGCGTTCGAAATGAACCGCGCTGTACATCGGGCTTATTTTGAAGCACCAAGACACCACCACACACCAAAACAAAGGCAAACAAGGTACCGATAGAACACAAATCGGTTACCATTGTCAGGTTCATAAACAACGCCGGAACGGCGACGACAAAACCAACGACTATTGTTGCAAACGAAGGCGTTTTGTACTTCGGATGAATTTTTGAAAAGCGCTTTGGCAATAAGCCGTCTCGGCTCATGCTAAGCCAAATGCGTGGTTGCCCCATTTGAAAAACCAATAAAACGGAGGCCATTGCCACCACTGCCGATACCGAAATAATGAAAGTCATTTGCGGCATATTGATCTGTTTAAAAACAAAAGATAAAGGCTCACCGACTGCTAGCTGATCATATGGTACAATTCCGGTCAGGATCAAAGCAATTAAAATGTACAACACCGTACAAATGATGATCGCCCACATCATGCCACGCGGAAGATCTCTTTGTGGATTTTCGCACTCTTCGGCGGTTGTCGAGATAGCGTCAAAACCAATATAGGCAAAGAAAACGGCCGAAACACCTTTGAGCACACCACTTACCCCATTGGGTGCAAATGGTGACCAATTATTCATGTCTATATAAAAAACACCCACAGCAATGACCAATAAGATGACAGCTAACTTGATAATCACCATTGCATTGGATGCGTTGCGGCTTTCCTTAATACCTCTGTAAACCAACCAGGTGATCAGTACAATAATGAAAAGCGCTGGAATATCTAAAACCAAATGCAAACCGCCAATTTTTGGAGCAGAAAGCCAAGCGGCGCGCGCCTGAACTAATGTGGGTTCTAATTCATTTAAAATACCGCCATTTTTAAGAAAAGAGCTGGCTTCTTCAAAGCCATTAGAGGCGGTTAAATAATCCATCTGCATCCAGGCCGGTAAATGGATTCCATTAATACCAAGTGCTTGAATATGAATTTGTTCAAGCATATCAGTTAAATAATCACTCCAAGATATTGCAACAGTGATATTACCGATAGCGTATTCCATAATCAGCGCCCAGCCGATAATCCAAGCAATGAGTTCTCCGAAAGCTACGTACGAATAAGTGTAGGCCGATCCTGCTACCGGAACCATGGAAGCAAACTCTGCATAAGCAAAAGCGGCAAAACCACTAGCCAGCGCTGTAAACAGAAACAAAAAGATAACGGCCGGCCCGCCTTGTGCTGAAGCCTGACCAATGGTCGAAAAAATACCGGCACCAATGATTGCAGCAATCCCAAACGCTATTAAATCCCTGACTTTTAGATGCTTATTTAGCGTTGCAGTGCCCATCTCGGCTTCGTTGGCTTGAACTTGGGCTAAAATGGATGCAATCGATTTTTTACGAAACAAGGTGTTTTTTGACATTCGCTTAATTTTAAAGCACTAAAAGTAAAGAAATTTTACTTTTGCATATGGAAAAATTTATCACAGTCAAAGGCGCCCGCGAACACAACCTAAAAGGCATAGACGTTCGCATTCCACATGGCAAGCTCACTGTGATTACCGGTGTATCGGGCTCTGGCAAATCGAGCCTTGCCTTTGACACCATCTTTGCCGAAGGACAACGGCGTTTCATCGAAAGCATGTCGTCTTATGCCAGACAATTCTTAGGACGCTTAGATAAGCCTGCTATTGACGACATCAAAGGATTGTCACCGGCCATAGCCATACAGCAAAAAGTAAGCTCCGCCAACCCAAGATCAACCATTGGCACGAGCACCGAAATCTACGACTACCTCAAATTACTTTTTGCCAGAATCGGACAAACCTTTTCGCCCATCTCTGGTGAATTGGTGCGAAAGGACCAAACATTAGATGTGCTGAACTTCTTGGATGCACACTGGCAAAACGAACCCTTTGCGGTGCTATTTCAGATTGAATCAAACTCAATAGAAAATTTAAATAAAAAGCTTCAATCATTTAATAAAGAAGGATTTATAAGAATATTTTACAACGATTCTTTTCATTTAATAAACGATATCCTTCCTTTAGAAAAAGCACCAAATGCGATTTGGATTGTCGTAGACCGCCTCAAAAATGAAGCGCGTGACAACATCCAAACCGGACGCCTAAGTGAAAGTATTGAAGTGGCATTCAGAGAAGGCAATGGTATTTGCAGTCTGTACAACCCCACCCAACAAAATTGGAAGCATTTCAATTCGCGCTTTGAAGCAGATGGCCTAAAGTTTGAAGAACCTCAACCGCATTTATTTGCATTTAACAACCCGTTTGGCGCTTGTAAAACCTGCGAAGGCTACGGCCTCACACTCGGTATCGATGAAGAGCTTGTATTCCCCGATCGCAGCAAAAGCGTTTACGACGGCGCTATTGCTCCATGGAAAGGCGAAAACATGCAGGAATATTTACAACAACTTTTATTTCAAGCAAACAAATTCGACTTTCCGATACACAGACCCATACAGGATCTAAGCCCAACACAATTCGAGCTGCTTTGGACCGGCAATAACTATTTCACCGGTTTAAATGAATTCTTCAGACACATTGAAAGTCAGACTTATAAAATACAATACCGCGTCCTTCTATCGCGCTACAGAGGCAAAACCATCTGTACTGATTGCCAAGGCACCCGATTGCGCAAAGACGCATCGTATGTACGCATAGCAGGCAAAAGCATACAAGATGTCGTGCTCATGAGTATAGATGACGCCTTGGGTTATTTTGATCAACTCCAACTCACACCTTACCAACAAGGTATTTGCAAACATATTTTACCGGAAATAAAAAGTAGGTTATCGTATTTGCAAATGGTAGGCCTGGGCTACCTAACATTAAATCGAAACTCCAATACGCTATCGGGTGGAGAAGCGCAGCGGATTCAATTGGCCACTTCTATCGGCTCCAGCCTTGTTGGCTCTTTGTATATTCTAGACGAACCTTCAATAGGTTTGCATCCAAGAGACACCAAAAAGCTCATAGAAGTGCTCACGGCCCTGAGAAACCAAGGCAACACCGTCATTGTTGTTGAACACGAAGAAGAAATCATGCAAGCCGCCGATGAAATTTTAGATATTGGTCCGCTTGCCGGCAGCCAAGGAGGTCAATTGGTATTCCACGGTAATTTTGCTGCTTTACAATCGAGCAAATCCCTTACGGCTGAGTACCTTACAGGACGTAAAAAGATTGCTGTTCCGACGCGCACAAGGCAAGCAATAGGTCAACTCACGATTCACAATGCGCGCCAAAACAATCTCAAAAATCTAGACGTTCAAATTCCCTTGGGTCAACTTGTTTGCGTAAGCGGTGTGTCTGGCTCTGGAAAATCGACACTCATCAAAAGACTGTTTTACCCGTTGGTTCGAAAAGAGCTCGGACTGAGCTCTGAGCTCATAGGTAAATGCAATGGCCTGAGCGGAGATGTTAAAAAAATTGGACACGTCGAATTCATCGATCAGAACCCCATTGGCAAATCTTCGAGAAGCAACCCAATTACTTACGTAAAAGCTTTTGATGATGTGCGTGAATTATTTGCACGTCAGCCACTTGCGAAACTCCGGGGTTACAAACCAGGCTTTTTCTCTTTCAATGTAGCTGGCGGTCGCTGCGAGGTTTGTGAAGGCGAAGGCACAATTAGCGTTTCTATGCAATTCATGGCCGATGTCCAATTGCCTTGCAAGTACTGCCAGGCCAAGCGCTACAAAGCTGAAACCTTAGAAATTCTTTACCGAGGTCTTTCCATCTCAGCTATTTTAGAACTCACTTTACTAGAGGCGCTTGAATTCTTTGCTGCCGACCCAGACAAACTCGCGCAGCGCGTAGCCGAAAAAATACAACCCTTAGTCGATGTTGGGCTTGGTTACCTAACCGTTGGGCAATCGTCGAGTACGATGTCAGGTGGAGAAGCCCAACGCATTAAGTTGGCCTCTTTTTTAAGTAAAGGCAACCAAGAAACACCTACCTTATTTATTTTTGATGAACCCACTACCGGCCTACATTTCTACGATATAGAAAAGTTGTTAATCGCATTTAACGCACTCCTCGACAAAGGACATTCCTTGGTTGTTATTGAACACAATATGGAAGTACTCAAATGCGCCGACCACCTCATTGACCTAGGTCCTTCTGGCGGAGAAAATGGCGGTTACCTTCTTTTTAGCGGGCATCCCAAAGATTTCATTAAACTGCAAGACAATTACACCGCACAGTATCTTCGTGAAAAGCTTGTTGATAATTAAGCGTGTTTTCAAGCATTTAGAATTTATATTCGCTTAACTTTGCAGAAAAATAGTAGCATGTCAGCAGATATCTTCGAAAAAATTAAAGCAAACCGCGGTCCTCTCGGTATGCATGCCAAAGAATCTCATGGGTACTTTACCTTCCCAAAACTAGAAGGTGAAATTGGCCCCCACATGAATTTCAGAGGCTCTGAAAAACTCAACTGGTCCCTCAACAATTATTTAGGCCTTGCTAACCATCCAGAGGTCCGTAAAGCAGATGCCGACGCAGCTGCCATTTACGGCTTTGGTTCGCCAATGGGTGCACGCATGATGTCTGGTAACTCCAACTACCACGAACAACTCGAAAACGAACTTTCGGCTTTTGTTGGTAAAGAAGATACCATTTTAGCGAACTTCGGCTACCAAGCTGTTGTTTCGGCCATCGACTGCCTCGTGGATCGCCATGATGTCATTGTTTACGATGCTGAATCTCATGCCTGTATTCTCGACGGTGTGCGCCTTCACATGGGCAAGCGTTTTGTATTCAAGCACAACGATGTCGAAGATTGCGAAAAACAACTTCAACGCGCCACTAAACTAGCTGCCGAAACTGGTGGAGCTATCCTTGTCATTACAGAGGGTGTATTTGGTATGCGTGGAGACCAAGGTAAGCTCAAAGAGATTGTTGCGCTCAAAGAAAAATACAACTTCCGTTTATTTGTAGATGATGCGCATGGTATTGGTGTACTTGGTGCAACTGGCGCCGGTACTGGCGAAGAACAAGGTTGCCAAGACGGTATCGATATCTACTTTGGAACTTTTGCGAAATCCTTTGCGCTCATTGGTGGCTTTATTTCTTCAGACGAACAAGTTGTCGAGTACCTCCGTTACAACATGCGCTCTCAGATTTTTGCCAAAGCAATGCCTGCAGCGCTCGTTCTCGGCTTACTCAAACGCCTCGAGCTCATGAGAAAGCATCCTGAACTCAAAGACAAACTCTGGGAGAACACCAATGCGCTTCAAAATGGCCTCAAAGAAGCTGGTTTTGAAATCGGACCAACAAACAGTTGTGTAACACCAGTGTACCTCAGTGGATCCATTCCTGAGGCAACAAATCTCATCTTTGACCTGCGTGAAAACTACAATGTATTCTGTTCAATGGTCGTGTACCCAGTTGTACCTAAAGGCATGATTATCCTCCGCCTCATTCCAACAGCTGCTCACACACTAGACGACGTGAAATACACCATTGATTGTTTCTCCAAAATTGTTGGCAAACTCAAAGCAGGTGAATACATGTCAGACAAAATTGCTGCAATTTAAGCAAGCACCGCAAGCAACTAACGTTATTAAACGTTGATCATATCAAAAAAATACGGGTTATTCGACCCGTATTTTTTTTGCGATTAATTTTTCAATAGCCTTGAAGTATTTGTGATCTTCAGGCTCACAAAAAATGACTGAACGCCCCTCTCTTCCGGCTCTACCCGTGCGGCCAATACGATGCACATAAGTTTCCGCAACTGTAGGCACATCGGTATTCACAACGAGGTCAAGCCCAGAAATATCGATGCCGCGGGCGGCAATGTCCGTTGCCACTAAAATCCGAATTTTACCTTCTTTGAAATGACTAAGGGCCATTTGGCGGGCGTTTTGTGATTTATTGCCATGAATAGCCATAGCTTGGAGTTTATTTTTGCCGAGCATACGCACTAGTTTATCAGCGCCGTGTTTGGTTCTTGAAAAAACCAAAATACTTTCTGCTTTGTCTTTTTGCAATAACTCGACCAAACACGCTTCTTTATGCTTGCGATCAGCAACGTGAATCATGCATTGATCTATGCGTTCGGCCGTCGATGAAACGGGTGTAACCGTCACTTCTTCTGGCTGAATCAATAAGCTTTGTGCCAGACTTTTGACCTCATTGGGCATTGTAGCTGAAAACAACAGCGTTTGGCGTTGTTTGGGTAAAAGCTTAACAATACGCTTGACATCATGGATAAAACCCATATCGAGCATGCGATCTGCCTCATCTAACACAAAAATGGATAGCTGTTTTAAATTAACATATCCTTGCTGATGTAAATCGAGTAAACGACCTGGAGTCGCTATTAAGATAGCCGGTTTTTGCTTTAAAGTTTGAATTTGCGCATGCGCTTTGACACCGCCAAAAATAACCAATGAACGCATGCCAAGATGCTTACCGTAAGCTTTGAAATTTTCGGCAATTTGAATCGCTAACTCTCGAGTTGGCGTCACAATAAGGGCTTGAATTGTGCCATCCAACGGTTTTTTATCATTTAAAAGTTGAAGGATTGGAATGGCAAAGGCCGCTGTTTTTCCTGTTCCTGTTTGCGCAAGACCGATGAGGTCTTTTTGAGCTAAAATAGGCGGAATGGCTTTCTCTTGGATGGGAGTTGCATTTGTATAGCCTTTTTCAGCAATGGCTTGAAGGAGCTTTTGCTCCAGGGGTAATTCGGAAAATAACATTTAATCTGATGACACAAAAAAGGCAAACAACATTTTTTACCTTCTGCGTGTGCAAAGTTACAAAAATTAATCGGAGCAACCTTAGAGCGCCGCTAAGATACGCTGTAGGCGCGATTCTGAGACCTTTAAGATGGTTTCAGAAAATGCAGAATCTTCGTCGAGTAGTTCTTTTTGCGTTGCAGAAAAGTGAATGGCCGACAAGCCCTCTATTTGCGCCAACTTAGCTACATTCCCTGCATTTACCCCACCTCCGGCCATCAATTCGATGCGGCCTTTTGCATGTGCGCACATTTGTGCGAGTACGGGTAGTCCTATTTCTACATTTGAGGCAAATCCGGAAGTGAGCACACGCTTGAAACCGAGTTCTATTAATACATCGAGAGACCGCTTCCAATCTATGCTTTCATCAAATGCGCGATGAAATGTCCAATCCAGTTGAGGCGCGCGTTGCATTAACTGTTGGAGCAAAACCTTGTCAATATCAAAATTCTCTTTGAGTAAACCGACCACCACACCTTTCACACCCAGTTGCGCACAAAAGTCAATGTCTTTTTCAATTAATTGAAGTTCAGAAGAATCATAATGGAAACCTCCCGCCCTCGGACGGATCAGCACGTGGGTTTCCACGCCCAGGTTTAAGGCCAAATGTATCAGACCTGCTGAAGGCGTAAGCCCGCCCTGCTCTAAGTTTTGACATAATTCTATACGCTCAAAACCATGTTTTTTAGCAAGTTCTACAGCTTCAATTGATGCTGCACATAATTCGAGTTGTGGTGTTGTCATACAAGGCAAAATTGCACATTTTGACACAAAAATCAGGCCCAATTTGCTTATATTTGTAAGCAATCAACTTAAAATGGCCAAAGAAAAATCCAACGCTACCGCTGAACAACTCGATTTCAGCACGTTCCAACAACAAGTCCTTCAAGATTTTCGGCTTGCCTGTGAATCCAGGGAGGCCTCCTTGTTGGGTCGCAAAGAAGTGCTAACTGGTAAAGCTAAATTTGGAATTTTTGGCGACGGAAAAGAACTCGCGCAAATAGCCTTAGCCAAACAATTCCAAAACGGAGACTTTCGCTCGGGATACTACCGCGACCAAACCCTCATGATGGCCATCTCTGCACTTACTTTGGAACAGTACTTTGCAGGGCTATACGCACATACCGACGAAATCGTAGAACCACAATCTGCCGGCAGACAAATGGGAGGCCACTACGCCACCCGTAACCTAGACCAAAACGGCCAATGGAAAAACCTCATGGCCCAAAAAAACAGTTCTTCTGATATCTCACCTACGGGCGGGCAAATGCCGCGTTTACTTGGCTTGGCACAAGCCTCCAAAATTTACCGCGAGCACCCTACCCTCAAAGACCTTGAAACATTCAAAAAATTCAGTGCTGGCGGCAACGAAGTCGCATTCGGCACTATCGGTGACGCTTCTACCTCCGAAGGTCCTTTCTGGGAAACCATGAACGCTGCAGGCGTACTTCAAGTACCACTCGTGATGTCTGTCTGGGACGACGGCTACGGAATTTCTGTTCCACGAGAGCTCCAAACCACAAAAGGCAGTATTTCAGATGCACTTGCTGGTTTTCAACGCAACGCCGAACAAAAAGGATTTGAAATTTTAGTGACCAAAGGATGGGACTACGCCCATTTATGTGAAACCTACGAGAAAGCGGTTCAAATCGCAAGAAAAGAACACGTTCCGGTCCTCGTGCACGTCAAAGAAGTCAACCAGCCGCAAGGGCACTCCACCTCTGGCTCACATGAGCGCTACAAATCAGAGGAGCGTCTGCAATGGGAGAGCGAATTCGATTGCATCGCTAAATTCAAAGAATGGATATTGTCTTTTGGACAAAAAGGGCTTGTACTCGCTACTGAAGAGCAACTCAATGCCATTGCAGCTGAAGCCAAAGAACGTGTTAAAAATGCCAAAAACCAAGCTTGGCAGGCTTTTACCCAAGACATTCAACAAGATAAGTCCGCATTGCTGGACATCTTGGCAAGTTTTGATGCCCAGCACCCACTACACAACTTAACGCAAGCGGCGCACCAACAACTTACCAAAGAAAAAGACAGCATTCGTCGAGACCTCATGAGTGCTGCGCGCAGTATTTTGCGCGCTGGCCTTCACGACCAATCGGCACAACGCGCTGCTTTGGTGAATTGGGTGCAACAAATAAAAAACAAGGCTCAGGACCGCTATAGCTCTTATTTATATTCGAATTCAGCAGAACAAATTGCACATATTTCCAAAGTACCTGTTCAATACAGTGACGACAATCAAATGGAAGATGGCCGCATCATTTTGCGCGAAAACTACCGTAAAATATTGGAAACACGCCCAGAAGTTCTTGTCTTTGGAGAGGACGCCGGAAAAATTGGTGGCGTCAACCAAAGTTTAGAAGGATTGCAAGAGCAATTTGGCAACTTGCGGGTTTCAGATACCGGGATACGCGAATGCACCATCATCGGACAAGGAATTGGAATGGCCATGCGCGGGTTGCGCCCCATCGCCGAAATTCAATACCTCGACTATTTACTCTATGGTATTCAAATCATGTCAGATGACCTCGCTACCGTTCAATACAGAACAAAAGGTGGGCAAAAAGCACCATTAATTGTTTCCACAAGAGGACATCGTTTAGAGGGTATATGGCACAGCGGCTCACCCATGGGCATGATCATCAATGCATTGAGAGGCGTGCATGTTTGTGTGCCGCGTAACATGACCAAAGCAGCAGCATTTTACAATACCTTATTACAAGCCGACGAGCCAGCACTCGTCATTGAACCACTAAACGGTTACCGCAGTAAGGAACGTATGCCGCTGAATTTCGGAGAATTTACCGAACCACTGGGCATACCCGAAATTGTCAAAGAAGGAACCGACCTTACTTTGGTATCCTATGGCGCTACTTTTAATATTTGTGAGCAAGCGGTTCAACAACTTGCCCAAATGGACATTGCAGTTGAACTCATAGATGCCCAAACGCTATTGCCTTTTGACACCTCGCATTTGATTTCAAAATCCTTGGCCAAGACCAATGCGCTTCTTATCGTCGACGAAGATGTTAGCAGTGGTGCAAGTGCCTTTATGCTTGACCAAATCCTTGTGAAGCAAAATGGCTACCAATATCTTGACCTCGCTCCTCAAACCATGGCGGCAAAAGACCATCGTCCGGCATATGGTTCAGACGGTGACTACTTCAGCAAACCAAGCCTCGACGACATCATCGAAAAAGTACTCGACATGATGCACGAACTCGATCCAAAAGCCTTTCCTAAAGTCTTTTAAGAGCGCATTCAAATGATTTTAAAACAAAAAAGGGAGGCTTTTGCCTCCCTTCTAGTTTGCATAGAGTTGCTAATCCTTTATGCCTTTGAGTCAGATTTAGCCAACGCATAGATGACCAAACCAAAACCAATTTTATTCACGGCATCACCGATATTGTAAACAACATCCATCCAAGGGTTTGGATCTGCGCTACCGAACGCACCAAACAAACCGCCTGGTGTTCCAATGATATAACCAAGTGGGTAAATAGCCCAACCTACAAGTACGAACCAAGCTAGGATACGCGTTGCTTTAGCCACTGCAGGACCTGCTGATTCAGCAAGCTGAGCAACTTCGCCCATCCATACAAGGTAAGCAATGTAGAAATAAGCTGCGCCTGAAAGTACACCCCACATTACGCTGTTGTTACGATCTACGGCCTCACCAAAATATCCAGTGACAAGCATCACTACAGAAGCAAAGATGAGTTTCCATAATAGGCTCGTTTTTGCACCCGCTTTTTTGGTAATTAAATAGAATTCAACGCACATGAGTGGAACAGTGAGCATCCAGTCTACATAACGGAAGAACGTTGGTGATGTAGAGGTTGCTGTGAAGTAATCACGCATGTAATAATAATGGACCGCGGCGATGAAGGTGATGAGACCAGAAACTAAAATGGAGGTTCTCCATTTTTCTTCCATGTTGCGCATTTCCATAAAGAAGAATGCCGCTGCAGCCATCATGGCCATCGTTCCGATGAAAAAAGTGAACGCTGTGTATGTGTACACATCACCTTTTTCAAATAACGCTTGCACGTTTAGTGCACTAGATAAAGAAAATAACATAATAGATAGGTTTAGTTTTTCCTACTCTGTTTAAGGCTTTTCGGATACCGCCATAATAAATTGAATAACAATGATATATAATTTTTGTTTAAAATTCTTCAAAAATTATTCAACAAAAGCAAAAAAACCTAACTATTTTATTGTCAATATCTTATAAAAGCTTAATAAAATCAACGGATGTAGAGCATAAAAGGCACACGCATTTGCAAACCTTTCATTTTTTTAATTTGCGCAAACTTTTCGTAAAAGCGCAGCAATTCAGTCGGTAAAGCAGACTTACTTTGTGTCTTTTCTGTATCTAATTCTTCATCTAGAAGTGCAACTAACGTATTGAGCGTGTTGTCTTCTTTTTTAGGATAAAATACAACTGCCGTGGTTCCAACTTCTTTTTGCAGCGCTTTAATCGTGGCATTTAAGCCCCCTAGCGCATCGACCAGTTTGCATTTTAATGCTGAGGCCCCCGACCAAACGCGTCCGCGTGCTACATTTTGAACAGCTCGTTTAGACAAATGACGACCTTCGGTTACGCGCAGTAAAAATTGCTGGTAAACGGCATCGACCTCTGCCTGCATCATCGCAAATACTTCGGCATTGGGTCTTTGGGTAAGGGATAAGTCACCATAACGGTGCGTTCTCACTTCGTCAGTGGTTATGCCGAGTTTTTCACTTAAAAAATCTCCTGCATAAGGCAAAAGCCCAAAAACACCTATAGAACCTGTGATGGTCATGGGTGAGGCAAAGATACGGGCAGCAGGCATAGCGATGTAATATCCACCTGAGGCAGCGTAGTCACCCATAGAAACAAATAGTTGTTTTTTGGCTGCCGTTAAGGCCACTTCTTTCCAAATTTCTTCGCTGGCCAATGCTGATCCTCCAGGACTATTGATGCGGAGCACAACACCTTTAACGTCATCGTCGTCACGGACTTGCCTGAGCATTTTGGCCATGCGCGCCGTACTAATTTGCTCGCCTTCTGTTTCGACATCACCTTCGGCAAGAATAACAGCTATATGGCGTTCTTGCCTGGCTAATAACTGATGGTCTTGGTAGGTATCGCGTGCGTATTTGGCAAATGCTTGTAAACGCAGTGGTGTGTTTTCATCGATGCCAACTTTCTTTTTTAGTAGCGCCAAAACTTCGTGTTTGTATACATTTTTATCGATGAGCTTCTCGCGTTGGGCTTGCGTTAGGTTACGCACCGCTAAGGCATTTGCCAATGAATCAAGACGGGTTGTATCTTGGCGCGTACTGAGCGCAATTTCGTTGCGCGCTTGCGTCCATAAATCTTGCAATAGAACCTGCATTTGCTCGCGGCTAGAGTCAGACATTTCGGTGCGATAGAATGGCTCTACGGCACTTTTGAATTCATTCTCTTGGCCTCGGACAACCAAAACACCTACTTTTAATTCATCCAGTAACTTCTTAAAAAAATAGCTTTCCGCATGCAAACCATTCCATAAAAAGGTGGCTCCGTGCATCCCGTAGACGGCACCGCACGCGCTACTGACATAATAATCTTGCTGACTAATTTGTTCGCCTGTTAGATAGGCCACAACAAATTTACCGGTCTTCTGAAATGCTTGCAAAGCAGAACGCAACTCAGATGCCGTTGCCATTCCCATAGAAGGGCTCTTCATTTCTAGAAAGATCCCTTTGATTTTCGGGTCTTTTGCTGCTTCTTCTAACCCAACCAAGATTTCGGGTAAGCCGAGTTTGCGGTTCAGTTGAAAAGTTGTAGGGTCAAAAGCTTCTTCTGAGATATCTTGAATGCTACCTGAAAGTTTCATGTGTAAGACGGTCTTGTCTTGAAGCGCTAAAGGCGCAGGACCAAAATCACCAAAAGAACCAATAATACCTCCCAGAATGAGGAAGAAAAAAACCATACCGACCAAACCTGCTACAAAAACAGCAAGGAAACTTGGCCAAAATAGTTTGCCGAAGGATAGGCGATTCTCTGACATATTAAGAATTTAAAAGTGCATGTAAGCCCAAACGATTAACAGGATTGATGCGCAGTGTAAAGCGAATGTTTTGCGCGTAGTTTGTAAAAAGGTCATTAGCCATGAAATTCCCTTCTGAGCCGGCATTAGAACCTGCTACGAGCGGAAAATATAAACCAAATACCTTACCCAAGCGAAGGGCCACACCTGCATTGTAATAAGTATCCATTGTTTTGAAGACACCAGCTCCCATTCCGTAATCTGCAAAAACACCAAAGAAGTTGGGCTTGATGGGCAGTTGCGCGTATACCGTTGCCGTAGTTAACCAATAAAAGTTGCTACCCGCAGCATTACCTGTGTGAAATTGCCCATGGCGATCCATGCGCTGCTGAGACCAAAAACCACTCACGTCAGAACGCCCAAAGTTGTAGTCTTCTAAGAACAAATCTTGCTGCCCTTGCAAACCATTCATAGACCATTGAATACGTTTTTGGTTCAGTAAATTTGAAGTTTGGTTCGCAAAAGTATATCCTCCAAAAAGATTGACTTCAATTTTTCGATCCAGCGAACCTACGCGATATCCAAAGGTTTGGTTCAGGTTAGTCCAAATACGTGAAGTGGCCTGCGCTTCATTAGAAAGAGGCGTACCGATTATCGTTTGTTTGAAATATTCATATCGGTTAACCCATTGGGCTTGGTATGCTGGTTTGCGGTAGTTAAACGTATGTTGAGCAAAGAAACCACGCTCTTTGGATACAAATCCTTCGGCATTATTTTTAAGCAAGCCTTGGATCAATAAGTCATGATGTAAGGCATGGCGTGCTTTACCATTACCAAAATTGATGGCTAAGTAAGGTGACAACGCCACGAAATAATCTTTGTTATTGCTGCGATCTGTACCAAAAGACTTGACCGATAAGCCCAAACGCATGAGTTCAATAGCTTTGGTGGGTAAAATCTGGTACGAGAACTCTGCAACTCCAACAGGGCGCAAGCGCGAGGTGCTGAGCATTGGGCTCACCAAATAGGTGAATTTCTTTGGTGCCAAACCAATATTGTGCAGCGTGACACCAGCCATGAGGCCGTCATAGGCATTGCCACCAAGCAATGGGGTCCAGAAGATAGCGGTTTGGTCTTTTTGGTGGTCGCCAAATAGGAACTCAAATTTGATGGGCTCTAACTTGTGGAAAGCTTGGTCCTTGACCCAAAGGTTATTTTGACGATTCAGTTCAGGGATATCGTTGTAGCGATCGATTTCTACTTTGGTGATCGCGCTATACGGTGTTTGTGCGGTAATTACGTTTTGAGTAGGCTCGGCCCAAATGGTTTCTACTTTGTTGTCGGCTCCATAAATGTTCACCTCAATTGGACCATTGACCTGCCCCTTATTGGCCAATTTAATGACGGAGCCTGATTTAGAAATTTGTACATTTTTTAGTTTGTAATCAATGTAGTCGGTGGTCTGAATGAGGTCTTCAAATAACCAACCCAAATCTTTACCCGTTTGGGTTTCTAAAACTTTGCGGAGATCGGCAGGTTGAGGGTGTTTGAATTTCCATTGTTGGTAGTAAGCCGACATCGCCGCATCGAATTTTTCTGCCCCAAGGTAATCCATGAGATAGAAAAAGACAACTCCTGTTTTTTGGTACATAATGGCGCCGTAATTGAAGCTGGAGAAGTCATCTGAGTGCGTTTCTAGCGGTTGGTCGAGGCCGAAGCTGGCCAAAGTGCGGTACATGACGTCACCGGAGTCGTGGTGATCGAGGTCATTGAGGTGGAAGCGCCCTCCAGCAACCATATCTGAAAAACGGGTATTGTCTGGGTATTTTGTTTGGACATAACGCATTTCGTTGAGTGTGTTGAGGCCTTCGTCCATCCAGCCGTGAACGCGCTCGTTGGAGCCTAAAATACCGTAAAACCAGTTGTGTCCAACCTCATGCACAATAACAACTTCGAGCTCTTCCTTGTTGCTCGCATTGCCAATTACGGTGATCATCGGATATTCCATTCCGCCACCAGCACTTATGGTACCATCGATGGCTGTGACGTGTTTGTACGGATAATCTCCATTCCACAAAGAATAGTAGTAAGTACCATCGTGAAGGTATTCCAGTGAATTCGCCCATAACTTGGCATTTTGAGGCGTAAACATAGCCCATGTTGTAACGGTGTCTTTGGAATGCGGCAGTACGACCTCGCCTTGTAAGACCAGAAAACGTTTATCGGCAAACCAAGCGAAGTCGTGGACACGGTCTTGTTTGTATTGAATGGTTTTCCAAGTGCTTGCAGATTCGGGGAAATTCTTAGAGCGGTCTGTCTCTTCTTTGAGTAATTTCTCTAGTTTTTTCTGACTTTCCGCTACTTTCGTTTCTAAAAATGCGACTTCGCTTGCGGTCTGAAGCTCACCGGTTGCACCAACAACGTAGTTTGCTGGTACGGTAATCTTGACATCAAAACTGCCAAATTCAGAATAAAACTCACCTTGATTGAGGTAAGGCATGGCATTCCAACCATTTTGATCGAATACGGCCGGCTTTGGATACCATTGCGTAATCTGATAAGACTGACCAATATGACCTAATCTGGAAAGACTACCCGAAGGAATTTTTACTTTAAACGGCGTAGAGATCGCAATTTGCTGACCTGGCGCGAGCGGTGTAGCTAAATGCAACAAGACGATATCGATATGCAAGGGATCGTATTCCCATTGAATGGCGGAACCATTGACTTTGAAATCTAATGAGTCTATTGACCCAAGGTCTTTGGAATCTGCCTTCGCAAGTTTGTCTCCTTCGTTGCGCTTTAGCTGTTGTGCCAGAGCAGTCTGACTATTTTTGTAGGCATTGGGCCATACATGCATGTAGATGGTAGAGAGCGACTGCGTTGAATTGTTTTTATACTGAATGGTTTCAAAACCAAGTAATATGTGATTTTTGTCGTCGAGCTTGACATCTATTTGATAACTGACATCTTGCTGAAAATACTGACTTAGCGCTGAGAAAGGCAGTAAGAGGAGGAGTAATTTTTTCATTCGGTTAATTTGAAATAAAAGTACAAAGAATCGGGCACAAAAAAGCCACCCGAAGGTGGCTTTCAACTATTGACGCCTAACGCCAAAAAAAGTTACAAGTTATAATTTACTGATGCGCTGCACTAAGAAATGATTGGCATCGGTAAAATGGATCAAATAAGTTCCTTGCTCAAATGTGCTCAAATCGAATTCAAAAGAAAAACCAATTGCCTGCTTTTGAAGGAGCACCTTGCCATTCATATCGGTGATGGTAATCTGACCGTTCAACGATTTAGACAACTGAACACTGACAGACGCTTGCGTAGGATTAGGTGCAATATGGGCAAGAAGGTTATTGTTTTCCAAACCCAACACACCATCAACGCCATCGCAGTTTTCGTCGATACCATTGCCCTCTGAGTCGGTAGCGCCGGGATATGCGCTGTTGTTGCTGTCATCACAATCTCCGTTTTGAGTGGCATACCCTGAAACTGGGTTACAAGAAACGGTCGGGTTGCCAATTCCAAAACCATCGCCATCGCCGTCAAAATAATAGTTTAAAAACGTTAAACCTTCGTCGTTTTGACCGTTACAGTTGTTATCAAAGCCATCGCAGATTTCTGGCGCACCTGGGTAGATGGCATTGTTGTTGTCATCGCAGTCACCACCAATCGCGATCAAGTTTACTGGCGCTTGGCAGAAAGGGGTTGCGGTGGCATCATCGCCAAAGCCATCGTTGTCAGCATCTGAATAATAAAGCACAGGTGCTACCACTGCAGCATTGTTGTCATCGCAATCTCCGCTGGCAAGTACATAACCAACTGGTTGCAAACAAGCCGTTAACGTGACCGCTGCATTACCCACTTGGTCGTTGTCTAGATCTTGATACCAAGTTGTATTTGGATTCACGGCTGCGTTGGCGTCGTCGCAATCGGTGTTGTTCGAGACAAAACCTGAGGGTGCGTTACAAAGCAAGGTGTCGTTGGTGGGATCTCCAAAACCGTCACCATCGGTATCGGCATAGTACAAGCTCGGCGTAATGGCAATAGCGTTACCCCATACAGATACGTTATCCATACGCAAAGTCGAAGTGGCTGTAGCTTGGTTAATGACATAAAAACGGAAGGTCACTGATCCGACATTCGCAAAACTTGCAGGAAGGATAACGGTATCGGCTAGCATGACATTTCCATTCCAAGAAGAAGCAATGGTATCAATGTTTGCCGCATAGTTGTCGAGACTTGAACGGACAAAAATGGTTGGTGTACCACCTGTTGAGCTCGTGCGGTGATTCAGGGCCAATTTTGATAAATTTAAATTCGTACAATTGGCACCCGAAATAGAAAATTCATTGTACTGATTTGGATCAAAAATAGCAGTTTGATTCCAACCACTACGGTTAAAAATGCCGCCTCCTGTTGCGCACGTGTTTCCTTGTGCGGTAAAGTCCGAAAAAGTCCAGCTTGCGCTGGTATTGGTTGCCGTTACATCTTGGGTAGCGCAATCTATAGTACCAGCAAATTCATAAATACCCAATTGAAGCGGTGCATCAAAGCCGTTACAATCTTCGTCGATGCCATTACCTGCTATGTCAACAGCTCCCGGATAAATAGCATTGTTGTTGTCATCGCAGTCCGAGTTATTGGTGACGTATCCTGAGATGGCCGCACAACCTGTTTGTGAAACGGCGGCATTTCCGTAACCATCGTTGTCTAAATCTTGATAGTAAGTTAATGAACCAACGACATTTAAGTTAAGGGTGATGGTGCTATCGCAACCCGCCACATTCTGAGTAAGCTGTGTGTAAGTACCAGATGCGCTATACGTTTGGTTGTTTAATGTGTAAGGACCGCAGTTGGTGATATTCAATGTAGACGCGTTGGCGTTATTGATAGTCAAGTTCAGGTTGATGATGGAGTCACAGCCAGCTGCATTGGCGTTGGCCAAAGTTTGCACATACGTGCCTGAAGTTGTATAGGTTTGATTGTTCAAAGAGTACGTATTACAAGCCGTTGCAGCAATGGTGTTGTAGCTTACGCAAGATGCAGCCGAACCAGGAGTTACTGAAGCCCAGGTCTCACCTGCACGGATTTCATCGATTTCATAATTTCCTGTTCCGGCAGCTTGACGCAAAAAGACGGATTGGATTCCGTTTGCGGGCCAAGTGGAGGTTCCGCCTGAATTAGTTACACCGGCAGCAGGTTCTGCCGCACCTGGAATGGGATTCACCCACAACGATGCCGTAATAGCGCCAGCAGCCGCAGGTGCACTTGCTTTGGCAACCACAAATAGCGTAGTGCCCAATGCGTATTCTGTAGGTAAATAGCTCGCAACAGCACCAGTACCCCCGGTTGTATTGAGTATACCCAATTGAAAGGTATTCGGAGTTGTACCTAGCTTAATAAACAGTCGGGGAAAGTAAATCGTGACACTTGCCCCGGCAGTTCCACCAAAACCGATGAAATATGCTCCAGTTGCGGTAAGACCGGTTGTATTGGTCACATTCAAAAGAAACGAAAAATAACCTGTGGTTCCTGATGTGGTGAAAGCTTTATTGACATCTTCTGTGGCGGTATTTGCCAAGCTGATTCTGTTTCCTGTTGAAGCCTGTAGGCCAGCAAAAGACAAACTGTTACCAGAGGTAGAAGGCGTAGTTAACGTTTGGATTTCGCCGGCGGTTCCACTGTGTGTAGTCCAACCATTTGCATTTGCAGCTCCCGTAAAATTAAAAGATTCAAAAGCCTGGGCAAAAGCATTGATGCTCAGGATAGTAAGAATGAAAAGTAAGCCTTTTTTCATAGATTGATTTTTGGTAGTGTAAAATTACAACATTGTCCGTTAATATAGGGTAACATCCAGAGAAGTATATATTAAAAAAGGGTGAAGTTACCTCCACCCTTTCAAAAAAAAATTGTCTGAAAGATTATTCAGCAGCAGGCTGCTCTGGTGCCGGACGCTCCGGACGTGGCAACAACACTTTGCGCGATAATTTCCATTTTTTGGTTTTTGGATCTTTGCCAAGCACTTTGAAGGTCAACATTTCACCCTCTTTGACAACGTCTTCCATTTTTGCTGTTTTTTCCCAGGCAAATTCAGAAATATGAATAAGACCATCTGTTCCAGGAACGATTTCAACGAAGCAACCGAATTCTTTTACAGACTTCACTTTGCCTTCGTAGGTAGCGCCTTCTTCAACTTGTGGTGGGAATGCAATTTGACGGATCAAGCGAATGGCTTCTGCCATGTCGTTTCCGTTGTTAGAAAGCACCTGAACGCGTCCTTCACCATTTGGTAATTCTTCGATGGTGATGGTCGTTTTGGTTTCTTTCTGTAAACCTTGGATGATTTTTCCACCAGGCCCGATGATGGCACCGATCATTTCGTTCGGCACATTGAAGGCTTCCAAACGCGGCGTTTGTGGCTTGAGCTCTGGACGTGGCGCCGGCATGGTTTCAGTAATTTTACCAAGGATGTGCAAACGACCCGCGCGTGACTGCTCTAGGGCTTGCGTAAGCACTTCATAAGGTAAGCCATCGACTTTGATATCCATCTGACAAGCGGTGATGCCTTTGGCAGTACCCGTTACTTTGAAGTCCATGTCACCAAGGTGATCTTCGTCTCCGAGGATATCGGACAATACGGCAAATTTGCCTTCATCAGCTACCAAGCCCATAGCGATACCTGAAACGGGAGACTTAATTGGCACACCGCCATCCATGAGCGCAAGAGTTCCTGCACAAACAGTTGCCATTGAAGACGAACCATTTGACTCGAGGATATCAGAGACAATACGAACTGCGTATGGGTAGTCATCTGGCATCACAGGCTTCAAAGCGCGGAGCGCTAAGTTACCGTGACCGATTTCACGACGCGAAGTACCGCGAAGTGGGCGCGCCTCACCAGTAGAGAATGGTGGGAAGTTATAATGAAGCAAAAACTTTTCAGTGCCTTGGAAAGTAGCACCGTCGATCATTTGCTCGTCCATTTTACCACCAAGGGTAAGGGTGGTTAATGATTGGGTCTCGCCACGGGTAAAGACGGCAGAACCGTGTACCATTGGCAAGTAATCTACCTCTGCCCAAATCGGACGAATTTCGTCAAACTGGCGACCATCTAAGCGCTTGCGGTCATTGAGCATGACCCAACGAACTGCTTTTTTCTTCACTTCTGAGAAATACGTAGAAATGAATTTAGAAGCATGCTCGAGTTCTTCTTCAGTAAAGGCTGCTTTTACCTCGGCTTTAATAGCGTCGAAAAGTTCTGTGCGCTTCGCTTTATTGGCCAAGCCCATGCGTGCAACATCTTTGCACTTTTCCATGGCAAGCTCATAGACTCTTGCACGTACGGCTTCGTCGTGTGTTTCGTGGCAATATTCGCGCTTCGGATTGGCAGTTGGAATTTCAGCCGCAAGTTCCAATTGGAAATTACACTGCTCGATAATGGCAGCATGTGCAAGTTTAATGACTTCGACTAATTCTGCTTCAGAAATCTCTTGCATTTCGCCTTCGACCATATTGACGTCTTTTGCAGTACCGGCAATCACAACATCGATATCTGAAAGTGCCATTTCGGCCATTGTTGGATTGATAATAAACTCACCATTAACACGACCTACGCGTACTTCAGACATCGGGCCATTGAATGGAATATCTGAAATAGCAATAGCCGCAGAAGCTGCAAAACCACAAAGGGCATCTGGGTTATTGACGCCATCGTAAGACATCAGTTGGATCATGACCTGAACCTCAGCGTGGTAATCGTCTGGGAAAAGTGGACGCAATGCACGGTCTACCAAACGCATGACGAGAATTTCTGTCTCAGAAGGACGCGCCTCACGACGGAAAAAACCGCCGGGAAAACGACCCGCCGCGGCATATTTTTCACGGTAATCTACAGTAAGTGGAAGAAAATCGACGCCTTCCTTTGCGTCTGGGGCTGCTACAACAGTAGCGAGCAACATGGTGTCGCCCATGCGCACCACAACAGAACCATCGGCCTGTTTTGCCAACTTCCCGGTCTCTACAAGGATTTCCTTGCCGCCGGTCATCATTGACTTTCTTGTTCCTATATTCATCTTTATTTATTTACAACTTTTAAAACAAAAGAAGGGGCTATCGATGTTATCGAAGCCCCCTCTCCCATAAAATTATCCGAGTTTGACGCAGAATTAACGACGGAGTCCTAATTCTTTGATCAAGGCACGGTATTTCTCGATGTCTTTTGCCTTTAGGTAATCTAGAAGGCTACGACGCTTACCAACTAACAATTGAAGTGCGCGTTGAGTGCCGTAGTCTTTGCGGTTCTTTTTCAAGTGCTCAGTAAGGTGACTGATGCGAAATGTAAACAAGGCAATTTGCCCTTCTGTAGAACCGGTATTGGCTTCTGAACCACCGTGTTTGGCGAAGATCTCTTTCTTCTTTGCTGAATCTAAATACATGCTAATATTTGTGTAAATGATTATTATGTAGACTGACCACCTTGGTCAATACGGGTGCAAAGATACAAACTCTTTTTGAAATCAACAAAAAAGCCGCCTCTTTCGAAACGGCTTCCTTGTTCAATAGACAGGAGTACTGCTAAATACAGGTTACTGGACAATTTTAGCGCTCAAATCCTCGAGTATTGTCGATACCGTATCCACTTGACTTGAAGTCGTGGCACTTAGGCTATTCCACTGGAAATAAACGACAACTAAAGCGGCCAACACCAACCAAGCCAACCAAGGCTGTTGGTTATTTCTACTGCGCTCTTCATCAAGGGCGGCAACAATTCTGGAGCCATTGTGCGTATCGTAAATAGGCTTGACCGTATGCGCATACAAATTGAAAATAAACGCAATAACCACTGCTAATAATACGTATTTAGCTACTAAAAGAAATAAGTAAGTCAGGCTGTAACGCAGCCAATTAGCGGCAAAGCGCTCATTTACTTTCTGAGTTGCGGCAATTTGCGCTTCAAAAAAACGCTGATGTCGTTCTTGGGTAATGGTCAGCGTTTTGCTCGTAGACTTTAGGTTGTTGCGCATCGGCATGTAGAATTCAGCCAAATCCGGATTGGAATTAATGGTGGCGTTGATGTCTACAATTTGGTCGTTGAGTGCTTCTATTTGATCCTTATAGCTTGCATCAAATGCTTTTTTGAAACCCCGCAATTCGTCCAATGCGTCGGTATCCGCTTTGATCTTTGCATCGAATTCTTTTGCCGTCATCATTGGTTTAAGATCATTGGACCCAAAAACCAAGGCACCTGATAGGTAATCTGCATAACGTTTATTCTCAGAAAGCTCATAGCGTAAGCTCACTTCATCTTCTAGTGAAGCTAGTGCTGCATCAAAAGCCTCATTTTTTGTGCTGTCCGGGTTGATCAAGCGCGTAACTTTATCGAGAACCTGAACTTTATCGAGTTCGTCGTTGATTGATTTTGACTTTGCGCTCAAGCGATTTTCTACCCAGTTTTCAGTCGCAAAATCGGCGCTTTGCTCAAGAATAGCCCAAGGTAGAAGAATTATAACGACCGAGACGATAACAACTAAAATGGGTTGATAAATAAAAGCCAAGCTATGTTTAAATGCCGCTTTGATGTAGTTGTAAATGTTGTCTGGCCAATGAGCAGAGAGCTGTTCATTAGAAAATATGACGCCCACATTGGTGAGATAGACCAAAGAAAGAACTGAAAGTATAATAATGGCTGCCCCAAACACATTCGGCGCATGTAGGATTCCGGATGCAACCCCTCCCCACTTTGTATGACCGTCAAAGAAGTTCATGAAGTAAAACGCACCAAAAATAGCGATGAGAATGGCCATCAGGATCAGTGAAAAACGCAAACTTTTAAAAGCAGCATCATTACGCTGGTAAATGGTCGATGCAACAATCCAAACCAAGGCCAGTGTTAGCGAAAATAAAGGACCATATTCAATGAGTAGTTGTTGATCGGTAAGATAACCCACAAAAACCAATATTGCTGAAGCGCAGGCTCCGTAGAGGGTCGGCCAAAAAACTTTGGTATACGACGGCCTATTCAGCGTTGCAGGAACGGTATGAATAACAGTCAGCAATAATTGGAAGGGCCAACTGATAAGGTAATGATATATCACCTTGACCAACATCCAAATAGAAGGTTTAAAGACTTCGTTCCATAACCACAAAACGAAAACTGAAACCCATTTATAAACAAAATTGGTTACAAAAGTGGTGGCTTCCAAAAGTAAGAAGAGTGCGTAAACACCGACGTTATACACCACTGACATGGCAATGGCAACAATAGACAAAGGTGCATACCAGCTTGATTCTTGTGTAATTCGTTGCGCGAGTGCATCTCGGTCGATTAACCCTTGCGGCGGTTTGGACATCCATTTGGATAGGATGTATCCACCGAGGGCAAGCGCCATCCAATTGGCGATAAAAAATGACACCCAATTCGAAAAAAAGGCACCATTTCCAAATAGCTCGTTGAGCATTTTCAAAGGCAAATTAAGTAGTTCCATAGTAAAATAGATTTAGGATTAGCATGGCCAATATATGTATAAAAATTTTTAATACATAATTATAACTACTTGATTTATCAACAATTAGCGCGAATTTTACGGTTCAAATTTAAAAACGCAGCACACCGAAGCTGCCATTGTTTATTTGTGTACCTTTGCACCGTTCTTGGGTGTTCGCTTGTCGAACTTAATAAGGAATCCGGTGTAAATCCGGAGCTGTATCTGCAGCTGTAAGTGTCTTGAAAAAGGCGTTTCAATCAAACCACTGCTTTGGCGGGAAGGTGAAACGGCAATAAGCACGAGCCAGAAGACTTGCCCCTGAACAGCGTGAAGACTTCAGATTAAGGTCGGTATCGCCAAGGGCTTCGTATACCCTTGCCGCTCCACTTTTTTCAATGTCATTGTTTAATTTTTTTAATTTTCAACACATGAAAAAAGGATTATTTTTAGCTGCTGTATTGTGCAGTTCTGGGCTTTTTGCTCAACAATACACCCACCAAGTACTCATTGCTAACGAAGGTTTTTTTGACTTTCAAACCAATGCGATCATTGAACCCGCAACCATTGGTTCGTACAATCCAAGTACCCAAACGTATGTTGTGGTTGACACCCTAGAGGGTCAGCGCTTCAGTTCTGATGTACTCATCGATGGCAACACTTATTATGTAGCAGCCGATACCAAAATTTACAAGTTCGATCTGAACTCACACCAAGAACTCGGCAGCATCTCGCTTCCTGGTGTCCGAAATTTGGCTATTGCTGGCAATAAACTCATCGCTACGCGAGGGGAATACCTCCAAACATTCGATTCTTATTTGCAAGTTTTCGACAAAAACAGTCTTCAACTTCTTGTTGCATTCGATACCATCACTGGGCCGAAATGGGCAACTCAAAACGTCGTTGTCGTCAATGACATCGCTTACATTGCCATCAACAACGCCTATGAGTGGGGCAACGAGAAAGGCCTCATTGGGCAACTCAACTTGAACACCCTCAACTACGGTTCAGAAATTGACCTCGGCGTAGAAGGTAAAAACCCGGATAATATGTTTGTTTTCAACAACGAATTATATACGGTAAACAATAAAGATTGGTCAGGTGCTTCGGTTTCTAAAATCAGTTTAAATGGAACAGTGAATACGCAAAACATTGCCAACGCAGTTACTGGTTGTGGCACCTCTGCCCTACGCGACGACAAACTCGTTTATCAAATTTCCATGGAAAACACCCTCAATGACTACAACCTACTCAACATGGCTTTCGTTGGCCCAGTTGCTGGCATTAGCAATAATTTCTACGAACTTGCACAAAATCCGCAAAGTGGTCAACTTTACACTTCCTCCACAGATTTCTTTTCGCAAGGGATGGTGCACATCTACGACGCAAATAACGCGCTCGTCAGTCAATTCAACGTAGGTGTCTCTCCTGGTACCATCGTTTTTGATATCCGCTCAAGTGCAGGGCTAAACGAGCTTCAAAATACACTTCAAGTTTATCCGAATCCGTCCAATGGAGCTTTCCAAGTTATTGGTCTTCAATCAGGTCAAATTTTACACATTTTTAACGCCGCTGGTCAAGAAATATTAAGCACAAACCAAGCGCAAATTAATCTCGACAATTTTGTAAGCGGTATTTATTTTTTAAAATCAAACGAAAGCTGCATCAAGCTCGTTAAGAACTAAAAAATAACCTTTACAAAAAAGGCCGCCCAATCGAGCGGCCTTTTTTGTGTTTGTTTATCTTTGTTGTATGCAAACCATCCTTAGTCAGCAACAAATTCAGCAAAAAATTGTCCGACTCGGTCATCAGCTCATCGAAACAGCCTTTGATCAAAAAGAAATTTATTTAGGTGGCATCGTCGGCAACGGCTATCTTCTTGCCCAGCAATTGGCAAATGTAATTGCAGAAAACAGCTCGCTAAAAGTTATTTGTTTTGAGATTAAACTCAACAAAGATGAACCTTGGAGTGAGCCCATCAGTTTCTCTATTGATCAAAAAGCGCTCAAAAACGCATACATCGTTTTAATTGATGATGTCGTGAATAGCGGCAAAACCATGCAATACGCCCTACTTAAGTTTTTGGAACAAGCCACTACCGCCATAAAAACAGTGGCTCTTATTGACCGTCAGCACAGACGCTATCCGATCAAAACAGATTTTGCAGGCCTAAGCCTCTCAACCACCCTCAAGAACCATGTCGAGGTAGATTTCAACGCTACGGATGCTAAAGTATTTTTGTACTAATGGAAAAATTCACTGAAGCGAATTCGGTTTTTAACAACCTCGAACAAATGAGTACCCGCGAACTGCTTGAGGGTATCAATTCTCAAGATCAGTTAGTACCGCAGGCTGTAGCTCAAATTATTCCACAAATTGAAGCGTTTGTCGAAGCGTGTTTTCAGCGCATGCAACAAGGTGGACGTCTTTTCTATCTTGGCGCCGGCACAAGCGGGCGTCTTGGCATTGTAGACGCCAGTGAATGCCCGCCTACTTTTGGTGTAGACCACGGTCGTGTCGTGGGCTTAATTGCCGGTGGCGATACCGCAATTCGCAAAGCGGTCGAATTTGCCGAAGACGACACAGAACAAGGTTGGAAAGATATCCTTGAATACAACCCAACCGTACTCGATACCATTGTGGGCATTGCGGCTTCCGGCACAACCCCGTATGTTCTAGGCGCCTTGCAAACCGCAAATACAACCGGATTGCTCACAGCCGGAATCTCTTGCAACCCCAACTCACCGCTGTCTCAAACAGCACAACACGCATTGTGCCCTATTGTTGGGCCCGAATTTGTCACGGGCAGCACCCGTATGAAATCAGGAACCGCTCAGAAGTTAGTCCTCAACATGATTTCAACGAGTCTCATGATCAAACTAGGTCATGTAAAAGGAAACAAAATGGTCGATATGCAGCTTTCGAACGAAAAACTCGTGGAGCGTGGGGCAAGAATGGTTGCCTCTGAACTACAGATCGATCAGCACATTGCACAGGAATGGCTACTCGCGCACGGTTCTGTTCGCAAAGCCGTAGCCGCTTACCTCAAACAAAATATCAATGAGTAATTTTGATCCAAACGGTGTAGGAATTGCCAATGGCAATATTTTTGGTTTTCCCTATTCTGAAACAGAAGCAGATTTGGTACTGATTCCTGTTCCTTGGGACGCCACCGCCTCTTATGGTAAAGGAACCAGCAAAGGCCCTCAAGCCATCTTAGATGCCTCTACCCAACTCGATTTTTTTCACCCAGATCTACCGCGTGCCTACGATACCAAAATTTACATGTCACCGGTTTCTTTGGATTGGTTACAAATCAACGACCGCCTTTGTGAAAAAGGCATGGAGTACATCGCATATCTCGAAGAAGTTGGTGAAGAAATTGCACAGTTGCGTTATAAAGAAACCATCCACGAAATCAATGAAGCGCATCGGGCACTCCGCGAAAATTTAAAAGAGCGTTGTACGGCATTATTGGCAGCCGGCAAAATACCGTGTGTTTTGGGCGGCGAACACTCTACACCACTCGGTTTACTGCAAGCCCTAGATACACACCACGACGCATTTGCAATACTTCAAATCGATGCACATGCCGACCTCCGCAATGCCTACGAAGGTTTTGAACAATCACATGCAAGCATCATGTACAATGCACTCAAAGAGCTCAACAACTTGGTTGGCCTCACGCAAGTAGGTATCCGGGATGTTTCTGAAAAAGAAATTGAATTAGCCGCCAACGACCCAAGAGTACATACTTTTTACGATTGGGACCTTAAAAACGAAGCTTACCAAGGTAAAAATTGGTCTGAACAAGTACAGCAAATCATTGCCACGCTACCAAATAAGGTTTATATCTCTTTCGACATTGACGGCCTTACCCCTAGTTTGTGTCCGCACACAGGAACGCCAGTTGCGGGTGGTTTTGAACTCCAGCAAATTGCATTTCTTTGTTTTGAGCTCGTGCGCAGTGGCAGACAAATCATTGGTTTTGACCTCAATGAAGTTGCCCCAGGCCCAGACGGTGATTGGGATGCAAATGTTGGCGCTCGGGCATTGTGGCATTTGGTATGCGCCACTGAACTCAGTAGAAGACAACACGCATGAAAATAACCCAAGCTAAAATATTAACCGCTTTGACACTTGGCTTTGGATTACTGAGCTTATTTTCGGTGTGGAATATTTACAACTGGGATTTTTTAGGTTGGGGAAGCAAATTATTTTTATTTCCGTTTCTTACCGTCATTGCGCTTATGGCCAAATTGAGTCCAGCGAAACCAAAGTGGATCAGCAGCATCCAAATTGGACTCATGGCATTGCACGGTGTATGTTACTTTTTTGTGTTTAATTTACAGGATCCGCATCAGCCGAATTTGCTCTTGTTATTGGTTCCAATGCTTTTATCTACCACCTGCTTAATTTCGGCAAAGAGTCAACAAAAACAAAGTATTGTACTACTTGCAATAGCCTCGGTTTTATACATACTTCTTGGCACTACCGCCAATCCTCGTTTTTTCTTTCCTGGACTCTGTTTTGAACTACTCGGTTTACTCGTTTATCTGATCGCAATCATGCGCACATCAAAAAGCCATTAATGGTTTATTACGCGGCCATACCCAACAATTCGACCCTGCCAATAGGTGGATTGCTCGATGTTCACAATTGAGATACCTATACTTGAACTAGCGTGTATCATTTGTTTGGGTTCATTTTTTGCAGAAGTCAGTATACCAACATGATTCACTTCCGCTCCGTTTGAAAAAAACACCAGATCACCGGCTTTTGCCTCTTGCGCACTAATTGGTTGACAATATGTAAATTGATCTGCAGCGCGCCGAGGTAATTTTACCCCTTGTTTTTCAAAGACATAGCACGTAAATCCACTGCAATCAAAACCAGTGGGGTCATTGCCGGCCGCTTTATAAGGAACACCCAAATAAAGCTGAGCCTCATCTAAAAGCTGCCGTGTTTCGGTGGCGAATTGTTCGGTTGCCTTTTCATTGGAAGCTGCGGTTTTTGGTTTTTCCATCCATTCAATTTCCAACGAATGTCTTTTGGCCCATTTCGGATTTTTGGCCAATTCTTGAATGGCGAGTTTACGGTATTGACTGGGCTCTTTTCGATTGTCGTAGGCAGGGTTCATGAGCAGTCTTCCTGCCCGACGATAAACCATCTTGTAATAGCCTTGGTCATATAATTGCTTGAGTGTCTCTATTTTGGCATCTTGAGCTATCGCGTTAGCTGCTAAAAAGAAGACCACAAACAATACAAGAGAGCGGAACATTAATTGGAATAAATTCTACCGTTTGCAAATACGATGGAAGTAAGATTGGGAAGTTTGACCAACACTTTATTTCCATAAATATCAAACTCTGCATTTTGGAAATTGGTGATGTCGTGTAAAACGCCATCGACCAAAGCCGAAGAACCACCAATGATATTGCGAAATACCAAAACGTTGTTTTTGAGCATGTATTGTTGTGGCTGATAGGTAGCTACTTGAATGCGCTCATTGTTGGAATAAGCAAAGAAATAAGAGTTTTCCATCCAAACACAGATGTCGTCCTTGACATCCCAATGATCTGTTGAAAAATTAGAGAGCGCTGTTTTTTGACCATTCTGATAATGCCAAAGGTTGCCATTCATGTCTTCGTAGACCACAAATCCGCGGCCTGCTTTGTATTTCTTGATGGGAAAAGATTCGAGCTCGACAAAATTGCCTTTGTCAAACACGAAAAATGATTGCGTATACGGATCTTTAAAACACATGACATCAGTGCCCAGCTGAAAATCCAGCACTTCTTCGTTATAGGTACCGACTTCAAATTTTTGGCCCATCCAGTAGACAAAATAGGTATTGCTGTTGTCTCTATAAACCACTAGGTTCTCACCGACCCTGGCATTCATGGATAAGCCATTTGTAATGGTTACCAAGCTCTCCATTTTTTGATTCCAATAGACATTCAAGGATTGGTAACGGGTGTCTTCATAGACGATAAGGCTGTCTTTGACAATGAAGTCGCGACCAAAGTTGGTCAGTACCGTAAATTTGCCGGCGTCCCACATGCGCAAACCATTAGCAATTCTATAGGCCATGAGGTGATCAGAAACCTGGTAATCGACATTGAGTGTGGTGACGTCAATACGCTGTTTGCCATCGTAAATTTTAAGATTGCCACGGGTGTCAATGTATGCCACGATTTCGTCGCCAGCTTTATAGTTGACGATTGGCTGTATTTCGACAGGTCGGAAAAAACCATCTTGAAATGAGACAAAATAGTTGTTGAAGTCCATGGTAGGCACAATACCTTGCGCCCTACTGACGAGGGGTGCAAAGCCAACAAGTACAATCAAAAAAAATAAACTTTTAAAAGGCATCTACCAAAGTTACCAAAATTTAAGCCAATACCCTTAACTTAGTGGCGCTTATCTAAAAGACTATGAAAAAATCGATTTTAACAGGTTTTATTTTGTTCGGGAGCACCTTTGCATGGGCCCAACAAAAAATCACCTATGAGTCCTACGACTTACCAAATGGCCTCCATGTCATTCTACACGAAGAACACGCCACGCCAATTGTTGCTGTTTCCGTTCTTTACCATGTGGGTTCTAAAAATGAAAACCCCAACAGAACGGGCTTTGCTCACTTTTTTGAACACCTGCTCTTCGAAGGAAGTGCAAATATTGGCAGGGGTGAATACAGCGAGTTGGTAGAAAAAAATGGCGGTACACTCAACGCAAATACCTCACAAGACCGAACTTATTATTACGAAGTACTCCCTTCCAACCAATTGGAGCTCGGATTATGGTTGGAAAGTGAGCGAATGCTACACGCTAAAGTTGATCTCAAAGGAATTGAAACACAGCGCAGCGTAGTTAAAGAAGAAAAACGCCAACGCGTAGACAATCAACCGTATGGTTCTTTCTTTACAGAAATGTTTAAACGCGTATTCAGTTCACATCCTTACAATTGGGCTCCAATTGGCAGCATGGAACACCTCGACGCCGCACAAGAAGAAGACTACGTTAATTTCTACAAAACATTTTACGTGCCGTCTAATGCAACGCTTTCAATTGCAGGTGATATCAACATTGAGCAAACCAAAAAATGGATAGCCCAGTATTTCGGCAGCATTCCAAAGGGCCAAGCCATCAATTTATACAGAGATTTTCTCAGTTTAGACGATGCTGCATTTTTGGCGCGTTACAAAGTGGCCAAAAGCAGTTTCGATGCCAAAAATTTCATGAATTCTAATTCACCAGACGCTAAAAAATTGATTGCCAATTATTCGAATGAAGCTTGTAAAATAGAACGTCCCATCAAAGATGTCACCGCAATTAGCGGTGTTATCAAAGACACCATTTACGACAACATTCAATTACCTGCCCTATTCATGGGCTACAAAATGCCGGCGCAAACACATCCGGATACTTATGCTTTGGAATTTCTAAATGAGGTTTTATCGAGCGGAAGTTCATCGCGCATCAACAAAGAAATTGTCGAAAAACGCGAACTCGCGCAATACGCTTTTTCGTTCAATTATGGTTTAGAAGACGCCGGAATCGGCATCATGGCAGCCATAGCTCCACAAGAAGTCTCGTTAGATACCCTACTTGCCGCCTTTGATGCACAAATTGCTTTGATTAAAACTGAACTGATCAGTGAAGAAGAATTCCAAAAAGTGCGCAATAAATTTGAGAACGATATCGCCTCGAGCAATGCCAGTATTGCCGGTATCGCTGAAAACCTTGCCGACAATCATGTCTATTTCGGCGATGCAGATCGCGTGAACAGCTTACTTTCAAACTACTTAAAGGTGAGCCGTGAAGATATCATGCGCGTTGCCAATACCTATCTTACGCAACAAGCGCGTGTGATATTATATTACTTACCAAACCCAACAGAAAAATAAGCTCATGAAAAGTCTATTTCTCCTCCTGATATTAATCGTCAGTACTGGCTTAAATGCCCAAATTGACCGATCCAAAAGACCTGAGCCAGCTGCAGCTCAAAAAATTAATATTCCTGCATCTCAGGTTTTTACACTTTCCAACGGAATTACCGTCATCTTGTCGGAAAACCACAAAATTCCGAAAGTTTCTTTTGAACTCAGTATGGGCAGTAGCCCAAAAATCGAAGGCAACAAAGCCGGGCTTGCCGATTTTGCAGGGTCTTTACTGATGTCAGGCACCACCAATCGCAGCAAAGATCAACTCGATCGAGAAATTGATTTTATTGGCGCTAACCTAGGTGCTGGTTCAACAGGCATTTCTATGACTTGCCTCACCAAACACCTCGATAAAGGGCTTGACCTTATGACCGATGTTTTATACAACGCAAGTTTTCCTGAAAGCGAGGTCGAACGCATCCGCAAACAGAATTTATCTGGTCTGCAATCCACCAAAGCCGATGCTGGGGAAATGGCGAGCAACGCCACTAGATCTGTCAACTTTCCTGGGCATCCGCTTGGTGAAATCATGACCGAAGCCACCCTACAAAACATCAGTCGCGAAGACCTAATAGCCTATTATATATCGACTTTTACGCCACAAGGCAGCTACCTTGTTGTAGTCGGCGACATTACGCGCGCTCAGACGGAAGCGCTCGCCAATCGTTATTTTGGCAAATGGCAAGGTGGTCCTGTTTACCAAGCGGACCTCGGTAAAGGTCAGTTCGACAAAGGCAACCGTGTCATATTTGTAAAGAAACCTGGGGCCGTACAATCTGTCGTATACGTAACCTTTCCTATTGATATTCGCTCCGGACACAAAGACCAACTCGCGCTTACCGTTCTAAATGGCATTTTAGGCGGTGGTGGTTTTGGAACGCGCCTAATGCAAAACCTCCGCGAAGACAAAGCCTTTACGTATGGATGCTACTCTTCTTTGAACATCACTGAAAATGGCTCTTGGATGTCTGCCGGCGGCAATTTTAAAAATGCGGTCACTGACTCTGCCATTACCGAAATTCTCAAAGAGTTTGCAGGTATTATCGAAGCCAACGTGAGCGACGAAGAACTCAGCCTCACTAAAAACAACATGGCAGGTAGCTTTGCCCGTTCGTTGGAGCGTCCTCAAACTGTGGCGCGGTTTGCACTCAACACGATTAAGCAAAAATTAGCCCCGGACTATTATCAAAATTACCTCCAGCAACTCGAAGCCATTACAAAAGAAGATGTTTTACGTGTGGCTCAACAATACTTTACAGCCAAAAACTGTCATATCATCGTTGTTGGTAATGAAGAAATACTACCAAAGTTATTACCCTTTGATAGCGATGGCCGAATCGAAAAGCTAGATGCATTCGGAGCACCTTTAAAAGAAACAAAAGCAGCAGATTTGAGTGCAGACCAACTCATTGAAAAATACGTAATGGCACTCACTTCAACCAACTCTAAAAAAGCGGCTGCTAAAAAAATCAAAACCGTCAAATCCTATGTACGTGTTTCTGAGTTAAGTTCAGCTCAAATTCCTTTCGTCCTGACCTCCACGGACTATTTCTGGGAAGGTCTCAAAGAAGCAAGTAAAATGGAAATGCCGGGAATGGTTCTTCAGAAATCCTATTTTGACGGCAAATCAGGATATACTTTTAGCATGCAAGGGGGGCGAGAAGATTTAAAAGCAGAAGAACTAGCCGCCAAACAAAAGGCAACCGGAATTTTCCCTGAGCTCAATTACAAAGCAAACGGCATGACCTACGAACTCAAGGGAATTGAAAACATCGACGGCATAGATTGTTATGTGTTGTATACCAACGACGGTCAGGCAGAAAACTACGATTATTTTGCCACGAACTCCTTCATGAAAATCCGTTCTTCCAACGTACGTAAAGTAGGTGAAGAAATTGTTGAAACGACAACTTCCTTCTCAGATTTCAAAGAAGTAAATGGCTTTAAATTCGCGCATGCGTTTAATCTAAATATGGGTAAAATGACCCTTTCAGGCGTGGTCAAAACAATGGAAATCAATCCTAAAGAGGTTTTACCTTCAGATTTTTAATCAATTGTCTAAAGCCACTTTCGAGTGGCTTTTTTATTTGCAATCAATTCAATTTTAAATAATGAAAACAAAGGCCATACTCACCTATCTATTTTTGTTTAATTGTATGATTGGAATTGCGCAAAATACTTTAGTGTCAAGCGGCGCATTCTTTGAAGGCGAGCCTTACTTAGCGGTGCATCCTCAAAATAGCCAACACCTCGTAGCTGCCTGGATGGGCTTTCAGCCAAACCAAAAAATCGTTATTAAAAGTGCTGTCTCAACCGATGGCGGCAGTACTTGGTCTACACCAATTTGGTTAGCGCACCAACAGGCCTCTAACAGCAGCGCCGATGTCTCGCTCGGTTTTGACGCAAGTGGGAACTTGTATATGGCATACATCGATTACGACAACATCAATTTTACAAATGGCGCCATTATTTGCCGCAAATCCACAAATGGCGGTCTCTCATGGGGAGCAGCAGTAGTTGCGTTGTCAATTACATCTTGCCCAAACCAGTTGTGTATAGATCGGCCATGGATTGCAGTAGATCCACTTACAGGTACAGTTGCCATTACCAGTATGAATGCTGAACAACCCGGAATGGTGCTGGCGCCATACCATCCGTATCTTACGCTGTCAAGCGATGGTGGCAATACTTTTCAAACGCAAATTTTGGATGCGGCTCCGTTTTTGGCGGGAAGCGCCATTCAACAACCCATGCCGTCGCCGGCCTTCGCAGCTGATGGCACTTTTATGGCTTTGTATCCAAGTTACGAACCAAGTCAAAGCATATTACCAAGAATCATAGAGGTCCGTAAAACGGCACCTGCCTCCTTTTACAGTTATCAAACGGCTTTCCAAGGTTTAGGGTTCGGAACGTCAAATGATACACTCAAAAGCGGCCCTCATCTAGCGCTTCATTCAACCAATTCAAATAAGGCTGCCTATTTCTTCACAACAGAAGTTTTTGGCGACCCTGATATCGCGTTTATCGAAAAAAATGGCAGCACCTGGAGTGCGCCCGCCAGAGTCAATAATGATGATCAAGGCAACGGTGCCATACAAGACCTAGTTTGGGCCGACTACGACACCGATGGTGACCTCGGAGTTTGCTGGCGAGATCGACGCAATGGGAATCCAGCTACATATCAGAGCCCTAGTCAGATTTATTGCCGAATTCAGACCAATGGATCATGGCAAAATGAATTTATTGTAAGCCCTTTGGTGACCGATGATTCCATTCTTCTTGAGAATGGCAACGATTTTTTAAGCGTGCAATTTGAAGACAACCTGCTCTACACCATATGGGGCGACGTTCGTAGCGGTTCGCTAAAAATTTATATAAACCGTTACGACCAAAACGACAGCACAAATACAGTTAGTGAAATCCCGACCCTTCCCAAGATATTTCCTAATCCGAGCAGTGGTCTCTTTGAGATTCCGCCTCATTTAACCCAACAGCATTTTGAATTATTGGATGCCAGAGGAACGCTTCTTTTAAATGGTGCTCTTTCTGAAAAACTAGACTTGAGTTCATTCCCGTGCGGCGTATATTGGTTAAATGTTGCCGAAAGTCAATTTCAATTGCTTAAAAATTGAAATAAGTGTTGATATCTTCAGCAGTGCTTTTTCAAAAAATGCGGTATCTTTGAAACATGAGTGAATTTGTTGTATCGGCAAGAAAATACCGTCCGCAAACCTTCGACACCGTCGTTGGACAACAATCCATTACCAATACACTCAAAAACGCCATTAAAAATGAGCACCTCGCTCAAGCATTTTTGTTTTGTGGTTCTCGCGGTGTAGGAAAAACCACAACCGCCCGCATTTTAGCCAAGACCATCAACTGCTTCAATCCTACCTCAGCCATTGAAGCCTGTGACCAATGCGACTCCTGTTTGTCTTTTCATACAGGAAATTCACTGAACATCTATGAGCTAGATGCTGCATCGAATAATTCCGTTGACGATATCCGAAACCTCATCGATCAAGTGCGCATCGCGCCGCAACTCGGAAGCCATAAGGTTTACATCATCGATGAGGTCCATATGCTTTCGACCTCTGCGTTCAATGCTTTTCTGAAAACATTGGAGGAGCCACCAAAACACGCCATTTTTATTTTAGCTACAACAGAAAAGCATAAAATTATCCCAACCATCTTATCGAGGTGCCAAATTTTTGATTTTCAGCGCATTCGTGTTAAAGATATCGCCGATCATCTCGGTACTATTGCCACCAAAGAAGGCGTATCTGCAGATCCAGAAGCGCTTCATCAAATTGCGATGAAAGCCGATGGCGCCCTCCGCGATGCATTATCTATTTTTGATCAGCTCGTTACTTTTGCAGGCAACACACTTACTTACAAAGACGTCCTCGAAAACCTACATATCCTCGACTACGAATATTACTTCAAGGTGGTCGATGCAGCTGAAAAAGAAGATATTCCGGCGGCCCTCTTGATACTCAACGACATCTACGAAAAAGGCTTTGACGGACACCATTTTGTTGTTGGCCTTGCCGAACACCTTCGCAATATCTTAGTTTGTAAAGATCCACAAACAGCCAATTTACTCGAAGCACCTGACTCCATCAGACAACGCTTTATGCAGCAAGCTGCTGACATCGAGGCAACACGCTTGCTAAGAGGCCTACAGGTCTTGTCAAAAACCGACGTCGACTACAAAGCATCCAAAAACCAAAGACTCCTCATTGAGGTTGCGCTCATGCAGCTCTGCTCACTCAAGCAAGAGCAAGAAAAAAAAAAGGCCTAACTGACCGCATCGATATCCTGCCCTTTCCCAAGCAGTCTCTGCGTAAATCCAACAAATCGAGCGCCCCGCAAATCGCTGATCAAAAACCAAGTATACCGGTACCAGAACAAACAACTGCGCCTCAAATAGCCACCAAAGCGCACATTATTTCAATTAAAGAAACCCTAGAAAAAGACAAAGCAGGTCAGCAACAGGTTCGTCAAGAAGACCTACCCAGAGAAGGCTTTCACCTCGATCATGTCAAGATGTACTGGAAACAATACGCTTTTCAACTCAAGGAGGACGGCATGGAAACCTTTTACAATGCCTTAATTAAACGAGACCCCATTCTCAAATCCGACGAAGTACTTGAATTGATTGTCGATAATCTTGTGCAATACAACTACATTCAAACACACTTGCTTGCTTTCAAAGAATTCATGCGCAAGCAACTCAATAACTACTACCTAGATATTGTCCTGACACAAGCAGCTCCCGATGAAGACGAAGTGAAATTCTTGACCGGTAAAGATAAATTTGCGGCACTTGCCCGCAAGAATCCAAACTTGCACACACTTAAAAACCGTTTCAACCTCGATATCGATTACTGATGCAGCCCAAATGGCATTTTTTAAGTTCAGACCCGAGTCTCAGAGATACGGCCCTACAATTTCTGCACCGCTGGGAAAATAACCTTAATTTTTCCATTCATAGTTCCGGAACAACCGGCGATCCTCAATTACATACTTTTGAAAAAGACCAATTAATTCAATCCGCACTAGCAAGTATTACCGCCCTCGACCTCAAGGACCAAACCCGTGCGCTTCTGTGTTTACCCCTAACCAGCGTCGGTGGGCTCATGTTAATGGCGAGGTCCTTGGTGGCTGATTTCGACTTGTTCTTATCCACGCCAACTTCGCGTCCGTTACAGGACCTCAGCGTTTCAATCGATTTCATAGCAATGGTTCCGACCCAGCTCCAACAAAGTATAACCCATGATTTACAACAATTAAAAAAAATCTCCAAAATTCTTGTAGGTGGTGGTGCACTAAGCGCTGAACAACTCTTGGCTTGTCAAGAAGCCCAACTCGAAGTTTGGCAAAGCTATGGCATGACCGAAACGCTTTCGCATGTTGCCTTGCGCAAAGTTAGCCCTACAGAAACTCCCTATTTTGAAGCATTACCTGGCATTACTTTTTCGCAAGTAAATGACTGTCTTTGCATACACTATCCGCGCTTATACCCAAACGGATTGCGCACCAAAGATTTGGTACAACTCCATAACTCCACCCAATTCACTTGGTTGGGGCGCGCAGACCACGCCATCAATTCTGGTGGTTTTAAAATAATCCCAGAATTCCTTGAAGCCAAATTGGCGCCGTATTTTTCTATTCCTTTCTTTATCACTGGCCTCGCTGATCCCAAATGGGGTGAACGCGTTGTCATTGTATTTGAAAGCACCTCCAAACCCGACGTTTCTGTTTTAAATACCCTGCAACTCACCGCTGCAGAAAAACCAAGGCAGTATGCGTGCATCCCACACTTTGAGCGTACGGATACTCAAAAAATTCGGCGCAATGCTATTCTTCAAAAGCTGAACCATGACGATTGGAGATCCCTATAAGGTATTGGGCATTCAACCGAATGCATCGGCTGCTGAAATCCGGAAAGCCTACCGGGCGTTGGTAAAAAAATACCACCCCGATAAAAATAAGAGCAAAGATGCGGCCGCACACTTCTTGGCCATACAAGAAGCTTACGAACAAATCAGCACTGGCAAGGTCATTAACCCAGCAACTGTTGCCCAACAACAGCAAAAAACCCAGGCGACCTACGCGGAAGATTTAGAGGCCTATCGCATCAGAAGAGAAGCCACAAGAGAAAAATTAAGACAAAAACAACAAAAAGAAGAAGCCTACAGAATAGCTTATTTAAATAAACTCAAATCCGGAAAAAATGGCCTTTGGCACCGTTTTGTAGCCTATGCAGGAATCATTCTAACTTTCGTCCTTTGGATCGATTATTTTTTGCCAGCCAAGCAAAACCCCATTCTGGTAAAAGCATATGGAATACATACCTATGGCAGTGTTGACGGACACAGCGTTCAACTTTTCGAAAGTACCGACGGACGCTATTTTTGGACTGCCGATTACTATACCCAGCAATTAACTAAGGTCAAAGCGTTGGCTAGTATCGATACACCTTGGCTTCACCAAGCCAAAGCGCTCGGGTTTCAAGATGGTCTCTATTACAAAACAGTCCCTATTCATTTTAGTTTTTACTGGGCACAGATCTGGCTGAGTTTGTTATTCTTGTTACCGTTTATTTGTTGGCGCTGGGCGAGTGCGGATATTATTTTTGTAGCGGGTTCTGTGGTTTCTCGCTATCTTATTCTTGGACTTATCATTTTATTTTTAAGTACCGAAAACCGCTTCCTTCACCTCTTTACCCTCGGTTATATATGAAAACAAAAAAAGAAAAAGCGGCTTATGTCATTCAAATCTTAGCGCAATTGTATCCGAGTACACCCATTCCACTCGATCATAAAGACCCCTACACGCTGTTAATTGCGGTTTTGCTTTCGGCACAATGCACCGACGCGCGCGTCAATACCGTAACGCCTGCTCTTTTTGCTTTGGCCGACAACCCGTTCGATATGGCTAAGGTGCCAACCGCGCAAATACAACAAATCATCAGGCCCTGCGGATTGTCACCAAAAAAGGCGGCGGCTATAAGCGAACTCTCACAGATACTGGTCCAAGATTACAACGGGATTGTACCGCAAACCTACGAAGACCTCGAGCGCCTGCCAGGGGTTGGGCACAAAACCGCTTCGGTTGTCATGTCACAGGGTTTTGGTTTTGCGGCATTTCCGGTCGATACGCATATTCACAGACTCCTCACACGCTGGGGATTAACCAGCGGGAAAAACGTGGTTCAAACAGAGCGCGATGCCAAAAAATTATTTCCAGAGCACACCTGGAACAAATTGCATTTACAGATTATTTTCTATGGGCGAGAATATTCACCAGCGCGTTCGCCAAAATTCGAAAAAGACCTGATTACCAGAACAATAGGCACACCAAAAGCCCTAAAAGAGCTTTGTTGATATCAACAATTGTTTATAACTTTCCTTCACAACTTTTTCAAAACTATACCTCCTGAACTTTTTTGGTTCAGGGCGCCTTTCGCTATATTTGTTGTATGGACGCTCCGGATAACAATCGCAAACCTATTTCCCGTATCAAAACGCCAACGCAACCTTTTGCAGAAATGGGCAGAATACCGCCACAAGCGCTTGATATCGAGCAAGTTGTACTTGGCGCCATGATGCTCGAAAGCAGAGCCATCAACGACACCATCGATATTTTGTCTGAAAAAACATTTTACGATGTGCGTCACCAACATATTTTCAAGGCCATTCGGGCGCTTTTTGCGGCCACAAACCCCATAGACCTCGTTACCGTCACCAACCAACTTCAAAAAAGTGGCGAACTTGAATTAGCAGGTGGAGCTGGTTATGTAAGCTCCCTCACAACCCGTGTGGCCAGTGCCGCCCACGTTCAGCACCATGCGCGTATTTTGGCTGAAAAATTCATCAAGCGAGAACTCATCAGCGTCAGCTCAAAGATCATTCGCGACGCCTACGACGACACCCGTGATGTCTTTGATTTACTCAATGACGCAGAGGCTGATCTCTTCAGTATTGCCGAAAACAACATGTCCAAACAAGTGGGCTCGATGTCATACATTGTTCAGGAAGCCATCCACGAGATCGAATTGGCCTCAAAAAATACAGATGGCGTTTCGGGAATACCAACGGGCTTCCATGATCTCGATAAAGTTACCGCGGGTTGGCAACGCTCTGACATGATTGTATTGGCTGCTCGCCCTGGTATGGGTAAAACCGCTTTTGTACTTTCTATGGCGCGCAATACCGCAGTAGAATATGGAAAAGGCGTCGCTATTTTCTCTCTCGAGATGTCTTCAGTGCAGTTGGTGAAGCGTTTAATAGCCAGTGAATCGAGATTACCTGCCGAAAAACTTCGAAGAGGTGACCTCAAAGAACACGAATTCCAACAACTCCACAGCCGCATTGGCAAACTTGCTGAGGCGCCTATTTTCATCGACGACACACCCGGTATCAATATCTTCGATTTTAGGGCCAAATGTCGTCGACTCAAAGCGCAGCACAATATAGACCTGGTCATCATCGATTACTTGCAGCTCATGAGTGCCAAAGATTCGAAAAGCGGCGGAAACCGCGAGCAAGAAATCTCCACTATATCTCGCTCCATAAAAGAAATTGCCAAAGAACTTAACGTACCCATTATCGCCTTATCTCAGCTGAGTCGTTCGGTAGAAACCCGAGGTGGAGACAAACGCCCAATGTTATCCGATTTACGTGAATCTGGCGCTATCGAACAAGATGCTGATATCGTTTCGTTTATTTATCGTCCTGAGTACTACGACCTCACCCAAGATGCAGATGGAAATTCTACACTCGGAATCGGAGAAATCATCATCGCCAAGCACCGAAATGGTGCGCTCAAAAACGTAAGACTGCGTTTTGTTCCGGAATTTGCCCGTTTTGAAAACCTCGATGAAGTTGAGGCGCTTGACATCCCTGGCCCAATTAACTCCAATTTATCTCAATTCAATCAAGAATTTTCTACCTACACGATAAAAAGTAAAATGGATGAAGGCAATGAAGATATTTTCAGCAAAGACAACAATGAGGAAGATCCATTCTAAAGTGCTTTTTACGCTCTTTGCATTTTGCTTTAGCTTTCAACTTAGCGCTAGTCAGATTTTAGTCCCAATGGACGAAAGTCAAAGAGACCATCTCAAAGCATATGGCGTGGCCTATTGGGCTTTAGAAAATCAAGTCATTATCGAATGGCTGCTCAATTACCGTGGCGGAAGCTTTCTGATTCCCCACTTGCAACGCATAGAAGAAGAATTGCTACTCCGAAACGTTAGCTATCAAATTTTAGCCGACGGCCAGGTCAATAAAATCAAGTCAGAAATTGCCGATCCAGAAGTAAATATGGAGGTTGTTCAGCTGGAGAAAGCGCCCAAAATCGCCGTTTACACGCCCCCAAATAAACTCCCTTGGGATGACGCCGTTACGCTCGTACTCACCTACGCCGAAATTAAATACGACAAAATCTACGACTCCGCAATTGTCAATGGTGTACTTCCTAAGTACGATTGGCTGCACCTGCACCACGAAGACTTTACTGGACAGTACGGTAAATTTTATAGCTCAGCGCGCATGCAAAGTTGGTACCAACAAGAAGTCCAGCGTTCAGAGGCTGCAGCTGCCAAACTCGGATATGCGTCAACAGCCGCACTCAAAAAGGCTGTAGCGCTCAATATCCGCAACTTTGTTATTGGAGGTGGTTTTCTGTTCACCATGTGTTCCGGAACCGACTCATACGATATAGCGCTTGCCGCTCAAAATGTCGACATACAAGAAGCCATTTTTGATGGCACCCCTTCAGACCCCAAAGCACAAGAAAAACTCGATTTCAACCAAACATTCGCATTTCAAAACTTTCATATCATCAAAGACCCCATGGTCTATGAATACAGCGATATCGACGGCACTGATCTGCGCACGCAACGTCTGATCACAGAAAAGACCGACCAATTTACCTTATTTGATTTTTCGGCCAAATGGGATGTCGTTCCAACAATGCTTACACAATGTCACGTTGACGTCATCAATGGCTTTATGGGTCAAACTACCGATTTTCATAAAGAATTCATTAAGCCGAATGTCTTAATACTCGGTGAAAACAAAGCGGCAAATACCGCCAAATATGTCCATGGCGAATTTGGGCAAGGCACCTGGACTTTCTACGGAGGCCACGACCCCGAAGATTACCAACACCTTGTTGGAGACCCACCTACAGACTTAAATCTACATCCAAATTCTCCTGGATACCGCCTCATTCTCAATAACATACTATTTCCCGCTGCTAAAAAGCAAAAACGCAAAACATAGTTTTATTAAGAAATTGCTTCAATTCGCATTTTTTTACTTAAACTTGCAACGCATTTCAAAACACCCCGTTCGGGGTATCTTCAAAATCAGCACTTAAGATCTTATTAATGGATATCAAAACCCTCGAGAGCAAAAAAATCTCAGACCTCCGCGTTATAGCGCAAACTGTTGGCATTGATGCCAGCAACATGAAAAAAAACGAAATCATTGCAGCGCTTACCGCAAACGCGCCTGCTAGCGAAGAAAATAATGCGCCAAAGAAGAGAGGTCGTAAACCAAAAGAGGCGGTCTCAGCGTCAACCCAGGACAACACTGAAACGATTACCGAAACACCTGCTGAAACGACTGCTGAAACGACTGCCGAAACGCCTGCTGAAACCAAGCAAGAGAAACCGCGCCATGAACAACAAAATCGTCAACAACGCCATGAGCGTCGCGAGCGACCTGAGCGCCAAGATCAACAAAGCAAATCGGAGCATCAAAATAGACCACAGCGCAACGAACAACAACAACAGCAACGAAACGAGCAACAGCAGCAGCAACGAAACGAACAAGCCCTCAAAGAAGAACAATTTGATTTGGTCGGTATTGTCTCTGCTGAAGGGGTCTTAGAGGTCATTCAAGATGGCTATGGATTTTTGCGTTCCTCAGACTATAACTACTTACCTTCCCCTGATGATGTTTATGTATCACAACATCAAATTAAATCATATGGCCTCAAGACCGGAGATACCGTCAAGGCCACAATTAGACCTCCGCGTGAGGGCGAAAAATTCTTCCCGCTCGTAAAAGTAGAATCGATAAACGGTCGCGACCCATCATACATCAGAGACCGCGTTCCTTTTCAATACCTGACTCCGCTCTTCCCTTCTGAGAAATTCAAGCTTACAGGTCATGCCCAAGAAACGCTTTCTACGCGCGTCATGGATCTATTTGCCCCCATCGGAAAAGGCCAACGCGGCATGATTGTCGCGCAGCCCAAAACGGGTAAAACCATGCTTTTAAAGGATGTCGCGAATGCCATCGCCGCCAATCATCCTGAAACCTATCTCATTGTTTTACTCATCGACGAACGCCCAGAAGAGGTGACCGATATGGCCCGTTCTGTAAAAGCAGAAGTAATTGCCTCCACTTTCGATGAGCCTGCAGACCGACACGTAAAAGTGGCCAATATGGTCCTTGAAAAAGCCAAGCGTATGGTAGAGTGCGGTCACGACGTCTGCATCCTACTGGACTCCATTACGCGTCTGGCACGTGCCTACAATACGGTATCGCCTGCTTCTGGTAAGGTTTTATCAGGAGGTGTAGATGCAAATGCACTCCATAAACCAAAACGCTTTTTTGGTTCGGCTAGAAAAATTGAAAACGGCGGATCCCTATCCATTCTTGCCACTGCGCTTACTGAAACAGGTTCCAAGATGGACGAAGTCATCTTTGAAGAATTCAAAGGCACCGGCAACATGGAACTCCAACTCGATCGTAAAATTTCAAACCGACGCATTTACCCAGCCATTGACATTACAGCCTCTGGTACGCGCCGTGAAGACCTTCTGGTTGGCAAAGATGTACTTCAGCGCGTTTGGTTGATCCGTAAGTTCATTGCCGATATGAACCCAGTCGAAGCCATGGAGTTTATGAAAACACACATGGAGAACACGCTTTCTAACGAAGAATTTTTGGTGTCAATGAATAGCTAATGAAAAACGGTTGGTTGTACGCTTTGCTTTTTAGCATAGGCTGGATTGCTATAAAAATGACAGCCTTTGGACTCGAATGGCACCTAGATGACATTCAAATCTTTGTATTGCTTAATATGGCCTTCTTGACTGCCGCTATCGCTTTGTTTATGTACCGTCAAAAAAGGCAAGAAACCGAAAGCAATATCCTCACTGATATCAAAACTGGCCTCAGTGTCGGGTTGCCTTACACCCTCATTGTCAGCTTTTTCTTGTTCTTTTATTACAGAGATATTTATCCGGAATTCAACCAACACAAATTAGCGGCCTATGCGCAAAGAATGGATTCAGCAAAAGAAATCGCTACGATCCGAAAGGCAAATAGTGCACTTGAAAACAAAACCGACAAAGAGATCGTGCAAATGGCCAGAAAAAACACAGCCATGATGTACAACCCGCAGTTCACCTTGAGTATTAGTTTACTGGCGCTTTTGGTTTACAGCACACTCAATAGTTTACTGATTGCCGTCATTTACCGCAAAGTAATTTTTAGAGACTAGCCAGTAATTGCGCTCCTAAAGCATCGTAATCAATGCCATCAAAATTACCACTCGACATCAGGAGTAACACCTTATTGTGCCAATTCTGACCGTTGATAAAATCCAAAACATCGTCGGTTTGCGTACAAACCTGAACACCGCCTCCAAAGCCTTCAGCGACCTCTGAATCTGACAATTCCGGTAATTTCTTATGCGCCACAACTTCTGGACTAAAATAAACCAGCGCTTGATCTGCGCTGCTCATCGCGCCATTGTATTGTGGCAAAAAGGCTTTTTGTAAGGAACTAAAAGTATGGAGTTCCATACAAGCCACCACCTCTCGGTTCGGATACTGTTGCTTGACGGCTGCGGTAGTTGCTTTGAGTTTGGACGGAGAGTGTGCAAAATCTTTGTACATCACAAAATCAGGTGCTTCAGTTACTTTTTGCAGACGCTTTCCTGCTCCAGTGAAATCAGCCATAGCATCCATAAAAGCAGTTGGCTCAATACCCATTTGTTGGGCGACGCGCATGGCGCCCATGAGGTTTTGAAGATTATGTGCGCCAAAAATACTTAGTGGATAGTTTTTACCTTCAAATTGAAGAACTGTTCCGCCTTCAACCGGCTCAAAAACTGGAGTGGCGTAAGGTATTTTTTGAATATGCGTCGTCTGGTTAGCGAGATCAACAATGATTTGATCTTCTTGATTATAGACCAAAGCACCGTCGGATTCGATGAGCTCAATAAACTGTGCAAATTGTGAAACGTAATTTTCGAAAGTTGGAAAGACGTTGATGTGGTCCCAGGCGATACCCGAAAGTAAGGCTATGTTTGGTTGATACAAATGAAATTTTGGACGGCGATCAATTGGCGAGCTCAGGTATTCGTCTCCCTCTAAAATCATAAATTGAGCGGTATCCGATAAACGAACCATGCAATCGTAGCCATCGAGTTGCGCGCCGACCATGTAGTCGACCTCAAGGCCTAATTTAGCCACAGCATGCAGGAGCATAGAGGTAATGGTTGTTTTTCCATGACTACCGCCAATGACAACGCGCGTCTTGTTCTTGCTTTGTTCGTAGAGATACTCAGGGTAGCTGTAAATTGGAATACGGAGTGCCTTGGCTGCAGCAAGTTCTGGGTTGTCTTCACGGGCGTGCATACCCAAAATAACAGCAGATAAACCACTGTGAATACGCGTGGCATCCCAGCCAAGGTTCTCTGGTAAAATACCTTGTTTTTGGAGTCTAGAACGCGAAGGCTCAAAGATTTCGTCGTCAGAACCCGTCACCTCTATTCCTTTTCTAGACAAAGCAATAGCGAGGTTGTGCATGGCACTTCCGCCAATGGCAATAAAATGAACTTGCATGTGTATTATTTTTTCAGAACGTTGGCACCGGTGGAGTCATTGAACCATACGTATTCTGTACTCACTTGTCCATCTCTTGTAAAATAAGTTTTGCCGTTTTCGTCGGTAGTCTGTTCGTAAACCACGCCATAACCATTGGCATCAACAACCACTCTTCGGATCACAACCTTTGTTACATATCCTTCCTTATTTTTGATCTGATAGGTTTTTTCTGTCATGGTATTGGAAGGGAACAACACACCATTTTCATCTCTGAGGTAATTTGGAGTAGTTTTCAATTGTACTGTAGAGGCAGCAGTTTGCTGTATTTGCTCATACTGAGTAATGCCTCCGTTGGTCGCAGCATCTTGCTGTACTTGCTTGGTGTAGGCCACTGTCTGACTTCTTTGATTGAGTTCGTTGACGTCTTTTTCGGCTTGTAGCCCCTGTTGACGCAATTGCAAATCTTTTTGATTTTGTATGGTATTGAGGCGATTCAACTCGTATTGCTGACGTTCGTCAGCAGCTTTTACTTCAGTTTGTTCTTGATAGTCTTTGGCGTCCTTCCAAGCACTTAAGTTGACATCGTTTTCTTGTTGTCTTGCTGCAGCCGCAGTATTGCGTGCAGTGATGGCTACTTCGGTAGCTTGTGCTGCATTGGCTTTATCTGCTTGAAGAGTGGCTTGGGTCTGGTCTGCTTGTCTTGTGCTGAGTTCGCGCTGTGATCGGGAAAGCTCTAATTGCGCTGTCGTTTCGAAGGAGCCCACAGCTGCATTTTGTTGAGAGAAATAGTTTTGGTATTCTACCTCAGTACGAATTTGTTGTTGGGTACGATATGGCGCTTCTTCTTTGGCATCTCGGGTTTGACGCAAATCTGAAAAGACCATCGAATTATCAGATGTAACCTCTTGTCCAGGTGCACTTAAACGAATACCCGCAGGTTCGGGCTCAGGGGTATCTATTTGAGTTTGAACTACTGCCGGAGCAAGAATGGTACGCAGAGAATCTGCACTTTTTTGCAAAGTATTGAGTTCATTGACACCTAAGTACGCCACATGACTTTGTGCATTTGCATGAAGTTTTTCTAAGGCTTTCAGGGCGGCTGCGTTATCTTTGGTTTTAACCAAGCCATAAGCCGCTTTTCGTGCAGCATAGTACGCCTCCATGGCACTGATTTTCTCTTTGAGCTCAATCACCTCAGGTTCGTTTTGGCGACTTTTCATCGGGTCTGAATTGAGGATATTTTTGGCCATAGTGTAGAATTGAGGCCCTTTGTTGAAATTCTCATTGGCTTTGGCCAATTGATTTTGATACACCTGCGACATCGAATTGATACCTTCAGTAACGCGCTTCATGCCAGCTTGAAGCTCTTTGGAATAGGTATCCATTAGGCTTTGCTTATGAAAAAGTGCAATTTGTTTGTCTGCTTTCTTATAAGTTTCCAAAGCGATATCGTACTTCTTTTGCAAGTATTGGTCATTGGCCAATTTCAGTGTTTTTTTGAGTTCTGCTTCAGTTAAGAGATCTTGTTTGATGTCTTTGATTTTACGCAATTCAGCATCGACTTGATCTTTCTGTGTGGGCTGAATCTGGAGTGCTTCGTTGTATTTTGAGGCCGCTTCGTCGTAGCGTTTGGCCGTCATAAGGGCAGCCGCGGCCTGCATAGTCTTCTGAAAAGCTAAGGATTTGGCTTGGTTTTGTTCAGCTTCAATGCGCGCTTTTGTAACTGCTGCTAGTTCTTGCTCAACGGCAGCATTGCCCGGACGCAGTGCAGAAGCTTCTTTGAGTTTGCGCTCTGCTAAATTGAGGTCTTGGGCAGCAAGGGCAAGACGGGCTTCTTCTAACAATTGGTTTTGTTTGGCTGTTTGCGCAGCAGCTAATTTGGCGTCTTCTTGGGCTTTTTGGATCACTTGCTTTTTTTGTAAAGCACTTGGATCAGAAGGTAGAATGACTAAAATTGAATCTAAGTAAACGATGGCTTTGTCTGGTTGCTGAGCCGCCAATTGCTTGTCTGCCTCTTGCAGTAAACGGTTTTTGGTTTTGAGGTGAACTGCTGCCTGATATGCATCAAGTGCTTTGGTGTCTGCATCGGACTTCACCAATGAAATGTGTTCCAAACGCTGTGCAGATGGAGACCAAACATATTTATCAGTTGGTGTATTTTTGGCAAAACTGAGGTCGACATCAGGTTTCAATAGGTACAGTGCAGCATCTAGGTTACGACTCAGTGTAAGTCCTGCCGGTTTTTGTGCTTGGCCTTGAAAGGCGGTGAGATCGATGAGGATATATTTGGTAAGGTAACCTCCTTTTGATAGACGCAATTGAATCGGCTGCCCTTGGGTGATTTTCGCCGAAATATAATATTGGCCGCTTTCGTTGGACAACACTTTCGTCAGGACGGCATCTTGTTGCATGAGGTCAACGTTAACGCCAAAAACAGGCTTTTGGTCTTGCAAATTGGTGGTATTCCCTTCGATGACAACTAAAAAATCGCGCTGCGCCAACGAAGCAAACGGAAGCATTATAAGTACAAAAGCGAATAATTTTATCATGGCAATCAAAGGTTTGTCAAATGTTGTTTTCAACGCAAATTGGTACATTTGTTTCAAACACAAATTTGCTAAAAATCAACGAGTAAAAAAAATGCTGCATTTTGAGCAATTGAGCTTCTGGGAACACCAACAGTATTTAGCACACAATACCTTTGTGATTGTAGGTGCAGGGCTTGTTGGCATGTCTACCGCGCTTTCATTAAGAGAGCGGTTCCCCAATGAAAAAATTTGCATCATTGAAAGGGGCTACTTACCGACCGGTGCCAGCACCAAAAATGCAGGATTCACTTGTTTTGGAAGCCCGACAGAATTACTCGATGACCTCGCGCATATTCCCGAGCAAACCATTTGGGATACAGTAGCACTGCGTCTAGAAGGCCTGCGCTTACTTAAGGAGCGCGTTGGTGAAAAGGAAATGAACTACCAAAATTGTGGGTCTTGGGACCTCATTTCTGCTACCGAATTGCCTATTGATAACGCAGCTATAGGTTACCTCAACCTTGAATTTGAAAAGCGTTTTGGTCTTCAAGAAGTGTATCGGCAAGATGACCAAAGCATTGGCAAATTTGGCTTAAAAGGCTTCCGTTCTGCTTATTTCAATCCCTATGAAGGTAGCATTGACACCGGTCTACTGATTCATACACTTTATCAAAAATGCATTGCTGCAGATATTCGTTTTTTATTTGCAACAGAAGTACTTTCTTTTGAAAATGACCGCAATCAAGTACATATCCACACCAATCGCGGCGATTTAAGCTGCGCAGAACTCTTTTTATGCACCAATGGATTTGCGCAGCCTTATTTTCAAAACGAAATGAAACCGGCCAGGGCTCAAGTTGTAGTCACCAAACCGCTTGCTCACCAACTAAGAGGTACTTTCCATAGTGAGCGCGGTTACTACTATTTTAGGGATATTGGTGACCGTATTTTATTAGGCGGTGGTCGGCATTTGGATTTTGAGGGTGAAACGACCACTAAATTTGAATCAAATGCGCTTATCCACGAAGCCCTTCTGAAAAAACTGAGTACAGAAATACTTCCGGGGGTTCCTTTTGAAATCGAACGTGCCTGGTCAGGAATTATGTGTGTAGGTAATGAAAAAAAACCAATTATTAAATCCCTGAACAAAAACGTGCACGCAGGTGTTCGAATGGGAGGAATGGGCGTGGCAATTGGTTCTGCAGTTGGAGAAGCCCTTAGTAAATTGGTTTAGAGCATGAAGCAAAAAAAACAAACAGAAGCACCGTTTGTCAATCCTATTGACCCCGATAAAATTGCACTGAATCCACATTTATTGCCTTATGCGCACACCGTTGGCGGTGCTGTTATCAAGCCTGAAGACACGGGAAAACTCAAAGGAAGAGCCCTCAGCGCCATGAACCAACAAACCGATATGCAATTGTCTCAGATATATGAACAAATGCAGCTATTGGCCGCCCAAGCACAAAAGATTCAAGCCAGAAAAACCATATCTGATTATATCTATCAAACAGAACTGCGTTTTGAACCATTGATCAATCATACCTATCATTTGTACCGTAAAGCAGATCAAAAACTCATGTTATCCTTAATCGATCAGAACGCTTGGGGAAGATCAGGCAAAGATCTCGAATTTTTGGCCAGTGTTAAATTGCTTGCCGACCATACTTGGGAAATTATTGAGCAGAATCCCGATTTTGATTTTGGCCAATAAATTAGGGCCTAACGTATAAAAATCCAATCATTCGAAGTCGAGCGTGCCGCGTCAAAATGGTAGCCAAGCAAATCAAACGATTTGAGTTGTTCAGGTTCTTTAAGCTGTAGTTGAGCGCACCAACGCAGCATGGTGCCACGCGCCTGTTTCGAAAAAACAGAAACCGCTTTTGGCTTACCGTTATTCAACTCTAAAAATTGTGGCGTGATCATTCGGGCAAGCAATTTGGGGTCTTCTACTACCTTGCTGTATTCTGCACTCGCCAAATTGATAATGCAATCTTCTTTGGAAAGCGTCTTGTTTAAAAAATCTCGAATTGGTTTTTTCCAAAAAGAATAGAGCGATTGGTTTTCTGGAAGCACTGCCGCTTGCGCCATTTCTAAGCGGTAGGGTTCTACACGCGTTTGCGCGCTTAATACGCCGTACAAACCTGAAAGAATGAAGAGGTTTTCTTGCAGATAAACAAGCTCGTTTTCATGTAAATTTTCGGCATCAAGTGCCTTAAACGCTTCGCCGATATATGCATAAAGCGCAGGTGCACTTTGGCTTTCATTGCCTTTCTTGCCCCAATTTTGGATATAGTTATAAGCTTCAAGTGCCTTGCCTGCCGATAATTTCATGCGGAGCTGCACCTCTTTGAGGGACCATTTTTTGAGCTGCTTGATGACCAAATTGGTTTCTTTTTTAAAGACCAAATGTGCAGCTGCAGTCGCGTTGTAAGGGCGCATTAATTTTGCAGGAGAAAACAGGATTATCATGAATGCAAAAATAAGACTTCAACAACTGATTTCGATAAATTTTCATACTTTCATGGTGCTAAACTCAACTTATCAACTATGAAACTACGCTACCTTCTCGTATGCTTGTTATTTGCGCAGCAGTTTGCGGCCCAACAAGCAGAATTTTATGGTTATTTCAGCCCAGGAACTGCTCAACTAGTGGCAGCGCCAACAGGTGCCGATGCCAACAAAGAAATCATTGTTCCCAACTTCAAAGGCCGTGAATTAGCTGTTCAACTCGGCAGCAATGCGCACCAACCTGATTGGGTCTGGCAACAACATCAAAACGCACAAAAAACGGTTTCAGCAAGTTTGCTTTGGCAAGTTCAAGGTATTGGCAACGGCATTTCACCACCCGATCCAACCGGAGAAGCCGATTCAACTGTTTATATCCAAGGTACAAATGCAGGAAGCGGAGGTGCTTATAAAATTTTCAATAAAACCACCGGTGCCTCGGTTAGTGGCACACTCGTGATGGCCTCTACTTTGGGTAGCCCAACTGTTACAGGCCTTGGAGATCCCGTCATTCTCTATTACAAAAGTGCTAAACGCTGGATTATCACCCAATTTTCAACCCAGGCTCAAAAAAAATTGCTCGTATATGTTTCACAAACGAGCAATCCGCAAGGGGCATATAATTTTTACCAATTCACATGCCCAAATTTCCCCGATTACCCAAAATGGAGTATTTGCGAATCAGCCGACGCCTTGTTAGCGACCACCAACGAAGGCGGCCCACCGCGCGTCTATGCCATGAAACTCAGTGCGCTTATCTCTGGTGCCACTTCTCCATTCATTGGCGTTGCCATTGGCTATACCCTCAACGGATTTGGTTTTCAATCGATTACACCTGTAGACCTCGAAGGTGACCTTGCGGCACCACTTGGTCAAAAACCACTTTTTGTGCGTCACCGCGACGATGAAAAGCACACCAACGGCTCACCTGATAGCCCTACCAACGACTGGATAGAAATCTGGGAAATGACCATCAACTGGACGAACAACACTGGAAGCGTTGCTAAAATTCAAGATGTGCCTATCACAGAAATCGATTCTGATCTTTGTGGTCTGACGAGCTTTTCTTGTATTTCACAACCTGGCACCAGCGTAAAACTGGACCCTCTGCGCGAATGCGTCATGTACAAAGCACCTATGCGGGTTTTCAACGATCACCAGGCCATGGTCTTATGTTTGGCAACAGATGTCAACGGAAACAACCGCGCAGGTGTGCGTTGGCTAGAACTTCGTCGACCTACAGGCAGCACTGGCAGCTGGAGTTTGTATCAAGAAGGTACTTACGCACCCGGAACCACACTGAATCGCTGGATGCCTGCCATCAATATTGACAAATACGGAAATATCATGATGGCGTATTCAACATCCGGAACCACCGCACCAGATTATCCTTCCATTCAGATGACTGGTCGTAAAGCATGTGATCCGCTCGGACAAATGACACTTCCAGAAACCATGATCAAGCAAGGAATGTCGGCAAGAACGTCAAACACCCGTTGGGGTGATTACCATCACATGTGCATCGATGACTTCGATGGCCTGACCTTTTTCTACACCGGTGTCGTCATGAACTCCAACAACAATATTGTCACCAATGTATCTGCCTTTAAAATGAACCCAGACTCACTGGATTTAGCAATCCTAGAGGCCTTTACAACTCAAAATGGTGGTATTTGCGGTTCGAGTACAGAGGTGGCTGTGGTGGTAGAGAATAGAGGTGTCAATGCCATCACTACATTTAACCTAAGTGCTCAGGTTGGAACGGCTGGCGCCATTTCACAAAATTACAATTCAAGCACCCTGAACAGCTATCAAACTATTGATACCATCTACATAATGGCAAGTGGCTTACAAGCAGGTGCCAATGTACTTAACCTGCAACTGGCAAATATCAATGGCATCGGCAATGATGAAAACACCTGCAATGACGCATTTAGCATCAGTATCAATGTACTAGGCGCCTCTTCTTTCACCGTGAATCCGATTGTAAGTCAGCAGCCTAGTTGCAATGCGAGTAACGGAATTATTGAACTACAAACAAGTGGTACAGGAGCGCCTTTTACATATAGCATCGCTAACTCACCTAGCCAAAGCACCAATACATTTAGTAATCTTGCCGCTGGAAGCTACAACTATAGTGTTTCGGACAACGCAGGCTGCACGTTTTCGGGTACAGTTACACTTGCTGCCACTGCTTCCATCGGCGCAAATATCTCACAAACTACTTCTATTGCTTGTGCTGGATCCCAGACTGCTACCATTGTGGTGAGCCCAACTGGCGGCACCGCGCCATACAACTTCACTATCAATAACGGCGCTGACCAAGCGAGCAATACGTTTGTCAACCTCGGCGCGGGCACCTATACCATTGGTATTATTGATGCCAATGGTTGTAACACAACACTCACTTATGTCGTCACGGAACCGGCTGCCTTGAGCGTCAACATGATCCCGACTATGATCAGTTGTAATGGCGCAAACGACGGAATGTTAACCAGCCAAGTCAGTGGCGGGACAAGTCCATATACCTATTCACTCAATGGCGGAACAGCTGTAAATACACCTAATTTCAATAATTTGGCAGCAGGCACCTACATGCTTACAGCAACTGATGCGAATGGCTGTCAGCAAGCATTTACTTCTACCATTACTGAACCCACCGCACTCGTATTGAATGCCAGTACTACCGTATCCAACGGAAATGACGGCACTATTGCTTTGAGTGCAAGTGGCGGGAATTCACCCTACACCTACTCGATGGATGGACAAACCTATTACTCAGGCTCCTTCTTTGCCAACCTCGCGGTAGGTACTTACACTTGCTACGTGAAAGACAACAACGGCTGCATCACTTCCATAGAGGTCACCGTCAATACATCTGGACTTGCTGAGCTCAGTTTTGCTGCTGCCAACTTGTACCCCAACCCCAATAATGGCAGTTTTGAAATCCAAATTGAAGGTGTTCAAGGCCAAGTTATTGAAGCCAAATTATTCAATGTACTCGGGCAACAGATCAGTGTATTTAAACTCTATGCCCAAAATGGAAGCATCAAACAACCACTAGAACTGAGTCCAAAAATTGCCGCCGGCACCTACTACCTCGGTTTATACGATGGGCAACAAGCTGCCGTATTACAGTTTATTAAAAAATAGGCCTAGAATTCAAAGGTGGCGAGGTCGATTTCCTCGTCCACCTTTCCTAGGCGTCGCGTGACAACGCGCCTCACCTCGAAAGGGGTTCCGTAATATTTAAAGAACTGTACTGTAAGAATCGCCTTCCCACTCAGTGTTGGCCTATGATTGCCAAAGTAATGGGCTTGAATCGTGTAGGTTCCTCTGGGTGCTTTTCGAATGACATACTCTTCAGGGCCATATCCTTGCGTAAAATCATTGGAAATACGACCGCCGTTTGTTGTATTCTTGTAGGAATACATACATTTCTCGCCATTGGGTTCGGTTACCCATAAGTCGACATCGGTATCGTCGGCATCCCAATTGAGTACAACACGAATATCTACAGGCAATTTAACGCGGAACTCGGACGGTATTTGCTGTGTATCGATTTGTTTAGGGTATTTCACTAATAAATGATTAATTTCATTGAGGGCAATCAAATGAATACCCCAAAAGCGACCGTCAAATGGTTGTTTTACCAGTTTCCATAAATAATTTACCGCCAAATTATATTGGCCATTTTCAGCCAGCGCCAAAGCATAGTCTCTGTAAGATTGTGGTTCTTCCGGACGCATTTCCAAGACTTCTTTAAGCAACACAAGCGCCAGTTTTTTGGCTTTAAATTCCATTAATTTTTGCGCTACCACACGCATGAGCGCGACATCTTTAAGCTCCATTTCTGCTAAATTTGTCAGGATTCGTATGGCGGTTTTGGCATCGTGTTTGGCGCTAAAAAAGTCCGCTACATCAATAAAAAAAGAAGGTTGCGCCGCGTAGGTAGGCTTGAGCTGTAAATATAGCCTGTAGGCGTCTTTGAAAGGTACACTGCGTAGTTTTCGAAGATAAGATGTCTTCGGATTCCAGGCTGCAAGTGCAATTGTTGCTTGAGGTACGGTGCTCATTGAATTGCCATTGGCATCACTAACGGTAACATGATAAGTCCCAAAACCAGAACTCAAATCAACTCCGCTTGGCGCTGCACTATTGGACCAAGAAAAAGTCGCGTTAGCACCCATAGCCGTGGCATTCAAATTGAAGTTTGCATCACTTGGGTTCACTGAGAAATTACTAGTGGGCTCCTCCATCTCTTGCCGAGAAGGCTCAGTGGGCGATGCAGGGGGAGGTGCTTGTTCTAAAGGAGAAGAAGCGATGCTAAAGTTTTGTTCAGAATGCCTTTCTGGTTCTATTTTTTGTTTTTTACGTTTTTTGGGATCCTTCCAATACCATCTCTGATAGGCCTTCCAATCTTTACGAAGCTGCTTTAGATGTGATTTTTGCGGATCTGGATTTTGCTGCTTTTTCTGTTCAGCAAGTGCCTTAAAATACGCTTTCTGCATAGACGGAGGCGGCACAATTTGGTGCTCGAGGTAATCCTCAAGGGCATCGAGTACCAGCAACGAAGTGGCCGAACTGGCTAAACGATACTTGACTCCTAGCGCTAAAATTGCCTTTTGGTTTTTTTGAGGTTGTGTTTCTAAACCTGCTAATTTTGTCAAAGCCCAGCGCTTGACCTCAGATTTACCTGCTGAAATACGGGTGCTTTTTGGCAAATCAATGACGGTTTGAGCGATTACATTTTTGGCATCTAATCCAAACTGAGCAGTCAGTTTTTTACATGTCCGTGGCACACGAATACTCAACATCAATCTTTGGGCAGCAGGGTCGAGTTCCGTGGTATAGTACTCCAAGCCGCTGAGCTGCTCTTTAAAGCCAAGAAAACGCAAGTATTGTCGGGTCAATTGCTGTAAAGCTTCCTGGATACTTATTTGCTGAAGATCAATGACGCTACCATTGGTTTGATTGGCAAGATCCTGCAATAAACCTTTATCCAATTTAGCACTATTCACAATTGGATAAATTTTTGTCTTTCCTGCTGAGAAATGAAAAGTACCTAAAGATTGAAGACCATCCGTAAACAACAGCACTTCTTCCCCACTCATTTTGCCAAATTCAAGACAAGACAACGCCGACCCGCCGTCATAAGCAAGCTCCTCTATATATGACTTCAGACCTATGGCCTGTCCGTTTTTGATGTCAAAATAGTTCTTCTCAAGTACTTGATGCGCAAAACTGACTAATTCGATACGACCACTAGTAATACGGCGAATATATGCCATCAATAAGGCAAGCTCTTTATTGCGAGCCGACGGATTGTCTCTTGATGCAGAAGCATCCCAGCAGACTGTTATTGAACGAGGGGCTTTTTTTGGTGCATATTTAAGCGGCAAAGGCATGTTCGTACTGAAATAAACAGCGCCGCCTAGTTGATTGGCTTGGGCTTGCATTCTTTGCGACAAGGGCAACTTGATTTGAATACGAAGATCAAGAGGCTTTTTGTAAAAATTATATTTGCGAAGTACAACAGGTTTGCCAGACCTATAACTGATTGCTTTATAACTGAAATGACCGAAGCTATTCTTGCATTGAAGCGGTAATGAAAAATAAGCGTGGGTTGCATCCTGCACAAGTACTGCACTCACCTCAAAAATCAGTTTTTTTGGTACCCTACTGAGTAATGGAAAAACGCGCATTCGAAAAGCGTTGCCTGCAACTTGTTCAATGAGCCCAGGATCTATTCCTTTTCTGACTGTAGCTTCATAGGCGATACGTGCCTTTTTTTTCTCGACGGCTACCGCTGGACGCATTTCTCCGTTTACCTCCAAGGAGAATGCGGTGAGGGTTTGTCCTTGATTTAATAGCAGTTCAAATTCAGCTTCAAGTGTTTTCGAATACGGATTAGTCACTACAAGTTCGTAACGGGTACGGGCGTAGCCATTCTCGAGGTAACTTTTAATTTTTAGCGATTGATACAGTAAACGCAGGTTGGTATCGCCTTTAACCTTAAGTGCCGGCACTTGTGTTTGTAGATTGGCTGGAAAATCAGCTTTTCGCTTGCTTTCCTTGTCTGTTTTTAAAGCCTTGTATGGATCTTTAACAGGCTCAGGTTGATCTGTAAGCCACCAACCAAAAGCAATCACCAAAAGAAAGATTAGTCCGGCTAATAATTTGTTTTTCATATACATCAAGCGTAATAACGCAATTAAGACGTACACCTAACAAAAAAGCCGCTTTTGAGAGCGGCTTTTTTGAAAAAAAACTTTTGTGATTAAGCGCGAAGACGCTTAGAGAAGTCGAGAAGGATTGGCGTTGCCACACAAAGTGAAGAATAGGTACCAATTAATACACCGACCAACAAAGCAAATAAGAATCCTTTAATTGCAGGACCACCAAAGATGAACATGATCAAAACAACTACGAATAAAATCATAGAGGTGTTGAACGTTCTTGATAGGGTGCGGTTCAGGGAGCTATTGATGATATCGCCGTGGTTGTCATCGGCTTTGCTCTTGCGTAGGTTTTCACGAATACGGTCAAATACAATCACGGTATCGTTCATGGAGTAACCAATAACGGTAAGAATTGCCGCAATGAACGCTTGATTGACATCTAGGGTAAATGGCAAGTATCCGTGTAGCAAAGAGAAAATCGAAATCACAAAAAATGCATCGTGAGCCAAACCTACGATGGCACCCAAGGAATACTGCCAGTGGCCAAAACGAATTAGGATGTAAGCAAAAATAGCCAACAATGCAAGTGTAATTGCGATTGTAGATGACGTCCAGAGCTCACTTGAGATCGATGCAGAAATGGCGCGCGATTCCAAAATGTCATAGCTACCCATTTTGTCTTTGCAGGCTTCTAGACCCGCTTTAAGTTGCGCGTTTACTTGATCGGTAGCACCGTCGTTGTTGAGCAAATAGTTCGTTACGATCTCGACGTTGTAATCGTTGGATTTGGTTTTGAGGTCGATAGAAGCGGTTTCACCGTTCTCAACGAATACTTTGCTGAGTTCTTTGCGAATGGCTTCAATGTCGGCTTTTTTCTCGAATTTGACCGCGAAGGTACGACCACCCGTGAATTCTACACTTTGCTTGAGGCCACGTGTTGAGAGTGAAATGATACCTGCAATTGTAACGATGATCGAGAAAGCATAGAAGAACTTTCTTTTGCCCATCCAGTCGAAGTTGAAGTTTTGGAACAAACCTTTTGAATACTTGGTGTTGAAACCGACTGTTTTGCCTTTAGACAACCAAGAATGGATGGCTAATTCGGCAATAACCATTGCAGAGAACATGGAGGTAAAAATACCAATGATGAGTGTTGTAGCAAATGATTCGATTTCACCTGTACCAAAGATCTTGAGGATAATGGCTACCAATAAGTGGGTCACATTCGCATCGATGATAGATGGAAGTGCTTTGCGGAAACCTGTGTTAATAGCCGTTTCGGTGTCGGCGCCAATGGCTTGTTCTTCACGAACACGCTCAAAGATAAGAATGTTGGCATCAACTGCCGTACCGATTGTAAGGACTATACCGGCAATACCAGCAAGGGTAAGGACCGCACCAAAAGAGGCAAGTGATCCGAATATAAACACAACGTTTACAATGAGGGCGATGTTGGCAGCCTGACCCGCTTTGCCGTAATAGAACATCATGTAAAGAAGTACCGCGATAAACGCTACTCCAAAAGATATCAGACCAGCTTTTGAGTTTTCAGCACCAATAGTAGGACCAACTTTTTGAAGATCTTTGATCACACAAGGTACAGGAAGTGCGCCTCCATTGAGTAAACCAGCGAGGTCTTCTGCTTCTTGGAAAGTAAAACTACCTGAAATTTGGGTATTGCCGTTTGTAATGGCGTTGATGACACGCGGTGCACTGTATACAACACTATCCATTGAAATCGCAATGATGCGGTCTTTGTTTTCGGTGGTCATGCGGCCCCACTCGTCGGCACCTTCGTCGGTCATGGAAAGACTTACGATGATACTTCCGTCTGTTTGATCGTAGTCGACTTTGGCGTTGTTCACGTGCTCGCCGCGAACGCGCGCTTTGCCGTTATCTGGAATACGGCAAGCATAGAGGAAATAAGCAGTTTTCTTGGTTTTGTTGTCAATGCTTTCAGGCTTGGCAGACCACATGAATTTGAGGTCTTGCGGGAAGGCATTTTTGATGTCTTTGCGACGCAAAATGGCATCGACATTCGCTTTTTCTGCCGTATTCACGTAACCGATAGCATAGCCTCCTACTGGTGTTACATACTCGGCAAGACTCTTTTTAGAAGCATTTGAAATAGAACTTTGTGTATTTGTAGCAATGGCTTGAACAGCGGTGTCTGCTACACCTGTGGTGTCTGCCAAAGTATCTGCTTCGAGTGCGAGCTCGTCAATGACGATTTCATTGAGTTTACTGAGGCGAGCAGCTTCTTGCCATTGGGTTTGAATTTGCTCTGGCATGTAAGTTTCATAAAACTCTAGGTTAGCTGTAGAGCGGATTTTGCGCGATACCGTTTCTTCATCTTGAACACCAGGAAGTTCGATATATAGGCGGTTGGTTGCAAGGTCTCTTTGGATGTTTGGTTGGGCTACACCAAATTGGTTGATACGGCGACCAATGATATCTTCGATACCTTTCATGGAAGAAGCGACGAGGTCACGGAGGTAATTTTCGACTTCGGCGTCAGTGGTTTTAATGCCAATTGATTCTCCGCGAATGATGTAGCTTAGTGGAAGCGCACCATTTGCTTTTTTGTAGGCGCTGATGAAAGTGGCAATGAAATCACCGCCGTCGCGGTTGTAAGTAGCTACAGCACGGTTAAATGGTTTGGTGAATTTAGGGTCTGTGACACTTTTTACGTGACCACGAATGAGGTCAGGGTAAGAGATTTCGACGGTTACGCTCATCCCTCCAACGAGGTCTAGACCGAAAGCCAAAGACATTTTTTTCACTTGAGCGAAAGTAGATCCCAACACAGGGTAAACTGGTTTTTCGCCTTTTTCACGAAGAATCTCGTTGAGGAAAGCTGCTTTGGCTAGCTCAACGGCTTCTGGGTTATTGAAATCAACTGGAGTACCGTTTGGTAAAATGGCTTTTCCTTCGTTGTTTTTGGCTTCATCGCGAAGCATTTTTACTTTGAGGTCAGCTTCTTTAGCAGCCTTGGTTTCGACGTTACTGGCTACCCAGGTAAAGGAAAGCTGATAAACGCAAACAGCAGTTAGAAGAATGGACAGGAACCAAAAAAATCCTTTTAAACGCATTTCTTGAATTTTTGAATTTGAATTAAGGTTGCAAATATATGATTTTGCAACTTGAAATTCAAATAAAATATCTAGCCGCGTTCTGATAAGGTAATCAGGCCTTTAGCGAATTGAGACCAAGCTTCATCGAGATTCGGCTTTTGAAGCACAAGCTGTTCGTTGCATCTTCGTATATCTTCCTGATTAAAAAGACGTTGGAGCTGCGAAGCAAACTCAATAGACTGCGTGGAATGCAACTCAAAACCATGTCCGTTGGAAGAAAGCCCTTCAGCCAAGCCCCCCACATTCGTACAAAGTACGGCACGTTCTTGACTCAAAGCGAGCGCCCGAACACCAGATTGCGTGGCACTTAAATAGGGCAAAACGACTAAATCGGCAGCCCTAAAGTAAGTAGCGACATCGGACTCAGGAATGTACGTCGAGACAAACTTCCAATTGTTGAATGGCAATTTATTCAAGGCTTTATGATATACAGTGGGATCTCCGTAGACTTCGCCGGCAATTAAGAGCTGATAGCTTTCGTCGAGCAGTTCAAATGCGGCTATTAATTCCGAAAGCCCTTTGTAGGGCCGAATAAGACCAAAAAATAAGAGCGTCTTTTTTAGTGGATCCAGGCCCAGCGCTTCACAAGCTTCTTCTTTGGATAGCGTTGTTGGTTTGGCCTCGTATGGAGGATGCGGCAAAACAATTACCTTGGCCTGCGGTTTGAGTGCCAACACCTCGGTTTCAACAGCTGCAGATAGCACAACAAATGCGTCGTAAGCGTTCAAGAAGAGCCGATTGAAGAAGCTATCAAAAAAGCGCTTTTCATGCGGGTTTAAGTTGTGTATGATCGCTATTTTATGGGTCGATTTAGGTAAAAACCAGGTCCAAAATACCATCATAGGCGCCATGAATGTCATCCAGTAAGACGTGACAAACACAGCGGGTTTTTCTTTTCTAAAACGCAGGGCAGCAAGCAGATAAGTCAGTGGATTAAAGGTAGAAGCGACACGTTCAAAATGAGTGGTTTGTACGGTAGTATCAAATTGAGAAGAACCCGGAAAAAGGAAGTTTGGGTACTGTTTAATAAAAGTAAAGGCTTTGACCTCTTGCTGCTTTTGTAAAGCTTGTAATACGCACATGCTGAATTTCGAAATGCCTCCCCGAAATGGCGCAAGCGCAGAGAAAAAGACCCAAGTTTCCTTTTGTTTGCTCATTGGTTCGGATCTAAATTTTGAGCTTTACAGCGCTCTAAAAAAGCCTTGAGCTCTTTGTCTGTAAGCGCATAACCATCTCGGTACATGACGCGTTTTTTGGTGTTGCCCAGTTTGTCAAAATAGGTCATCCAGCCATGTGGCAGGTCGCGTTGGTAATTTACTTTAGTCATTACCTGACCCGTGTTGTAGTACTCGGTCCAAAGCCCAAAGCGCTGACCTTGTTGGTAAGTGCCCTCCAATTTAGCCTTACCGTTGTAAAAATATTCTTTATAGGCGCCGTCTAACTTGCCATTTGTATAGTGGACCACTTTCTGCACTTGAAGTTTTTGCTCTAAAAACTGACCCTCTTTAAAATAATAAGTCGACTTGCCGTGAAGTTGGTCTAGTTTGTAATTTTCTGCGCTCATAAGCTCTCCACTGGGCGCATAATTATACCACAAGGAGTCTTTTTTCTCACCTTTATAAAAACCATCGGATAGCAACTGACCGTTCTCAAAGAATAATAAAGCTGCGGTAACACCACCAGGCAAACCATGCTGCAATTCTGCTTTTTTTTGACCGGACTCAAAATAATAAATAAAGGTGCCTATGGGTTTGTCGTCCTTGAAGGCTCCCTTGTATTGCATTACGTTCGTACCGGGGTAATTTTTCTGCCAAAGACCTTGTTTGCGGCCTTTTGCATCGGTCTGATTGAGCTGGCCCTGAGCCACCTGAATGAAAGTGAAAAAAGAAAAAAAGAAAACAGCTATTCTCATAGGTATTGACTTAAATGGGCAAGGTTTGGAATGCGCAAATCGGGTGACTCTTTCACGCGTTCTATTGATTCCACTAAAATGGTGAACATCCCAAGTTTCTTGCCAAATTGGATATCGGTATTGGTGTCACCAACCATTACGGATTTAGAAAAGTCGATTTCAGGAAAACGCATTTGGGCTTCAAGACCCATTTGGGTATGGGGCTTGCGCCTTTGGGGGTTGCCATTTTTGAATTCCGTGGCAGCTAAAACCAAATCGATGTGCAAGCCCGCTTTGGCTAATTCTTGGCACATTTGACGATGAATGTCGTCGAGTTGGTCCTGACTTAAAAGGCCCTTTGCAATACATTGTTGATTGGTCACTACAATGACGCGCTCAAATGCTGCTCCTATTTTGGCTGCGTCGTCCAAAAGACCCGGCGTAAAATGAAAGTCGGACCAATCTAATACATAATTGTCAAAGATACGATCATTGATGACACCATCGCGGTCTAAGAACAGCGTCCAGCCTGGACCTATTTGCAAGCCGTTGGTCATCGACTGATTTTACCCGAAATGAGATAATGGTTACGCGTACTGGAATTTCGGCCGATGAGCTCTGCAATAAACCCAGCCATGAAAAACTGAACACCAATAATCATGGCAACTAAGGCCACATAAAAATCGGTGCGCGTTGATAAGCGCTCTGCGGTGTGGTGGATCAGAAGTTTGTCTATTCCCATGTAGGCAAAGAGACCAAAGCCTAAGACAAACATAAATAAACCAACCGCTCCAAAAAAGTGCATTGGTTTTTTGCCAAATTTGCCCATAAAGGCGACGGTCATGAGGTCCAGTGGGCCATTCAAAAACCGATTGAGTCCAAATTTGGTGACGCCAAATTGACGTGCACGGTGTACCACCACTTTTTCTCCGATTTTGTGAAAGCCAGCATATTTTGCGAGAGCGGGAATGTAGCGGTGCATATCGCCGTAGAGCTCAATACTTTTGACCACCTCATTTTTATATGCTTTGAGGCCGCAATTGAAATCGTGGAGGTGAATACCAATGATGCGGCGTGCTGCCCAATTGTAGAGTTTGGTTGGAACCGTTTTAGAGATAGGGTCGTGTCTTACTTTTTTCCAGCCAGAGACGACGTCTAGGTCTTCTTGGGTCACCATGCGGAACAATTCTGGAATTTCGTCTGGTGAATCTTGTAAATCGGCGTCCATGGTAATAACGACCTCTCCTTGAGCAGCCTCAAACCCCACTTGCAGAGCTGCAGATTTACCATAGTTGCGTTGAAATCGCAAGGCAGATACGGCTTTATTTTGAGTACTCAGCGCGGTGATTACATCCCATGAGTTGTCTTTACTGCCGTCGTCGATGAACCATATTTCGTAAGAAAAGGAATGGGCATCCATTACGCGCACAATCCAGTCATGGAGTGCTGGCAGAGACTCTGCTTCGTTGTAAAGCGGTATAACTATTGATAGTTGCATGGGAAGTTTCTTCAGGTCAAAGATACATTTTATTGTCCTGTTTTGATCCAGGTAAGCCGTGTGTTGTCTATTTCTACAATGTAAAAACCATTTGGAAATCCAGTGGTAAGCACATTGGCATCGGTTGCATTGCGTGTTCCTTCGAAGAAAACTTTACCGTCTAATTGATAGATTTTAATGCGTTGGTTCGCAGTAAGCCCTTGGATTGAAAGTTGATCTTGTCCTGGATTTGGATAAAGAGAAAGCGCAGGCTCTAGGTCTTGAAGTGCTAAAATAGATTCATTGCTGATGCTAAAATGATCAAATGCCGCCTCGGTGATATTCGGATTGCCAGCGTAGTCTGCAGTGCGCACAAAAAGCTGCATATTATTGGTAAATGGCAGCAGACCTGTTAACGCAATACTTTTATAAGCCCAAGCCATTGGATCGCCTTGCGGCGCTATGACTTCTTCCAATACGACTTGGTCAATGCCATTACTCAGGGTGATCAAAAGTGTATCATCGAAATTGCCTGGCCCATGAAAACAATAAAAGGAACGCGCGTAGTTCAAATAAGGTGTGCTTAGTCCATCGAGATTAAATACAGGAGAAATCAAGGTTGTAAAACCGTTATCGACATCGTTTTGATCTGGATTTGGGCTACTGCCATTTCCGGTCACCATGCATTCATTAAAACAATCCAGTGGCGCATCTTGATCAAGTACGGTATTCGTTGTGGGATTGGGTTTGGCGCGTTCCCACGAACCCGTCTCGGCACTATTGATGGTATTCCAACCAAAGTCAAAGGTAAAGTCATCGTAATATCCTTTTTGTAGATAGACAATGAGTTCTTGTGTAGCCGCATTAATTAGAGGTGTACTGCATTTGGATTGAAAACCCCATTTGCCAACGACCAATTGGTAGTCGTCTTGATAAAAAAGAGTGAGGTCCTCTTGGCCAATTCCGTTGGTAATGCCAACATGCGTAATTTGCGGGTGTACGAGTTTAATTTGGGCATTGGTTACAGGCAAATTTGTGCCTTCTTCTAAAACTTTTACACTAAGGTTAAATGGTGGTATTGGCAATAAATTAAAGTTCTGAGTAGTGGTGGTGCCTTCGATCAAACTGACTTGTACGGTTTGTGGATAATAACCGGGTTTGTTTACTTCGACGACATAAGTTCCCGAAGTTGCCATTCCTGTTTTGTAAACACCTTGCGCATTGGTTTTTTCGGACATTGCTGCCCCAAGCAAAGAAACACTGACCTGCGCCAGTTCTTGGCCACTAACTAAGTCCTTGACTACACCGACTAAAGTTGCAGCAGGCGCATAATTGATTTGTAAAACAAATAAGCCTTCAGTGATATCTGCGGCTACAGCTTTATTGGAGGCAAAAAAAGGATACACACCCCAGCAGCCATCAAAACCAGGTGTTTGGCCGGGATAGGTGTCAAAACTTCCTAGTTTAATGAGATTGGACGGGTCGTGAGCGTCGTGAACCACAACGCCATCACTGTAGTAACTGGTTACCAAATAAGCACCTTTGACGTGCGTGTTGTGTGGAATAACTGCTGTTCCTTCTTGACTTTGGACGCGATCTAATTCTTGAATTTGCTGAAGATTTGAGATGTCGTAAGCCGCTACAAAAGCACCTGAGATTTCGTCGGTGGTGTATACAGTAGCGCCATCGGCACTGGGCCAAATATTGTGGGTAAATAAGTTTGGGGTTCCTTGTGTAGCGAGCAGTACAGGATTGCTGTGGTCCGAGACATCTACAATACAAAAATAACCATCATAAATATGTGCGGTATATAGCGTATCGTTTCGTTCAAATCCGTCGTGTACATATGAAATATCGAAGGTGCCAACTTCTATAGGCTGCATGGGGTCTGTGTTCAGATCTAAAATAATCACACCGCCTTCTCCCCGATTGGCGCCAAAAATGTAGGCGTAACCGTTGCTAGAGGTAAAGCAAGTATGCGCGCTTTGCCAAGGATTAGCTGAAGGCCCGGTGTAAAGCGTGGTTGGTAGATTGGTCGACTGCGGCAAAGGACTCAGGTCAATGATCAGTAAACCGTCTTCGGCTTCGGTGGTGACATAGGCGTAGTTCCCATAAACACAGGGGTCGCGCCAGATGGATTCCGATCCAGGCAGCCAAAATACCTCTTGTGGTTGTGCACCATTGGTAATATCTACAATTGAGGTTCCTTTTGATGTACCGACAATAGCATATTCATTTCCAAATTCGTCGGTGTAGCCCCAAACATCATTGAGATTGGCGCCATGCAAGGCCTGATAATCGATGTGCGACAACGAATCAATGGAAAATTGGCTCCACAAAAAAGAACTGAAAAATGTGCAAAAAACAAAAGCAATAATGCTGAACCTCTTTCTCATTTACTGTCTGATATATTTTTGAGTGTAAGTACCTTGTGGTGTGTCAATTTGAAAAAGATAAGTTCCGGAAGGATACCCACTCATGTTTATGAAACTTTCGGCAAAATCAGCTGTCGCTTTCATGTCTTCTTGATATAAAATCCGCCCCGTAAGATCTACTAGCTGTAACTTGGCTTGTCCATTGATTGGTCCGTTTAACTCTACAGTCGTGAGGCCTGCACCCGGATTTGGAAAAATTGCAATGGAAGGCTCATTTTGTAATTCTGGAACATCGAGGGTGAAACCTACCGTGAAATCGTAACGGTGGTATCGTCCAAAATCTCCTGGGAAGAATTCAATATAGCTCCCTCCTACCTTGCGCAAACGCATTTGCCCTGAGGTCTCGCCTTCTACCTGAGCCGAGTACCAGAAGGCCAAACCATCATGATCGGTATCTTCGATAATGATAGAATAGCAACCAGGTGCCAAATCAAACGTGTCTTTGTATTGGGTCGTGTTTTGTAAGTTGGTGCGCTCAAACAAAACATTACCGGCGTGGTCAAGTAATTGATAACTGTTTTCGGTGGCTTTGTTGTTGGTGGTCAGCCAAATAAAGAAAGGACCATCGATGCGCTCAGGTGCGTCGTATTTGACAGTCATTAAGCTGTTTTGATTGTATTGATCTGGTCCGATGATCCCGTTGACGTCGGCAATCCAGGCTGTAAAAGTATAAGAACTGTCTTGCTCATACCACCAATTCATGTCGGTCACCGGAATTTCTACAACCGCTTGCTCCAAAAACCCTAAATTACCGGTCCAATCGTAGACTAAATTTGAACCGTAGTCGAGCCAACAAAAAATACGACAAGATGTGAGGGGTTGTGCACCTGTATTTTTAATGATGATTCTTGGGTTTTGACACGTCGGATTCCATTTCGAATAATACTCATAATTGTTCGGATTCAGGATGTCAACCACTGCCGCATCATTTTGGAAATTAGGTGCTGAATAAGAAATGAGGTCATAAGCTGCGATGTAGTTGCCACCTGCTTGGCCTGGGTCGGTTGTGGGAACGGCATTGATGGCGTAGTCGAGTGTAACGGTATCTCCGGGCGTCACATAAGGCGTCAGTTCGAATTCAAACTCTTTGACCATGTCTCCTGGGCACCATCCTTCTCGGGCATAGGGCCATGTTCCACCCTGTCCGATATTTGGGTTGTCGCCACAAACCATGGCATCCCAGATGCTCCAGTTGAAACGCGGCACCCCATCTACTTTGATTTGATGACTGTTATTGACCCACTCGCAACACGCGTAATCACCCACCTGGCCGTGACCAGACATACGCGTCTTGATTTTAAACATGTCGGCCGTGTCGGAGAGCACGACAGGTTTTGCTTGCAATACCGCATCTGCAGCCATTTGCCCAAAATTATAGGACCTGAAGTCGGCCCAGATGGGTTCTCTATTGAGTACATCGCGCGGCGGCGTTCCTTTGATAAAGGCAAATTTAAGATCGATGAGTTCCTGTGTATTGTGTGCAGCGAGGTCAACCAGTCCGTGCAGATATTGTTGGTAATCCGTAACGTCGTAGATCCAGGTAAAACCATTTGGACCGAGGTCAAATTGGATGCCGTAAGGCGTTATATAACGTGCGATTTCAACGTCGTGGATAATTTCAAACGGAGGATTATAAACTGTAAGCGCTTGATTAGAAAGGCTTAAAGTTGTTTGAATGGGTGTACTCGTTATCATAGTACCGTTAAAATCATAACTTTCGGTAGTTCCACTTGGTACCCCGATATATGATTGTATCAATTCAAAATGGTTGTGTAATGGGGCTTGTTCGAAAACAACAATGGGTTCTTTTAATTTAAATTGATTGACGTATTGTGTCGAGAAATTAACTTGATTTGAACCTTGGCCTATTTCAACGACCGGGCGCAAATTGAGACCTTGACTAGATACATAAAGATCATTATTTGGCTTAATCATTCCGTATTCAGAAGGCATTAGCGTATGTTCATTTGGACCTAGATCTCTGGCATACTTCACGTTGTCGAAGTCATGATAAAGTACCAAACTATTCCAATTGGGATGGCTGTTGTCAATTTTTTGCTGGTAATAAGCCGCAATTGTACCCTGACTCAGCGCAGCTTTGTAGATGCGGATTTCGTCTAAATTTCCTCTCCACGATAAATTTTGATTGCCGCTGGCCCCAATGATGAGTCGGTGGAAATAGCCCATTTCACGGTTTTTATTGTTACCAGAAAGCCATAATTGCCCATTCTTGTAAATAAACATTTGACCGCTAACCTGGTCTTTGACAAAAGCCCAATGGTTCCATTCATCGTCTATTTCATTGGGGCTCGCTGCCTGATTGATACGGTCGTAGCCTGTTTCATCACCGGCATCAAAGTAAATATTATTGTTGCTCCAAGGCATATGGATATTAAAGATTCGGCGACCTGCCGTATCGAGCGCCTCCATTAAAGTTGTATTTTGGCCGAGGTTGCTATTTCCTTTGGCCCAAAATTCAATCGTAAATGCGTTTCCAATTTCTTCGTTGGCAAAAGATGACATCGTGTGGTTTGAACCATTAAGCGCCAACATACCATTACGCCCAGCATAGGATATTGATAGCGGCACTGTTGTGGTCTCCATGGCAAATTCAACGTTTTGCATAAGCGGCAGGTCGTTATCAACCGATAATTCCACAAGTAAATTCGCTGTGCCATCCCAAATAAAATCTTGGTAAAACACAAAGGTATTCCAACCCGGCAACAACGGCGGGTTAGACATCCCCGGGGCAAAAGAAGCGTTGTAAACTTCAGTGAAGTTCGCTTGTTCGAAAGAATTTAATGACGTAAGCGAGGTTGTTGCCATTGAAATAACAGGATGCAGCAACAACCCTCCAGTAGGAATATTGAAACGCAAGGATTTGATGGCTCCTGGCTGAACACCTGCTGCTAGTAATTCTTGAGCCGTGAGTATAAATTGAAAACGGCTGCCTTGTTGGGTAGTTACAAAAGGTAAACTCGAACTCAAACCTCCTGCGTTAATAGCAAAATGAGCAAGACCAGTTGCCGTTTTGGTCATTTCTTGAACGATGTATTGATCGGCTTCTGTATATGGCAAAGGCTTGATGTTCACTGTAGCAGGACTGGCCCAATTAGCGAGAAATTGCATGCCATTGACTGCAGTCGAATCAAAAATGCCAGTGTGGTCAAAAACACGCGTGTAAGTGAGGTAATCCCACTCGCCGCAGTCGTATTGATCCCAGGTGGTGAGGGGTGAGCACTTCAGCTTGTAGTACATCTGCACTTTTTCGAAGCGCTCGGTGTCTAGAGAAGCCGGGAACTGAAAATTAGCCCGACGCGTGGTAATCGAGTCAAAAGTAAACGTTTGTACCCAAGTCGTATCTTGGGCAAAAAGTTGGAGCTGGGTAAGGCAAAAAAGTAGAAAAAGAATGTATTTCATGTTGAGAACTTATAGTAGTCCTCTAAAATACAAACTATTTAAGATTAATTGAAAAACAATTTGAGCGAAAGCCCAAGGGTTTCGCGCAAGGCGGTCCTTTCGATGATGTAATCTAAAAATCCGTGCTCCAGTAGAAATTCACTGGTTTGAAAGCCTTCTGGGAGGTCGCGTCCGATGGTTTCTTTTACAACCCTTGGCCCTGCAAAACCAATGAGCGCGCCAGGTTCGGCAATGTTGATGTCGCCGAGCATGGCAAAGGAAGCGGTCACACCACCAGTGGTTGGATCGGTGAGGTAAGAAATATAAGGTAGTTGCGCCTCAGCGAGCTGACCGAGCTTACCCGAAACTTTAGCCATTTGCATGAGCGAGAAACCTGCTTCCATCATACGGGCGCCTCCAGATTTAGAGATGATCATGAAAGCCGCTTTTTCAGCAATAGCAACATCTATGGCTCTAGCGATTTTCTCGCCCATAACCGAACCCATAGACCCGCCAATGAAATTAAAATCCATGGCAGCCACCACTAACTTGTGACCTTCTAAATTACCTTTAGCGGTGCGAATAGCATCTTTAAGACCGGTCGCTTTTTGCGTTGCTACAACCCGATCGGTGTATTTCTTGGTGTCGACAAAACCAAGTGGGTCGCCAGATTGCAAGTTGGCATCTAGCTCTTCATATTGTTGGTCATCAAAGAGTAAATTGAAATATTCAGCGGCGCCAATACGTTCGTGGTGCGAACAACGATCGCAAACGTAGTTGTTGCGCATGAGGTCTTCACTGGTGTAGAGTGTTTTGCAATTTGAGCAACGAACCCACAAGCCTTCGGGTACTTCCATTTTTTCGGAAGTGGATGTTGTGATACCTTCTTTATTTCTTTTAAACCAAGACATAATATTAGTTCAGTGTATTGATATTATTGAGATCGGCAAAGGATTGTTCGAGGCGTTTGACGAAAGTAAGTTCGCCTTCGCGCAACCATTTGCGGGGATCGTAGTATTTTTTATTGGGTTGGTCTTCCCCGTCGGGATTTCCAATTTGGGTGCGAAGGTACGCGATTTTACTTTCAAAATAATCACGGACACCTTCCGTAAATGCAAATTGCATATCGGTATCGATATTCATTTTGACCACACCATAACTGATGGCTTCACGGATTTCGTCTAGGCTGGAGCCTGATCCGCCGTGGAAAACAAAATCCACAGGATTTGGTCCCGTTTGAAATTGCGCTTGAATGTGTGTTTGGGAGTTTTTCAAGATCACGGGAGTCAGTTGTACGTTGCCCGGCTTATAAACACCGTGTACATTACCAAAAGAGGCCGCTATCGTAAAGCGCGGAGAGATTTCCATAAGCGCTTGATAAGCCGCTGCCACTTCTTCTGGCTGGGTATACAATTTTGCGTTGTCTACATCGGTGTTGTCTACGCCGTCTTCTTCACCGCCAGTAATTCCCAACTCGATTTCGAGCGTCATGTCCATTTTTGCCATACGACGTAAATACTGCTGGCAAATTTCAAGGTTTTCGGAAAGTGGTTCTTCACTGAGGTCTATCATGTGTGAGCTGAACAAGGGTTTGCCCGTTTCTTTGTAGAAAGCCTCGCCGGCATCGAGCAGGGCGTCTATCCATGGCAATAATTTTTTGGCGCAGTGGTCGGTGTGTAAAATGACCGTTGCACCGTAGGCCTCGGCCAATTGGTGTACGTGGCGCGCTCCTGAAATGGAACCTAGAATTGCTGCTTTTTCAGCTTCGTTTGAAAGACCCTTACCTGCAAAAAACTGCCCGCCACCATTAGAAAACTGAATAATTACGGGTGCATTGAGCTTAGCCGCTGTTTCCATAACGGCATTCACGGTACTCGTACTCGTGACGTTAACGGCAGGCAACGCAAATTGCTTTTGCTTGGCAAGTTGAAAAATAGCTTGAACTGTATCGCCTGTAGCGACTCCTGGCTTGATCATGATGGTTGTATTGTTGTTGATTGATAACACAAAATTAGAAATTATCTCGGATAAAATATTTTTGAAAATCTTGCGTTATAAACCAAATATTTTACTGCCTATGATTAAAAATACTTACTCTTCAAATCCGAATCCAACAACAAATTTACTTCCCAACCCGAGTGTGCTCCTCTTTTTAAAGCAGTACAGCCAGTCTGTAGAGGCGTTGAAAGGTAAAAAAGGAAGCTATTTGTTAGCAAAGAATTAATCAAGCGCCGCAAGGCGCTTTTTTTCTGTGTTACTTTTTACAGAGATATGCTAAAATTTGGGTAATCAAGGTAAAGGGCAATTCCGTCTTCAAGTCAAACTGAACCGCTCCTTTGGAATATTTGTAGCCCTTTTGCTCAAAAATTGTTGCAAAGTGCGCAATAGCTTTGGCTCCCGGATATAATCCGATGTGTTTAGAATAACCCGCATAATGAATGAAGTTTTTTCCGTTGCGCTGAAAAGTCGGAATGCCATAGCCAATTTTTTGGGTCAAGCCCGGGATTTGTTTTTCTATGTGGGCATGGAGCGCTTTAAGCTGAACTTGCGTATGAGCGGGAAACTGCGCAATGTGTGCTTCAATTGCAGGATGCATTATTGTTCACAATACGTTTTGAACTGATTGAGGATGGCTTGCCAACCTTGCTGTTGTAGTTCTCTCGGATTTTGTTCTTCGGGTTCAAAGCGTTGCAAGACGGTGACAAATTTTTCTGATATCATAAACTTTACTTCTACTTTCCGACCATCTTCGAGTTCAGATGCAATAAAAGTTGGTTCTTCGATGGCGAGAAAGGTGGCGATTAAATCAAATCCGAAACTTCCGTCCTTGGCCTCCATTCTATAATTCGAAGAGCCCCCTACTCGGAAATCTACTTCGGCTTTTGGGCAACACCATGACTCGTGGGCGAAATTCCAATTGACAACGTGTTCGGGTTGGGTCCATTTTGCCCAAATTTGTGTGAGAGGTGCTGAAATGTTGGCTGAGACCTCGATATATTGACTGTTTTCCATCTTACAAATATAAATTATCAAACGTTTAATTCGGTAATTTTGAGCCATGCAATTTGAACTTGTTTCGGATTACCAACCTACCGGGGATCAACCCGAAGCCATCAGACAACTTGTCGATGGCCTCAACAGTGGACAGCGGCAGCAAACCCTTCTTGGTGTTACGGGCAGTGGAAAAACATTTACAGTGGCAAACGTCATTGCCCAAGTGCAGCGCCCCACGCTCATATTGTCGCACAACAAAACACTTGCAGCTCAACTCTACGGCGAATTCAAGCAGTTTTTCCCAAATAATGCCGTCGAATATTTCGTGTCTTATTACGACTACTACCAACCTGAAGCATACATTCCTTCTACCGGGACATTCATAGAAAAAGACCTGCAAATCAACGATGAAATCGAAAAACTTCGGTTGGCCGCCACCTCTGCCCTGCTTTCCGGCAGGCGCGATGTCATTGTGGTGGCCTCGGTGAGTTGCATTTACGGGATTGGTAACCCTACTGAATTTAAAAATAGCATATTACATCTCAAGGTCGGCGATGTGGTGTTGCGCAACAAATTTTTATTCAGGTTAGTCGAAAACTTATATCAGCGCTCGGGCAACGATTTTGAAAGAGGCCAGTTTCGGGTTTCCGGCGATACCGTAGACATCTATTTGGCCTATGCCGACTACGCCTTGCGCATTGGCTTTTGGGCCGACGAAATCGAAAGTATTGCTGCAATAGACCCAGAAACCGGCACAACGCTTGAAACTTTTCAGTCCATCGATATTTTTCCGGCTAACCTATTTGTTTCAAGTCCAGACAACACGCGCCAGGCCATCCTTCAAATTCAAGATGATCTCGTCGAACAAGTCGCTAATTTCAAAGCAGAAGGCAAGCTCGAAGAAGCCAAAAGACTCGAAGAGCGCGTCAACTACGACCTCGAAATGATCCGAGAATTGGGCTATTGTTCAGGCATCGAAAATTATTCCAGGTATTTTGATCGCCGAGAGCCCGGTGAACGCCCTTTTTGCTTGCTTGATTACTTTCCGGAAGATTTTTTAATGGTCATAGATGAAAGCCATGTGACGCTGCCTCAAGTCCGCGGCATGTATGGCGGAGACCGCTCACGCAAAATCAATCTTGTGGACTACGGCTTTCGCCTACAAGCTGCCATCGATAACCGCCCGCTGCAATTCAATGAATTTGAAGGTTTTTTATCCAATGTCATATACGTATCGGCTACACCCGCCGATTACGAGATGCAGCAGTCCGAAGGCATTGTAGTCGAACAACTCATCCGACCTACTGGCTTGCTCGATCCAATCATTGAGGTACATCCGAGCAAAAATCAAATTGACCACCTCATTGAACAAATTGAACAACGACGCCAACGCGACGAACGCACACTTGTCACTACATTGACCAAACGCATGGCCGAAGAGCTCCAAAAATACCTCGATCGTTTGGGCATTCCTTGTAGGTATATTCATTCTGAAATCGATACAATCGAAAGGGTCGAGATTTTACGTCAACTCCGGCTCGGCGATTTCGATGTTTTGATCGGCGTCAATCTACTTCGCGAAGGCCTCGACTTACCAGAGGTATCTTTGGTAGCCATTCTAGATGCCGATAAAGAAGGTTTTCTGCGCAACGAACGCTCTTTGGTTCAAACTGTTGGGCGCGCCGCGCGCAATGTCAATGGAAAAGTGCTCATGTATGCAGATAAAATCACCGATTCTATGCGCCGTACCATTGACGAAACTGCCCGACGGCGCCTGGCCCAAGAAGCCTACAACCTTGCCCACAACCAGGTACCTACTGCACTCAATAAGTCCAAAGACAAGATATTAGAAAGCACCAAGGTTGCCGACGGCGATCAAACCATTAGACAAGCTAAGGCACTTCAAGCCGAGAAAAACACAGAACAAACGCGCTATTTTTCACCAAAATTTGAAAGCCCTGAGGCCCTCCAAAAAGAAATCAAAGCGCTCAAAAAAGAAATGGAACGCGCTGCCAAAGACCTCGACTTCATCGAAGCGGCCCGCATCCGCGACCTCATTAAAAACATCGAAAAACAAAACCCATGAATGCACTTAAACAATTTAGATTAGCAGCCATTGCCGAAGGTATATCTTGGCCTGCTCTGCTTTTTACGATGTACCTGAAATATGGCCAAAATATGCCAGAACCCAACCAATGGGTGGGCATGATACACGGCGTTTTATTTATTGCGTACTGTTTTTATATTGCCTACTTCTACTTCGAAGAAAAATGGGCGCTTCAAAAATGTATCGTCCTGTTTATCACGGCCTTCCTGCCGTTTGGAACCTTTTGGGCAGAGCGCAAGTATTTGAGATAAAAACTGTAACTTCAATTTGAAATTCAAAAACTTACTTATGAAACTACTCAAAAGAATCCTACTTGGTTTGCTGTTTCTAATAGCGCTTTTACTCATCATTGCACTTTTTATTCCGAAATCGGTTGAGGTCAAACGACGCGTTTTAATTAATCGCCCGCAATCCGAAGTATTTAACTACGTTAAATTACTCAAAAACCAACCTGCCTATGGCGTTTGGTGGAAAGCAGACCCCAACATGAAAATCAACACCACCGGAACCGATGGTCAGGTTGGCTTTGTACACGCCTGGGACAGCAAAGACGAAAATGTAGGGGCTGGCCAACAAAAAATAACCGCCATAGACAGCAGTTCGCGCCGAAGTAAATTATCCATAGAATTGAAGTTTATCAGGCCTTTTGAAAGTGTCAATCCGTCGTATATCCAAACCGATGCAATCGCAATCAAACAAACAGAAGTTACTTGGTCCATTACAAGTAAAATGCCGTACCCGTTTAACCTCATGGGGGCCGTTATGAACATGGAAGAAATGCTGGGTAGCGATTTGGAAAAAGGACTAAAAAATCTCAAACGCATCCTCGAAAAATAAAGTTGTTAACTTTGTTGAAAATTGAAGCACATGTCAAACCAATTATTGAAAGGAAAAAGAGGCATCATCTTTGGTGCATTGAACAATCAGAGTATCGCATGGAAAGTAGCTCAGCGCGCTCATGTAGAAGGCGCAACTTTCGTACTCACTAACGCCCCCATCGCCATGCGCATGGGTGAAATCAACGAGTTGGCAGCCGAAACAGGCAGCCAAGTCATTCCGGCAGACGCCACTAACGTAGCAGACCTCGAAAACCTCGTGACGCAAGCCCAAGAAATTCTTGGCGGTAAAATAGACTTCGTATTGCACTCTATCGGGATGTCTCCAAATGTGCGCAAAGGCAAACACTACACCGAAAACGACTACAACTACTACGGCCAAACCATGGACGTTTCAGCGATGTCTTTGCACAAGACACTTGCCACCCTATACAAGCACGACGCCATGAATGAGTGGGGTTCTGTAGTGGCGCTTTCTTACATTGCTGCACAACGTATTTTCCCTGACTACAACGATATGGCCGATGCCAAGTCTTTGCTCGAATCTATTGCTCGCTCTTTTGGTTACCACTACGGCATCAAAAAGAAAGTGCGTGTCAATACCATTTCGCAGTCACCAACGGTTACTACCGCTGGCCAAGGCATCAAAGGCTTTACGGAGTTCATCAATTTCTCTGAGCAAATGTCGCCACTTGGCAATGCAAGCGCTATTGCCTGCGCAGACTACTGCATCAGTATGTTCTCTGACCTGACGAAATACGTTACAATGCAAAACCTCTTCCACGACGGCGGTTTCTCCAACACGGGCGTTACCCAACAAGTCATTGAGCGTTTTGGCGATCAGTAAGTCAAACTTTTAATTCATTAAAAAAGGCCGCTTTCGCGGCCTTTTTTGTTGGTTTCATTTTGCGGGCTTACTCCCCTTCTTTCCAATCGGTTCTTGATCTTGTATAAGGAATATTCGCTTTTTGAAGCGCCTCATGGAGCTTAAGTACACGGGTCTGATACGCATTCAGCGCCTCTTTAAACCTAGCGTATTCTTGCTCCACCATCTGGAAATTGGCTTTGTGCGTATTGCTCACGCCGCTTGTGTTTTCGGCGAGCTGATACTCGAGCATACCTAAACGGCCAGTGAAAGTTGGTGCTGTTTCAAATTCGTGCTTGGCACGCATTTCGTCTCCATAGAGTTGCTCGCGCAATTGCGCTTTAAGCAATTTGAGTTCACGGATTTCCTTCATTAAATTTAAATCGGTGTTCGGATAATTCAAGACGGCCTTTTCGAGTACGGCGAGTTCTTCGTTGAGTTCTTCAAAGCGTTTTTCGGAACCGCTTACTTTGCGGTTGAGCTCCGCAACTTTAGCGCGGAAGGCATCGAGTGCGGGCTGGTCTTTTGCCAGTAAGGTTTGGTTATTGAGCCCTTTGACTACAAACGCGGTATTTGCGACTAATTCCTCGACCTTGCCATTGTGTACCATGACAACTTTTAGGTAGTAGTTACCCGGCACCACGAGCGGGCCGCGGCCACCGTTTCCAACCGGGTTGGTACTGGCCTTGCGCAAATTCCATTGCTGGCGCTGCAAGCCCTTTTGCGGACTGCTGCTCATGCGACGAATCTCGGTGCCATTGGCATCAGAAATGATCCAAATAAGCTGCGCAGCTTCGTCGAGGGCTTCTGCCTTCAGTGCTTCAAAACTCGGATAACTGACGTCTTTTTTATCTTTTTCCAATTCTTTTTCTTTGGCCTGACGGTCGCTTTTCAAGGAACTCGGTACCTCTTTAAGATGCAATGTAAAGGTGGCGCCATAACTCGGGTTTTTGGCAGACCACATGTTGTGCCCTTGAAAACCGGTACCTTCCAAACCGAGCGGATCGGCTTCAATGTACAGAAGTGCGTCTTTTACAGGGAACAAATGTGCTTTTTTATCGAGGTTCTCTTTGTTTAAGCTGCGCAATGGGCTGTAATTATCTAATACATAGAACCCGCGGCCAAAAGTAGCGGCAACCAAATCGACTTCGCGCTCCTGGATATCGAGGTCGTAAACTGCCGTAGTTGGCAAACCTGCTAATTTAGTCCAGTTGAGGCCACCATCTGTGGTAAAATATGCGCCGAACTCAGTTCCAACGAACAACAGATTTTCAACTACTGGGTCTTGTTTAAGACAATAAACTGTGCCGCGTGCAGGCAAATTAGCTGCAATGTTGGTCCAAGTCTTGCCTTTATCAGAGGACTTTAATAAATACGGCTTAAAGTCGCCTTGGCGCTGCGCATTGAAACACGCATATACCACATTTTCTTGGTGTAAAGATGCCGTGAGCATATTTACCCTGGTGTTGATCGGAATGCCTGGAAACGTTTGGTATTTAGTCCAGGTTTGACCGTCGTTTTCGGAAACCTGAATGAGGCCGTCGTCGGTACCGACATATAACAAGCCTTTTTTCTGAGGTGATTCGTCGAGTGCCACCACATTGCCGTAAACCGTAGTGGAGGCATTTTTCATGACGGCGTCAATGGTCCAGACTTGGCCCATGACCTCGATTTCATTGCGATCGATTTGTTGGGTTAAGTCAGGGCTTATTGTTTGCCAGTCATCACCGCGGTTTGTGGATTTAAACAACTTGTTGGCTGCAAAATAGAGCGTGCCCGCATCGTGTTTAGAAACAATAAGCGGGGCATCCCAGTTCCAACGGTAGCCTGGCTCTCCTGCAGCCGGCATAGGCTGAATCGGGACTTTTTCACCAGACGCTCTGTCATAACGCACCAGCCATCCGTATTGGGCCTGCGCATACGTGATGTTCGGGTTGGACCAATCGGTTGCCGATTCGAAACCATCGCCGCCATTGGTAATGAACCAGTCGGTATTGAGGATGCCAGACACGTTCTGCGTGGCCGAAGGGCCGCCCATGGAGTTGTTGTCTTGGGTACCGCCGTAAATATTGTAAAATGGCGAGGCGTTGTCGGTCACGACTTTATAAAACTGAATGATCGGTAAATTGCCAAAAAAGCTCCATTCTTTGGCGTGCGTGTAGGTTTCGTATAAACCGCCGTCGCAACCCACTAACCAGTGGTTGGTGTTGTTGGGATCAATCCAAATGCAGTGGTTGTCAACGTGTTTGTTGCGCTCACCTGTCGGGACAAACGTTTTACCACCGTCTGTGCTGTGGTGCATATAGGTATCCATCGCAAAGACTTTGTTGACGTCTTTTGGATCGCAGAAAATTTCTTGATAGTAGTTGCCACTAGTTGAGAATCCACCTTGCTTGGCCCAGCTTTCGCCTTTGTTGTTGGAGCGGTACACACCACCTTTTTCGTAGCGTGCCTCAACAATGGCATAGACAACATTGGCATCGGCAGGCGAAACAGCCAAGCCCACGCGGCCCATATCTGTTTTAGGTAATCCGCTGTTGATTTCTTTCCAAGTAAGGCCACCGTCTGTCGACTTGTACAGTCCGGACTCTGGGCCGCCACCAATGTAGGTATACTCGTGACGGCGACGCTGATGCGCCGATGCATATAAAATATCGGGATTGGTCGGGTCAATAGCGATTTCGGCAATTCCGGTGTGCTCCGAGACAAATAACGTGCGTGTCCAGGTCTGGCCGCCGTCGGTACTTTTATAAACCCCGCGCTCGCCGCCACCACTCCAAAGTGGCCCATAAGCAGCTACCCAAACAATATTTTCGTTGGTCGGATGCACAATTATTTTACCGATGTGTTCCGAGTTTTTGAGTCCCATATTGGTAAAAGACTTACCCCCATCGACAGACTTGTATACGCCATCGCCGTAAGAGACCGAACGCTGGTTGTTGTTCTCACCAGAACCTACCCAAACCGTATTTGGATTGCTAGGTGCGAGGGTAATGCAACCTATCGAATATGAACCGTAATGATCAAAAATGGGTTCAAAGGTAATGCCATGGTTTTGCGTCAACCAAACGCCACCAGAAGCAGCGGCAATATACCAAGTATCTTTGTTTGTGGGGTGCACCGCAAGATCGGCAACTCGACCTGAAGTCAAGGCGGGGCCTACCATTCGAAACGATAACGCACCTACAGTGCCGGCGTCAAAAGGCGGCTTTTCAGATAGCGTAGTTGTTTTCTTTTGCGCAAAAGTGGCACTGGCTAATAAGAGGGAAAACCCTAGAAGAAGTCTCATATCCTAAATTTTTGCTAAAAATACATTAAATTCGTGCAACCTCAAACCCTAAAATAGCGTCCTATTCAGTTAGGTCTAAGCCCTTCTACTATGTATAAATTGCTACTTTTTTCCGCCTTCTTGTTTTTGATCCAAATGGCTTCGGCACAAGTTTTAGTAGATTCTCCACTTTACCAACAACTCAAAGGATCTGGTCAGCTCGGTACGGTCAACACCACCGCAAATACGTCCATACAACTGCCTGTGGCTCCTGTAAAGCCGGCCACCTACAACAAAGCCAACGCCTGTGACTGCTACATCACACCAGATTCAACGTACACATTGGCTATGCAACCCAACGACGACGGCTCAACCGGACTCATTCCGATTCCCTTTACCTTTAATTTGTACGGCCAATCTTACAACGCCATTTACATCAACAACAACGGTAACGTCACCTTTACCGGTCCTTTATCTACCTTCTCGGCAACGGCTTTTCCATCGGTCGGCAACGGCATCGTTGCGCCATTTTGGGCCGATGTCGATACGCGCAACGGCAATGGTCAGGTGGTTTATAAGATAACACCAACAGCTGTTTATGTCAATTGGGTTGCGGTCGGTTACTATGCCTTTCATGGCGATAAACTCAATACCTTTCAATTGATTATCACCAACGGCTCCGACCCCGTAATTGACGGCGGAAACGTTGCATTCTGTTACCAAAACATGGACTGGACCACCGGCGATGCCTCGCAAGGCGTCAATGGTTTTGGCGGGGTTCCGGCCACCTGCGGTGCCAACAAAGGCGACGGCGTAGCTTATTTCTTGATCTCGCGTTTTGACCACGCCGGCAACGATTTTGACGGCGCCTTAGGCAATCCTGACGGCATCGATTGGCTCGACTTCAAAAGCTTTGCTTTTGACGCATCAAACGGCGGAAATATTCCACCTATCCCGGAAGGCATTGCCTCCTGTGACACCTTCAAAATTTGCGCCCTCGGTGACTCTGCCGATTTCAGCATCAATTTCCTTTCGCCCGAAACCAATCAAAGCACCAGTATTACCTACAGCAATGGCGGGCTCAGCACCCTACAACAAATTTCAAATACGCCCGGCAATACCGCAAATATCGTTCTTAGAGCTGTCGGCTCTTTGGCCACAATGGGCACTTACAACATCACAGTTACCGCCACCGACAACAACCTCCCGACACCCGGCGTTACCGCACTTACTTTTGTGGTCGTCATCGACACTATCGTCAACAACCTAGACTCAGCAATGCTTGTTGTAGCCAACTCCTGCGGTAGCATTGACCTGAGTGTATCCAATGGCCCCTATGACAGCTACCTCTGGGACGACTTCACCGTACAACCAACCAGCAGCATCAATACCGATCAAATCTACGGGGTAACCGTCAGTAAAAACGGTTGCTATAAACATATCTCAGATACTTTTGACATCATCAATCCGCTGCCAATCAACCTGCAGGGCCCATTGGCATTTTGTCCGCCAGATACCGCCGTTACACTAACCATTCCAAATGCAAGTGCGTACTCCACTGTGAGCTGGGGCTTAGGTAACCCCGCACTGAATGCCCAGTTCACCAATGTATTGGGTGCAGGCACCTACACCATCAACTTACTCGACTCTGCCGGTTTATGTAGTACAGACACCACCTTTACCGTTTTTGGAACAAGTTCTTCTACCATTTTTAACGATACGCTCACTTGTCAAAATACCTTTCAGGTGCAAGGCACGGTTTCTCCCGGTGGGCTCTGGACAGCTTCTTCGGCCAACATCAGCTTCAGTAGTACCACTGCACTCAATCCATTGATTTCGATCAGTGCGCCAGGCACCTATACCATTTCTTTCACCGACAACGTTTGTCAGCAAACGCTGAGCGCAACCCTAACGCTCCCGCCCAACCCGCAAATTTTTGAAGATACAGCATTGTGTCAATTGAATTATCTGGTGAGTGGCACAACTGCCGACCTCGGTGGTGGTATCTGGAGTTACACCTCTAACAATCCGCAAGCCACCTTGCTTTTTTCACCGAATGCCAGTTCACTCAACCCAACAATAAACGCGAGCGAATCAGGTATTTTCACCCTCACCTTTACCGACAACGTGTGTAACCACAGCGCCACAAGCACGCTCGAATTGTATGCGCAACCTTACATTTATCTGGACAGCATTGGTTGTAATTACCAAACCCAAGTAACCGGAACGCTTTCTGCCCTGGGTGGAACCTGGAGTTGCCCAGACAGCACCATCGCTTTTTCGAATACCACCGCAGAAAACCCTTTAATTATGGCCAACTACGCCGGCGTTTACCCGATCAGTTTCACGGACAGCGCTTGCGGCATTACCCTTACTGAGTTCATTGAGTTCCCGCCTTATGTTTATGTGCAACTGCTCGATACCAATATTTGCCAAGGCTCTAGTTTTTCTTTAGACCCATACACACTCAATGTACCCAAAGACAGCACGCTCACTGAATGGACCCTCCAAGGTGCCTACAACCCCGTTACGCTCGGGGCTTGGCAAGACGGCAACACCGACGACCCGCGCGTCATTAGTGCAGTTGGCAACTATATCTACACGATCAGCAATGTTTGCTACACCTACACAGATACCGCCACCATTGGTTTTAAACCTTGCGATGTCATTGCGCCAAATATCATCGTGTTGTCATCCCAAACCGGAAACAATAGCTTCTTTGTGCAATACAGCGGCATTTCGGACTTTGAGTGCACTATTGTCAACCGCTGGGGCAACACCATTTACCAATATACCGACCCAGCTGGTTCCTGGTCTGGCCTGACTCAAAACGGAGATAAAGTAGAAGAAGGAACCTACTTTTATATCATCAAGGCAACCTACGAAGGCGGAATACCTATCGAGAAACACGGTTTTGTCGAGGTGAAGTATTAACTTTGCCAAATGAAAACTGCTCGCGTACGTTATTTAGGTGAACTCCGAACAGAGTGTACACACCTCGGTTCAGGTACCAAAATCATCACCGACGCACCCCTAGACAACCACGGCAAAGCCGAGGCGTTTTCTCCTACTGACCTCGTTGCCACTTCTTTGGCCTCTTGTGTCATGACCATCATGGGCATTTATTGCCAATCCCACAACATTCCATTCATCTCCGCAGAGGCCACGATCGAAAAACACATGGCTGCCGATCCTCGCCGAATTTCTAAGATCGTCCTCGATATGGACCTCAGCGCAAACAATTGGGATGAGCGCACCAAACAAAAAGTCATTGCAGCCGGCAAAGCATGTCCGGTGGCACGTACCCTCGAGGGCAATGTAAGCCTCGAACTTAATATCCACTAATGGAAGAAAAAAACTACAACAACGAGCGCGCCGCTCGCAAAGATGCAAAAGAACGTACTTACCAACGCAAAGAAAGAACGGATATCATTTTTGGTGTTCATGCCGTTATAGAAGCCATTAAAGCCGGCCGAGAACTCAATAAAATTCTCATTCAAAAAGGCATTAACAAAGCCATCTTCGAAGAATTAAGGGCTTCGTTAACCGGTAAAAATTACTTTTTACAATACGTACCCAATCAAAAATTAGATTCCCTTACTTCTGGCAACCACCAAGGCGTCATTGCCATGGTTCCTCCTATCGCGTATCAAGAAATTGAAACATTGGTCGATCAATGGCTCGAGGAAGGTAAAAAACCAAGTGTATTGGTCTTGGACCGCATCACCGACGTTCGCAACTTTGGCGCCATTGTACGCAGCGCCGAATGCATGGGCATAGACGCTGTCTTGATTCCGAGCAAAGGCTCTGCACTTGCTACCTCAGACGCCATGAAAGCCTCTGCTGGCGCCCTCAATCGGATTCCGATCTGCAAGACCGAGCAACTCAAGCAATCGTTATTTTATTTGCAACAATCCGGATTGCGCATTGTCGCTTGTACTGAAAAAGCGTTGGTGCCGTTGCATGAAACCAACCTCCGCGGAAGTGTGGCTATCATCATGGGTTCCGAAGAATCAGGAATTACCCAAGACCTCATCAATTTAGCCGACATCAGTTGTAAAATTCCAATGAAAGGCGCTATTTCTTCTTTAAATGTTGGGGTTGCAGCCGGTATGGTGCTCTACGAGAAAATTCGCCAAGAATTAGTGGGCTAACAACAATTTTGGAAGTATTTCAGGCAATACCTCGAGTGCAGAAATGCAGTTCTCGTAATTGTATTGATTTTTTCCAGAGGGGTCAAACCAAATGGCTTTCATGCCCGCGCGCAATGCCCCTGCTACATCGACGTGGTAGTCGTCACCGATCATGACCGATTTTTCGGCATTTGCCCCTGCTTGATTCAAAGCATATTTAAAAATCGCCAAGTCTGGCTTGTTTTTACCGACGAACTCAGAGCACACCACCACATCAAAAAATGCACGCATGCCGCAGTTGTCGAGCTTGATAAACTGTACCTCCTGAAATCCATTGGTAATGATATGCAGCTTGTAGCCCATTTGCTGTAAGCACTGCAGTGTTTCAATGGCTTTTGGAAACAACGCAGTTTGCAATGGAGAAATAGCTACATAAGCATCAGACAGGCGGCGCACCAGTGCTTCATCTTGTATTTTGAACTGCTTTAAAGTAACCCGAAAGCGCTCGTATCTGAGCTGGTCTTTTTTAATAATGCCTTTGCCATAAAGCTTCCAAAGATGCGCGTTCTGATAGACGTATTGCTTGTGAAAATGTTCGAATCCGCCAATTTGTGCTTCGAGTTCTTCTTCAATGAACAAAAGACGCAACGCGTTCTCGGAGTTGGTATCGAAGTCCCAAAGGGTTCGGTCGAGGTCAAAAAAAAGGTGTTGCTCAGAAAACGGCATAACTCAAAAAAGTCAGCAAAAAAGCATTGCCCGCCAGTCCGATCAATACATAAATAAAAGCGCTCGGAAATTTACCATAAAACTTGGCCACGACGTAACTCCCGATAGGCACTGAAAAGAGCAAAGGTCCAAATAAAGTAATGCCATAAAAACCAAAGCGCCACTTGATTTTTATAATCAGTTTTTTGGTGCGCGTTACTTTGTTGTAATTGATGGGCTCTTTTCCTGCGGCAATGGCTGCGGCTCTTTTTTTAGCACGTTGGCGATGCGAAATACGCATCACGACCTCGCTGCCGTAATAAAAAAGGGCTGAAGCAGTTGCGGCTCCTAAAAACGAAGCCAACCAAGTATGGTGAAAGGCCAATTGAAAACCAGGCCCAGGAATGGTTGACACCATAAATTTGATGGTAGCCAATCCGTAAATACTCCAAAATCCGAGCCAGTTCATCATGTGTTGTTTTGTGTTGTTAAATTTTAATTCCGTATGCGAGGTCTCCGGCATCGCCAAGACCCGGTACTATATAAGATTTTGCAGTCAGTTCGTCGTCGATGGCAGCTACCCAAATTTGGGTATTGGCAGGAAGCTTTTGTTGAACAAACGTCAGCGCTTCTGGCGTAGCAATGGCGCTCACGATGTGAATTTGTTGGGGCATGCCGTGTTTGCGCAGGGCTTCGTAAACGGCAACCATTGAGCTTCCTGTGGCTAGCATCGGATCTGAAATAAGCCATATTTTCTGGTCAATGTGCGGTGCGGCTAAGTACTCCACTTCAATCTCAAAAACTTCCGGAGAGCTGTGTTTGCGGTAGGCAGAGATATAAGCGCTGTCGGCATGGTCAAAATAACGCAATACACCTTCGTGCATGGCCAAACCAGCGCGCAAAATGGTAAACAACACGGGTTGCTCTGCAGGTTGGCTTACGCGGGCCTCTCCGAGCGGTGTTTGGACTGTGGTTTGGACCGCAGGTAAGGTTTTGGAAAGTTCGTAGCTGAGTATTTCTGCAATGCGCATAAGGTTATGCCGAAAACGCAGGCGGTCTTCTTGGACCCCAACTGCCCTGATTTCAGAGAGGTATTGGCCGAGAATGGAGCTTTGGAGTCCGATATGATGTACCATCGCGATTTTTCTTTAAAATTACGTATTATTGGGCATTCAAATTTTTAATTTTCGCCTTTTCATGAAAGATTCTCGTAAGGTCCTGTTCTTGATTATCATAGCCGCACTAGGCTACTTTGTAGACATTTATGACCTCGTTTTGTTCGGTGTCGTTAAAGCGGAAAGTTTAGCAAGCATCATGCCCTCAGCCAGCGCGGATACAATAGCAGCCACGGGTAAGTATTTGTTCAATGTCCAAATGCTCGGTATGCTCTTAGGCGGATTGCTTTGGGGTATTTTAGGGGACAAAAAAGGCCGCTTGAAAGTGCTTTTTGGCTCCATTCTACTTTATTCATTGGCCAATATTGCCAATGCTTTTGTAACGGATGTACCGAGTTATGCGCTGATCCGATTGTTAGCAGGCATTGGGCTTGCCGGTGAACTCGGTGCGGGTATCACCCTGATTTCAGAACTAATGCCCAAAGAAACACGCGGCTACGGCACCATGATTGTAGTCACTTTCGGTGCCTTAGGTGCGGTTGCAGCCTCTTTGGTGGGTGCAAAGGGCCAGCTCGTCGGATCTTGGATTGGTGAATGGAGCGGTTGGTTTCCAGAGAACTGGCAAGTGGTGTATCTGATTGGCGGTGGAATGGGGCTGCTTTTGCTTTTCTTGAGGGTCGGTGCACTTGAGTCAGGCTTTTTTCAACAAATGAACCACAATACCGCCATCCAAAAAGGGCAACTCAAACTCATTTTTGGCAAAAAAGACAACCTGATCAAATACCTGCACTGCATCAGTATTGGCATTCCAATATGGTATACTGTGGGTTTATTGGTGATGAACTCTGCCGATAACTTTGGGCCTTGGCTTGGCCTTTATGACATTTCAAATGGAAAAGCGGTTATGTACTGCTACATCGGCCTGAGTGCAGGCGATTTACTCGCTGGCTTCTTGAGCCAATGGTGGAAGAGTCGCAAAAAAGTTGTCCAACTCTATTTGGTCTTCTCCTTGGTTGTAACCATCGCATTTTTGGGGGTCTTTCACCAATACAACATCTCGGGTAACACCTACTATTTCCTTTGCTTCTTGCTGGGGGCAGGTACCGGTTATTGGGCTATTTTTGTGACCATTGCGGCCGAGCAATTCGGCACCAATATTCGCTCCACCGCGGCAAATACCATTCCCAATTTTGTGCGGGGCTCCGTAAATATCGTCGTTTTATTTTTTGGTTTTTTGGTCAGTATGGGCATCAACGACGGGGTTTCAGCCACAGTTGTGGGTTGCTTCTTTATTGGGCTAGCACTATATAGCATGAGTCAACTCAAAGAAACCTTTGGCAAAGACCTCAATTATTTTGAGGTTTCCTAAATGGCTCTAATTTAGATTTTTTGGGAGTAATTCTCGAAGTCCTCTATGAGCTCTTGATCGACTTGTTTAGCTACGGTAATCGGAATATAATCCACAACTACATTTGTTTTGTCAAGCCCGAAATCTTCGGCCGGGCTAAGGCCTGTAGACTTCACAAAACGATAAGCACGAACACACAATTTTTGGAATGGTGTCAGTTGGTTGTCCATGGCTACACGTGAATTCAGTACAATAAACTTGAAATCGACCTGGTCTAGTTTGCCGCGCACACTTTGAAAGACGCTCTGGCCACTCAATTCACCTTTTTCAATCATTTTACAATAAATCTTGCGCATCATATATTCAATGCGGTGTTCTTCTTTAAAGCCCATTTGAAGGGTCACATAATAACAACGCTTATCGATGATTTGATGAACCGAATAATGCACGCCCCATGGCTCATTGAGGATATCGAGGTGTAAAAACCAAATAGTCCCTGCCTTGCGTGGCTTTTTATAGAACAAAGAATGATAGACTGTTAAATCTAATTTATTGGCAGAATTAGAACGCGTCGGGAAGACCAAATTTGTGGCTTCAAAATCAATATTTGCGTCGTCGCGAACGGCGTTGATCAGTGGAATAACCGTATTCATGGGCAAGTATTCCGTAATACTGGTGCGCAGTTGCTTGGCTTTGAAATATAGAAATAAAAGTAAAAAGAATCCGATAGACAGTACCAAAGTAAACCAACCACCAGAAATAATTTTTCCCATGTTAGAGATGAGGAATATCATCTCAATACTGATGAAAATAAAGAAAATCGTACTGAAAACAACCCTTAATTTTGGATATCTGATAAACATCAGGGTAGCCATGAGTATGGAGGTCATAACCATATTGATGGTAATTGCCAATCCGTAGGAATGCTCCATTTCGCTAGATCGCTTAAAGATGGCAATGACCACCAAGCAACCAATCATTAAAAACCAGTTGATAAACGGAATATAAATCTGCCCTTGATGTTCAGAAGGATATTTCACCTTTAAGTTGGTCCAAAGTTTAAGTTTAATGGCTTCGTTCATTAAGGTGAATACCCCTGTAATGAGTGCTTGCGAAGCAATTATTGTTGCGGCTGTGGCAATAACGACTGCAAATGGAATGAGGTTTTTGGGAACCATGGCGTAAAACACCGTTTGCTTGGCTCCTAAAGCAAAATCTGGAGACAAACACAAAGCAGCTTGTCCGAAGTAGTTGAGCACCAATAAAATAGAAACCAAGCCCCAACTCAAGCGTATATTTCCTTTGCCACAATGTCCGAGGTCTGAATAGAGTGCCTCTGCACCTGTTGTACACAAGAAAACAGAACCAAGAACAGCAAAACCGCCATCGACATTTGCCACCAAATTGTATGCAAACCATGGATTGAAGGCTTGCAGAACCGAAGTATTATGTACAACATTAATCAAACCGAGATAACCCAAAAAAGCAAACCATATGATCATCACTGGTCCGAACATTTTGCCAATTGCAGCGGTACCAAATTGTTGAATCACAAATAATATCACGATTATGGTCACTACGATCGGAATAATGGGCATTTCAGGAAAGATATTATTGACACCTTCAACCGCAGATGATATGGAAATAGCCGGAGTAATGAAGCCATCAGCCATGAGTGTGGCACACCCGATGAGAGCGGGTATAATGATCCACTTGAGTCTTTTCTTCTTGAGTAAGGCAAATAGTGCAAAAATCCCACCTTCGCCGTTGTTATCAGCATTCAGCGCAAAATGAATGTACTTCACTGTAGCCAACAAAATGAGCGTCCAAATGACACTTGACAACGCACCTAATATAAACGGCTCAGATATGTGCTTTCCTCCGTCGGTAATGGCCTGAAAAACGTAGAGTGGCGAGGTACCGATGTCTCCGAATACAATACCAAGTGTGATTAAAAATCCTGCTAAAGAAATCTTCTGAGTGGAGACGTGTGCCATAGAAAACAAAAAAATTTCGTCGAAGTTATGTCTTTCTCACATTTCTACGCACACATTTCGTTAAAATATTTATCTTTGTACCCCGATTCCAAATCGGATAGTCTGCTGCCCACGTGGTGAAATTGGTAGACACGCCATCTTGAGGGGGTGGTGCCAACAGGTGTGCTGGTTCGAATCCAGTCGTGGGCACATTGATCAAAGCATCTTGTCGAAGACAGGATGCTTTTTTCTTTTCTACGAGTCAAAATGAAATTTTGAAGGAGTAAAAAAAAGAAAAAAGCATCATTTTGCGAAGCAAAAAAGATGCTTTGATCCACTATAAAGCCAAGACTGGTTCACCGAACGAAGTGAGGTAATCCAGACTTCATAAAAAAAGAAAGCGTTGAAAACGCTTGACTTTTCCTTGTTAGATTTTAAACTTTTATGGAAAACCGAACGAAGTGAGGTAATCCAGAAAAAAGATGCTTTGATCCACTATAAAGCCAAGACTGGTTCACCGAACGAAGTGAGGTAATCCAGCAAAAAAGATGCTTTGATCCACTATAAAGCCAAGACTGGTTCACCGAACGAAGTGAGGTAATCCTCTATTTTTGTATTTTTGTGAGGATGAACGCATTGATCGAAAATCAACTTCAAAAAATCAGGGACCTTTGTTATGAACATCAGGTTCAAACCTTACATGTTTTTGGTTCTGCTCTTTCAGATGATTTCACGGCTGATAGCGATATTGATATTCTTATTCAATTTCAAGAAATGTCCCATGATCAATATGCTGAATTTTACTTTTCATTACACGAAAAATTAGAACAGCTGTTTGGCAGAAAAGTCGATCTAATTACACAAAGATCACTTTCCAATCCTTATTTCATTGCTAAAGTAGAACGCACAAAAAAACTACTTTATGCAGCCTGAAGAGTTGAAATTTCTCTACGATATTCAAACTTCAATTCAATCGATAAAAGACTTTACAATCGATATTGAATCTTTTCAAGATTTTGATGAAAACAAATTGATCAGACGAGCAGTTGAAAGAGAATTGGAAATCATTGGTGAAGCAATCAATCGTCTGCTTAAAATCAATGACTCCATTCCAATTACAAATGCAAGAAAAATTGTAAATCTTAGGAATTGGGTCATACATTCCTACGACAATGTTGATTCCGTAATTATTTGGGCCATTCTACATAAAGATTTAGCATTTTTGGAAAAAGAAGTTAGCGATTTACTCAATTCTTAATTCACTAAATTTATCCCTAACAAACAAAGACCTCATGAAATTGAAATTTTTTCTCCTTTCCGGACTGATTTTTTCGTTCCTATCTTGCGATAACCAACCAAAATCTGAAGCGCCAGAGCCCAGCTCT
>Ga0315905_10000057_pt1 | contig 110868 bp, 114 predicted proteins | sample LakEriMetagenome_5_FD_203522 | JGI IMG/M metagenome (GOLD analysis project Ga0315905, IMG submission 203522) | Freshwater fungal communities from buoy surface, Lake Erie, Ohio, United States - Buoy 4 MA121 | ecosystem: Environmental > Aquatic > Freshwater > Lake | place: USA: Lake Erie, Ohio...
CTAAAAATGTATCATATACCCTAGTGGGTACAATTCTCTGATGATACAAGAATCGTAAGTCAAACTTAAAGTTATGACCTATTAGTTCCTTAATTTCTAATAAATTCTTGTACTCTTGGATGTCTATTGTAGATAGATCTACAACATACTGTACGTCTTGGTCTCCTAATTGCAAGGTATAAAACTTGCAAGTATATGGATCAAAACCACTAGTCTCGGTATCGACACCAATAGAGTCTAACTTATTTAAGTAATCTAGGGAATCTTGTACAGAGCAGAGGGTTACATCAGGCAGGGAGATATCTTGTTTTGTTACTAGATAAATCATTTTAATAATGGTCCTACTATTTTGTTATAATCGTGTAATGCTTCACGTAGTTTCTGATACTTCTCAGTCTGAGTGTAGTTTCCTTGTTCAATATCTGTAAGGCAAGTTCTATACACATCGTAGATGAGTTTTCTATCATGGTTGCTTAGCTTAAGAATCTTATTAGAGAGTTGCAACATGTCTTCCGTAGTGTCTTCTCCCCATATCCTATTTAAAGACTTACCTAAGTTCCACACGTGGTGAGGAGTATATAGGTTGCATTTAGGACAAGCAGGTAAGAGATTAGTCAAATGGTATCGTGTAGATACTTTGGTTCTTCCTACGAAGTGTGCACATTGAAGTCCTTTAGGGTCAAGCGTAATCTCACAAGCATGGCATTTGTTAATGTGTGCTCCTCTTACTAGCCAGGAAGTTATTTGGTCTAACTTAGTTTGAGTGATAGTTTCTTGTTTGATCTTTCTTTTGATCTCCTTGCGGACTTTTTGCTTAGCCTTCTTTTCTTTTACTACACAGCTAGCACACAATCTCTTAGTCTTGTTTGCTATTGCTTTAATCTTACCACATTCAGAGCAAGGCTTCTGCAAATCTTTCTCTTCAGGTAATCCCTTTACGGGAATCTTCTTAGGTGTTCTCTTTAACATACTCTACAAATATAACTGAGAACACACAAAAAGAAAAGGAGATCTAGTGACCTCCTAATCTTTTGGCATGCAACAGGTATTACAAAGATAATAACTCTCTATGAACGGGAGTGTAGGTTTCGGAAATTAATTCCAAACCTTTATTATTAATGGTGTAAGCACTACCATGAATCAAAGACTCACGCTTAGCTTCCACACTTTTGTGTGACATCATATAGTTAGTAAAGCGAGTAGTTGCGTTAAACAAAGCATAAGCAGTGTTACCGTGTGTCTCATACTCTGCAGTAATAGACCTACGAAAATCGTTTACTCTGTTCTTACCTCTTGAGTTAGCTACATCACCTCCGATAATACTTAAGATAAAGTCATCTGAAACAGTTTCAGGTACGTTAATAGTACTCATATCAATCAACTTTTCAATGAACTGCTCTTCTTGGGTGAGAGAGTTTTGGAGTTGAGAGACGATAAGACTTAGGCGACCATGTGAATTCTTGGTGTGTCTTACACGCTGAGAATCCCTTAGTGCCATATAAAAAGTATTAGCACATACAACAGTTACGTTAGTGGCACCAAAGCCTATAGGAGAACTTCCATCATGGGAAGTCAAAGCAGTTAAGTATCTTTTGTTAAAAGATCCTCCGATTTTTACATCTTCTAGGGGAAACTGGTAATAGACTTTCTGTCCTTCTCCAAGCATACCACCTCTTTCACCTGATATATTTACTCGGGCTGCTGCTTCAAGTAACATATCTAGGATTTCTTCGTTCTGTGTAGGAACATACTTGGCTCCTACAATACCTAAACATCTGTTGTTGTCTGTTCTAAAGACCCCAAATGCTGGTGTGGGTTCCCCATCAGGACCAAACAAGGCTTTCTTTTCTACTACCCAATTTGTTCTTGATGAGTTTAATAAATCTAGTTTATTCATAGTTTGATTTTTTTAATTGATTCGATAAATTTTGTTAGTTCTGCTAGTTCTTTGACTCTTCCTTGGATCTCACAGTAATCGTACTCACTGCTCTGTTCCATTTGTCTTACTTCTTTAACTCTAGTAGTGATAAATTCTACTAGTTGTCCTTTTAGTTCTAAGTGCCCTAAGGCCTCATAATCTTGCCAATTCATGTTTTTATTTTAAGTTTTCTAGCCATACAATATCATCTGGATTGCTGGCCATAAGGATTTGGTTAATTCTTGTAAAGTGATCACACTCCCATTCTCCTCCTTTGTATAGTGCTGAAGCAGGATGAGGTGCTGTTAATACGTGGTGAAATTTGTCATCAACTAAGTGAGCAAACTTTAAGGCGTCCTTACCCCAGAAACAAAAGATTAAACCTGTAGTACTACTACTTAAAGTTTTAAGTACTTCTTCGGTAAACTGTTTCCAAGGCTCCAAGTGAGAACCTGACTTACCTTCTTCAATAGTCAAAGCAGCGTTTAACATAAGAACTCCTTGCTTAGCCCATGATTCTATGTTCATATCTATGGGGAAGGATAATTCGTCTGGATAAATGTCTTGTTTGATTCTATTGTACATAATCCTAAGGGAAGGAGGTATGTAGTCTCGATTTCTAGGTGCGAAAGAAAGTCCACATGCTACTGGTTCCCCCTTATGTTTGTTTGGATAAGGGTCCATACCTAGTATAACTACACGAACTTTCTGAAATGGAGTTAAATTAAAAGCCCTGAAGACTTCATCCTTCTTAGGAAAGATCTGTTTACTTGCTCTTTCCCTAGCGATGAAACCCCCAAGGCTTCTAAAATACGGACTCTCTATTGTTTCTCTTAAATGCTGATACCAATCGTCTGGTATATCAATTAGTTTTTTCATTATTAATGTGCTCTAAAAACACTCCGTTAACTAAGGTTCTTGACTTCTTACCCCAACCTGCTCTGTCTTCTACCAAAATAATGTTAGGATTTAAGACCGTATTAAGGAGTCCTGGGTATTCTTTCTCAATCTCGTTAAGAACTTTTACATACTGAGCCTTATAAGAGCTAATAGTGTCGTAAAAGTCTTTGTGTTTCTTAATAGAATGGATGATACTTGAGTGATCTTTAGATAAGAGGAATCCTATCTTAGATAATGTGTAGTAGAACTGAAGTCTAAACACAGCTGCAAACTGAAATCTTGCGTCTACTAACTCTCTTCCTCTACGTAGTCTTACAAAGTCTTCTATATCGACCTTATGTACTCTACATATAATAGACATAATAGATTGCTCTAACTCGTTAAACTTTCTAATGTTTATTTTGGTTTCTTGCGATCTTTGAAATGTAGCCAATCTCTTTGCTGCTGCTTCCTCTGGGGTTACAATCGTTACATTCTTTGTATAATACTTAGAATATTTACTCTTGCTTCTTGTTCTGTTCCAAACACCTTCCTGTACTAAGGATTCCACTTTTAAGTCCTTAAACGCTAACGCTAAGGCTTCTTTTACAATATCGTGAACTGTTGGCATATTTCTATTAATTTTTCTTTTCCGTGTACTTTGTAAATGTCGCTTATGTCTTTACCTAAGCTTGCGTGATGATACAATACTGGTATATCGTACATCTCTGATATCTTCTTTGCTCCTTCTATTCCTGCTCTATCTGCATCAAACCAAACATATATGGAATCAAACCTAGCCTTAAGAAGCTCATAGGCGTTCTCTGAGATAGGAGTTGTTTCACTTCTAACAGCTACTGCATTAACTCCAATAGAATGTAAGGTCATCACATCTTTAGTTCCTTTGGTAATAATTAAGATACTTCCCTTATGTGGTAGCTGGGTATAACCCTCAAGCATACCTCCAAAGAAGTTAGTTCTAAATTTTACTCTCTTATCTGCATAAGGACGATATAGTTTAAACTTATCTTTCTCTTTATACCGATAACAAGGATCAAAGTCGTTATTAATGTACCATATATTCTCTGCTATCCAAGCCTTTTCTACTCTTCGTACATCATAGAACTTAAGAATCTTTTCTGTTACTCCGAACTGAGACCAGTATTCTAAATCTTTCTGATTGAACTTAGTTAGTTTTACTTTAATGGATGCAGGTTTTACTTCTGCTGGTTTAACTGTTTTAAGACTATCTACTTCTATTTTAAGTCCAAGCCTGTCTTCTAGGCTAAAGTTCTTAAGCTGGAAGTCTGACTCAATTTTATACAGGATATCAGGATACTCATATCCTGTTCTCATTTGAGCTATGTCTATGCAGTTATAGTGGATTTTCTCAGTAGCGTAATCAATAAAGTAAAGGTTACCTCCTTGACTCCACTTGAAGAAACAGGTAGCATGCTTATCAGATCTGAAAGGATTCTTATACTTATTTCTCAAGTCTATCTTTTCTCCGAAGTAAAAAGACATCAAGGTTTCTTGTCCTACAAGTTTGTACAGTGTCTGTACGTTAGGTCTGATTTCAATACTTGTTAAATCCATAGTCAGTTAATAAAAAAGGGGCTACAAATGTAACCCCCTTTTTTAAAAATAGAATAGAATAATTTAAAAGATTTAGAACAAGCTGTCTACGTCTTCGCTAATAGGTGCAGTTGCTACCTCATTAGTATCCCAACTCATAGAAGGTTCGTTAGAGAAAGGACTCTCTACTTCATTGCTTTCAGGAGCATCATTCTCAGTGTATTCTTTGAAGGTAAAGTTTCCATAGAAACTCTTGAAACCATACTCACCAGTGATTTGCTTAGCTACGTAGTCAGTAATTTTACCACCTACGTTAACAAATACCTTAGTGCATACATCTTGGTACTTACCATCTTTAATTCCTAAAAGAACTTTAACACCCATGTTAGCTTTGTTAAAATGAGCAAAGAAGTCTACCAACTCATTACCCTTACCTCTAGCAATAGAGTTCCAAGAGTCAAGTACAAATGGCTTCTCTTTAGGAGAGATGTTACCATAAGCCTTAAGCAAAGAGTAAATTGACTCTTCACCACCTTTAGCTTCACGTGCACTTCTCAAATCCATTCTACGAGAAGGATCCAAAGCAGATTGTGCATCGCTCAAGTCAGCCAAGTTAAGAGCCCAAGAGGTTTTTGTATAGTTGTCAATAAACTGTTTCTTACCTGCTTGTGAGGTACGAGTATCGTTGTTAACCCACAAAGAGAACTTACCACGTAATTCTGTTTTGAAGTCTGGATGGTTTACATACCAGAAGTCCAAACGCATTCCGTTTTCTCCTTGGTAGTTAGGTTCTTTAATTTTATCTTCGTCAATTCCCAAAAGTGCAGCAAGAGCTTTACTAGTTGGGTTTACAGCAACGATTTGAATAGGAGCAAATCCTGTGTACATTTTTTTGCCTGATGAAGGCTCTCTGGTTTCTAATTCTTCGAATTTCATAATTGTTTGTCTTTAAGTTTGTTTAAATTTTATTTCTTTTTTGTTGGTACTTCTTCTGTGTAATAAGTGTCGATTGTCTGACATACAAGACTTAGGTCATTTGGAATCAATGTATCAGCAAACATATCCATAGGGCTCTTCGCAGGATAGTTCTTGAAACGATTGGTTACAAAATGATAGGTTGCTTTCTCATCCTTATCTTCACCTACGTGAGTATAAAGACAGATAGTAAACAATCCTTCTAACACAATTTGGTTGTCCAAAGCTTTACCGATAGTCTTAATCTTCTGACCTACGATATGTCCATCATCCTCTATGTTTTCTGAGTGAGTGATGTAGAATACTTTAAGGTCACTACGAAGTTTGCGAGCTGTAGTAAGCATGTTGGTTACATCCTTAGCTAAGTTTACAAATTTACCGAAACCTACTTCGTTAGCTTTCTTCATCATAAGGAAAGACATAGAGTAGATAGCATCATCCATAATTACATTCTTGATGTGTGGTGCTTTATCGCTAATTTGTTGTAACAAAGCTGTGATTTGAGCGATCTCATCTACTTCCATGTAGTTCTTTGACTCAGTGTTGTAGAGTTTCTCTGCTCCTTTGAAAGGCAATTCTTTCCTTGCTACGTTGATGATAAAGGTTTCTTTGGGATCGAGGGTTCTGATAGAGGTAGATTTACCTGTACCTGAAGGTCCTACAATTGCGATTAGTTTGCTTGACATATATTTATTTTATTTTGTTTCTTCGATTTCGTCTATTTGTCCTATGATATCATCTTCTGTATCCCACCCAAAGTTGCCTACAAAGTGCACAGCGGCAGTGAAACAGTTCTGAAGATCTTTCTCAGGGTCAGTTAATAACTCTTCTCTCATATCTTCATTGTTGTAAAGTTCTGAGGAAAGCCACATCAAGAAGTTGTCTTCTTGTTCTATGGTCCATGTGTGCTTCTCATACCATCCATCTTCCTTGAAGTCGATAGTAGTATAGTCTACGTTAATAACATCACACATTTGCTTGATTATTCTAATTAAATAGGGGTTCTGTTGTTCATCCATTCTTTACATTTTTAAAAATCGTTCATAATAATTGCCCACTGGGTTATTCATATCCTGGGGTCTAGGTAACTCTTGGAACTCTCCGTTAGCTCCATTAAAATATAGTCCTATGCTTGAGTTTTCTAAGCCATAGTAACGGTCTTTAAGGAATTTAAGGGAGCGATACTTGTTACCTAAGATACTTACATCATATCCATTATGGGTAGCAATGTTGTATCTAGCAGGACTAAATAAACCAATGACAATCTCGTAGTCTTGGTGTACACCTTTGTTGATGTGAAGTTCTTCCATTGAAGGTTCTAGTTTTTCTTCCATCAACTGACCTTTGTAGGTGTAAGTCTGTTTCTCTGATGCAGGTGTCTGCTGATGTACAATTACGTTAATCATCTTGTAACGCTTAGAGAAAACCTCTAATACGTAATCCTTAATCATAAAGTCAAAGGTTTGATAAGATGACAACTTAATCTTAGTGTCAGGAGCTATCTCATTAGATAGAAGACTAATGTGGTCTAAAATAAAAAATACCCAGGTATCTTCTGATCTATACTTATAGCCTGTGATTAACTTCTTACCGTCTTCGAGTTCTTTATATGTGTGCTCTCCGATTTCAGGGTTATCAAAATAGGCTCTAATATATTTCGAGATTCCCGTAGGGTTTCTAATGTAATCAACTACTTCTACGATCTCTTGTAGGTTATAGATGAATCTTTCAGCCTCTTTAACTTTAGCCATAAGATCATTAGTCATAGTGTAATTACCAATAGACTTTAGTTGTTGTACGCTAATAGTTATCTTGTGCTTCTCATACATGTAGATTGAGATAAAAGATAACCAGAAGTCTGTAGCACTTTCTTCTAAAGCAAAGTAAAAGATTTTAGGTTGTATAGAACTCTTGTTCAAGCGTACTTGCTTGTAGATGTTTAAGATAGTCATGTACTTAGCAAACTTTGACTTACCTACACCTGATGCAGCTGTTAAACAAGTAATAGAACCTTTAGTAAATCCTCCGTAATGTTCTCCTAGTCTCGGAAATGGAGGAGGGATAGAAGTTAATCCCCCCTCTTCCTTTACTAGTTTATTCCGTTCTATCTGCCCAATTAATTGTCCAAACTCCATACTTACAAAATTTGATGACTATTGTAAGCTGGCCCACTACCATTCTTCAACTCCTCACACCATTTGGCTAAGTCGCTTTGGTCTACGTTATCTATCTTTTTGTAGATAAAGTAACCACATTCTCTAACGAATCTAATGTTTCCTTGAGACTTAAGTGTATTTATGTAGAGATCTGTTGCTTGTGCTATTTCTTCAAGAGTGTAGTCGTACTCACTGATAAATCTAATTAAGCGTTTTACTACGCTAGATTTGTCTGTGGTTTTACCTGATACTCCTAGATTCTTAGCACTAAACTTACCTACAAACTCAGCTAGCCAAGTAGCAGAGATAACAATTTCCTTCTTTCCAGAAGTTTGATTACTCAGTGGAGTAGGATTGTTAGAAGTACTAGTAGAAATAAACTCTCCGATAGATTTAGAAAGATCTAAATCCTCTAGTGCTTTAGGTGTCCAACTATAAGTAGTTCCGTTATGTAGAAGTTTCTCTTCGTAAATCCACTTGTCTATCATCTTCTCCTTCTGTAGCAGTGCCCAGAGGACTTCGTAAAACGTTTTCTTCATCTGTTGGTTTTATTAAAGTAAAGTTTACACCCTTAAAAATTTCCTGAGAATTAATCTTTATTGGGTCTACAAAGATAGGCAAATCCTCATCTTTTTGCAAGAGAATTTGGTCTTCTATCCACATTTTTTTCATAAAAAGAAAGTCTGGATGTGACTCCAGACTTTCTCCATAGTGTTCTATATCCATAAGTTACAGTTTTACAATTTCTTCGAAAGGAACTTGTCCATCTTTGCAATCTTTCATCATCGTCTCAATGAATACTTGCTCGTCTTCAGGTACGTTAAAGATGCTTTCGCACTCATAACAATAGCTGTTAAGTAACAAATCATTTGTAACGTGAAGCTTATCACCTAGACAATTAGGACAAATACCTTCCATCATCATTTCATCAAGGTCTGCTTGCTTGTAGAGAACTTTAGACTTATTGCTGAATGACTCTAGTCCTTCTCTGAGTCTTGGGTCTTGATACTGAGGATAACATTCTGCTATCCATTCGCTGTAGATTTCATACTCCTCCTCTGCTGCGGCTTCTTCTGCTTTATCTTTATCATAAGCAATATCTCCAAAAGGATCTAACATGTCCAAGGGATCTTCTGGTTTAGACCAGTGCTTTGAACTTTTAGTAGAAGCCAATTCGCTTTTTGGGGGCATCCACTCTCCCCTCTGTATGTCATAGTACCAATCTTCATCATCGTCATCCCAGATATTAATTTGCTTAGCACCTGTTCCCAAGTAAGTAGTACTAGATTTAGTCTTACTACCTCCATACGGAAGCTCAGAACGAAGATTAGGTACAGGGAAGGTAAGAGGAATGTTTCTCTCAGCTAGCATTGTAAGCATTTCATAAGCAAAACTAAAAGCATTAGTAAGAAGTGCTACACTTGCTACCTCGCTATCTCCATGCTCGTTGAAATAACCACAAGATAAATTGTGAGAAGATACCTTAAGACCTCGCTTACGAAGACCACCTACGTCAGTAGCTGTGCCTGAATTAAGAGTGTAACCATACTTATCCATCAAATCACCAATTAAGTCATAATGCTCAGGGTTGAAAGTCTGAACACCATTTGTATACTTAATGAAGTCATTTGTATAGGATCTGCGATCTAGCTGAGTAACAACCAAAGAGTCGTCAAAGAAGCTCATATCGCAAGCATAAGTACCTACTAGACCTCTCTCCTCGCCATAAGGCAAGAACACCTTACAAGCAGGCATCATCTTAAGCATTTGGATAGCAAAGCATACACCTACAGAGTCATCGAGACCTAAGCCACACTGTTCGCCTCTTGCATTGTCAAAGCCAAAAATCCATTCATCTGTCTTAAAGATTCTCATCCCAGCATGATAGTCTTGAGCTGTGTCATAGTGAGCTACGATAGTAGGATAGAATTCTGCTGCTCCTTTTGTGCAATAGATATTGCCTCCTCTCTCGTACACAGTAACTCCTTCGATCTTAGAAATAAGCTCTACAAGCCAATCTTTCTTAAGTGCTTCGAGTTCTGGTTGATAGGTAGGACTTTGTTGATACATAATATCAAATAGTAGATCAAAATCTACTGGGAAATCACCCTTAATGGTGTGGTCTATTGATTCTAGTTTACTTGTTGTGTATTTCATTATTTTTTAAATTAAAAATTGATCAGGACTCTCAGTAGTTTCTGCAGTCTCTGTGTTTTCTGTAGGTTGAGTATTCTCACTAACTTCAGTAATTTGATTAATCTGAGCTGACTCTCCTAGTGATCTTGCAATATCTCCGAGAGTACTAGGAGTGTCAAGGTACCCAGAAAACTGACTTGGGTGATAGACAATAGAAGAACCAGATGAAGAAAAACTAGAAAGAGAGTTAGAGACAGAAGAAGAACTAGTTAATATATAAGGAGTCTCTGTATCTCTTGTAAAAGTAAAATCTTGTGTAGTTTCTGTAACAACCTCGATTGAAGTGTCTGCTTCAGGTTTGTTCTCGTCATCTGGATGATAGAAACATCCATCAATCTCTTCATACGCATGCTCATTATGAATAAAGAAACCAAAACCATTCTCATATTGTCTGAGATAATCATCGTTTTCATATGCATAATCTCCATCAAACAATTCTACAGCTCGATCTCTTAGTACAGGGTCACTATTATAGTCTTGTACGAAGTCATCTCGATCTGTAAAATTAGCATCCATTACCTCTGAATAGATAGAACAATCACCACAACATCTTTCGTCTACATATCTACCTGCGTCTATGTGGCAAGAATCATCATATTCTATTTCTGCATCACAAACAACACAACATATAGTATCAGGAAGACCTGAGTGGTTATAGAAATCACCTCCAGTACACCTAAGGGTATAGTGATGGCCTTCTCCATAGTTACTCAAGACTTGATCGTCAGGATGGTAACAGTAAAGAGTATCTACATAAGGGAATCGTGTGATTCCAGTTAAATCTATCTTAATAGAGTGTCTTTCGTATGTTTGCCAGATTTTCTTGTAGTTAGCGGATTCTAAGGCAGTTTTAAGTAGGTTCTCAGTTTCGGTATTAACAGAATAAATTCTATCGTAAGCCCACTGCTCACCTAAATTCCACAAAATAGCCCTAGCTGCTACTCTATTGGCTCTCATAAGTACGCCTATCTTAACCTTAGAAGGATCTCTAGTATACATTTCAAAGTATGATTGACATCTGTCATAACGCATACAAGAGCTACCTAAAGTGTTAGAGAAAGCATAATAGTTATCTTCATGGTAAGCCCACTTAACTTGTTCTCCTTCCATAATCCTAAAATCATATAGAGGATTAGAGATTGTGATAAGAGAGGCATAAGATTCTGAGAACGTAGTAATATCTCTATCAGAGTATTTATCTTTAAAGATCCTACGAATAAGCTTACCTACAGAAGTATGATAACGCTTCTTATAGTTCCATACCTCAGGTAATACTAGTTCAGTATTTTCAAACTCTACACCTATTATAGTAGGGTGACCATGAGTTATAGTAAGACCTGCTTGGTCAATAAAGAAACCACTAATACCATATAGTATACTGTGTCTGATAAGAAGAGGTTCTGAGTCTTGTTCCAGTCTAGGTACATTGTAAGAATAAGAAACTTCTTCATTTGCTCCATCATTATGACTGGTGTAACGGTGAGCAGTAAAAGAACCTTTCTTTTCGTAGAACTCTTTGATAGGATAAACTAAGTTATTTAAGTGACGAGCGGTAAGGGTAAGTCTTTTAGTATAAATAGCCTCTGAGTCTGCGTATAATCTTGTTTTACCTATGTGTAATATTAATACAGTACCAGGTCTAATCATCTGCATTCTTGTTTCTTCGCCTTCTAATCTGTTTTTACGGTCTTCGTCTAGATAAGAAAGTTTGCTGTAGTCTGCTTGTGATAAACCAAGATAATTACAATACTTAGAGCCTTCTGGAACTCTTTTAAGTGATAATAAGTCATCTACTATGTCTTTTACTATTTGGGGGACATCAGTAGCCTTAAGTTTAATCAAGCGTCTTTTTAGATCTTTGTGCATTACAAACTTGTCTGTTAAGACTTTGCGTGCACGTTTCACTTTAGGAGCATGAACAGCAGAGACTTCGATAGTTCTTTCTGCTTGTTGCATAAACTCCGTAGAGAATGGATCATCAAAGATCTGAAGTTGTTGGCCTGCAATTAGGCCTGCTGATTCTAATTCTTCTGGCATATTATTTTAGGTTAAATGGGTTTAAATGAAAAAAGCACCCCTAGAGGTGCTTTATTGTTTAGTTTAATTAAAGTTAAATTTGTTCTGGTGTTTGTTCGCTGTCTCTTGTGTAACGATGTGCTAGTAATAGGTTTTTTTCTTCTAGTGCTTTCTTAAAAGCTTTGTCTCTTTCTCTTTCTGAGTAGAATTTGTAGTCTTCATTCTTTTTCATTGTCTTTACAATCAGGTGATATTCTATCACCGTACCATTCTCGCTTAATATGTAGTCAGAACTCATTCTGCAAATATAGCTAATAAGTTTATTATTAGCCCTGCTACAATAGAAAGGAGGGAGACAAAGAGAAGAGAGTATGCGAAGAATTCGTTAGTACTCATACACCTAGTGTTCTTCAATTTTTTTCCTATTTCCTTACAAGCTTCCTTCATTTTTGTTTATTTCCTTTTTAACGTCTTTCCAAAACAATATAGCATTCTGCATAGAACGATCTTTAACGTAGTTGTCCATATCTCTGTATTCTGCTATAATCTTGTCAATTGTGTAATTCGCAATCTGTCTGTAAGCGTAACCGTTCATTTGGAACCCTAATCCCATTAGGATTTCTTGTTCCATAGCCTCTGCTTGTTGTTTAGGAGTCATAAGGTGAACAAAGTTAAAGTTTTTCTGCTCGTTCGTCAAATCTATATTTCAATTCTTCCTTAAAAATTTCTCTGTAAAAGTCAGAGATTTGATGTTGTGTCTTTAGGATAGCTTCAATATGATCTGAGTCTAAGTCTTTTAACGGCTTGTAAACTAGAGGTTGTCTGCCGTCTTTACCTCTGGTTCCCCAGTGTACAGCTGATCTTCTTGTAATGTGAGAGCCATCGTCATAAACGCTTAACTCTTCGTAAGTACCTACGTTTCTTCTTAAATAGTCTGTACCTCCGTCAACCATAAGAACCTCTTTAGTTAAAGTGTCCTTATATTCAACGTAGTTATGTCTATTGTAAGAAGTTAAGATAGTACCATCTGGTGTCTTAATTCTATTTAATAGAATTCTAGATTCTGTTGTCATCGTAGTCTTTGTTTAAAATGTAAGCGGGTTTTAGCTCTGTAACAATGTTTCCGTTCTCTAACACAGTCTCATGCAAGCATTCAAATTTATCTATTTTAAAGCCTTCTGCTTGAAAGAAGTTAAGAGATTGGATGTTCTGTGCTTTAACCCTTGTAAATGCCTTTATAGGGCCCTTATTTTCGTTATAAGCATCATGTAAAGCTATACTAAGTATTGCATGACCATAACGCTTACCTTGAAACTCGTTAGATACTCGTATAAAAGTAATTCTATACTGGTTATCTTTTTTCTTTTTAATTAAAAGTACTGCTACTATCTCTGTTCCTTCGTGTAGAGCATGCACCTTTAGTGTAGGATCCATAAATGATTTTTCTGTGAAGGTTACTCCAAAGTGACTAGAGATAAACTCAAAGTACTCAGGTTTCTTTTCACATACGTGTGTTATCATACGTAGATTATTTTTAGTTTTTCTTTTGCTTTGGCTCTTTTGTAAAGAGAACTGAAAGCATAGTGATTCATACCCATCTTAATACCTGCTCTACCATAACTTAATTTAAGTTCATCTCTAAGTATAAGAGCAGCGTATTGTTTAGGTGTGAATCCTTTTAGATCTAGTTTTAATTCATCCATATTATACCATTTTTAATAACTTTTTATACTTAGATCTAGGTAGTTTAAGTCCAGTTACAGCTCCATCATAGCAAATGTTTTCTGCTCTACATGCTTCTGCTACACTTTTATAGTAAGTACCTGTCTTTAGACTTACTACATGTATGTGCCAACTAGAAGCTTTGATTGCATTCAAGTGCATGATGTTCTCTACTCTGGTACCCCACTTAAGATTGGTGTAGTGATTGTTAAGCTTATCTCCGTCTAAGTGTATTACACACTCACCTTCAGGTCCATCTAAGAAGAGTTTGGCTACCAAAGTTTGCCTAAACACTCGTTTCTTAAGAGAACCTACAGATAAGATAACTCCTGTAAGTCCATCACGATTAATAAAGCCTTTTAAGATCTTTTCTTTCTTAACTCTAGCTTCTAGTCTACCGAATCTAGGTTGACTGTAAGATCTTTCTAAGCTTTTAACCTCTCCGTATTCATTTACATGATAGTATTCTTCGAATCCTGGAATAGGCTTCCACATAATTAATTGCTTAAGGGTGCTTTTATTGCTGGATGAGACTTATACTTAGTTAGAATAACATCATTAAGTGAAGAACAATTGATACCATCTCTTACATAAACTATAGGCAGTTCGTAAGAGTCTCTTTCTATTTGTTCTTTAGCTTGTTCTATGTGATTCAAGTAAAGGTGAGTATCTCCTAAATTACCGATTAATTCATCAGGAATCATACCAACCTCATCAGCAAGCATAATCAAGAGAAGAGCATAGGAGGCGATATTGAAGGGAAGACCGAGGAAAGTATCTACTGAACGCTGATTCCACATTAAAGAGATAGCTCTACTTGGGATATTAAACTTCTCAAAATCGCTTAAGGTAAGTTGTGCTTTACCATTAAAGTGTTTATCCATGTACGTCTTCTTCTCTTCGTAGGTCAACTTTCTTGTGTAGACTTGGAAGCCATAATGGCAAGGAGGAAGTACCATTTGATCTAATTCTCCAACATTCCAAGCACTAACCATCAATCGTCTTGAGTCTGGATTAGTCTTTAAATCGTTGATTAGATTAGCAATTTGGTCTACACTTGTTTCAGTGCCGTAATCCATGTCTTTATCAGATACCCAACTTCTCCATTGCTTACCATAAATTGGACCTAACTCACCATATCTAGCAGCAAACTCAGGATTAGTCTTGATTTGTTCTGCAAACTCTTCTATAGTGTAAGCGTCTCTATCATTTGGTCTAGGTTCACGGTAAGATTTATAAGCATCACCTGTCCAGATATTACATCCGTTATCTAAAAGGTATTTAATGTTAGTGTCACCCTTTAAAAACCACAGCAACTCAGTTACTATTGTCTTCCAAGGCATCTTCTTAGTGGTTAAGAGAGGAAATCCATCACTCATTCTGTGTCTAATGGTGTAGCCAAAGATTGACTTAGTACCTGTTCCTGTTCTATCAGACTTTTCTACTCCGTAATCTAAGATAGATTGAAGTAGGATCTGATATTGTGTGTCTATGCTGTTCATATTTGAAAGTCTGAGTACTTAAGTCCCCATTGTACATTAACCCACATCATTTCTTTTTCTGCTAATCCCTTATTCATCTTTAGTTTTTCTCTAAGATAAGCGACTCCCCATTTTTTCCACTCTTCTGCCTGTGCAGTAGTCATAGTCCAATCGGTAAACCAATCGTCTTTACGGTCTTTGATGTCATCAAATGTAACTTCATGACCTGCAATAACAAACATCTGATTGATGATGTCAATCAATGCTTGTTCTCGTTTTTCTTCTCTACTCATTCGTTTTGCCATAATTCGTAAATGCTATTTGTTGTTGCAAACTTAATGTAGTTTTCTTTCTGTTCCAAAATCTCTGTAACAGTAGTAGTCAGCCAGGTATAAGATATTCCTCGAAAATCTAGGATAAGCGACCTACCTACTGCAGGTTCATCATGTAGTTCTTTAAATTTACCATCTTCGTTCCATTCAATCCATCCAATTTTGTGACCTACGTTAGATAAGCCATCTCTTTCTCTGACTAACTTGTATCTGAAGAGATCCTCTACGTTTAAGTTTATTTTAACTTGTTCTATTTTACTCATGTTATTTATATTTAAATAAGAATTTAAGACATCCTTTATAGATCAGCAAGCTACATCTCCACTTGGGTAGCCAACCAGCCATATATTCGTCTGTCTTAGCTAGTATGTATACTTTGTAGACTTCATCTCTATCATGGTGACCTTCACTCTTACTGAATTCAATAGTAGCCCACTGACCTCTAGCTCTAAAGTAAAAATAATACTTTAAGAACCAGCCTTCTGCTTGTACTGGACAGTTACCTGCTGGTTTATATTTCCATTTGATCATCTCTAATTTGTATTAGTTCTTGTTTTATTTCTTGGTACATTTCTATTACCTTTCTGTTTTGCCAAGCATGATGTTCTAATGCTTCTATAGTCTTGTCTACAGAAATTAGAGAGCAAGTAATCGCTTCATTATACCTTTTCTCACAGCTCAATAGTCCTTCTTTAAGAAACCCATTGTTAGGCAACTGATAATAAAAGTCATTAATCAGCTGCCTAGCTGGTGTTGGGTTAATAACATCTTCTAGCATTACTCATCTACTTTTTTGTTGATGTCACTGATATGTTCTTGTATCATTCCACTAATGTGGGTTTTGATGTACCATTCCATCACTTCCAATGACCGTTTAGAACCTTCCGCATAACCATCGGCATAACTCATTTTCTTTCCCGCAATTTCCATTTCTTTGGCTTGTTGAAGTATTTCTTTCATACTTAAATTTGGTTTTAACATTTCTTGTTCTAACCACTCCACTGCCGTTTGTTGTTTATTGTTTGTCATTAGTGCCATCCGTTTTTAAATGCTGCGTTGTAGTCATCAAACATTGCTATCAATAGTTTACATAGGATACCAATTGTACATAGTAATACTGCCCTTATCATAAATACTAATATCTTTCTCATTGCTTATCTTTTTGTTTTGGACTGTTAACTGCTTTACTAAATAGAATTCCACTCCAAAATCCCAATAACCATATTGTTAATGCATTCATTGACCATCTCCTTCGCAGTTTTCTTTATACCATTCTTCTGGATAGTCTTTGCCTGTCCACATATAACCATGGTGATCTGATTCACACTCTATTCCAGCACGAAAGTCGCTAATTCTCTGTAGCTTTTCTCTTTCTTTGGCTGTGTTAATTACTTTTAGATTGTGAGAAAGGTATTCACCAAATGTATACTTTCCACTATGGTACTTCTCGAAGGAGTTAAACAACTCTTCGAATTGCCACTCTACTATGGTTTGTCGTTTATCATCCATATCCTAAGTCTTTTTTAACTTGTTCTTGATTAGCCTGGCGTTTAGCGTATTTTTCACCACGTAGTGAAGGATTTTCTTCTTGTATTTTTCTACGCATTCTTGTAATAGACTCGCTAGATGTAAAGTTACCATACGCCATAGTTCTTAAGAATATCTTTGTAGAGGTATCAGCTATAGGATTACCCATTTTTTCAAACTCCAACTTCCAGATATAAGCCATCAATTTTTCATCAGAGTCACGAAATGGAGGATAATCAGTTAGTAACTCTAGTACTAACAATCTTGTTTCATTTTTCATAGTTGTTTGTTTTCTAATTCTTCTAGTTGTTTGTTATCCTCTAAGTTTATCATTAGCTTGTTGAACAAGAGAATCTAATTGCTTATCTCTTTTTTCTTTTTCAGCTTCTAGTTTCTCTAACTGTTTTTCTAAGCGATCAATACTACCCCAGATAATACTTGCTTTAGGGTCTAGTTTTTTAATCTCAGCTACTATTTCTTCTTGTCTACCCCTACTGTAAAACCCGCTTTCTATATCATCAGCTAGGTCTTGTAGGTGCTTAGGTGCTGAAATACTAATCCTTAAGTCATAACTACTCCATTTAGTCTTGTAGTCCCAAAATAGAATTCCTTTGGTTAAGTTTCTAAACAGGTTGTGTAGCCTTCTGTTTCTTACTCTTACAATAGAGTTATCACAACCAAACAAGTGTAAGAAACGTAAAAACCATCTAGGGCACCATTTAGGCTTAGCTTCATAGTCCATAGCTAAAACTAACGGGTAAATAGCTCTAAAACAATCTCCGTCTTCATTGTAAGGAATAGTACCTAAGTAAGAATACTTATCATAAAAACCCTTAGGGAAGAATATAGGCCTAATTTCTCTCCAGCCTATATGAATAGTATTAATCATACCTTTCTTACGTCCTCTCCAGAACAGTAAGCCTGCTAAGAAGAAGGTTACTTTCTCCTTAACAGGTCTTTTGTCTTTTATTTCAAATTTGGTTCTCATTTCTTAATATTTTTATAAATGTAGGTAGTATCACACTTACCATCTGTACACACAATTTCAATAGAAGGTTTGATAGGCTTATCTGATTTTACACCAGCTTGTTTTATTCCTAACATACCTGCTACTACACTTACAGCCATGAGTGCAAATAATAACAAATGAAACAAGTCACTACGCTCATCACGTTCATCATTGTCAATTCGGTTTAATCCAAGTATAATAACAGCAGCTAAGATTCCAAGTATCCACATCATTGCTCACCTCCTCCGTAGGTTTGTTTGTAAAACTGCCCAAATGTCATTACATCTGATTCATTCATCATTACATATAGTTCGTATTCATAATGCAACTTGATGGCTTGCTCCTTCGCCATTTCTTTGGCTTTTTCATATGCTTCTTTTCTTGCATCTGTGTATATAATAGTATTTCTATAATACACCTTGTCAATCCTTTCAAGTTCATTGAATAACCACTCCACTGGCGTCTGTTGTTTATTTTCCTTTGAATCTAAGGTCTGAGCTACTAAAGATGTTTTGTGTCCTAACACTGCCGTCTGTTGTTTATTGTTTGTCATAAGTTAAAGTTTACCTTGAGTCATATAGACATGAGTGTCTATGGTCCACAAGAAGTTAAGTTTTTTGATTAAGTTTCTCATAAGTAAAAAGCCCTCAGTTAAGAGGGCTCTGTAAAGTCTGTAAATTTTAAGTAGTTGTCTAAATAACTCTGTATGTTTTCTCTACCTACAGGGTTAGCTGAGTGTACAAAGTACTTTGGTAGTCTGACTGCATTGTTCATACAGTAGTCTACTATCCACTTAGCACAATCTAAGCCTGTTTTTTCGTTTAGCTCTGGTTGATCTGTTATTTCATTGCCTAAATCGTGGTCAAAAGAGATAGCGTAAGGCATTTCATTCTTCTTGAAGTATTTTACAAACTCATCGTAGTCTTTAACCCAAGTAACATCTAAGTTTTCTCCAAAGGCTAAGTTAAGCCAGATTTTAAATTGCCCTTGACTAGGATCTCTTAGATCATCAAGCCACAGGACCTTTTCCATTATTCTTATACTTACGTTTGGGGTTAGTAGTAGACTTTCTTCGCTTAACTACTTTCTTAGGTAACTCTTCTTCGATGTGATCATACACAATGTCTCCTTTAGGTATGTTGTTAATGTTTCCTCTAAATAGAAGAAATAGAATAGCCATAGAGATAGCAGACACACTGAATAAGATACAAAGACCTATAAATATGCTTTCCATGTCTTATTTAGCTAAGTCTACTGTACCTGTGATAAAGGTTAAGCCTTCTGTCAAGTGCATTTCTCCAAAGCCACCTTTTTCTGCTTCGTAGCTATCGGCAACATGCTTAATCTTATCGTTAATTCTGTTTTCTAGGTAAGCATCGTTTACTTGCTTCCAAGAATCTCCGTCTTTAACACATAACATTAGGATAGACACATTGTGCTTGTCGAATTGGTAATTAACTCTGTACATGATTAGTTTAGATTAATTTAGATTAGTATATTTTCTGCTGATTTTTCTTTGTTCCCAGATAAGATGAAGCTGCCACCTGTACCACTTAACTAAGTCGATACCTTTTTCATTACAATGATCAATAAATGCAGGAGTCATCTTACCTTGTAGGCATTTTAACTTACTCATGGTCAATTGATCTAACTTCATCGTCAGCAAATATACTAAATATTTGAGATTCAGGATCTTCTGTGTTTTCATTTATTTCAAATAAATTAAACACACTAGGACTGTTCTTAAAGTTTTCTAAGTCTTGTTTGGCTTTCTGAAAGTCCTGTTCAATTAAAATGTCCAGCTCGCAAATGAGCTGTTTGCATGATTTTTCTTTGTTTGTCATATTGATTAGGTTTAAGTTAGGTTAAATGAGTTATTTTGTTTTGGTCGTAATTCTTTAAGTTATCTGATACCCACTTCTCATCTACTGTGTTACGATAACAAAGTATATGAACTGTAGCTGTTTGATCTGTAGGAAGACGTAACATACGTCCAAACTTCTGCTGAGCCTTAGGGGAACCACCAGAATAAGAGTGTAGAATGATAGCATTTTTAAGATTAGGGATGTTAATACCTTCACTTAACTGCTCTACACAGGATAAACGGTTGATTTCACCTGTTTTAAACGCTTCTAAGGGACTATTCTTGTTCTTAGAATGGTGAGAGTCCTTACACAGTCTTTCAGCTTGATCTATGGTGTTTGCAAAGATTAATACTTTCTCCTCTTGGTTGAGTTGTTCTAGTAGATCTTTAGCGTAGTGTTCCTTAGTTTCAAACTGTTTTAAGAAGTTGATTCGTTGAATAGTCTTGAACATATAACTACTAGAGTTTGCTTGTTCAATCTCACGAGTAATCCAATCATACTGTGCTCTTTCACTGGTCATCCATCCTTGCTTAGTCTTAATTGTTTTGTTCTTGTTTAAGTCTAGATAGTGAACGAAGATGTGATAGTCATTAAGAATCTCGTTCTCTACGGCTTTATCTGTCTTAAATACGTACTTAATTGGGTAATACTCTAGCATAAGTTGACCTTTCTCTGAGGTCAAATACTTAGGAGGAGTACCTGTTAGGCCTAAGATTCTTCCTCTGTAACGAAGAAGAAAGGGCAAAGCAGTAGCCTTAAGAGAGTGAGCCTCATCTAATATGAGAATATCATACTCTTCAGGATCATGTTTGGGGAGAGATAGATAAGTCGAGAATGTGATTCTGTCTAGCACTTGGGGAAATCCAAACTTACTAGCATCATCAATCCACGACTTAAATATATCTACCTTAGGTGCAACAACTAAGATTTTAGCTTCTTTGTTTAGACAGTTGATATAATCTAAACCAACTTTAGTCTTACCTGCACCTGTTGCTAACTGTAAACCACTTCTTTTAAACATTAAAGCCTCTCTAAGGGCTGCTTGTTGTACACTGTCTCTTGTTATCATTTGTAACTCTTTAATTTGCTTACATAGCTAGGATCTTCAGCATAGACACCGTCTATGTTCTTAAGATACCTCTTTTGGATGTGGGCATAGCATTTAATGTTGTCTCTGTAAGAGTCATACTTAGCATAAACTCCATGTTTACCTGCTACATGCTTACACTTGTGGAAGGTAATACCAAACAAGTTCTTTGCTTGGATACCTACGTTAGATTTACCATGATTACTTTCGATTCTAGACTGTAAGCAAGCAACAGCAGCTAGGATTACTCCTTGCTTAGTTAATTCTGCTGTAATTCCTGAATCATTAAGAACAACATCTTTCTCTGTGACTACTTCTTTGATGATTTTAGTCTTAGTGATGATAGAGTCTTCTCTAGTGAAAGCCATAAGTAAAAGTGCTACAAAGATAACATTAATAGTTAATGATACATACAATAATTTCTTGTAATTAGTAGCTTTTGAGAAGCTAAGGTCTTGATTTTGTTTGTAATACATGATTTTTAATATTAGAAGTTAAACATAGGCAACAATTGTGCCATTAGACTAAATTAGAACCTAGGGCAGGTATCTCTCCTACCCTAGATTGATGTCCTAGCGGACAATGATACTGTCTCCCTGTACTTCTACAGATGAGATTTGAACTTGCATGATAATACCCTTAAAATCAATAGTAAGGGTTCTGTCAGTCATAAGAGCTGGCTTGTTTTCTTCCAAAGTAATCAAAGGTTCTACTGGAGTGATAACTGGAGTAACATCAATTTTTGAATGACGCTTAACATTAGCTTCTACAGCAGACTTTTTCTTAGGAACTAAGTTGTTGTCGATAGCATACTTACGAATAGCTCTAAGAGCCTTAAGATTCATAGAAGTAGCCTTCTCAATCTTGGTTAAACTCTTGCCTGTAGACATCAGACTAATAGCTAGTTTGTAGTCTTCTTGGTTAACAGACAATCTTCTATTGATTACAATAGATTTTCTTGGACGACCTCTGCCAACAAATGCTCTTACAGGGGCTTCTTTTTTTAATGAAATGCTCATATTTTTAGGTTTAATTAATGATTAGTTGATTACGATTTTGTCCTTAGTGATAACGATGTTAGCAGATTTCTCTACTACAACTTCTATTTCACCGAACTTAATGTTTACAAACTTAGAATTAGACAAAGGCTCTTTTTCTAAAGGAGTGGTAATTTTAATACCTCTGTTAACTTCCTTTGTAAGTTTTGTAAAGTTTGTAGATTTTGCAACTTTTTTAGTACGAGTTAGACCTGCTTCTCTTCTCTTTTGTAGTGTTTCCATCATCCTTAAAACACCTATTGGTCTTTCTAGTAAGCCCATAGAGATTGCTTTACTACGAATACAATTAATAGCTACTAAAGAATAATTAAACTCATCAGCTAATTTTCTACTCGGAGTTTTTTCGTTCTTTACTTTGTCTACAATAGAATAAAAAGTTGCTTTGGGAATAACCAGTTTAATAAGGGGGTGAAGGTTAATTCCTTCTTGATTTTGTGTTGTCATTTTGTTTAGGGTTTTTTGTTTAGTTAGTTTTTAGTTTAAATACATAGAGTAGCATAGGAGACCTATTAGGGCTTAGATATCTGCAGATAACAGATAGTCTGTAATTAGAGAAAGAAGATATTAACTCAGGAAATGTGTTAACTCTAAAATCCTCTAGATCTTTAGCTCCATAAAGCTGTAATACTTTGTCTATACCTTCTCTTTTAGCAAGAATAGTAAGACAGATAACTTTTGATTGTGATTGTTGAAAGTAAGAGATAAGAGTGTTAATAAGAGATACTTGGAAGGCTCCACATAAGTCAAACCAGACTAAGCCAAACTTTCCTTTAACTGTGAAGATATCTTGATTAAGATAAGTCACATTAGAGGGTCTTCGCTTAAGTCCTTCTACATAAGTAAGTGGATCTTTCTCACAACAAGTAATCTTAGCAAAAGGAAACTTCTGTTCGAATAAGAAATTATCAGCAGGGAGAGACAATATATCTCCCCCTTGATAATGTTCTTTAACAATCTCTCTAATTTCTTCTTTCACATCATACTCTGAGTGTAAGAATGCCATAGATTAAATTTCGTCTTTCCAATCAATTGCTTTTACTACCTCTGCTTCTTCGATGAAAGTCTTAAGATAGTTTTTACCTACTCTCATAGCACCAAGAACAATGTCTTGTACTACTTCGTAGTCTTGAGGTACAGCTACTTCTTTAACGAAAGTAACAGTTTGGTCAATAGTAGAGCGTTCTCTTAGAGACCTTAAGTAGGTCTTTTCATCCATCATAGTCTTAACTGTGAGGTACTTGAACATTCTTCTGATTTCTCTTTCTTGAATCTTCTCTAGTTTGTCTAGATTAGACCATTGTCTACCTTTTAACTTGAATGAGGTAAACATTTCTTCTGCAGGCTTAACAGAGTAAACCTTTTCTACTACCATAGTAGACGTAGTGATTCTTTTTCGCATATTATTAAGGGTTTATTTAGGTTCTTAGTTGATAGGATAAATAAAAAAGGGGAGCTTACACTCTCCCCTTTTTACCCTAATATGATATGGACTTGCCTTTGTACAGAATTGAGCAAAACTGTAGTGTAAGATCGGCAATATTTAAAATAACTAACGTTCGTTAGTTTCTGGTAGTCAAGATAAGCGCTAACCTATCTTGACTAATAAAGAAAAGCTTTGGGTCTTTCAGGGTTACTGATTGAGTGCAATGAGTGACGCCTACCTACTACTAACCCTTTTTCGGTATTTAAAACACTCTACCTCTCAATTACAGCTTAACTGCTTTTCTTTAATTTAAGGGAGAGAACCCCTTAGTGTTGTTGGCACTCAGTCAAAGCCACTCTATAACATTCCTTTCTCAAGGGAACAACACTTGGTACCAAAGACAGGACTTGAACCTGTAATTAATCTGTTTCGTTAGTGCTTTGCAGAATAACTATTCTGATTAATCCCCACCTTTCGGCTGTTATCTGGGTAGCGTTTACCAATTCCGCCACTTTGGTATGTTGCTCGTCTTTCCGAGCTGTCAACCAGTGTTCATGTAAAATGCTCTTGGGTTTCGTAGTCAAGACAGGATTCGAACCTGTAAGGATTTAAAGAAATAATCTCCAACTACTCACGTTTGTAGTTTGTCCACCGAGTTCCCTCATTCTATACGTTTCTTTTGAGGTACTTACAGCACGTTTACCAATTCCGACACTTGACTATTTAAGAAAAAGTCCCACGAGCAGATCTCAGAGCGTAGCTCCTTAACGGTATGCAGGTGGGAACTTTCGATCAAGGGATACTATCCCAAGAGGGGTTCTCTACAAAGATAATAGTTTTTGTAGAGAAGAGAGAATTAAAAGAAGACGTTAATCTATCCTAGTCTTCTGTGAGGATTGTGACTTTATCTCCTCTATAGATGTAGATAGGTCCTATATATCCGTCTTTAATGACATAGGCTTTCTCACAATCAACAAGTTTATAAGAGATAATGTAGTTCCACTCAGAGAACTTGATTACAAAGCAATCAAGAACAACTGGTGATGGGTGCTTACCTTCGCCTATTAGATCCTCTATAAACAGAGTATCCTTATAAGTTAAGGGTAAAGTTCCTTGCATGCACTTTTCAGAGCTTTTAATAGGAAACAATTGGGCTTTTAGATTGATGAAGCCACTTAAGATTAAGATTAAGAACAGTCTTTTCATAAGGAAAAAATAAAGGGGAGATTTCTCTCCCCTGTTTGATTAAAAGTTGTTAGTTAACAAAGACTCGAAGTAAGCAATGCTTTCTTTGGTTGACTCCAATTCAGCTTCTTTAGCATCCAATACTTCTTGAGCACGTTGGATACCACTTACATACTGACGGTTGTCTGTAAATACAGCAGTAGGGAATACAGCTACGTTAAATGCTTCTTGAGCATCTTCTACAGCTGTTTCATCATCAACTAGCTTTGCCTTCAAGGCAGCCAATTGACCGTTAATAGCACTAAGTGCTTTACGTTCTACTTTTGCAGCTACAACACCTGCTTCGTCACCCTTCAAACGGGCTGTTACTTCTTTGATGAAATTTGATACTTTAGACATATGTTTAGGTTTTTTTGTTTAATAAGTGTTTACGGTAATAAGTTTTGTTTTTGGTTTCTTGTGCAAAGTTACAGGAGCTTGGTCATACTTCGCTAAGTCATCTTTTGGCCTAGGAACAGTCTGATGAATCTGTAGTCCAGTAGTATCTAGAAAAGTAGTATTAGCAGTTCCAGAGGATATTATACGAAGACTACTTCCTTCAGATGTTCCTAGTGTAACAGTTCCTAATGTAACAGCTCCTGGATATGTACCATCATACTCATAGAACTCAGATTCAATCATAGAATAATTACCACCTTCTCTGCAAGTTACGTGTATTCCGTAACAGTCATACTCAGGTCTGTAAACTCCGTAACTTGTAATAGTTCCTACATAACCATCATGGTCGTCTCCACCATACCTGTAACCATCACAAGATGATTTAGACTTGTAAGTAACTTGATCTCCTACTTTAAATCTTTTAGCTTTCATTTCTGGTTCTTTAGGTTCTGCTTTGGCTTCTACTTTAGGTTCTACACTTCCATGAATTACTTCGTAGTCAGTGTTTTTAAAATTCCAGCCTGAATAAGTAAAACTTTTATCAGGTCTAAACCCAGATTCACGAATCTGAAGATAAGTATTTAAGTACTTATTCATCTCACCATCCATGTTCCATCCTTTAGGATATCCTTTACTTCCAAATGTATCCCAAAAACCTTTAGACTTAAACTCTTCTTGTGTAAAAAGTCTAACAGTTACATAACCTTCTTTAGGAATAGGAATAGTAGGAGTACTAGGAGTACTAGGCTTAGATACAGTTTCAGGTTCTTCTTTAGAAACTAGTTTAAGGCTTGATGGGCAATACCATCTTCCTGTATTATCTGGACAATGCCCATCTAGAGTATGTCCACCAAGTGCTGCACCTAAAGGGCAATGTACACCTACACTAGCACTACCAAGAGCTCTTACAATACATTCCCTACCCTTAAAATTATCAGAGTTAGGAATAACAATATCACCAATAGTGAATCCATGCCTAGACTCAGGAGAAGTAGGCTTAGGAGCTTCAACAGGCTTAACAGACTCTTGATAAGGAGCTAAGATCATTTGGTTTTTTCGCCTAAAGTTACATGTTTGACCATCATAATCTCGTCTTACAACCCAATAATCATCACCGCCATCTTTTACAATAGTACCTTTTTTATTATACCAGTTTCCAATATCTTGCGTAATAATAACTTTGTCTCCAGGTTCAGGAGTCCACTCAGGATGAAGTACTTTCCAATGCTCTGCTATTTCTTCTGCAGTAGCTGGTCTGTAACCCCTACCCATAGAAGAGGATTGATTAGTCCAATAAGATCCTGAGTAAATGTTAAACTCACCAGAAGATATTTGATAGCCAATTTTGTCTATAGAGGCTGGACTGAAAGGACGACCAGTGGTCCAAATAATTTTTAAGTTTGCCATAGTTAACTCATTAAAGGGTTTGCTTGTTTTATTAGTTTATGAAAGTTCTCTAAGAACTCTTCTGCAATTTTCTTAGATTGAAATGAAAGAAACTTATGAGTAGTGTACCAAACATCTACTATAACTTTATCTTTATGAAAATTTACACACCATTTAGTACTTTTTTCATCATTCCAATCAGGAACCCATCCTTGACGGTAAACTTCACGTAGTTGTGATAACTGAGCAAATGCAAGACATGCATTAGCTTGTCTCTCTGTTACAAACATGTTTCTACTATCAATGTATGTTTTTGTATCTCTTTCATGTTCAATATCACAACAGTCACCAACAAAATAGCCAGATATATTTTCTAATTCTCCCCAATTCTTAGGAAGATTAGATTCAATCTTTTTAAATGCAACAAGTCCTTTTGTCAAGTCACTGTTCTGTTGGTCAATTTCATAACCATCTGGGATTTCAATATTAAATGTTTTCATAGTTTTAAGGTTTTAAGATTAATAAAAAAACAAACTCTCTTGTACGCTCACCGTACTTTTAGATTTTACTGAACATAGTTTACTGTTCACCTGTTGTAAGTGCACTACAGAGCAGGGTCCATCACATAACACTTCGAGGCATGTATCTTATTGGGTAATTACTCCCATAAGTCGAAGATGGTCTTTCAACGGTGCTAATCCGTCCTATGTAAGAGAGTTTGTTTTAGTAGCCCCTGAGTGAATCGAACACATCTTTAACAGGATGAAATCCTGTTGTCCTACCAATAGACGAAAGGGCCAAATACACTTTAACCATAAGTGAGAAGGAATAAGCTAAAAAGAATTTACAATTCTAGTTCTTTCATTAGAGAATCAATCTCTACTTTAATAAGTTCGATTTGTTTCTCTGTATTTGTGATCCATTCTGATTGGTTAGGATCTACGACTGGAGGCAAGAATCCCATACTAGATTCTAGTTTCTCTACCATGATGAACAGGTCTTTTAGTTTTTTTCTGATGTCTTTTTGTGTCATAAGATTTAGATTAAGTTAAGTTCTTCTTTAAGTTGATTAAACGGATTGTCCTTGCATAGCTCTTCAAGAGATTCTTCTATCTCTTTTCTTTCCTTCCAATAGGAAGAGTCGCTTATACGATTATCTCGCTTAAGCTCATCTAACCTATCTAAGAAGTAATAATCTCTCTGAATAGCCATGATAGTAAAGTTAATAGTCAAGTATTCTAGCATATTCATTTATCAAAAGCTATCATATAGACTGCCATCCAAAACAATCCCCAACAAATAAACAGAGCAACAGCTCTTACACGGTCTCTAGTTGATTCTTTCATATCTTCAATATCTTGTTTAATTAGGTTTAGTTTATTTTATTTTATACTAGTTGGTATTATACCCTTAGGTATAAAGAGGTTAAAAAGGCAGTTTCAATACATACCTAGGTATTAGTAGTACATTTGGGATTCAAACCCAAGATAGTATCCATCAGCTCAACGATAAGCAGATACTCCCATTGGGGTGCAGTCATTCGTTGATTGGGAACGTGTGTCACCTCGCCTATATACTATTTAAGATTATTTACCTACCAAGCCAAAAGTTCGCTTAGCATTAGATAGAGCATCTTCTGGTTAAAGAAGATGGTAATAAAAGAGAAGAGAGATATAAGAGAAGAAGTAATCTATATAAGGGTTAAGTACCTTATAGTCCTTTTAGGGTTTTATTCTTTCTTTTAGTTCCTTTATAAGCCCTTATTTTACATATTGTGCATATCACAGCATAAAGCGTTTTAAAATAGCCTATTTTGTCTAGTAAGTTAGACACTCCATTGGTGTGGTCCCCTTTTCTCGAGTACCCATTTTTACCCATTTTTGCCCACTTTTTACCACTTCTTCCTACTTTTCACCCCTTCAAAAGTTAAACAAAACTGCCTTTGTCTCGAAAAATACGGGGGTTAGACAAAAAAAAGTTAAACAAAACCTGTTTTTAGCCTATTCTGTGACAATTCTATGACAATGTCGCAATATGGTCACAATATGTGCTCATAGTGAGTGAGTAGAAAATACTCATAGTAACTCTTCGTCCCTTCTTCTCGCTTCGTTAACTAAAGAAGGGGTCCGAAGACCCCTTTCATTAATCTTGTTCTGCCTCTACGGCTACAGGTGTAACCACGTTCTCTTGGATAGCGTCCAAGTTGGTGGCTACGTTTCTAACGATGATGTCTTTCATCTCTGCACTGTAGGCACGGAGGAATGACTTACGGTAGATTGCTTTACCGTTGTTAAGGATACGAGCACCTGAGCGGTCTTTCTTGTAGTTGCTTTCGTAGACTACGGCTTTACCTTCTGCGTCCTTACCTACAACACCTAAAGCCATTGCTTCGGCTAATGATGTTGTCTCGATAACTTGGATACTGAAGTTACGGTCTACCAACTCTGATAGATTTACGCCTAACTGTACAGGGGAATCTTTATCACCTGTGATAGTTGAGGCATCCATTCCGAAGACTTTAGCGAACTTTTCATTCCCGAAAACCTGAATACAGGTCTTAGACCACTCGCTACTGTTATCAGTAAAGAGGTTCATTGGGTTGTCGTTCTGAATACCGCAAAGTACAGAGATGGAGTTTGCTTTGTTGCGCCAAGCGCTAATAGCAATGATGGGAGAAATAGATGGGTTAAACATAGTACTACCGAGAAGAGAATATCCAAAGGCAATGTATCGAACAAGGAAGGAAAAGACCACGTTAATTGAAGGGAAAGAAAGAGGCCTAAGCCTCTATCCACTCAATACCCTTATGAGTCTTTACTCTGTACTTGGTGATAACTCCCCTTACAGATATGCGACCAAGGATTTGTCCGTATGGTAAGCGTCTGCCTACGATAGGTAATGGTTTAAGTATGTTCATAGAACAGAGAAGAGAAAAAGGGGATGTTAATCCCCTGTTAGAAGTTAAAAGGCTCTTTTATTTTCCTTACTGCCCAAGGGTACCTCTGCTTAATTAGACTTACTATATGTTCAGACCAGTTGATTGAGAGGTTCTCGTAAGCCCAAATGAAGTTTCTAGGGTAAGTCTCAATACACTGCTCTACTGTAAGCGAGTTAAGTTCAGGCTTCTTGAAGAACCAGCACTTATTATTAAGCATAGTTCTATTACGTTTAGATGTTCTGTAGATAGTTTCTCCATTAGCGTAAGTTCTTTTGGGAACATCAGATATCCTTTCTTTAAACTTGTTGAGGTCTTCTTTGGCTACCCACTTAACTTCATCTAATCTCTTTCTTGTAAGGTCACTCTTAGGTCTTTCTCTAAGAGCAAGCATTGCTTGAGTTCTTTCTTTTATAGTCTGTGTGTTTATCATGAATGAGAGAAGAGGAAAAAATGGGACTATAAGTCCCATTCTTTGGCTGCATAGTAAGCAGCAAACGCTCTTGTTACACCCTGCTTACGGAAGTATCTGTAGGTGTCTAAGAACTCTCTCTCTAATCCATAGGACTCTGCTATGTAGTAGTGCTCAGGAAATTGATCTATCATAGGCTAGAGAAGAGAAAAGATAGCCGAGGCTATCTTGTAATTCTCCAGTACATTCTCTCTAGTAGCATTAGCATTACACATGGTATCATCCAACCAATAGCAAAGCTATACTCTACCACCGTAGTGAACTGCTCACCATACTCGGCAATCATTCCTGACTTGCAGTATTTTATCATGAACATTCCTGCACTCATCCACATAATACCACCAACTGCCGCAAAGGCAATCAGTGCAATCTCTATTATTCTTTTCATAAGCAAGAGAAGAGAAAATTGGAAGGCTTAGAACCTTCCAAAATTCCTGTAACTGTTAGCTGCATCCCTGAATTGATCTCTCAACCAGAATAAGAACATGCCTGTCATACAACCAATACATACTACAATGAAAGCATCCACCACAGTTTCTTCTTTCTCCAAGTATTGACAAGTACACAACAACACAAGTACAACTACACCAAGACCTACACTACACAATGTAGCTAGTCTATCATATTTTTTAGCTAGATTATTCATCATACAGAGACGAGTTTATCCGAGTTAGTTTTTAGACGGGGGTACATCGACCTGTTTTTTACAGGACGGGGGGTTGGATGTAGTATCCCCTACCCTCTCATAGATATAATTAAAGTGGCGGGGGTTGAAAATTTCGGAAAGAAAATCTGGAAAATCTGTTTTAGACTTATCTTCGTGATTATGAAAAAACTAATCTTTATTTTATCTTTATTTCTCTTCCTAGAAACCCACGCTCAAACCCTGCGAGATTCGGTATTCGTTAAAACCTCTATATACTCTTGTGTCTACTCAGAGATCTTACAACAACCTAAGAGAGTTTGGTACACTGTTCAGTGTCCTAATGGAAGTTATCCTAGAAAGGGAATGGACTTCTACACTAACGACTCTATTAAAACAAGTGATGGAAAGGACTATGAGGCTAATGTATGGGATAAGGGACATTGTGCTCCAGCAGCTGACTTTAATTGCGATAGAGAGCGTCTATGGGCTACGTTTTCGTATTTAAATTGTGTTCTTCAGCACGAAAGATTAAACAGAGGTGCTTGGAGACTATTGGAGGTAAGAGAAAGAGAGCTTTCTAAGTCTCAGAGTGTCGAAGTAGAGATCAAAATGGTCTACTCTAAAACAAGTCTAAGATTACCAACAGGAGCTACTATCCCTGATGGGTTCCTAAAAACCATTAAGTACGGTAAAGTAAAAGAAGTTTACTACTTTAAGAACGAAGATCCAGGTACTACAGATTATTTAAGATTCAAGAAATAATGTATATAGATAATTTAAAAGAACACAGCTTGATTCAGGGACTCCTTAAAAGACTTCCTAGAGTAGACCCTTATGTAACCCTTGCGATAAATGTCTCTCCCGATTACTCGTCTAATGTGACCATGCAAATAGCCCACCACCTCTCAGAAGGAGGAAAGATGCTAGACTTGTTTCATTTAGATGTTCCTTACCCTGGAGAAAAGAGAGATAGTTACGAGTACGAGTTTAAGCGAAACAGCGTTTTGATCCCTTACAAGTATGATAAAATAATTTTAGTAGAAGCAGCAGTCCTCTCAGGTAATAATTACACTTGGATCAAAGAAAAACTCTTAGACATGGGCTACGAGAACGATGATATCATTACAGTAGCTCTCCTAGAGATGGAATCTAGTAAGTTTAAATGTGACTTTGTCGGAGAGTATGTGAGTGATATGCCAGAGTTCTACTGGGAGAGATATAATAAACATTGGGATTAAGTACAGTTTAGCCCTAGTTTAGCTCCAGTTTACTTGACTTATTTTTTATAAACTCTATTTTTGTAATTAGGGAAAGGTCTGTGTTGTTTGGAGTTACGATTTCTTTTGTGACTAGTTTCTTTAGCCATTTTTTATGGAGGGTTGCTAGGTAGGGATTAGATCTTTCTCCTTTCATGTTGCCCTACCTACACCCTCTTTTTTTATTCCCTTTTTATGAGAAACAACTTCTTTCAGACCACAGGATACTCTACAGCACTTGTAGAGGTTATCATTAAGGGGTTCTCAGAGAAGACTTATGTTTGTCCTCACGATTGGCAACAGCTATATCATAATAAGGAAAGGATAAACATCAAAATCCGAAGAGAAGGCCATAGATGGTTTGTTCTTCTTAGAGGTGGAGATAACTACGGAGGGGAGTTTGAGACCCAAGTAATCGAGGATAACTCGGTAACTTGCTCCAAACCCAGATTTGAGGGACCCTACCAGAAACTAGGATTCCTAAAGTACGAAGGACAGTCAGCTAAAGGAACCTTCTTAGAAGACGGTTATATTTTAAACGAAGAAGGTCAATACATAGTATACGAATAAACAAAATTAGTTATGAATTATAAAGTTTCCCAACTACAACCCCTAACAGGACCTGAGATTGCGGGAGAAGACCTCTTATTATTAATAGATGTCAATCCTACAACTGGAAACGTGCGTTCTAGGAAAGTTAAAGTAGAGGATTTGGTAGACTTTCGTCTTCTTAATTCTAGTTTAACAAATTTTGTGCTTCTGTCAGGAGCATATGCTGATCCTTCTTTTATTACTTCGTTAGATTGGGCTAAAATAATAAACACTCCCGACACTCTAGACGGATACGGTATCACAGACGCCTACACTAAGACTGAAGTAGACGACCTTATCGACACCGTAACAGGTAACGAAGTGGTCTCTATGTCTATCACAGGAGCTGAAACTAAGACGTTAAATCTTCACCAAGCTGATGGAGATACTGTAAGTGTTTCATATACAGACACTTACACTTTTACTCAACCTACTCCTTCTGATACTTGGGTAGTAACCCACAACATGAACAAATTTCCTTCTGTAAGTATCGTAGACTCAGCAGGAAACATCGTAGAAGGAGATACTATCTATAACACGTTAAACTCCTGTACTTTAACTTTTCAGGGATCGTTCAGTGGTAAAGCTTACTTTAACTAAAAACAAAATAAAATAAAAATAAATTAAACTAAATAGCTATGGCAAAAAAATTCTTAACAGCGATAGACCTCAACAAATGCGAACTGCAGAATGCGGTCATCCAAAACTTAGGTACTGCACCTGGATCTCCCAATGCAGGTCAAATTTACTTCAACTCTACCACTGGAGACAAATCTATCTACTTCTATGACGGAACTGCGTGGGTAGACGTAGGGGGTGATTTAAGGTCGATTGTTGCAGGTAATGCTATCTCAGTATCTGGAACAAGAGATATTACCGTAAACGTCCTCTATGACAACTCTTCTATTGGATTAAACGGATCTAACCAACTTATTATTAAGGCAGGTGGTGTAACTAACACAATGTTGGTTAACTCTTCTCTCTCAGTAGTTGCTGGTGCAGGTCTTACTGATGGAGGTTCTGTTGCTCTTGGAAGTTCTGTAACTCTTAACATTGGAGCAGGCACAGGTATTACTGTAAATGCTGACAGCGTTCAGTTGGACACCAGTTCTACTCGTAACACTGATCACTCTGCAGTTACATTGACAGCAGGTGCAGGTTTGACAGGTGGTGGAGATATTACAGCTTCTCGTACTTTTGCAGTAGGTGCAGGAACAGGTATCACAGTTAACGCAGATGACATTGCGATTACTGGTGCTGGTGCATTGACTAACAACTACTTAACTAAGTGGAACGGAACTGGCTTTGCTAACTCTACTATTACAGATGACGGAACTACTGTAACTATTGGAGGTAACTTAACAGTTAACGGTAACATTACTTACGTTAACTCTAACACAGTTGAAATCGGTGACTCTATTATTCTTCTTAACAGAGATGAAACTGCTGCTCCTTCACAGAACGGTGGTATTGAAATCGAACGTGGAACAGCAACTAACGTTTCTTTCATCTGGAACGAAACTAATGACTACTGGTCTACTGTAACTGAGCCTTTCCATATTGGTTCTATTGCTGACGCTACCTCTGCTTACACAGGTAACAAATACTTGGTAAGTGACGGAGGTGTAGTTAAATACTTGAGTGCTGCTGACTTGGCAGGCGATGTAGTAACAGGTATTACAGTTACAGGCTCTAACGGAGTTTCTGTTTCTGGTTCTGGAACTACCACTATTGCTATCTCTGGTACTAACGCTACTACAAGTGCAGTCGGAGTTGTTGAATTGGCTACTACAGCCGAAGCTTTGGCTATGGCAAGTTCTACTTTGGTAGTTACTCCTGCAGGTTTGGCCGCTTTGCGTTATGCAGTAACTGGTCCAGCTACTTTAGCTTCTTCTTTGGTAGTGACTCACAACTTGGGTACTAGTGATGTTATCGTACAAGTTTACGAAGTAGCTACAGGAGCTGATGTAGAGTGTGATGTAGTACGTACAACTACTAACGTAGTTACTCTAGGATTCTGTACTCCTCAAGCAATCAATAGCTTGAGAGTATTGGTAATCAAGATTGCTTAATTTAATTAATATCTTATCTTTGCTAGGGGCCTAAAAACCCCTAGCTTTTTTTGATTCTAAACAAACACATGAAGTCACTCAGCAGCAAAACCTACCAATGTGGAGTAACCATACAAGGTTTAACTACTCTTGCAGGAACTACTTATCTTACAGGAATAACCAATACAACTAGTTGGGAACACGTCATTGTAGGCACAACAGCCCAAGGACAGATTTACACTAGAACTTACGCTCAGTTTATGACTGACGTAGCTACAGGAATAGGTTTGAGTGGCTATGTTCCTACTTCTAGAACTCTGTCTATTAACGGAACTACTTACGATCTTACAGCTAATAGAAGCTGGACAATTGATACAGTTGCCTACACTTCTAGATTGCAACACCAAGTTAAAGCTGGTGTAGCAATTAATAAGGGTCAAGCAGTTTATGTAACAAGTGCAGATGGAACCAATATGATTGTTGGTTTGGCTTCTAATGCTTCTGAGGCTACTTCTAGTAAGACTATGGGTCTTTTAGATGCCACAGTTGTTATTAACGGTTTTGCTAACGTAGTTACAGAAGGTCTTTTAGCAGGATTAGATACCTCAACAGCAGGTTCTGAGGGTGATCCTGTATGGCTAGGAACAGGTGGTAACTTGATTTATGGCCTAATTAATAAACCTTACGCTCCTGCTCACTTAGTTTTTATTGGTATTGTAACCCGTAAAAACATCAATAACGGAGAGATTTTTGTAAAAGTTCAGAATGGATTCGAACTAAATGAAATTCATGACGTAGATTTAAAGACCACAGTGCCAGTAAACGGGCATATTCTTGGTTTTGATGGAACTCTTTGGGTAAATAAAACAATTGCAGGTTGGTTAGGATACACTCCAGCTAACGCAAGTGGTACTACTAACTATCTTTCTAAGTTCACAGGAGCTAATACTCTAGGAAATTCTAAGATTGTAGATAACGGTAGTAACATTCAGTTCTTAGTAAACTCCCAGAATGCAAACTCTAAGTTTTATATGTCTCCTGTACACTCAGATGGACGTATTAATCTTAATGCAGTAGCTGGAACTAATGACTACACTATCTTAAGAACTTGGCATACAGGAAACACTGTAGGTCTAGGAAATGGTTCTACTTTTGGGTCTGCTTTGAGTACGTATTATGATTCTGTTCTTATAGGAACTAGTGGTGCTCTTTACTTTATGAATGGTACTTTTGGACCATTAAACGTACCCTATCGTTTAGGAATTACTACAAGTTCTACAATTACTTACTTTAGTACTGGTGTTGAGAACAATACAACTAACTTAGAGTCTAATGCTTTTCAATTTACAGCTAAAGCTCATACTTTTTATACAGGAACTACTACTGGTAATCAATCTAGCCCTAATCAGTATACTCCTCTTTTCCTTTCTACTGCAGGTAACGTAGTAGTAGGAAGTACAACAGATTCAGGTTATAAGTTGGATGTAGCGGGAACTGGAAGGTTTACAGGTAACCTTACCGTAAGTACAGGTGGATCAGGAACAAATACATTTAATGGAAACGTAAACTATTTATTTGCTAACCAAAATAATGTTTATGGATTAGTAGATCTGCAAAACGCAGCAGGTCAAAGCGTATTTTTTAAAGTAACAGGTACTCCAACCGCAGGAACTGGCTTTGATTATTTTTGGATATCAGGAACAACCACATCTAGTACCGTAGGAACTGTTAGGAATATATTCAATGTATCTCCTACCTATAACTTAACAGGAGCATTTACTGGAATAATGAGGGGATTTTATTACAATCCTACATTAACTTCTATGACTGGTGCGACTCACAGAGGAGTAGAAATTGCTTCAGGAGATTTTGTTTGGGGTAACGGGTACTCTTCAATTTATGGAGACAGTATTGAAGGATTTGTACAGTTTCAATCTTCAGGTAATAGTACTAAGATCTGGATAAGACCCTCAAGTAACCAAGGAGGATTTAATGGTAATTACTGGGGTTATCTAGAAAACTCAGGATATACTACTACTCTTAAGTCAGGCGGATATCAAGATTTAAGTCTAGCTGGTGAATCTATTCGATTCAAGAATCAACACCTAGTTGAGCATGCAAGATTTGCCTCAAGCACTAATAACTTTTTAATTGGAACAGCTACTGATAGTGGATATAAACTAGACGTTAACGGAACAGCAAGAATAAACTCAAGTTTATATGTAACTGATCCTGCTTATACAGGTGCTGGACGTTTTTACCAAGCTGCAAATGCTACTACGATTATTAGTGGTGGTCCTGCTGGTGAAAACATTACATTTGGTCCTTCTAACAGAGTCTTTATTAACGCTGGACAAAGTCGTTTTCCAGGGGGGTCTGTACAGATAGCAGCGTCACTTACTTTGGGTAGCTTAAATGCCACTGGTACTAATATGCTTCTAATGCAAGGAAGCGTTACTGCTGGATCTGCTCTTGGAAGAGGTATAGGTATGGAGACTAGTTTGATAGCGGCTGCTAATAATGACGTATTAGTAGGTTTAGATGTCAATCCTACATTTACTAACGGAGCTTTTACAGGAGTAACAAACTATGGAGCAAGAATTACTTCAAGTATTGGAAGCGATGGAACAAATCTTTACAGTGGATTTGTAACAAGAATACAGAACACTAAAGACTACGATAACGTAAATGGTGTTCTTCTTTTGGTTAATCAGAATGGAGGTGTACCAGGATATTTCATAAGAGCCGTAAATGCACAAGGAGGAGGTCAAACTAGATTCTATGTTGATGGAACTGGTGGACTTTATAGCATTGGAAATGGAACTTTTGGAGGAGATGTAGTAACTACTAAAGTACGTTGGAATACTGATGGAGATGGTTGGATTGGTGATGGAGGATTAGATGGTACGTTCATGGTTGTTACTAATGGAACAGAACGTTACAGAGTAACTCCTAATGGAAATCTTCTTATTGGAACGACTACAGACTCTGGATATAAGTTAGACGTAGAGGGTAATGTTAGACTTGGTGTAGGATATCAATTATACTTTAATAACTCAAACGTAGGAATTTATAGGGACTCGAATACTTTACGACTTGGAGGATTTGGCGGAGTTGAGATTCTTTCGTCTGCTACTAACATTTCCTCACAGTCAATACGAATGAAAGTATTTGATACTGGAAACGTTGCGATAGGTACAACTATAGATTCAGGTTATAAATTTGATGTTAATGGAAGTGCTAGAGTAAAAGGCAGTAGTTTAACTATATCTGCTTCAGGAGTTTCTTCTCCCCCTCCAGCAAACTATGTAGCTCTTAATTTTGATGATTCTCCTAATCACCATGAAAACTGGTTTGCTATCAATAGTAAAAAGGATATACCTGGATTTGGTACAAACTATGATAGGATTATTTTCCCTACCATGGGTAATGATAGTTCTACTTGGCAATTTAACGCCTTAGGTACTTATAGTAGAATTCAAATTTCAGCAAGAAATAGTACTTCAGGAAACTATCTAGACCTAACTAATTCATCAATTTCTTTTTGTGCACCATGGACTGTTGCTAGTATAGATCGTACTAATCGTAAACTTGTTTTTGGTAACATGTCTACTGACGTGCACCACTTACCTGTGTATGACCTTGTTATTAAGGGTGCACAGCCTTTTGAGTCAAATTACGGATATTCTAATGGTGGTAACGTAGTTATCTATGGAGGAACACCTTCTACTACACCTGTAGGAAACTATGGTAATGTAATACTTGCTCACGATGGAACAGCTGCAAGAGGATATGTAGGAATAGGTACTACTTCACCTACTCAACTGTTACACGTAGCAGGAAACTTAAGACTTACAGGAGCTTTCTATGACTCTAATAACTCTGCAGGTACAGCAGGACAGATTCTTAAATCTACAGCAACTGGTACAGACTGGGTAAGTCTAAGCGAAATTACAGGAGTAGATGGGACAGGTACAGCCAACTATTTGGCTAAGTGGAGTGATGCAGATACTATTACTACGTCTTTAATTTATGATAACGGTACAAATATAACTGTAGGAACCTCTACAGGTACTGTATATCTAAATTCAAATATTGGATCTGGAGCTGCTGTTGATATTAATGGTCAATACAAATTCTACTATGCACAGTTACAGGGTAATGGTTCTGCCTACTTTACAACTTACGTAACTGTAGGTGCTACTGGCAACTTAGGTGCAACTTTAAACGTTAAAGGAGCAGGTGCTACCTCTAGTACTAAATCTCTTTATATTGCTAACAGTGATAACACTAGGACTTTATCTTATACAGACGATGGAAAGTTAACTTTATCTAATGGAACCTATACTACTAAGTGGTACACAGGAAGTGGTTACAGTCCTACATTAGAGTTCTCTGCACAAGGAAATATTACTTGGGGTAATGGAGCGATTTTTAAATTTTATGGTACAGGCGATACTACCGAGTATAGACTAGAAAATGGAACTTTTCACACTACTAACTCTCAAGCAAGATTCTATGCAGGTGGTTCAGGTTATCTTGGATTTGAAACAATAGGAGCTACTACTGCTTATGATGCAATTGGTGCAGTATTTACAGACAATAATACTGTAAGTCTAAGATTCTTCTACAAGAACACTGCCTCTGATATAGAGGGAATGAGACTTACTTCTAATGGAAACTTCTTAGTAGGAACTACAACTGACTCTGGATACAAGTTAGATGTCAATGGTACTGCGAGAATTCAAGGAAACTTGACAGTAAGTTCTGGAAATCAATTGCGTCTAAATGATTCAACAAATGCTAATACTGCTACTATTTCTTACTCATCAACAGGTCAACAAGGACCTGGGGTAGTAAGTGCATGGGGAGGAAATGGTGTATTTGGTTGGAATAACTCAGTGTTTAACTTACTTCATGCAGGAACAGGCAATGATGTTATTCTCTTAAACAGAAGTGTACTATCTGCAGGCACTACTTCTGGAAATGCTTTGTGGCTTACAGGATATGGTTCATTTGCTCCTACTACAGGAACAAACTCCTTCAATGCAGTAAATATAGGCACTACCTATAATGCAACAGGAGGTACAAGTACTATTAGAGGAATCTACTACAATCCTGTACTAACATCAATGACTGGTGTTACTCATAGAGCTATTGAGACAGTAACAGGTGACGTACTGTTTGCTACTACAAGTGGTAGTGTAGGCATAGGAACAACTAGTCCTGCTGGTTCTCTGCATATACAAAAAAATAATAGCAATTTCTCAACAGAAGCTATTAAGATAACAGGTACTCCTTTATCTAATGTTACCGATGGAACAAGTGCTACTGAAGGTTATGGACTTTATTTGTCTTATAATGTATCAGGTAATAGACAATTTGTTTTTGCAGACACTGTTTCTGGTGCAGGTGTTAGGTATATTGGTAACAATCTTGATGGTTTTAATAAAATTACACAATCAAGAGCTGACATAACTATTGGTACAGAAACTAATGGAGCTCACATTGGTATACCAGTAAGTAATACTCAATTCTCTGCTTCTAATCTTAGTGGAACTGCATCTAAGATTGTAACAGAAATAAAAGGAGCAGCTTCTCAATCTGGAAATTACTTAAATGTTTCTAGCTCAAGTGGAACTGGTGACATTCTCTCAATACTAAGTACAGGAAATGTTGGTATTGGTACAACTAGTCCAGCATACAAATTACATGTTAAAAGTGACACTGACGTAGTTCAAGTAATAGAAAGTACAACTGATGTAACCTATACACAGTATTATAACTTAAGTTCAGGTACTGGTGGATCAGGAAACGGCTTAACAATAGGATTAAATACAACAAGTGCTTTAGTTTGGTATAGAGAAGCAGGGGATCTATTATTAGGTACTAACAATACTGAACGTGTACGCATACTTGCAGGTGGCAATGTAGGTATTGGTGTCACTACTCCACTAGATAGTCTCCAAGTTAAAGACGTTATTTCTATTGGATCAGTAGGAAATGCTGGTATTCTTTATCTAAGAAGACCTTCGGATGGAGCTGTATTGGGTAAGTTTTATAACTCAGGAAACTATACAATACTCCAAGAAAGCCAAGGTGCAGGTGGTATACTACAGACTGGATATGGAACGACTTCTTTAAAGTGGTCTGGAATTAGTGGAAATCCAAGAGTAGGTATTGGTTTTGATGGAACTTTACTAGCTACTGCACATATTCAAGGGGCTGGATCAAGTTCTTCTACTACTTCTTTGTTAGTTCAGAATAGTAGTGGAGCATCAATGCTTCAAGTGCGTGATGATAACTTTACAGTAATTGGACCTAATGGATTAGCAATAGATAACTTTAACTGTGTTTTATATAGAACAAGTTTTAATAGTCAGTCTATTTCTTTTCACGGCTCTCGTTTAAGTTTTGCGGATGCAACAGGATTTGTATTTAGTAACGATTATATTTCAACTCCTGCAGCAAGTGCTATTTTTGATATACAGTCTACTACAAAAGGTTTCTTACAGCCAAGACTCACAACTACTCAGAAAAATGCTATCTCTACTCCTGCTACGGGTCTTCAAGTTTACGACTCTACTTTAAATAAAAATGCTTTATATAACGGAAGTGTTTGGCAAAGTATAGCAACTGAAACTTGGGTTACTTCTCAGGCTTATGTTCCTCAAGCAAGAACGCTTACTATTAATGGAACAACCTATGATCTAAGTGCAAACAGAAGTTGGACCATAGCAACTACAACTCCAGGAGGATCTGATACACAATTCCAGTACAATAGTTCTGGAACATTGGCAGGAGCTTCTGCGCTTACTTACAACTCTGCCACTAACAGAGTAGGTATTAACCAAGCATCCCCAGGATATGACTTAGACGTAAATGGTCAAGTAAGAGTACAAGATAAACTAAGAGTAGGTAATGTTAACTCTGGTAACGGAGTAGTACACATGTCTTCTACTACTACTATTAATCCTAGTGCTACTACTATTGTTTGGTCTCAGAACGTAAGCGTAGGTATGTGTGCGTTTATCGAATATTATATTTTGAATAACAACACAACTACAGATCAAAGAGCAGGTACAATCATGGTTACTTGGAATCAGTCAGGAACGCCTACAATTGCTCACACTGAAACAACTACACCTGACATAGGGTCAACTACCCCTGTGGTCTTTACAAGTTCTCTAGTGGGCTCAGATGCACGAATTAACGCAGTTAATGCTAGTTCTGCTCCTTACACCATAGTAATGAACTACAGATATTTCTAAAATACAGATTATACACATTGTTGGATAGTGAAAACAATAAAAAATGGCAAACGAATTTAAAGTCAAAAACGGTCTTATAGTAGTAGGTGACCTAACCACATCGGGAACTATTACTATTAATGGAGCTCTTGCAGCTACACAATCTTGGGTTTCATCTCAAAGTTATTTAACATCTGCTAACTTAAGCTCATATGCTACTCAGTCTTATGTGACTAGTGCAATAGCTTCTCTAGTAAACTCAGCTCCTGCAGCGTTAGATACGCTTAATGAACTAGCAGCGGCTTTAGGCAATGATGCTAGTTTCTCGACAACTGTTACAAACAGTATAGCTTCTAAGCTTTCGCTTTCTGGGGGTACAATGACAGGTCAGATACTATTTCAAACAGCCTCTCTAACTAACGGATTTAGATGGAATGTAAATAGTGATGCTGCAGGTATTACATTTAAAAATACGGGAGACGGAGATAACAACTCTTACTTTAACTTCTTTACAGAAGATAACGGTAATGAGTACTTTAAGTTTAGTCATAATACTTGGAACATTGGATCATTTGACTTTATGGACGTTAAGAACGGTGTTGTTCGTACTAACGGGGACATCTATGTTAACGCTTCTCAAAGTGGAACAAGGTCTGCAGGTACTAACGAACTAATTAACGGAAGTAGAGTTTGGCATTCTGGAGACTTCTCTTCAACTAATATATCAAACTGGAATACTGCCTATTCATGGGGTAATCATGCAGGACTTTATGCGGCTTCCAGTCATACACATTCTGCTACAGATATAACTTCAGGTACTATTTCTTCTGCTAGATTGTCTGGATCATATGCCATAGATATCAGTGGTCTTTCCTCAAGTTCTAATACTTTAACAAGAGAAGATAACAGAACAATCTCACCCAGTGAGTTAGCAGCAGGACAATTAAAGTTTGGATTTACTTCCTGGACAAACGACAATGGTGGACCTTATGCAGACTTCTTGCACTTACGTTCATATACAGATGCTTCTGGTGGGGACGATAACTTAGTTATGTTTAAGAAGTCAGGTATTGGTATGCGTATCTGGCAACAAACTTGGGGTAGTACTACTCCTTATTCTTCTTATGCAGATGTATGGACTACAGTAAACTTTACCCAAACAAACGTAAATAACTGGAATACCTCATATGGTTGGGGGAATCATGCCTCGGCAGGTTATGTTTCTACCTCAGGTTCTTATGCTAACCCATCTTGGATTACTTCTCTAGCTTATTCTAAAATAACAGGAGTTCCAGCATTCTTAACTGCTGAGTCCGATACTTTAAACTCAGTTGCAACTAGAGGAAATACTACTGGTAATGCAATTACAGCAGGTGGGTTAAATTCTACTGCTGATTACTCTTTACAAGTTGATTCTGGATCTACAAACGTAAGAATGGGTAGATTTAAATTTATCCGTTCCACATATAATCCTACAGGAGTATCAGCTTCTATTGACTTTTGGAGAGGCGGAAGTGCTTACGAAGGAATGCTTGCTTTTTCTACTAATGGAGGTACAATAGGTGACACTTCAGTAGAAAGAATGCGTATTACAGACACAGGTAATGTGGGTATCGGTACGTCAAATCCAAGTGTAAAGTTAGATGTTGCAGGAAATGCAAGTTTTGGAGCAAGTCAACTTTTTAAAATAACAGATAATGGAAGTGGAAATTTTGTCTTAGGAGGTGCTACTGTTAATACATATATTGACGGTGTTACTTTTAGGGTAAGAAACTCTACTGGGGATGTAACTGTATATGCTGATGGTACTACTAATAGAGTAGGAATTGGAACTACTAGTCCTTCTCAAAAACTAGAAGTTAATGGAAATATTGGAGTACCATATACAGGATATTTAATATCTACAACTGATACAGGAAATTCAATACAACTGCATAATGGAAGTGGTGTAATGAATTTTTATACCAATGGATCTATTAGATTAAGTGTAGCATATTCTAGTGGTAACGTTGGTATTGGCACAACAAGTCCAACTGCTCCATTAGATACAAATGGTGTTAGATTAGGTAGAAACTGGGCAATTGCAAATCGTGCCAACATTAGGTTAGACTCTAATGGCCCAGACTATCCAGCTGATATTCTATTTGGACACACTGCAGCGGCTAATCAAACTAGTTGGGATGGTGTTTATTGGTCCATTTCCTCTAGAGCCTCAAGCCTTAGCAATGCATTTACTATTTGGAGAGGAGCGGGTAATCCAGGAGGTGGTAGTGAAGAGATTTTGTTTACTATTTTACCAAATGGTAATGTAGGTATAGGTACTAGCACTCCTCAGGTTAAATTAGATGTTAATGGTGCTTTAGGTATTGTAGGAAGTAACTTTATATATTTTGGACACACCACAGGAAATATAGGAGCGTGGACTACAAGACAATATTCTAGTGGATCTACTCATAAGTTTAATGCTCAGACTTTTGTATTTAATAATGAAGGTTATGGTTCTTATGAACACATGGCATTAACTGCTAATGGATTAAATTTAAGAGCAAAAAATACAATTGATTCAACCGATTCTTGGTTAAGACTTAACCAAAGTGGAGATTATGGTTCTGGTGTATACACTCCAGGATTAATGAGAGCTGATGGAGGTTTCTACGTAAGTGGAAGTACAGTGTGGCATGCAAGTAATGACGGAAGCGGAAGTGGATTAGATGCTGATTTACTTGATGGTAACCATGCTTCCTATTTTATTAATACTTCAAACATTGGGTCTCAGAGTGTTAGTTATGCTAGTAGTTCAGGTAGTGCAACTAACTCAACTAACACATACAGAGCTTTTATAGAAGATACTCGTGCAGCTGAAAGAACTCCTAGTGACTACGATGACTATAAAGTAAGTTGGGAATTTACTAACCAGATTCCTGGTTTAAATTATAGTGGTACTTCTTGGTGGTCAGCAATGACTATGCAAGGATGGCACAATGGATATTCTGCTTGGCAAATTATAGGGTCAGCCTCTTCTGCAATAGATGATTTCTATTTGCGTGCAGGTAATAATACTACTTGGAATACTGCTCGCAGAATTTGGCATAGTGGTGATTTTACTTCAACCAATGTAAGTAATTGGAACACAGCCTTTGGGTGGGGAAATCACGCTTCTGCTGGGTATGCTACTACATCTTATGTAACAACTCAAATCAACAACTTAATTGCAGGAGCACCAGGAGTACTAGATACACTAGATGAATTGGCTGCTGCATTAGGAGATGATTCAAACTTTGCTACTACAGTAACTAATAGTATTGCAGGAAAAGTAAGTAAGAGTGGAGATACCATTACAGGTAACTTAAACGTAGTTGGGAACATTTACTCTACTACATCTTTAGGTGTAATCTTAAACTCTGCGGATGCTCCTCTTATTACTAGGGGATGGGATTCATTTACTTCTGGAGCCTATAATGGAGTTGGTAGATGGGGATTATTTATGGAACCTTCTACCTTAGTACTAGGTACTCCTAACATTGCAGGAAACGGACAAGTTGCTTTTAGGCGATTTAATGCAGATGGTACAAGTGTCACTACTTTACTGGTAAATAGTGTAGGAACTACAATCTATGGAAATCTAACTGTAGGTGGAACTATTACAGAAAACTCTTCTATTAAATTAAAAGAAAACGTAGAAACAAGTGAGGGAAATTTGGAAAAGGTAGTAAATTTGAGACCAGTCACTTACAATAAGATAGGATCTGAAACTACAGAACTAGGACTTATTGCAGAAGAAGTTGCTCAAGTATATCCAGAGTTTGTACAGTACGATGAGAATGGAGAGCCTATAGGGGTTCACTACTCACGCTTAACGGCTGCCCTTATTGGTGCAGTTAAACAATTAACAAAACGAATCGAAACATTAGAAAACAATGGCTAATTTATTATCCAGTACCACAGTAGGCGGAAGTGCCGTAATCACAACAAGTAATATTGGGAGTTATGCAATTACCTCATTAAGCGGTTATGCAACCCAATCATGGGTTCAATCTCAGGGATATCTTACTTCTGTACCAGCTCAATCTTGGGCTAGCATTACAAGTAAACCATTTCTTCTTACACTTAACTATGACCAAGGTTCTCCGTGGGCAGGTAACACAGGAGGAAGTGGAAGGAACTTAGTTGCTTCTTTTCATGGTGCATCTGGAAACAGTGTTATCACTTTTGGTAGTGGTAACGGAGATCTTAACCTTTCTGTAGACGGTAATGTTTATGTTAACGAAGGTCAAGATATTCTAGCTTCTAGGACTTGGGTTAGTACTTCTGGAAACGCTGCTACAGCAACTACATTTTCTTCTAATAGAACTAACTATAAAAATAATACAGACAATGCAGTAGCAGGTCAGTTAATGTGGAAAGCTTATGGTAATAACCACACTATATTTGATGCTTCTGCAAGTACAGCTCCTGATGGAACATCTGTAAATAACACAAACTCAGCAGTAGCATGGACAGGTACCTATCCAACCTTAATGGGTTGGAATGGCAGTACTACTTATGGAGTTCGTGTAGATAGTGCAAGAGTGGCTGACACCGTAACAACTGCTCCTACTGTATATTGGAATAGTATAGTAGGAAAACCTACTGGAAATACAGGATTAGTTCAGTTTGGAGACTATATCAACCAACCGACTTTTGCTGGAAAGACTCTTACCATGCATCCTTCCACAATTAAGACCTTATTATGGGGAGGAAATGGAAGTAGGTATACCGTAACAACTTCGACTACAGGTACTTATCCTCAAGCAGGAAGTACTTATATAGTTACTTATGAATTAATAGACGGAAGCAATTCTGTTTACTCTTCTGGAAATATCTATTGTGGGTTCTGGAATAACTGTCCTCCAACAAATATTACAGTAAGAGTACAGAATACTAGTGGAACATGGTATGGTCCATATCAAGGGTCTAATATAGGAGTAGGATATTTTGAGTATTGGAAAATACCTTGTGGAGGTCCTAACTTTATTAAGGCTTGGGAAATTACTTTTACTCCTACTGCTGGATGCAATGTTGCTTTAATGACTGTTGATATTGTTATCGACAACAGTGAAGGTATTGACCAAGATCCATTTGTAAGTAGAGGAGGTTCTTCTATGCTTGGAAACTTAACTCTTTCAGGGGGAGCTACCTTAAACTTAACAGGATCTGCAAACAAAGTAATTGCTATAAATCCAGGTAACGGTTATGATGCTATGATTCGCTATAATGGAGGAAGTGGCACTAACTGGTACGTAGGTAAGCGTAATACAAATCAACTTGTAGATAGTGCATCTTTTCATTTTTATTCCGATGCAGCAGGTCAAACTGTAGCAGGTATTGATACATCAGGAAACTCTTTTGCTATAGGTTCATTTAGGGCGCCTGTGTTCTATGATTCAAATGACACTAATTACTACGGTAACTTTAATGGCACTTCAGTAGTAAATTCTATTCGTTTTGGTACCTCAACAAATAACTCGACTTTTTCTGGAGACGGTGCTTGGGGAATTAAATTGTATAATGATAATGGATATATACAATTTGGTCCTGCAAATACTAGTCATGCGCATATCTATACAGACAGAGCCAACTTCTATTTTAACAAAGACATTCTAATAAATGGTAACTCAGTAATTACTACATCAACTATTGGTTCACAAACTGCAGGTTCAGTTACAGGATTGACTTTAACTAGTTCTGCAAATAATCTTAACCCAGATAACGTAACTCAGAATCAAATTGGATATAATACATCTGTAAGTCTATTTGGACAAACGGATGGGGGTCTTTATTCTTCTGCATATAGTTCTAGTTGGATTCATCAGATTTATGGTGATTTTAGAAGTGGACAAATTGCAGTAAGGGGAAAAAATAATGGAACATGGCAATCTTGGAGAACCATCCTAGATAGCGGTAACTACACAAGTTACTCTCCCTCCCTTACAGGCAGTGGGGCTAGTGGTACCTGGGGAATCAGCATTACTGGTAACTCTGCTTATGCTACAAATAGCACTAGGTTGTATGCTTCCGACTCTCCATATACTTATGGTGGAGCAGCACCTTACTATATGTATATGAACTACGATGGAGGTAGTTACTGGGAACTCAAAGTTTCTCCTGCTACTCCAGGTGCTGTAAGAGTTGCTTACTCAAACAATTCTGGAGCTGTAGGTAATATTGATGTATCTCGAATTGTTTATGGAGATGGAGCAAGAGGTAGATCTACAAGTAAGATAGGCGGAAATGCTAATACTTCTGATTCTTCAAATTCTTCTGGATTTTATTTTGGAAACGCTGTTGCAGGTATGCCTAGTACAGACTGGTGGAATTGGTTAACTGTAGCAGGAAATTCTTGGTCAGGAGGAGACGGTTATGCTTATCAAATGGCTGGTTCTTTCTGGGGTGACGACTTCAGATTAAGACGTATGACTAGTGGGACTTGGAATTCTTGGTTAACAATTATTCATTCTGGAAATATAGGTTCTCAATCCGTAAACTATGCAACTACTGCAGGGGCACTTAGTTCGATGAACATTTCCCAGTTCAGTAATAATTCAGGCTATTTAACAGGAATAACGTCAGGACAAGTAACAGGAGCTTTAGGATATACTCCGTATAACTCTAGTAACCCTAATGGATATATAACCTCATCAGGAAGTATTAGTGGTAATGCAGCTACGGCTACAACTGCAAATGCTTTAACCAGTATGAACATTTCTCAGTTTACTAATAACTCTGGATACCTTACTTCCCTTCCTTCACATAATCATGATGATAGATACTACACAGAATCAGAGATTGATTCTCAGATAAGTGGAAGACTATATCAAGCTTCTGTTAATACTTTTGACTTTAATGCTTTTAACGGAACTGGTTTATATAGAGGCTCAACAGGTAGTTGGAGTAATAGACCACCTTCAGGACATAATGGAGGAGCTGTCTTACAGATAGACACCCATCCTGGAAACTACCACTCTCAATTGTATTTTGACACAGGGGCAGAGAGACTCTACTTCCGAAATGCTAATGCAGGAACTTGGGGAAACTGGTTGACTGTACTTCATAGTAGTAACTTTAACTTATACTCTCCTAGCCTAACGGGAAGTAATGCTAGTGGAACATGGAATATCAATGTAACTGGAAGTGCAGGATCAGTAGCATGGACTAACGTAAGTTCTCGCCCTACTGCTTTATCTCAATTTACCAACGATCTAGGCAACCTATCTTCAACAGGTGGTACAATAACTGGTGACTTAAACCTACAGTATAGTTATCCTCGTATTAATTTTTATGATACAGACAATGACTCTGATTACTCTTTAATTAATAATAATGGTAACTTTAGTCTTTACGACATTAATAACAACGTTCATCGTTTTGTAGTCTTAGCTGGGGGAAATGTAGGAATCAATACTACTAGTCCTGCTAACTTACTTACCGTTAACGGCAGTACAAGAATTGTTACTCATGCCCAGCAAGGTCTATTTGGCTATGATGATCCTACAGGAGGATCTTTTATCTGGTCGATAACTAGATATACAGACGGAGATGGTAACGATTTAAATATTAATGCTTTAGCAGGTTTTGCAGTAAAAACAGGAGCTAGTTCTCTTACCAATAGTGGACACCAGTTTTATATAAACTCAAGTGGAAACGTAGGTATAGGAACCAGACTACCTGTAGGTCAATTAAATGTATTCGGTGGAACAGGTAATAACGCTGCTATCTTAACTCTTCAATCTCAGTCTGGAGGAAACGGTAACACGGGTATTTATTTTAGGCCTTATCAAAATGAAACTTTTGCTAATAGTGCAGAAGCCCAAGCAGCTATTTTGGCTCAAGATGCTAGTTACTCTGCACATATTAAATTCCTAACCAAGGTTCCTGGCTCAGGTACAAACTCTTTAACAGAGAGAATGCGTCTTACTAGTACAGGTAATCTTCTGATAGGTACTACTACAGATAACGGATTTAAGTTAACTGTAAGCGGAACTGCTAACATTACGAACAATGTTAAGGTAGGATCAAATACTTTTGTTGTAGATACTGTAAACAATAGAGTTGGTATCGGAGGAAGTGCTACACCATCCTACACTCTTGAGGTATTAGGTAAAGGCTTTTTTAACGAACAAGTTATTATTGCAAATGGTGAGGGTCTTTCTCTCTTGAATAATAATGTTCAGATTAAACCACCTGTAATAAACTCACTAGGTTTCTATACTGGCACAAGTGGTGCTAATGAAAGGATGCGTATCACTCCTTCAGGTAATGTAGGAATTAATACAACAAGTCCAACTACTCTTTTAAATATTAAGGGTACCAGTACTACATCAGCTCTTGCTTCTTTTAAGGTAGAAAATTTTTCAGGAGATCCTGGAATTATTGTAAATGATGCAGGTAACTTGTTAGTAGGAACAGCTTCTGATTCAGGAAATAGATTAGAGGTAAATGGAACAGTTAATGCAACTGGATATAAACTTAATGGAGTAACAGGTTATACAGGAATGGTTACTATACAACAAGCACCTCCGATGCCTCCTATAACTTTTGATATTCAGAATGGTATAATCATGAGCGTCACCTAAGCTACTACTTGACAAAATAACTAATAACATTATATTTGTAATGTATACAAAACTAAAATTATAATTTTACAACAATGGCACTTAAAATCACAAAAAGCATTGGTACCGATAAAGGTATTACCAATGAGGCATACATCCGTATTGCCGACTACCAAATTTCTAAAACTGGTAACGCTAACTTCCGTATCCAGATTTACTTGAACGAAGCAGACGCTACTCCTAACGTTTCTATGGGTCCTTCAGGTGTTGAGCAAGCACGTAACCAACAAATTGGTGAGTACTTGTCTGTATCCTTGACTAAGCAAGTAGAAGAAGTTAAGACTCGTACTATGATGCGTCCAGTTGAAGTAGATGTAGTTAAGACTCGCACTATCACCAACGAAGAGGGTGAAGAAGTAACCGAAGAATACACTGTAAAAGAATACGTGACTGAAGAAGTTACTGAAGAGTACACTGTTACAAACACAGTTCCTGATCTATCTTCCGCAGAAGGTGTTGACATTTTTGCATTTGGCTATAGCCACTTGAAAGCCAAACTTGTCAGTTTGTTTACTGCTGGTAAGGTAGAAGACTGTTAATTTGGCAGGATTTATAAAAAAGCATTATATTTGCATAAACCAACTAAACATATAAATCATGGCTACTAAATTAACTGAACAAGAAATCGAAGCAATCAAAGGCTTCCAGCAAAAGACTCAAAACGTAATTATGGATTTGGGTAAGATCGAACTTCAAATGAATGACTTGCTTTCTGTAAAAGAGAAGGTAAAAGAAGCAATGGCAGAAGTAGTAAAAGAACAGAATGAGTTCTTCCAGACTATCGAAGCTAGCTACGGTAAAGGTCAAATCAATTTGGATTCATTTGAATTTATTCCTGCTGAAGCACCTGTTGATGAAACTCCTGTAGTTCCTTTTACTCAGGCAGAAGTATTGTAATTTAACTTTATTTCATAAAGACCCTCAGAGAAATCTGGGGGTTTTTTGTTTTATAGCCAACTAGTTGACTTATTTTTTTAAAGTTTTATCTTTGCCCATAACCAACCTTTTCTCACTTAAGTACCGTTTATGAAAGTCCGAAGTTGCTTTGAACATCCTTTCAGATATCACTGTGCTAGTGAGTTTAACTGTTTTTCTCACTGTCCTGCTTTCTAAGTGGGCCATAGAAGACATTATTAAATTTTTAAGAAATAAAAAAAGGTAACTATATGAAACTATTAAACTTTATTGGCGGACTCTTCAAAGATGAGAAGGGTGTTGTCTCCATGAAACGCTTGTGCGGATTAGTATGCACAGCTACACTATGCGCTACATTGTACGCTAACTCTTTTACTGAAGCTCACTTTGCTCCTTCTGTTCCTTTGGTGGATGCGGTTGCTTTGTTGGCTTTTGGTTGTCTAGGTTTGACTTCTGTTGAGAAAATCATGAAGAAGCCAGAAGCACCTAGCGAAGACTAATTTACTATAAACTATAAACTATAAACAACTATGAGCTACACAAGAGAACAAATCGAAGCGGCTATGAAAGCCAAAGGTTATAAGTACTTTGAGAATGGAGATTTTAACGTAAACATTATTGGTGTACGTAACTCTTCTACTGGTACTAAAGTAACTAACGTATTTGACGATCACTTAACTCTTTCTTACAAAGAAGGTGGTGAGTGGAAATTTAAAATCTGGCCTGCTACTACAGATCCAGGAACTAAGGGTGTTAAAGAATTCCATAACGCTGCAGGTGTTGCACGTTTGGTACCTGGTCAATACTCAGGTTCACACCATGTAGGATTGCACCAAGGTAAGTACGAAGCCCTTAAGCAAAAGGCTAACGTTAAAGTTTACCGTGATGCTAACAAAGACATGAACTATGACGAGTCCAAGATACAAGAAGGCATCTTCGGTATTAATATTCATAAAGCTGGTGCAGACTCTACCTACGTTGAAAACTGGAGCGAAGGTTGCCAAGTGTTCAAGAAGTCTGCTGACTTTGATGCATTCATGGTTATCTGTAAGAAGGCTGCGGCATTGGGTGGTAACTCTTTCACTTATACTCTTATTGAATCTAAAGATATCAAGTAAATGAAAGGACTTCTAGTAAGTCTTTTCCTAATTCTTTCTATCCCCTGTTCTTCTCAAATCAATGTGATGAAGGCAGGGGATGGTTGGGATTTAAAGGTAGACTCGGCCTTAGCATTAATTGCTCAAACTGATGTCAACGCTTATACTAGAGTAATAGATGTCTGCCAAGTAATAGACTTCTGGATTAGCCCCTATTCCTCTAATACAATCTCCCAAGATGGTGGAACTATATTTATCGCTACAGGAGACATAAAAACGAATTCACTCAATAACCTAGCTTGTGTTATTGTACATGAAAGTCTTCACTTATACTACTTGTTACATCCAGTAGAACAGTCACAGGACGAAGAAGAACTTAAGTGTTATATCTACGAGTTAGACTTTATAAAAAAACTACCAACCCCAGAGCCTTGGTTACAGGCAAATGCAATTGAACAATTACATAAATTAACTAAAACAAAAACAAAATGAATAAACTATTTAAAGTAATCATCGGGGTGTTGACATTGTTGGTTGGCAATGTATCAGCACAAAGTTCTGCTACCTCTCCAGGTACAGGTCATTGGGTTGTAATCGACTCAGGTTATCAAGTAGCTACAAACACTGTAGGACAGACTGTAGCTCCTCTACACTTCTACAATACCTCTACTTCTGAAAAGATCACAGGTATGCAGTTCCGTGTATTCTACGATAAGACAGCTTTCACAGCAGTTGTTCCTTCTCTTAAGATTTCTTCTACTGATCAATACTTGCAGTATGTAGATAGTAACACACAAGGTTTCTTAACTGTTACATTGGCTTACACTGGATCTAGCTCAACATTTAACTACTCTAATGGAGCTACATTTGATCTTACCTTCACACACGCAAGCGCAGCTGTATGGAACACATTGGATTCTATTAAGACTCTTAAGGTATCAGGTGTTAAATCATTCGCTAACAAAGCCGCTACTAACTGGGGTAACGATACTACTTTAGTAGTTTACTCTTATGGTGGTCGCTTCAACCAGAAAGTATTAAGATTTGCTGCTAAGTTTAAAAACGTAACAGGTTCTGACGCTAAGAACTTGTGGGTGTCTTTGGAAAAGAAAGCTCCTTCAGGATCTTGGACTCAAGTAGAAGCTAAAGCAACTAACTCTAGTGGTGTTGTTGTATTCCGTAAATTCTTGGATACTACTTACTGGGATGTACGTATGGTTGTTAAGGGAGATACTATGACCCCTGGTAACGTATTCTCTACTGCAGATGCACAGAAAATTAACCAGTCTATTCTAGGTCAATATGTTGCTTCAGGATTTGACTACTACACTATGGACGTAAACGGAACTGATGGAACTATTTCTATTGCTGATGTTTACTCTGTATACGGACGTTTGGCAGGTAGATTCTCTGCATGGCCTAATTCTAAGAAGGATGTAATGTTCTTTACAGTTGCTGAGTACAACTCAATTAATGGATCTGCTACTAACTTAACTTCTACTTACTCTACTATTAATAACTTTAACTACACAATTGACGGTAGAGATTCTATCACTTACTACGTAGCTGTTAAAGGTGATGCTAACTCTACAGGATTTAAGATGGCTCGTTTAACACCTATTAAGATTGTTAACCCAGCTAATGCTAAGCGTTACATCATTGACGAGACTGTAGAATACGACTTCCCTGCAGAAACTATTGAGATCAACATGCCTAAAGTAACTGTAGACGAAGGTAACTTGGTTAACGTACCAGTTAAAGTACTGACTAACGGAAAGAACTTAGGTGCACTACAATTAGACTTGCGTTATGACACTGCTTACTTAGAGTTTAAGAAAGTAGAAAACACTGAGAAGATGATGAAGTGGACTTCTTACTTGAACCCTTCTAATGGAATCATTTCTTGGGGAGCTGCTGACTTGACTAACGAGAACATGCTTAATGACGGAGAGCAAGTATTCACTCTTCAATTTATCGCTAAGAAGCCACAAGACTCTTGGGCTACTGCAGCTTTGTGGACAGGTGCTAAATACGTAGGAGACAAAAACTCTAAAGACATGAACATTACCCCTGCTATGGGAGTAATTGAAGTACGTAGAATTAACAAGGGAGTTGTTTCACTTAATGACTTGAACTCTATTATTACTTTTCCTAACCCTACAGAAGGTCCAGTACAAATACAATTCAAGATCAAAGAAGACAGCGAAGTAGACGTAGCTATCTCTGATGAGGTGGGAAGACGTGTACAAACGATTTTAAGAGAAAGAATGCCTGCAGGTAAGTACAAGTATAATACAAACCTAGATCGTCTCCCTAATGGCTTCTATGTACTTTCTGTAACAACTCAAAAAGAAATCTTACACTCCAAAATAATCGTACAAAAATGAACATTAAAAAAGCACTTGGTTTTAGCCAAGCAGAACCAGTAGTAGTAGATCCTAAGAATAGGTTCTATTATATGCTACAACAAATGCAAGCCAATCGTTGGAAGATCACTGCTATCGTATTAGGTTTGTTCTTCTTTATTATCCTTGGTATTAACTCAGCTGTATTCTTCGGAGTAGAGATTGCGGAGAACTGGAAAGAAATGTTGCTTATTCTTTTTGGAGCATTCGTAGGTAATTTGAACAAAGTAGTAGACTACTGGTTTAATTCTGAAGATCGAGATAAGATGCTAATACAGAAGGTGGATGAGGAAGATGGTGAATCATTGTCAAATAATAATCCATAATAATATGTCAGAAGAACAAGAAGAAAGCGTAATGTCAGCTACTAAGAAAGCTATCATTGGCGCAGTCACCACTGCTGTAACTGCAGGAGGTGCATGGTTTGCCACTCACTTTGGTGGCGGTGAAGAACCTAAAGAAGAAGCTAAAACAGAACAAGCACCCGCTGCTGCTCCTGTGATTAACTTGAATCTAGAGAACAACAACACTAACCAGCAGAAACAATCTTCAGGTGGAACTACTACTATCATCAAAGAAAGAACAGTAGAAAAACCTGCAGCTCAATCTGCTCCTGCAACCAAACCACAAGCTGATGAGGAAGATCCTTGGTAAATGGTTTAACAAGTTCATGACTCTTGTAGTCTTGACCTTAGCAGGTTGTGGTTCTATGAAGACTACTACCGAAGAAGATAAAGTGGAGGTTAAAGACATCTCCACTGTATCTAATTATAGTGATTCTATTAAAAAAACAGTACAAGTGGTAAGCGTAGATATGACCAAGGTACTTGCTCTTTATCCTGCTCTTCAGGAAAAGAACGTAGGTCTTGGATTTGCAGAATCTGTTTTGGATTATTTGGATGAAACAAACAGATTTATATTTACGGAAGAAAAATCAGAGATCAAAGAAAGAATGGTCACTCAATTCAAAGCATCAAAGAAAGGCGTATTCGATGAGCCTATTGATGGCAAAGGTAAGATTAAGCCTGCTCACTACTTTGTGTATGTTACTGTGGCTGATTTTGCTGTTGATGAAGACGAGCAAGTTGATGGCCTTAAGTCAAAAGTTGTTGTCACTACCTTCATTCGTTTACAAGTTCGCTTTGTGGACGCTAAAACAGGTCAGATCTATATTGGATCTGGCGAAGGAGAGTCGACTAAGACTGGTGAATCATTCTTAAAATCTTTAGATGATATGAAGTTCTCTCAAAGCACAGTAGGTAAAGCTACTCGTAAATCTTTGGAGACAGCTTGTACTAATGTGATTCAAAATCTCATTAAGTCAGGTGTATTTAAAAACTAAAATACTAATACTATTTATGATAGCTCTGTCTCTTCGGGGGCAGAGCTTTATTTATTCGTATACAGATCCGTGTACACAGGAGTTAAAGTTTATTAACGCAGACATGTCTAGTCCTATAGTGATTGCTTACTACGGACAGGTTAAAACTTTCTCCTACACAGAGTTACAAGATGGTACGTTTGATAATTGGATAAATAGTGTATATTTGAAGTATCAAAGTACATCACCCTGTCAAGGAGTTGGAGTAACAACTACTACAACTACCACAACAAATACTACCCTAAACATTGTAAGCAATGTTATGAACCTAGGGGCTATTTCAAATGTTGGTAGTGTAAACGTAGACGTAGGCTCAAGTACCTCTTCAGGAACAAACATAGGAACAACAAAAACCAATAATAACAATGACAATCGAACTAGTTCTCGGAATCGTACTAGCAGTAGCTCTAGTCGTTCTAATTCTTCTGGCAGCTCGTCAGGAGAAAATGGAAAATCAAATGATGGAGGAAACTCATCAGAAAATCAAAGTGGGTCTTCATCCAACTCCAACTCCAGTGGAGAAGGCAGCGGAGAAGGTAATGGAGGAAGCAGTAGCTCCAGCTCCAGTTCCAGTAGTAGTGGAGGAAACTCCAGTGGTAGTGGAACTAGTGGAAGTAGTAGTGGAAGCTCCCAAGGTGGAGGCGGAAGTGGTGGTAAAACCGAAGAAAAAACGGAAGTACAAACCGAGGAACCCACAGAACAAAAAGTAGAAGAAACTAAAACTGAGACTCAAAAATCTCAGTCTACTGGTACTGCAAAAGCTGCAGGAAAAGCTAAAGCCGAAGTTGCTAAGCCTGCAATCTTAGTAACTGGTGATTTAGTTGGTATTCAGACTAAGTCTGATGGAGCACAAGATGCAAGAGGTACTGCCTCTTTTACTAGAGTAAAGGGAGACGGTACTTCTTCTCTTGGGTTTTCAGCTGACTACATGGTTAACGCTAGAATAGGAAATATCTCTTGCGTACGTTCCTGGATAGGAGCAAACAAAAAAGGACACAAACATATCAGTGTTGTATCTGATGGACTTAGCATAATGCCTAAGTCAATGTCAAACACTCTTCTATTTGTAAGAGTTAATTCAGTTAAAAACTTTACAGCGCTCTACGGAGCAGCGGGAACCTACGGTAAACTATTTGGAGAAGAAATGATTTCTACCATTGCCATAGGAGGTTTTATGTACAAAGGTAAACTTACTAAGAGTATAGACGCTACAGTTATTATGGCTGGTATCTATTCTCCTTATTCTAAGTATTACACAGAGTCTATATTTGAAGCTAAGCCTATTGTTATTCCTTTCTTCAACTTTACATATAGAATGACCAAGACTTTTGGTTTAGGTATTACTGGAGGAGGAACATACGTAGCAGGACAGGATATATTGAACTTTCAATTATTAATGGGAGCTAAGTTATTAATATGAGGTGGTTAGTTATTCTATTCTTTATTGTAAGCCCTCTAAGTGCACAATTTACTTATTCTGGATACTTGTATAATGCAAATGGATCTGGGGCCAACAACGTAGCTATAAAACTGTATAGAAGAACTAACTCAACTATTACAGGCTTTACTAATCAGCAGAACTACAACGGGCACTCTTATTACCGTTCTACAGGAACTGCATTTTGGACTACAGCCAAGACTAACTGCTCTAATATGGGAGGGCACTTAGTAACTATTACAACTTCAGGAGAGCAAAGTTTTCTATATAATCTCTGGCCTTCTGGATGGATAGGACTAACAGATGAAGTAACAGAAGGTACTTGGAGATGGGTTACAGGGGAAAGTTATTCTTATTCTAACTGGAACTCTGGAGAACCTAATAATGCAGGTAACGAAGATTATGTTCAATTTGTATCTAATGGTAGGTGGAATGACTTACCTAATAACTACGCACTTCCTTATGTACTAGAGTTTGAGTATTTAGTAACTACTTCTTCTTGGACACTCTACAAGACTATATATACTAACTCTTCGGGTTACTATTCTATTTCTGAGACTTACGATCCTTCTAAGGAATACTACATTGAGATAGATGCTCCTACCAGAATTCAATCTTATACAACTTCAGACATTCAAGGAGTATCTAATATTATTCTCGGAAGGAGTGTAAGGAATGGTTTGTCTTTTCATATGTTTGATGTTAATGAAGACGGAGTAATTTCTATAGCAGATAAGTATTATGTAGCTGCGAGGAAAGCTGGTTTATTCTCTAGATGGAGAACAGCTCCTGATGTAAGGATCTTTACTACTGCTCAATACAATTCAATTAAAGCAGCAACAACAAACGTAAGAGCAACCTATCCTGGAGTTACTACTCATACTACAACTACCTTAACCTCAGGGGGAAGTTTAAACTTATATATAATAGCTCCTGGCTATGCTGGAGCAGTAACCTACTAACTATGAAAAAACTATTTATACTTTGCTTTCTAGTCACTATGATGACTTCTCTGAGTGCTCAATGCTATAAAGTTGACACTGTAACATCAATTGCTTCTGTAACAGAAATAGGAGGAAGACCTATAATCTTTGGAGCACAAACAACTTTAGAAGAGATTGCAGCCTCAAAGTACCAACTATGTAATGAGGGCAGTCCTATTTCAGGAACAATCAAATCCATTGCTATGCCTGAAGAACTCTTAAATATCGTAGGGTTACAGTTTCTTAAGAGAGACTATATTGTAATCACTGAGATAAATCTAAATGGAGTAACTGTTCTTGGAGAGGCTAAAAAGACTGTCTATGTTAATGCTATGTTTGTTTCTGTAGAAGGTATTCCTCATAACAGAAAAGCTTATTCTAAGGCATTGGAGAAGTCTTTCAAGAATGGATTTGAGAATTTGAAATAGTTTTTGTTCCTTCTCATTCTGAGAAGTAGTCTATTTTGACTTTCTATTCTAACTTATATTGCAGCAGTTTTTAACCAAATAGCTCTCGGAGCTAAGTCTCTGTTCTGTCCACTTATTGCCTACGGTCTATTACTTGTAGGTCAGAGCACTGCAAACTTCATTAGAACATTTTGACACTATCGGAGAAACCTCTTTTCACCTCTGAGGGCTACTCATACTATCCAACTTCTAGCAGATTACTTTTTAATCCTCGTCTGCGAACATTAAGAAATGGTGTCGGGGGGTCAAAGATAAAGCGACTTACGTGTAAGTAGATGTCCGTGTGGAAAATTTGTGAAATAAAAGATAGCTAGATTAGAGTCCAGCTACATTCTGAGCATGCATATAGTCTGTCTGCTGCATAGGTTGATCATCTCCTAGAATAGATTCTAGAGCATAGTCAATATAATCGAAGAGCATTTCTTCTGTGTACTTCTTTCTATAGGTAAAATCTTTGAATCCTTGATAAAGGGCATCCTTGAATCCACCTATGTCTCCTGCTATCTTGACCTCTTCATCCTGTAAGGCTAGAAGGAAGAACTCGAATACTTCTTCTGAGGTCGGCTTTTTAACTTTTTCCATCGACATAGCAGTAATTGTTTGATACAAATATAGGTTTAAATAAAGTTTTGTCTATAGTGTTTATCTAATTCCCTGAGACATCTAAAATAATTATCTAGGTTACAAATTGAGTTAACACGTGTAACATTTGATATTAATTACTGGTTTAGACTTAACATTTAACTTGACTTTTTTTGTTACAATCGTATATTTGTTTAGCAAAAAACAAACCAAACCAATGAAAGTAGCACGTAGATATGAAGAAGGAGTTAAGTTACATCAAGCATATATTGATGTATTGCTCAGACTTGCAGGGTATAGATTATCAGATTTATACACTAGTATATTAGCCCATAGTTCCTACTACGGCACTTTAGACAAAGAAGTAAAAGAAAGAATCGCTGGTGAGTTTAACACATCAATTCAGGTAATCTCTAATGGAATTACTAGATTAAGAAAGATGGGCATCTTAGAAAAAAACATAGTCAACCCAAGACTGTGTCCTACTAGCAAGCAAGGTGTTACACTCACATTGGTTCTTTCAACAGGCAATGGAGTAACTGAGAATAAGGCAGAGAGCGCAATAGCAGTATGAGGAAAGTAAAAGATAGGTATGAAGGTATTGAAATAAAAACTTATGCAGCTTACTCAGAAGTTGCTAAGGAAACTGGAATGACTATCGACCAAGTAAGCACTATCTACGAATGGTACTTAAAGAAGACCATAGAAGAGATAAGAGATCTTCCTACTGTGAAAGTAAGAATGTCTGGCTTAGGAGTACTTGTATTTAATCCTAACAAAGCAATCAAGATCATTGCTACTAAGATTAAGTCTGAGTACTTGATTACCCAGGAATCCAGAGAAGACTGTACAGCACTTAGAGGATATAACAATTATTATATGCTTAAAGACTGGCTTAGGATTTTCGAAGAAAGGTACGAAAGAGGAAAGAGCAAGAAACTATACACAGACGTAGTAGTAGATTACATGGACAGAGAATTACTAAGACAAAAACAAAACCACAAAAATTTATATGAATCCTTACAAAGAGTACATGGCCCTGAGCCTGAAGGGTCTGAAGAATTTGAACAAAGTCTTGGAGGGAGTAGCAACGAAGACAGCGAATCAATTTAAACTATTGAGTAATGAAAAACAGAACGTTATCGCAGAGAGAATGGATATTTGTATCAAGTGTCCCTACAATTCAACAAACGCAGTCACTTCCCCTGAGTACTTACAACTTACGGGCGAACACTACAGCACCACAAGGACAGAACTACACTGTTCGTTTTGTGGTTGCATCTGCACCTACAAAACAGCATCCCTATCTTCGGATTGTGGAATAGAAACTTGGAATAACTCCAACCCTAACAACCCAGAAAAACACTTAGAACTATTATGGAAAAGAACAGAGTAAAAAAGACCACAATCAAGAATGGTTGTGACAAAAAGCCAGGAAGCAAGTGTGGAGTACAAATTTACTTCTTGCCTGCTGACAAACCTCTAACACAGGTTTCTTCTAAAAAATAAGATTATGGAAAACCACCAAGCCCCTAGTCCTCAACCTCACGTAGCCAATACTCTCCAAGATAACTTATTTGAAACATTTAAGATCTTCTGGAAAGCAGGTTACTCTTATGGAAAGACAGGAAGGGATGAAGATTTCTATGCACGTGTCCTAGAAGACATTATGAATATGAATCAAATTGACTTCCTAAAAAAGTACAACAATGGCAACTAAGAAATTATCATACATATCAGCAGAGTTAGAGTGGGCAGAACAACGCCTAACTGAGTGGAGGGCATACATTGATAACAATCCTATCAACGGACTCAAAGACAGGATTGAATGGAAGCCAACAGCTAAAGGAGGAACTATGCCTATGGTTATTGCTAGTCAAGAATCTCAAATCAAGTCTTTAAGAGATACTATGAAAGAGTATCTAGCTCTTTTAGAAGTAGTAGATAGATTGAGAGAGAAAGAAGAGCAAAAAGCAGAAGCTAGAGGTTCTCAAGAGATCAATGGTAAGATGAAACAGTTTAGTTAATAGTTATGTATCCAAATCTAGAAAGTCCTGAATTCCTAATCAACGTACACAATCTCCCTGACGCAGACTCAGAGGAGTATACTGCGTTCTGGGAAAACGAGGACAAAAAGATTACAGAGGGTGTAACTATTAACGGATTCTATTTTTCTCCTTTTATTTACTGGCACTTAAACTACTGGTCCATTTATGTGGACACTATGATAGGTAAGCGTCAAGTTCGTAAATTAGATAAACCTCAGTTGTGGGACACCTACTTAGCTGTAGATGAAACTATCAACAAAGCTGAGAATCACGAAGACGGAAAGAAAGGAGTTGTTATGGTAGGATCAAGACGTATCTCTAAATCAGTTCTTACTTCTTCCTATATGGCTCACAAGGCTGTAACACAGAAGGGATCTGACAACTTGATATCTGCGCTTAATCAACCTGACTTAAAAGTAATCACAGACTATGTAGACTTAGGTCTTAGAAACCTTCCTGACTATTTTAGATTTCCTCGTATTGAGGATGACTGGAAGAAGCAGGTAACTTTAGGTTTTAAAGATAAAAAGACTAACGCTCGTAATGAGTGGTCTAAGTTTCATGTACGTAACTTCGATGAAGGTAACAATACGGAAGCAGCGGCAGGTCTTACTCTATCTTCGTTTCTTTTGGAAGAAGGAGGAAAAGGAAAGATCCTTAGTTGTTTAGCGGCAACTACTCCGTGTTTTGATAGTCCTTATGGATGGCGTTGCTCTCCTTTTGTAATTGGAACTTCTGGAGACATGAGTAAAGCAGCTGACCTAGAAGAACTTTTCAATAACCCAGAAGCTTATAACTTTCTTCCTGTAGAATCTAACGAATCAGGAAAGTCTTACGGATTGTTTATTCCAGGAACTCGTTCTTTGAAAGTACCAAAAGAAGAAAAGCCTTTAGGACTTTACTTAGGTAAGGAAGGTCAGTCCGAGTTAGATCTAATTAAGATCTGGGTAGCAGACGAAGAAAAAGGTAAAGACCAGATTCTTAAGTCTAGAGAGCAGATTAAAAAGTCTAGTGGATTAGAGACTTACTTGAAAGAAGTAATGTATTACCCACTAACTCATGAAGAGTGTTTCCTAGAACTGTCTCAGAATATCTTTCCAGTAGATTTGCTTCAGGAACAATTACAGAAACTAACAGCTCAAGAGATTGTAGCTGACAACGTAGAACTGTATACAGGATCTGAAGGAACTATTAGACACAAGTTTACAGATAAGAAAGCCGTTACAATGTTCCCAGTGAAGCCAACAGATGACATTGAGGGTTGCGTACAGATTTGGGAATATCCTCTCTCAGATGCTCCCTATGGGCTTTATACAGCAGGAACGGATCCATACAAACAATCACAGGCTCACTACTCAACTTCTTTAGGGTCTACTTACATCTACAAAAGGGTACATAGTCTTAACGGAGAAGGGTGGCAGAATATGGTTGTTGCTTGTTACACAGGTCGTCCTAAGAAGATTGAGACTTGGTACGAGACTACTAAGATGCTTCTTAAGTATTACAATGCTAAGACTCTTTGTGAAAACATGGACTACGGTTTTATCCAACACTGTGTAGATAAGAACGAATCTCCCAGAGTACTTGAGAAGACACCTAGATTCTTAAATGATATTCATCCTAACTCTACAGTTAATCGTGACTATGGTATTCACATGACTAAAGATATTAAAAACTATTTGATGTCCCTCATCATTGAATACATTACCGAAGTAGTAGAGATAGAGAGAGACGCAGATGGAAACATAGTAAAAGAACGCTTAGGAGTAACCAGAATATTAGACCCTGTACTGATTAAGGAATTAATTAAGTTTACACCTAAGTTAAACGTTGACCGAGTTATATCTTTTGGCTTGACATTAGCAATGGCTAAATCATTGAACACTCAGGTAATCATATCTGATGCAAGTCAAGACACTAGAATGCAAGCATACTTTAGAGAGAAGAAAGGGAACTCTCTATTCCGTACTACCTCATCTCCCTTCCGTTATTAACTAAAACTAAAATAAATATACTGAAATGATTATTGAATCTCTCAAAGAGTACACTGATCCACTAAATCACGCCTATTTCTACCCAGAGCAATTTGTAAGCTTATCGGAGAAACAGAAAGAGCAGTGGATTAAGTCTACTATGGACTACTTTGCAAATATTGCATTTTCGCAGTATAAGCAAAATATCAACTTCAGAAAGAACTACCGTTTGCTTAACGGTGAATTCAACTTTGCTGACTACACAAACGTCCCTGAGTATCAGGAGATGATAAGCTATTTGAATGATGTTCCAGATCAGGAACCTGAAGTACCCCAGCATTTGAAGCACTATCCAATAGTTAATCCTCCTATCAATCAGTTGAAGGGTGAGTTGATTAATCGTCCTCACAAATACAAGGTAAAAGCTGTGGATGATGAAGCCATCAACGAGACTATTGACTTTAGAACTGAGTTGATTAAGGAACACTTCCTACAAAAACTGCAAGCACAGATGGAAGGTCAGGAGATAGATCCAGAACAAGAGGCTCAGATGCAGCAAGAGATCCAGGATAAAATCTTGGATTACACTTCAGTTGCTGAAGAGTGGGGTAACAAAACTCTTAATGCACTCAAGTATCATTTTAACTTTAGAGAGAAGTCACAAGGATCTTTCTTAGATTTTTTGGTAACAGGTAAAGAGTTTCACCACTTCTACCCTGATAATTCTCGCTTAGGTTTTAATTATAAAGTAGAGAATCCATCTAACGTATGGTACCTGGCTAACCGTAATGCTCAGTATACTTCTGATTGTTGGGCACTAGGTCTTATCGAAGTTCTTTCTATGACTGAGATTGTAGAACGTTACAATCTAACAGGAGAAGAAGTAGAACATCTTAAGAATCGTTCTCTGCAAAACTTAAGAAACAATGAGTACTCTCCTTTGGCTCCTGCTCTTCCAGATCCTAACGATCCTTTGTGGCAGTTGACTTTTGAAAACGTAGGTGACTTTGCCAACGGAGGTATTGACCATAACGTATTCTCATTTAACTCTCAGCACTCTTACACAGTTGTTACTTCTTACTGGCAGTCTAAAAAGAAAATCTTTAAGAGAACTTTCCTAGACGAAGAAGGATTTCAACAAGAGATGTTTGTATCTGAAGACTACAAGATGGACAAAACTCTGGGTGATGTTATGCTTGAAGAACTTTGGATTAACGAATGGTGGAGAGGTATCAAGATTGGAGCAGACATCTACGTAAACGTAGAACCCTTAGAATTTACTCAACAGGCTCCTATCGTAGGTATCATTAATACTACTCGTAACACTCAAGGTAAATCTTTGTTAGATCTTCTTAAGCCCTACCAGGTTCTTTACAACATCTGTATGAACCAGTTGTGGGAATTGCTTGAGAAAGAAATTGGGGTTGTGTTCTTAGGTGACCTTAAAGTTGTTCCTAAGAAAGATTCTCAAGATCCTATTGAGACAATGCTTTGGAATGCCAAGAACAGAGGTACTCTTTTGATTGATACTTCTATTGAGAATACAGGAGGAGCTGTACAGTTCAACCAATTCTCTCGTATGGATCTTACACGTTCTCAGGAAATTCAAGCACGTATCCAACTAGCTCAACAACTTCGTTTAGAGGCTTATGAACTAGTAGGTCTTACTCGTCAACGTTTAGGTAACTCTCAAGCATCAGACACAGCAACTGCTGCTAACAATGCTTTGATTCAATCCTTTGCTCAGACAGAGACTTGGTTTGCTTGGCATGATAACATCTTGCAGAAAGTGTATCAGACTATCTTGGACATGGCTCAGTATATTGAGTTGCAGAAACCTACTTCTACGCTTAACTACTTAAACTCTGAACTAGAGACAGTATTCCTAAGAGTAAGTAAGAATGAACTCCTTCATGAACTATTCGTATTCGTTTCTTCTTACGCAGAAGATAAAGTAACCCTAGAACAGTTGAAGCAATTGGCTCAGCCTGCTATGCAGAATGGAGCAGAGCTCTCTGAAATGGTAGACTTGTTTACTGCTAACTCTGAAAGAAATCTACGTAAGACTTTGGGTGATGTTCAGAAACGTAAAGAAGCTATTCGTCAACAAGAGCAAGCTATGAAACAACAAGAGTTGCAGCAACAGCAAGCACAGTTTGAACAGAAGATGCAGATGGATGCTGCTCAGAAAGCAGAGGATGCACGTAGAGAAGATATGAACAAGCAGCTTGATCGTGAGAACAGACTTCAGGTAGTACAACTTCAAGGTATTGCTAACGAAGGTTCTTATAATCCTGAAGTAGACACTACAGGTCTTCTAATTCAACAAACTAAAATGGCTCAAGAAATTTCTAAGCAAAGCTTTGATAAAGTAGTTAAAGATAAAGAGCTTAGTTTGAAGGAGAAAGAGCTGTCTCTCAAGGAGAAAGACATCGACAACAAACTAAAAATAGCTCAAACAAATAAAAATAAATACGATTCAGGCTCAAAAAAGAAATAAAATGAGCTTAAAGTAGGGGGTTTTTGAGCCTGAAAATCCCCTATTTTAACTTAATGTGTATATCATAACCAAAATTATTAATCTCTTGTGTTAATTTTTTAAAATATTACTTTTGAATTAAACCAAACTAACCTTATGACACCTAATAGTTCTTTAGAGAATCTAGAGTTCTTTGACAGTTTTTCCGTAGATGATCCAATTGATTTGGATACCGCTGTTGAAGATCCCAATGCAAACATCAAACCCGATATCCTAGGAGGAGAAGAGTTTGATCCTTTGAAAGATGAGGAAGAAGATACTCCCCCAGCACCTCCAACACCTCCTAAGACTCCTGCTCCTGCTCCTGCAGAAGAGGAAGAAGAGGAAGAAGAGATAGACTTAGACGAAGATAACGAAGAAGGAGAAGAAAACTACTTCGAAGTATTCGGTAAAGGTCTTGTAAAAGCAGGAATGCTTAACGTAGAAGAGGGAGAAGAGATTGAATGGACTGAACAAACGTTCTTAGCTAAGATGAATGAAACCATTGAAGACAGAGCATGGAATCAGTTAGAGGAACTCGCAACCGAGACCTACGGAGAAGCAGGAGTACAGATGATCGAAGATATCTTCATTAACAAAGTACCTGTTCTAGAATACCTACAAAAGTTTTCAAACGAACAAATTGTAGAGAATGTAGACTTAACTGTAGAAGCAAACCAAGAAAGAGTTTTCCGTTTGTATCTAGCTAAGACAGGAATGGACGAAGATGAGATTACAGATCAACTTAACTACGCTAGAGATAATGATCGCTTAGAGGCATATGCTCAGAAGTACCACGGTAAACTGATAGAGAAGATGCAACAGGAAAGAGCAACACTCGCACAAGAGAGTGAAGCACGAGTACAGGCGATGAGACAAAAAGAAGAGGAAAGAGAACAGCTTTATGCTGACGTACTTGATAAAGCAATTGCTTCTGGTGCTATCGAAGGATACCCAATCAATGAACAGTCTGCAGGTGATCTTTTTGATTTCGTTCTTTCTAAACCACACGTTCTTCCAAACGGTCAACGTATTAGTGAGTTTGAATACAAACTAGCTAAGATGCGTCAGGAAGATCCAAGTAAGTTTCTAGCTGTAGCAAAACTTGTTCAGAGTGATTTGGACTTGACTCCTGTAAAAAGAAAAGCTGTTACCGAAGAAACTAATTCTCTCTTCAATGATTTAAAGACCAAGAGCAAGAAGTCAACTAAGCCTGCAAAGTCTAATGACGATCTATTCTCACGGTACTTCAAATAAAAACACAAAAACAAAAAAAATAAATTACTACTATGCCTAATCAAAGTATTCCACATGTTAATGGGAGAGTTATAGCTAACGCTCACATGACAAGCTCATTCTATTCTAAGAATGGTTTGGGTAAATTGACAGACAAGAATTTTGTTGAAACTATGTTGCGCACTAAGCCTGACCAGTATGACAAAATGATGATCCGTCTTTTCACTGACACTAAATTGTACAAGAACGACCTTTTGGATTTGGTCATGAAGACTGGTAAGCCTTTCATGGTTAACGATCCTAACGGTGTTTTCACCTACAAAATCAAGAAGCGTGCTGAGTTGCCAAAAATCATCATCGGTACTTCTGCTTCTAATCCTGGTAGAGATGGTTCTGTATTCGAATTGGTGTTTGACAAGAACGTATTCGTTGTAAACGATATCGTAACTGCTCACCGCTACGAGCAAGAGACTCAAATCCAGATCGTATCTGAAGGAGAGAAATTCCAAAACGGTTTCAAATACAAGTGTACTGCTGTTGGCGCTTCTGCTGCTGATTTCGTAGATGCTCGTTTCTTGGCTGTAGGAGTTGAGTACTTCAAGATCGGTAACGTATTGGGTGAGTACACCACTTCATTCTCTAGCTTGGGATTGTTCGATGGTAACTTGGAAGTAATGGCTGACGTATTGCAACAGTATGGTGTTGAACACACTATCACTGACTGGGCTGATGCTACCAAATTGGGTATGCAAACTGATGCAGCTGGTAATCCTATGGATATCACCTACTACTCAGTTTCTGATCCTATGGCTGAAGGCGAAAAGACCAAGATTGTTGGTTGGGAGCCTACTGTATCTCGTTTGTTGCGTATGGAAATGTTGCGTATGAAGGCTAACACTTTGATGTGGGGTCGTCAAGGTAACGGTAAAGACGAAAAAGGTCGTCCTACTCGTGCCAAGCAAGGTTTGTGGCAGCAATTGCACTTGGGTAACGTTATCTATTATGATCGTGGCCAGTTCTCTTTGAACTTGATTCGTACTGCTATCGGTGACTTGTTCTACAACCGTGTGTTGATTAAAGATCGTAGCGTGAAGATCTACACTAACCGTTCTGGTATGGAGTTGGCTTCTACTGCTATCCGCAAAGACTTCAACGGTCAGAACTTTACTGTATCTGCTGATAAGTTCTTGGATGGTAAAGATCGTACCAAGCAAGGTTACGCTTTCCAATTCGATCACTTCATGACCACCGAAACTGGTCCTGTAGAATTCGTAGAATTGGAACAGTTGAACGAGCATGCTACTTTCTTGGAGTTGGGTCCTAACAAGAAGACTCCTCCAATCTTCATCATCTTGGATGTAAGTGGTCAAGAAGACGCTGGTATCCGTGAGGTAAAATTGTCTACTCGTCCTAACATGTACTACCAGTACATTGCAGGTTCAGTAGGATTCGGTGCTCAACAGACATCAATCGCTAACAAAGATCCTTACAGTACCTACATCATGAAGGACTTCTGTGGTATCTTCTTGGAAGATCCTACCAAGACTGTAATCATTAAAGAATTCCCTCGCATCTAATTGCGAATCTATGACGGAGGGGGTTTAATAGCCCCCTCCTGATTAGATAAAGTTAGAACTAAACCAAAAACCAAACCAAATGAGTAAACAAATAGCACAGGGAGTGCGTATTATTCGTCCCTTCAAACGTCAACCATCTAGCATGCGCACCTTAGAGGGTTCATTGTACCAGAATGGATACAACTTCATTCCAGGAACAGTAAGAAAATTTTTCCCACGAGTTGATTCACGTGGAGTAATTCGGACAGGATTAGACGAGAACTCTCCAAAGTTCCGTGGAATCTTAGACCTAAAAGTTAGAGAGCAAGAGATTCAAAGAGTTACACAACTTAGAGAATACTACGAGTCTATCCTAGACGAGTCCTTGTTGCCTAACAGTACGTTCTATGACGAAATCAAAGAAAATGGCTATACCCTAGAAGACGGTGACAACCTCTTCAATATGGAAAATCCAAGAGACGCAATCAATTTCTATTGGTTAATGGAAACTGATATGGTTGCTGCTTCTATGGATGATATAGAAAGTGGTAAAGTCGATACATCAATTGTAAAATTCTACGTTTACAATGGTGATGTTGAAACTAAGACAACCTTTGAGCGTAAGAAAAAGATCAACAGCGCTATTGCATCTCTTGATAAGATGACTGCAAGCAAGCGTAAGAAGGTTCAGAAACTTATCGGCTTAGGTTTGCCTATGGATGCTACAGAAGAAGAAGTTTACAATGCAGTAGATGAATTCCTCCGTACACCTGCCTCTGCTCTAGATAGAGACCCTATCGAACAGTTTAACAGAATCATGGCTTACAGTGATGATTTGTTGGATGTTAAGTCTCTGGTTAGAGATCTAGTAGATAAAAACATAGTTAGAATTAAAGGTTCTATTGTATACGAAGGTGAGCATGTGTGGTCTAAGTCAATTGAAGAGTTTGAACTTTTCTTGGCAGATCCTAAGAACACTGAAGAGTACACAGCCTTTAAAGAAAAACTAAAGAACAAAGCACGAATTGACGCTCTATAATAAACTAAATAACTGATATGATCCCTGTTGAGGAACTCATCTATGAGTTTAAACTAACTTTAAATAAAATCAATCGTCAGGATAACATTGATATCCCGATTGAAGATATTATAGTTTACCTCAACAAGGCTCAGATTAGCTGGGTTAAAACAAAGATTAACCCTAACAATGTTTACAAAGTAGGGTACGATTCGATAAGGAAACGGATTGATGATCTTCAGGTTCTGAAGGAAAGCAATGTTCCCTTAAAGCCAATAAAAACAAACGATCTCTTTCATGTCGGATATGATTGTCCTTTGAAAGATGCAGCAAACTATATGTTCTACATTTCGTCTTATGCTATGGCTAAAAACGGCACTTGTGTTGAGCCAATAACTGTAGACTTAATTAGACATGGAGAACTTACGACTAAGTATCTAGATGGAAATTACAACCCTTCGTTTGAGTGGAGAACAACTATAGCCACACTGGGGAACGATAATTTGACTATATATACTGATAGTAAGTTTCAGATTCAAAAAGTGTTTATGACGTACTTACGTTATCCCCTCAATATAGATGTAGAGGGCTACGTTAAGTTTGACGGAACAACATCTAAGAATCAAAACTCAGAACTTCCTGAATATGCTAAGTCAGACCTAGTCGATTTAGCTGTGAAGTTCGCTGCTCAATCTACAGATAATCAAGCTCAGGCAGTGTTTGCCGAAGATCGTTTAAACAAAAATACTGAATAATATATAAAACTATGAATCACAAGATCACACAAATCTTTGTACCTAACGCAGTATCTGCTGCTACTAGTACTTTTGCAATGGCTGAAAAGTCTGTTGCTGCTTTTAATGCAGACTTGACTTCCAACTTGGGAGCAACTCCTGCTGTTCCTGCATCTTTCCAATTGGTTTTCGGAACAGGTACCAACAACAAATACGGTACTTTCAAAACTGGTGTTATCAAGCAAAGCAACATTTTGTCTGTAACTAAGACAAATGCTGACTTGACTGTAACTCAGCAAGTTTCTTACATTGGTTGGGATGAAGCTTCTGCTGCTACTCCTGTTTTCAAATGTGACGAAGAGTATGTTGTTACTTTGAAAATTGACGAGTACTGGAGCAAAGGCATCTATCAACCAATGATCCAAGAGTCAGTAGTAGTTAAGACTGCTTGCTGCTCTGATTGTGGTGGTGACTGCGATGCTTTGTCTGCAGCTACTTACATGACTGCTATTGTTACCAAGATCAACGCTTCTCCTTTGTTGAGCAAGTATGTAGTTGCTTCTTTGGTATCTAGCGGCTCTAACTACGGTGTTAAATTGGTAGGTAAGGCTTTGGATGAATTCGGAAACGCTTGTGTTCCTGATGCAGTTCCTTACGTATTCAACTTGGTACGTTTCAAGGCTCACGTACATGCTGGTCCTTACAACACTCAAGACTTTGACATCGAAGATTCTTGCGCTGCTTGGACTATCACTTACGCTACTCCTGTTAAATACCCAGTAGGTGCTAAAGCAGCTATGGCTGAAATGGAGCGTAACTACTTCACTAACAACTTGCCTGCTGTTGCTGAAGCTCGCTACTACTGGAATCCTATCTACAACGAGGATGCTAACAAGTTCATGTATGTTCCTACTTACACTGCCGCTACAGGTTTTGAAATGTATGAAATTACTTTCTTGGAAGATTCTCCAGTAGGTTTCGAGAAGAAGACTCAAAACACTCACTCAGTTATCTTGTTGAGTGAAGAGGGTGGAGCAGGTGAAGCTGCTATCCGTGCTTTGATTAACGCTTTGACTGGTCAGTCTTTCGTAGACTAATCTAAAGAATATGTGGGGGATTAAGTTCCCCCACTTTTTCTAACCTATTAATTTAAATCGAAATGAAAGATATCACTCTAAAACCTGGAACATTCAGTGAACCCTTGGAAAATGCTTCTGGCAAAGGTCCTGGGAAATCACTTGTAAAATTCATCCTGAAGGTTTTGTCTAGTAGCTCTACTTGCTGCGACAAGACTTTTGCTTACGGAACAGTAAACAACTCTACCGTTACTCTTTTGTCTTACACCACTGCAGAATTGACTGCATTGACTACTAAGCCAGAAGGTACCTTGGCATACGATACTACTTTGAACAAAGTACACGTATACACTGGTTCTGCTTGGGTAGCTCTCCACTAATCACTAAATAAAAGGGGGAGGTAATACTCCCCTCTTTTTTAAAAACTATGAACGTACAACTCAACTTAGAAGCACTTAAAGCAAAGGATTGCGCTTACTTGTCAATTCTTGATACATCAGTATATCCATTAGCTCCTGATACAGCAGAGATCTCTATCTCAGTACCAGGGTATGACAATCCATTTACCTTCGATTACACTATCGGAGAAGTTAATATCTTTAACTCTTACAACTTTGGATTTACTACTTCAGCTACTACTGGCTTTACTGCTCTACCTGATGGCGTTTATACATTAACTATTACTACTTGTCCTGATACAGGAGTTAACACTCGTTACCACTTGAGGACTTGTAAGATTGATTGTCGTCTAGGCGTACAGTGGGCTAAGTATGTAGACTGCTGTGAAGATGAGAAGACACTTTATTACTTAGACAAAATTGAGTTTTTGTTGAAGGGAGCTGAGGCACATGCTGACCTTTGCAACCCTGCAAAAGCTACTGAATTATATAAGAAAGCCGATGACCTACTCAAACGAATTGAGCTTGACTGTTAAGAAAAAACTTGCTAATGCTGCTTACAAAGAACTACAGCATATCAAGTACTTAACAAAACCCTATTACAAAAAGTCTAGAGCATTAGCACGCTTCCTTAAGTATGCTGATTGTCTAGATTGCGACACACAAGCAACCTTGAAAATTAAACTTTAAAACAATGACTAACTGCTGCCCCAATAACAACTGCGTAGAAATCGTTCCTTCTGGGTGCGTAAAGTATACAGGTACTCCTACTACAGGAGGTCTGATTGATTCCTTTAATTCTTGTGACCCTTATCTGAATGACTTGCTTAAGTTGTTGGATGATAATGTTACTACACTTGATGCACGAGTAGGTTTAGATAAAACTACTTTTGATGCAGCTAATACTGCTTGTGGTACTACTCCAGTAATTTCAATGACAGGAGTAACAGTTAAGGATGACAAATACTACTCTGCTGATGTAGTTATTAAGTTGGTAGGAGTTATTTGTGAATTGCGTTCTCGTCTTAACTATCTTACTACAGAAGACATTAACTCTAATCTAGGTAATCTTCACTGGGAAGACTTGCCTTTGAGTCCCTCTTTTAAAGCTTGGTTGACAGACAAATGTCTTGGAGATGATCCATGTGGTACAGGTGCTCCTACTACATTGGGTGGATTATTGAGAGCTATCATTACTAAACTTTGTACTTGCTGCTAATTATGTCTACTTGTCTTGATTGTTTCGGAACATATACAAACACTCCCTGCGATTCAGTAGGGTGTTTGTCAACTAACTACGGTAAGTGTATTACTTACTCTGGTTTGCCCTTAGCCTGTGGAACAGGTGCTATTTCAACTGTTAGCAAAGCAGGTTTAGCATTAAGCCCTACTGTAATAACTGAGTATACCGTTTCTCCTACAGGAGGATCAGGTTCAGGAGCTTCTGTAAAAGTTACACGTACTCCTGGCTCTAACGCTTACACAGTAACTCTTCTTAACGGAGGTTCAGGTTATACAGTAGGTAACTTCCTCACTGTATTGGGAACTTCTTTGGGTGGAGCGACTCCTGCAAATGATTTGACATTGCAAGTAACAACTCTTGCAGCTATTATCAATACTGGAGCTAACTTAGACGTTGTAGTATCAAATCTACACCAACGTATCTGTAACCTTACAGCATCAGGTTTAGATTACTCTGCATACTCATACAGTTGTTTGAGAGTAGGTGGAGCATTGACAGGTATTGGTACACCCATTACAACTGCTCAACAATTTGTAGAATCTACTGCAAGTGCTTTGTGTTCTTTGAATACTCGTACTCTTGCTTTAGAGACTCCTACCTTTACAGTTCCTGGTTGTATCTCTTTGACTTCTGGAGTATCTACTCTTAGTCAGATCTTGACTGCATACGGATCTAAAATCTGTACTATCAATACAAGTGTTGATATGACTGGGGTTTTGGGTAATCCTTGTATTGCTTTTGCATTCTCTACTAAGCCTACTTCTACTGTAGTTTCTGATTACTTTAACTGGGTAACTAGTAACATGTGCTCAATGTACCAAGATCTTTCAAGTGACTTGGTTACTACAGGCGCAACTGTAGCTAGTTTGAAAACTTACGTAGCAGGTGTAGGATCTATTCCTGCATCTATTAATACTTCTTGTATCCCTGGTGGTTCTAGCACAAGTACTTTGAGTGCAGCAGCTATCTTGTTTACTAGTCAGATCTGTGCTATCAACACGGCATTGGCTTCTATTCCAGCTACTAACTACGCTTTGACTTGGGCTACTAACTTTGGCTCTACTGCTTACTATGGTTATACTTTTAACTATACTAACACAAGTACTACTCTCCAAACACAATTGGATCGTGTAGTAGCTACTTTGGGTAGAATGAAGCTTAAGTTGAATCCTGCTCACTTTACTGCTACTAGTGATTCAGATGGTCTTAATATTTCTCTAGTTAGTACAGGTGGTGGCGCTACCCCAAGTTTTGTAAACTTGACAGCTGGCACTCTTACTAACGCTGTAGTAGTTTCTTCTGCAAGATTCCCTATTGGTAGTTTGCCTAAACTTCAGAAGTATGGTAACGTTGTTACTATCATTGGAAGTTTGGCTGTAAATGCTACTGGTTCATTTACTTGGACTCACGGACAATCTTTAACTATTGCAAACATTCCTGCAGGTTATGCTCCTCTCTATACTCAAGTGTTCGATGTATTGATTCTTAAGTATGCTACAACTTCTGGTACTCCATCTACGGCTGTATACCATGGTGCATGCTATTTGAACGGTACTGATCTTGTTGTAGAGTTGAATAACCCAGCAGCTTCAGTGACATTATCTGGTACAGAATCCCTCGAAATTTTTGTCGGAGGAAGATCGTACGCAGTTTAATATAAATCTTGACAGGGTTTTTTTGGTTGGTTTTCCTGTCATCTTGCTAGTAGGAGCCTGCGAAAGTGGGCTCTTCTAGTTCTTAAATAACACTTGACTTAACTTTAAAATTAAATTATATTTGTATTAGACCTTAAATTGACCCAAACTATATTCTGACATGTACACGAATTCGGATTTAATTGCCAGAGTCAAAAGCGCTAACAAGTTTGTTAGTGATGATGACATGATTAGTGATCGTTATATATACGGGTTACTTAAGACTAAAGCTTCTACATTATTGAGAAGAGAGATTAACCTAAGAAGGTTGCTTACTTCAGATAATGTTTACCAAGCTTATGAATGCGTACATCTAATCGAAGCTCCTGGTTCAGAGTGTGATTTGAAATGCCCTATACGTAGAACTAAAAACAAACTACCTAAAATTGATGAGGGCTTGTATTCTTACTTTATCCAGGGTGTGTTCAACACTTCTAACTCGGAGGAACTTTTTCCTACTACTATTAGAGATTTTATTAATCACAGCTCTTTACGTTTTAAGACCCCTAAAAAATACTATACTATCCGCAATGGATACCTTTATGTTTTAGATCCTGATGTAGAGTGTGTGAATATGTATGCTTACTTTACAGAGTCTATCGAAGACTTAGACGGTAGTCAGTGTATGAGCATGTACGATAAACAGTTTAAGTTTCCTGGATACTTAACTGATACATTGATCGAGATGTGCAATCAGTCGCTTATCAACTATCATAAATTACCTTATGAGACAGAGGATAACAACAGAGACGAACCCAACTAATTATGTCGAAAGACTTTATAAAACCAAACAAACAAACCTACGTTAGACTGAAAGAAAGAGACACTAGTTCTGATACTAATTATCTCAGTCTTAAAGCCTATCATCTGTTCTTAAAAGAAACTAAACGTAAAGACATTACCTATAAGCAGTTTTGTGGTGTTCCTAAAAAGATCCACTTAAAACTTATGGAGAGGTTGTTACGAGGAAGATACTCTCTGAGGTTCCCAAACTTCGGATCAATTAAAATTGTAAAAACTGAAAATGCACTTAAAGAAGGTAAACATACAATTATTAATTGGAAATACTATAAAGAAACAGGTATCAAAGTGCCTTATAGAAACTCACATACCGATGGTGCCATCTATAAGTTTCACTTGTATCCATATTCTAAACGAGTAGCACAATTTGGTTTCTATGACTTACGAATGTCTAACAGACATAAGAAAGCCTTAGCAGACGCAATTAATAATAACAAGATAAACATTTCACCACCTCCCCAATACTAAAAAAATGAAATACGATAACACTAACTTTATTTCTTCTGAACCTCTAGTTGCTGAAGTTAAGCAGGAGCTTAAGTCGTACTTTGAAGCTGGTGCTATCAGTGAGGTTTTGATTCCCACTATTATAGATCAGGCACTCCGTAAACTTAGAGTTATGGTACTTAAGCCTGAAGAAGCTGTACTTACATTCTCTGGATATAAATCTGAATTACCTTGTGACTTTGCTTTACTTGATCATGCTTTGTTGTATGATGCAGATGTAGAGTGGTATGCAGGAGTTAATTCTATGAGAGGGTACTGGTGGCAAAACCTCGAATGCACAGGAGGTTGTGATGGAGGAGATTGCGTTAAGCAAGAAAACTACTACGAAACTATCAGTGTACCTACTCCTGGATTTAAACTTACAATGAAGCACCCTAAAATGCTTCGTGTTTACCATGGCTCTAAAGCTTTGTGTACAGAAGGATGTGAGAACTTAAGTGTTTCCTCTCCTGATGTTTTACAAATTTTCCCGAATAAAAGCATTACTGCTACGTTTGAAACAGGCTGTGTTTACCTTAGATATTACTCACGTCCAATGGACGATGATAACTTACCTATGGTGCCAGAAATTCTTGAGGTTGAAGAGTATGTCAAGTCTTATCTTAAGTTTAAATTTTTTGAGCAGCTTTGGCATTCAGTAGTTGACGAAAGTCAACGTCAAGTAGAAGCCAAGTTTCAATACTACAGACAAGATCAATTGAATAAACTACAAGCTGCTAATGGATTCTTGTTGACGTACACTAAGCAACAGATGGCAGATAACGTAGCTAGAACCAGAACTCGCTTTAATAAGTTCTACATCTCCTAATTTTAATGCAAAACAAAATCAATCAGAACACGGCAGGTTTAAACCTTGATTCGGTTAATTACCAGATCAAGGAGAACATGATTACGTATGCCTTGAATGCAAACGTGCAGTCTCATGATGGTAACTCAACCACATATACTAACGAGCCTTCAAACCAAATCTGTTATGATTTTAGTTTAACTTATCCTGGATTTAAAATACTTAATGTTTTAAGTATTACAGAACAGTCTAAGTTAATTGTTTTCTTAGCTCATCCAGATGGCAGATCGCTTATTGGAGAGTTAACTAATTTAAATAAAGATTGTACTACACTAACAGAAACAGAAACAGATTGTGGTTGTATCTCTGGAACAGTAGTAACTAACGTAGTGAATAGTGCAACAGGTTGTTGCACTTTTACCCCATTAATTGTAGATAACTGTTGTGATTGTACAGATTGCTACAGATACTCTGCTCAATCAATAAACAATACTCCTTACTCTATAACTTACGTAAATTGTAACGGAGTAGAAGTAACAGATACTTTTCCTTCAGGTATAGGAACATTTACTGCTAGAAAGAACAAATATATTCTTCCTTCAGATGTTGAGATACTTGATAGCAATCTAGAGTCTCAGGGACAGTGTGTTCCTAAAACTTCTGACTGCTGTCTAAAATTGTCTACAGATTTTCCTGTGTACTCTGAGTACAGAATTGATAACTGTGAAACAAAGGTTTACTTTATTGCAAGAAATATACAACCTCGTTACTTCTCTTTAGAAGAACCTTTGGGTCGTGATCAATGTGGAGATGCCCTTGACTGTCTTACAGACGCTTGTGAGCGCTTAAAACTATTCCCTGACTTTTGCCAAGCAGATATCTATCCAACAGCAATTGACTCAGGTGGAAGACTTAAGGGAGGTGTATACTCTTTCTCAGTGGCTTATGCAGATGAGAATGGAAAAGAACTTACAGATTACGTAGACTTCAGTAATCCTATTGCAATCTTTGAGCGAGCTATTACTGAACAAACAGAGTACGAAACCTCTAAGTCTATCAGAGTATCAATAGATCACAGTACTACAATCTTTGATTACTTTAATCTAGTTGTAGCAGAAAATATAAATGAAGTAACTACATACCAACTGGTAGGTACTTACAGAGTAAATCAATCTACTTATAGAGACTCTTTAGTTTACACTGGAGATTACTCTTCTACTTTCTCTTCTATTGTCCCTCTCATCCGCAGTCCTCACTACGAGACAGCAGAGATTATTGAGAAACAGAATGACATCTTGATGTTGGCTGATTTGGTAGAGACTCCTAAGTATAACTTTCAATTACTTGCTAATAAGATTAAACTTCGCTGGGAAACTGTAAAGATGCCAGTTGATAATAAGTTTGATTACTCTAATCCAGAAATCGCTTACTTCTTTAGAACTTATCAGAGGGATGAAGTTTATCCTTTTGGTATTAAGTTTAAACTAAAGAACGGTAAGTATACAGATGTATTTCATATTCCAGGTAGAGAAGTATTTCCAAACTCAGATGAGAGATCACTTATCTATCATGATAGTAACCCAGATGCATTTGGTACAGTTAACGATTGTATAGTTACAGACAGAGAAGAGAAATGGAAAGTATATAACACAGCTACAACTGGTATTACTCCTCCTAACAATACCCCTTCTTTACAAGAAGCTCAATACTCTTGTAAGATTACAGTAGAAACTGGTGGGGAATTTGCTTACTGGGAATCTACTGAAACTTATCCTTGTTATGAAGAAGTGTGGGGAGCCTTAGCAGGTCAACCTATTCGTCACCACAAGTTCCCAGAGAATGCTAAGTCACATATCCACGCAGATGGGGATGACTTTATCTATCCTATCGGAGTACGTCTCTGGAGTGAAAGTTTGTTTGCATCTATCCTAGATACAGAAACAGTATACGATCCTTTGAATACTTATGGTAATCATCAGATACCTGTTAAAGAGTTGATCTGTGGTTATGAGTTAGTAAGAGGTAATCGTGTAAACAATAAATCAGTAGTAGCTAAAGGACTTGTTTACGATGTAGGATCTTTCAGAGATGTTAAGTCAGGTAGAGAATTCTATTATCCTAACTATCCTTATAACTCCTTGGAGGATGACGCTTACATCAAATCTACTCCAGACTGGTATAACAAAGCTGATAGAGGATTAGAAGAATCTAATGCTGATTTTAGTTCTGGACTACGTCTTCATAAAGGTTTTAATGTTATTGGTTCTCGCTATACATTTCATTCTCCTGATACACACTTCCAGTATCCTAAGATTGGTACAGAACTTAAGCTAGAGACTGTAGAGTACGGTAAAGTACAGGGTAAGTTTGTTCCTGTATTAGATCATCCACAGTATAAGTTTTTGACAACTGCAGACTATGCGGTTACTGCAGTATTAGCAGATGCTTTATCTTTAGCTTTTGAATCAGAACTTACAACTACTCCTACTCCAGGGGCTGCAACTAGGTGGAAAGCAGATGCTCTAGCTATACTTACAAATAACCAGATATTTATAGATCTACTTGAGAAGTTAATTCCTAATACAAACTTTGCTTATCAGTTTAACTCAGTAGGAGAGTACAAAAGATTCCTTCCTATTACAACTATAGGCAACAGAAGAAGATTCTTAGATATTGGTTTATATGCTAACGACAAGATTGTAGAACTGAATGACGACAAGCCTCTTCATAATAGACTAAGAGAAACTTCAGTTTATCTTAAGACTAGTGGATCATTCTCTACAGAATATGCTAGTATTGTAGATAATAGTCGTTACACAATAGGACAAAAGAATCTACAAAACAATCCAGAACAGATTGTTGAGAGCGATACAAGAGCATACTACGCTTCTGTTAAGAGAAACTTTCCTAATCAGTATGGACAGATTGAAAATATTACTTATGTTTCTACTGGCTACTCTTGTTCTGTTTACACAGACATTACTAATACGCTAAAGATCAAGGCTAAGTATTATCCTGCATTTGGAGGAGATACGTTCATTAACAAGTTTGCACTTAAACGTAAGCACTCTTTCTTTACTCGTAACCTTGCTAATCTTCCTGCTAAAGTAGACAACGTTCCTTTTGATTACTGGTTGTATCCTAATCTAGGATACCCTACATACTACATCGGAGAGTCTCCTGCTACTATTGATAATGCAGCTTACACAGCATTACTTGCGGGACTATCTGCAGCAATAGCAGCGGCTATAGCAGCATCAGCAACTGGGGCTCCTTCTGGAGTTGCAATGAATTCTGCAATCTCAGGAGCACTAGCTACTGCTTATGCTCTGTTTGTTAAAAAGAATAACCTAGATGCAGATCCTCAATCATTCTTTTACCAGAAAGGGTTCTTCTATACAGCTTCTTATGGTATTCCTGTATTCTATGTAGAGTCTGATATTAACGTAGATCTACGTCATGGAAGAAATGACCTAGAAGAGAACTTCTATCCTAACGTAGGAGATGGTATTCCAGATGAGTGGTTGCATGAAGTTAACGTACCTATTAAGTTTGACAACTTCTATAGTTACAATGCTACTTACTCTGCACAAAATCTAAGTCCTAACCTTCCATATAGATTAAAGTATCCTTCACTAGAGTGTTTGTCTATCCATAACAACCGAGTAATCTACTCAGATCCTGCAAACTCTTCTAACTATCTTTCTGATGCTTGGCGAGTATTCCGTCCAGGAAACTTCTATGACTTTCCTAAGCAAGGTGGCCGCTTAATTGATTTGAATGCGGGAGAGAACGAAAGAGTGTATGCTAGATTTGAGAATACAACTAAAGTATACAACTCTCGTATCACCCTAAGTACTAACTCTCCTTATCAGTTAGAGATTGGTAGTGCAGAGATGTTCAAACAAAAACCTGTAGATCTTGCTAAAACAGATCTAGGTTATATTGGAACTCAACACAAAGCTTACGTTAAGTGTGAGTATGGAACATTCTGGGTAGATGCTAAACGTGGTCACATCTATCAGATCACAGGAGACGGATTCAACGAGATTAAAACAGAAAGTAACTTTAACTGGTTTAAACAGAATCTTCCTTTCCAAATCCTAAAAGATATTTCAAATGCAGACATAGACAATCCACCGATTGGCTTAGGTATTGTTATGGGATGGGACGAAAGGTATGAGAGGGTATTTATTACTAAGTTAGACTACAGAGTTAAACCTGAGTTTAGAGCAGGCAATCCTTCAGTAGTTAAATACATTACAGATACTTCGGATACTAATTATAGAAAATATGTACTAGAGGGTGGAAGTACTCAAGTAGAGATTACTTTTGGTGATCCTGCATTCTTTGAGAATAAGTCTTGGACAGTTGCTTACTCACCAAAACTTAAAAACTTTATTTCTTTCTACTCATTCCTTCCAAACTTCTTTGTTCCTATGTTGGGTAACTTCCAAACAGTTATCAATACTTCTGCAGGAGCATCTACTTGGAACCATAATCTTTCTATCTTTACTTACCAGACTTACTACAACAAACTCTATCCTTACATCATAGAGTACAATGTAAACTCTTTCCCTCAGGTATCTACAGTTAACTCTATTACTTTGATGCAGGACATCCAAGAATATTACTCTGACTACGAGTACTACTCTTTGTCTACTGCAAATAAAAAGAACTTAGCAAACTTTACTAAGGCAATCATCTATAACAAAGAACAGTCCTCTGGTATTATTAAGTTGATTCCTGAAGAGTTCGGTAACACAAGACAGAAGATTACCTATCCTAGAATGACTACAACGGGCATAGAAGCGCTTATCTCTCGTAGAGAACACTTGTATACCTTTAACGGATTTTGGAACGTTGCAGCGCAAGGAAATGGACAACCACTTTGGTCTACTCAATGGAGTGACTTGATTACTCAGTATCCAATAGACAAGATACCAAACACTAAGAGTGTAAGACCTGTATCTGTATCTTACCAGAAGTCTAAGATTAAATCAGACTTTGCTAAAGTAAGATTGATTCAAGATCAGTACTCTAGATTTAAGTTTATCAATACAATCCAAATAACTCAAACCAACCCATAATACCATGAAAGAAAAAGAACTTTTCACTACAGTCAAACCCGAGATAGTAATTGGACAGTTGTTCCAGTCTCGTGACATCATCCACATTGCACACTTGCAGACAACTTCTTTTAGTGAGCACAAAGCACTAGACGGTTACTATACTGAGATTATTGGTTTAACTGATGATATCGTAGAGTCTTACTTCGGTACAATAGGTAAAAGACTTAACTTTAAGATTCCTGCATCTGAGTACATGAATGCAAGAACTCACTTGATCTATATGAAAGACTATATGATGAAGCATCGTGGAGTATTTGGTATGGAGAATACCCACCTACAGAACTCAATTGATGAGGTAATTAGTTTGATCACTAGTACCTTATATCAACTTACCTTAACTTAAACTAAATAAAACTATATGAATCGCTTAAAGAAAGCTTACTCTTCTTGCATGGAGTGCGGAGGTAAGAAAATGAAATCAGGAGGCAACTGGATTAAGAAAGCTATTAAGAAGCCAGGTTCTTTTACAGCTCAAGCTAAAAAGGCTGGAATGTCTGTACCTGCTTTTCGTGACAAAGTATTGGCTAACAAGTCTGCCTACTCTTCTACTACAGTAAAGAGAGCTAACCTAGCTAAGACTCTTTCTAAAATGAAAAAGTAATGTTTGTACCAGGAGTAAATGGTTCTGTAATTCCTAGTGTCTCTTCAGGCTCAAAGCTTAAGGGTGCATATAAGAATTCTAAAAAGCGTAAGATGCCTAATGGAGGTTTAACTTATACTCCATATAGTCCAGCTCAAAACAGGTACACTGATAGTCCTGTACAAAAACCTATTGTTAAACCTAGAGTCGGAGATACTATTAGTCCTAACTATGAACGTCTTTATACTGACCTAGGGGTAGATCTTGGATCTTATATTCCAGGTCCTGTAGGAAGAGGATTTAATGCTGTATCGGTTATCAGGTCTGCTGATAACAATAGTTATAATCAAGGATTAGATCTTATGCCTGGTAAGAAAGCAAATACTATTAGTGTAGTAAATGATATTTATAATATATCCAATGCTAAGCCTTACAAGTATCAGGGTAGAAAACTAAAGGATGGAGGAGAAGTAGAGACAGAAGATGAGGATGAGTCAGAGGACGAATCAGAGGACGATAAAGAGATGGTAGATGGAGTAGCAAGTATCTTAAGAGGAGTTAAGAGTAAAGCTAATAGGTTGCAGTTAGCAAATAAACTTGCTAAACAATTTAATAGAGAAAAAGTAAATTATGACTTAAAATCATTCTTAAAGAAATCAAATGTAAAGAAATGAAAAAGATGATAAAACGTAAAGATGGATCTTACTCACAAAGAGGATTGTGGGATAACATCCGTGCTAACAGAGGTTCTGGAAAGAAACCTACTCCAGAGATGCTTAAGCAAGAACGTAAGATTAAACGTAACATGGCTGAAGGTGGTAAGATGCCTACTAGTGTTGCTAAGGCAAGATTCGTAGCAGCTAATAATGGAAATGTATCTGAGGCTAGACAAGATGCTTCTAAGTACGGATACAAGTTTATGGCTGGTGGTAGACTTAAAAAAGCTTACATGGCTAAGGGTGGAACTATTGCTAAAACAACTAAAGGCCCAGGAGCTAACTATCGTCCTACTAAGCAAGGTGCTGGTATGACTAAGAAGGGAGTTATGGCTTATCGTAGAGCTAACCCAGGTTCTAAATTAAGTACTGCTGTTACAGGTAAGGTAAAGCCAGGTAGCAAAGCAGCTAATCGTAGAAAGTCCTACTGTGCTCGTTCATTAGGTCAGTTGCGTAGATCGAAACAATCTACACAGAATGATCCTAATAGCAGAATCAGACAAGCACGTAGGCGTTGGAAGTGCTAAACTAAAACTAAAACTAAATATATGGCAACTAAAGCATCTAAAACTAAATCAACCTCTTCAGCTTCTAAGTTCAAAGTTAAACCTAAGATCAGAAGAAAGGGAGTTGTAGCGAAGACTAAAGCTTCAAAGTTAAAGTCTAGCAAAAATTATCTTAAGAAAAGCAGAGGACAAGGGAGTTAATTCTCCCTTGCTTTTTTTTATTAATCTTGTATATTTGTATAACTAGCTTATTCTCAAGCAGTTATTAACTTTCTATGTTAATAACATAAATCATTAAAACATGTTAAGAAGCAATCTTTTTAAGAGATTTGGTACTAAAAAATTCCAAGATGCAGGAACAGTTACAAAACCTGAAGAAACAGGTTTGTCTATTCCTACTATAGAGGATATTAAAAAGAACTTTACTATTAACAATCCTTTTGTTCTAGATAGTTATACTACCGAAGAACAACCTAAAGGCACTGTTAGTACTGGTACTAGTTCTTTTGCCCCTGGTACATTTAGTGACTTAGTTAAGAGTCCTATGTTTACTAGTGGACTTTCTCCTTTAAATCCTTACGATGTTAATCCTAAGACACCTGAGGCAGAACAAGGACCAATGACTAAGGAACAAAGTGACTACTTTGTGTTAGACCAAACTACTCCTGAGACTCCTGCTACTAAAGAAGACAATACACCTGCTATGGTATCATTAGGTCTACTAGGATTTGATGCTTTGCTAGGCAAGAATGAAGATCTAAAGAATCAACAAAAATTAAACGAGTCAATACAACAAAGAAACTCTAAGCCTTTATACGATTATAATTATATGTATGGTCGTACAACTAGTGGAGGTACAGAGTATCAACCTATAATAAAAGCAGAAATGGGTGCAAAAATAAACAAGCGTTATGCTAGTGAAGGCATGAACGATGTAGAGGTAGAAGGTGGAGAGTATATCCAACTTCCAAACCTAGAAACAGAAATGGCTTCAGGTCCTTCTCACAGTAATGGAGGTGTCCCTACAAATCTTCCTGATCAAACTCGTGTATATTCTAATAATCTAAAGCCAGAAGGATCTAAGAAGACCTTTGCTCAGATTGCTAAAAACTACGATACAACTTCTTATAAGAAAGTATTAGATAATACCTTTGCAAAACAAGTAGACAAAGACACAGCTACTATTATGATGCAGAGAAACCAAAAGATACTTGATCAATTATTTGCTGATCAACAAGCTATGAATGGTAACTCTACAGGAGAAGTGGAAGCAAAGGGTGGAGCAAGTATTAATAACCCAGGATTTAAAGCTCTTCCAGGTTATGTACAAGCTAAGATTATGGCTAACATGGCTGATGGCGGGGAAACAGACCTTCCTAGAGTCAAAGCAATTGATCCTTTGAATCTGGATGCTAATTCAACGCTTAATCAATTAGAGACTCAGCTTGCATTAGAAGCAGCAAACAAAGCTTCTAATATTGCTGCTCGTAGTAAGAATGCTTTATTTGATCCTACTAAGCCAGGTATGCCTGCTCACACAGTTCCTGAAGGTCAGTTCTTGACAGGTATTGATCCTTCTCTGAACCCTAGTTTGGAAACTGTTCCAGGAGTTCAACCTAGTTTGGGTACAGGTGTGTATGGAGAAGAGTCTAATATAGATATCTTTAATAAAAACTATCGTTGGTACCTAGATGACCTACAAGCAAGTGGTGAAACATTTGATCCAAGTAGGGAAGGAGATGTACGCAGAGCACAGGTTGCTTATACAGAAGAAGCTTACAATAGATTTAAGAAACAAGGTCTAACTGAAGAAGAGGCAAGAAAGAAAGCGGATGAGATAGGATTTGTAGCAACTAAGTCTTTACAGAACTCTGTAGATGATATGCTTGGTAGATATACAGCTACTCGTATTCTTCCTGAGAACACTCCTCCTGCTCCCGTTACTCCAGGAGAGAAACCTCCAATGGATTTAATAGATGGATTTACTCCTCAACCTGAGAAAGCAAAATCTACCACTACACAAACTACTACAGGAAGAACTTTTACAGGACCAGGTGCTCCTGCTAAAGGAAAATATATCCCAGGACAGTTTCCTTTGTATCAGGCTATTCCTGAAGCAATGGGACTTGCTCAATCACAACAAATCTATCCTTATGCTATTCCTGAGATAGATGCTCCCTATGTTCGTCCTCAGACTTTAAACATCCAAAGTCAATTACAGGATATAGATAGTATGGCTACTGCAGCACAGAGAGCAGGAGGAGATCCTCTTACTACTTACATTGCAGGGTTGGATGCTAAGCAAAAAGCTTTCCAAGCTAAGCAAAACTATGACGCAGAAGGTAGATCTAGGGCAGATATGGCGAACGCACAAATGAGAATGTCTGCTGATCAAATTAATGCACAGTACTTTGATCGTGTGTATAACAACTTGGTAGGACAAGCAAGAGATGCTCAATCTGCAGAAAAGCAGGCAGCTGTTGCAAGTCTTACAAATAAAAAGGCTAAATTTACACAGGAAGAAACTAAGAAGTCTGCTTACATAAATGCTCTTATGGAGAACTACGATGTAGATTCTAAAGGAAACTTTACATTAAAGCCAGGTAAGAACCCTGTCTTAAATTCTAATCCAGCAAAAACTGCCAAGAAGGGCATGTATAAAAAATAAAACCTATGCCAATTTCAGCACAACACACTAAGTTTGTTTACCCAGATTATGTATCTGCATTACCTGCAGATGATCTGATTAATCTTGCTGTTAAGAAACAGGAGATGTACACTGAAGGACTTGCTAAAGTACAACAGAGTGTAGACGCTTACGGCCAACTACGTAATAATATTAAGACAGATGTAGAACGTGAGTACTTTGACAAGACTATGGATAACCTAGTAAAGACTATCAATGATAATGCTGGACTAGACTTCTCTATGAAAGGAAACGTACAAGCAGTATTGAACATCGGTAAGCCTATAGAGAAGGATGAGTACATTACTACAGCTATCTCTAATGGTAAAGAAATTACCCGTAGACAAGAAACTTTATCTAAACTTAAGTCTGACGAGAGAAGTGCTGCTAACGATGCAGATTACTTTGAGGATGTTCAGGATTATATGAAGAGTGGTAAGCTCGGATATAAACTTGGTACAAAAGAATACACTCCCTACATTGACATCTCTAAAGAAATCAATGACAGAATGAAGAGTGCCAAAGAGAATGGTACTGTAGATATTATCATGGATGGTAAATACATTCGTACAGAGTCTGTAAAAGGTCTTTCTGAGAATGAGGTTGCTTCTAAGATTTCAGCTATGTTAGGTGCAAAAGAAAAGAATCAACTTCGTATTGATGCTATGTATGACCTTAAGCAAAAAGGTATTCCACAAGCACATGCAGAAGTCGTAGGTTATTATTCTAATCTTAAAGCTTCTAGTGAAGCTACTCTGTTGGAGGGACAACGTCAATTGCAAGAAGCACAAGCTGCTTATGCTAAGGCTCCTACAGAAAGTGCTAGACAAGCTTTAGAGGCTGCTAGAGCTCCACTAGAGCAAGCAAGAGTTCAAGCTGAGGTTGCTAACAAAACTTTACAGAAAGTATCTGACATTAATAACTTTAATCCTAATCAATACGTAGGATTGTTTACTTCTAGCTTTATTGCTAACCAAGCTAATGCTTATGCTTATCGTCAGGTAGAACAAAAGATTCAAGCAGATCCTTATGGAGTACAGGCAGTAACTGCTGCAAACGCACGTAGTCTTGCCCAGCTAAACAGTTCTTTGCGTAGACAAGAGAATGCTGAGAAGATAAATCTAGCTGCAACTAAGTTACCTGCTGATGCTCGTGTTATCTCTGGTCAAGATAGATTTAATATTGATTTTCCTACTGCTCCTGCGTTAGATCAAATGTCAGAGAGATACCAGAAAGTAGGTATTACTGTTGGAGGAAAAACTAATGCAAGTAACGTAGGTAGAGAAATTCAACAAGCTAAAAACCTTATGGAGAAGGCAGATATTAATACTCCAGAAGGAAGAAAGGCTTTGCAAGATGGTATTAATAAATTGAAAACATCTTATAACTTGACTGGTAAAAAGGATGAGTACTTAGATGGAGTAGTTAGAAAAGCAGACGCTATCCTAAAAGCTTACAACAATTATCAAGATAAAATTAATGCTAAAGATAGTAAGTTCAAAGAAGGCGAGTTCCCTGAAGTAGACTTTGGTTCAGGAACAATGCCAGCTGATGAATACTTTAGACAACCATTCTTTGAGTTGATGGAAAGTCCAAGAACCTTGATCTACTCTAGATCAGGAAGAACTACAAGTATGAATGACTTCTTGTCTACTGTAGATTTAAGTCAAACTCAAACAACTGCTGAAGATTAAAAACCAGACTAAGGATGCCTAAAGAACCTTTATACAACTTACCTCCTAAAAGTGGTATCTTAACTACTCGTACAGTAGAGTTAGGAAATACTGCAGCATCAAGGTCATTAGCTTATAATGAGATTAGTGCTCAGAATACTAGTGCAAGGATAGCACAGGAAGCACAGCAGAAAGAAGCTGCTAGGTTAAAAGCAGCTAACGATGCAAAGGTTGATGGAGCATTAGAAGTAGCCGCTAAAATAAACTTAGAAACTGCAGGTGCTCTTAAACCTGGTACTTTTTTTCCTCCTCCATCTGCTAGAGGTACTATGGGTCCTCAGTTAACTGCTGAGTATCAAATGGTAAACCAAGAGAAGAATCGGTCTAAGCAAATCATCACCCAGAGTTTTGCTGAGAAAGATCCTATTTCTGAAGAGTTGAATAAAAAAATTGGGCAAGTAGAAGACGAACTAGACTCTATTGTTTCTAGTAAACAAAGCGGTTCACTAATGACTACTGGATCTTCTGCAGAAGTAGGTGGAAGTGCAGGTTTATTTTTACAAGACTTTATTAAAGAACAGGCACTAGGAAAAGATGTTAGTATAGAAAGAGAAAAGGAGTTAAGAAATACTCTTTCAAATCTTAGTCAAGCTCAAGTAAATATTAATAAGTTTAAGACAGACATTCAGTTAGCAAAAGCTACTGAAGACTATTTGCTTAATCTTAAAGGAAAAGGACAGAAGCTAGATCAAAATACTATCAAAGGGCTAGTAGACGTATCTAAAGACATAGTAGCAAAACAGAGAGCAGCTACAAGAGGGGACGAATTATATAATCCTGATACTTACGAAACTTATATGACTCAGATTAAAGGAAACAATGATTTCTTTGACTGGAGGCATACTGATATTAGTATAGGAAGTACTCTTGAAGCTGTACACAATAAAATTAAAGAAGATCCAAGTAAGGCAAAGGAATTAATACCTGTCTTAAACGAACTTCAAACTGCCTATAAGCAGCACGAGAAGACTAATAGGGATGCTTATGATAACTATTACGGAGCACAAAAAAGGTATTTAAAAGAAGGAATGGCAGGTAGCACCTACCTGAAGAGTCAAGTATTAGGTTCTGCAGCTGAGGGTATTTATAACTTTACTTCTCCTTTTATTACTACTAGTTTAGATTTATTAGGTCTTCGTAAAACTGCATTTGAAGCAAGACAAGCTAAAGATAAAACTTATTCTGGTGCTGTATTGTATGCTGACCTTAATAAGGACCAACAACTTGATGAAAGAGATTGGGACATACACAAAAATTATCAACGAGTAGGACAAGACGTTACTTATATAAAACAAGATGGAAGTAGAGGATACCTTGCAGAGTCTGTTTTAGGTGCTTCAGTAAGAACATTAGCAGAAATGGCTCCAACACTTTTTCTTACTCGAGGATTAATGGGGGTTGGGATGGGAGCACGTGCTGCTACATTTCTTCCTGTTGCTGTCTCTTCTGGAGTAAGATCTTTTGAAGAGAATAAGAAGTGGTATAAAGATAAAACAAATGCTGCAGTAGTAGGAACTCTTCAAGGAATTATTGAAGGTGCTACTGAATCTATTGTTCCCGATATCAATTACTTTTTGGGTAATAAGAAACTTGCAACTAAGGCATTGGGAGCAAGTGAGAAGAAGTACTTTATTGCTCAAACTTTAGTTCCTGAATTTACTAATCTCTCTACCGCTGCTAAAAACTTTTTAACAAGTTCTGGTTATGCAGCAAAGGCTGTTGCCTCTCAGTCTCTACAGGAAGGATTTGAGGAAGAGATCTCTATGTTTGCTAATTACTTTTTAGATAAAGTTTACAAAACCAAAGACGATCAGTTTGGAGAAAAGCCTCAAGAACTTGACGACTCTAGCATCTTAGGTTTTGGAAGTTCAATGATTACAACATTTATTAACTCAGCTGCTTCTGGTCTACTTATGTCTGGCGCATCTATTGTAGCTTCTCGTAATCAAGATAGGAACTATATGCGATTTAACATTGCAAATAATCCTGAGTTATTTAAACAAGAACTTACTAAACAACTTCAAAACAAGCAGATTACTCAAGATCAATATAACAGAGGTATCTTAGAGACTGGTCGCTTAACTCAGTTGAAGGAACAGGCTAATAGTACTATGATGAATCTAGTTGATGCAGGTACATTGCTAGAGGACAAAGATCAACAGTATGACTACTTTTCTAGACTATTAACTAGGGATGACTTGTTACAAAAAGTAGATTACAACTCTCTGTCTGATGAAGACAAAGCAGAGTACGTTAAGCAAGTAGAGAAAGTAGAAAAAGAAATAAACTCTTACGAAAATCTAGCTAAGCAGTATGCTGAAATGCCTCAAGAAAAGAAAGAGGGGGTATTGGCTAAGATGGTACAGAGACAACTAGACACTATACAGAATACTAATAGTCCTGAAGCCCTCGCTAAAAACTTGGAAGACATTGATGATGCTATCCAGGTAGGTGAGAAGACGGGTAAAGGCTCTCCTATTATGGTTTCTGGTAGACAGCAAATAAGAGAAGCTGTAATTGCTCGTATGGAACAATTACAAAAAGTTGAGGATAATGGTAATACTGTATTTGAGAATCAACTACTAGACACTCCAGTAGAGTCTATGGGTGAGTCTATGCAGGTTAGCAATACTGTGCGTTTAGAGAAACTTTTGTTAGAGAATGATAGGATGGTTAGTCCTGCAGTAAAACAAGAGCTTAGAAGTCGTATAGCAAATGCTTCTCGTGTTGCACAAGAAAGACTTAACGAACTCCCTAAGAAAGAGCAAAGAAAAGTAATTGCAAGAGAATTAGCACGTGTAGAACTCTTACATCCAGGTACTGCATTTAGTGATGAAAGACTTAAGACATTGTTTGGTATGGAGTTTACTCCAGAAGAAAAGTCTGAAGTGATTAGAGAAACTGCAGTAACTTTATCTAGAGAGAAAGAGAAGATTGAAGATGAGGAAGTACTGCAACCTGCAGAAAAGGATATTGTGATGGATGCTTTGATTAAATCGTTTGAGTCTGAGCCATTAGAGATACAGGTAGAGAATGAACAAGGCAACCTAGAAAGAGTAAGAAATGAAGAAAGAGTAAACAGAGAGAGGAGAGCAATCTTTGCTATTCCTAGATCTAAATCTAAAGACCAAGCTAAAGGTAGAATTAAATCTATCTTTAAGGCAATGGGCTATAGTTCTGAGGACATTAACAAGGCTCTAGAAGATATTAATAAAGTCTTTGATAATGAGGAAGTTACAGAACCTGGAGATATCTATAGTTCTTACTTAAGATTTCTAGATTCTAATTTGCTTAAAGGTTTACCTGACAAAGCAGTTACCGAGGAAGTTATAGTAGAAGAAGCTGTTGTAACACCAGAAACTCCTGGAACACCTACTGAAACACCTACAGAAGTAGTTGCTGAAGTAGTTCCTAGTACTACCGAAGAAGATGAGTTGTTTGGAACTAACGAGGAGATTGATGCTGCAAGAGAAAAGAAATTAGGAATACCTGAAGTAGATCCTGCAGATCAAGTAGTAGTTGAGACTCCTGTTGTTGTAGAGGATGAGTTCGATGGCTTAGAGGTTGTTCCTGTAAGTACTATCACCTCCCCTGAGTTAGTACATACTACTCCTACTGTATTTACTAGTAGTAATTCTGGAGTACAGGGTTCCATCATGAGGACTATGAGCAACTCTATAGAGTCTTATAGTCTTAAGTTGATGGATATGTTCTCTTTTATTAGAGAGACTTTAGGCGAGTCAGCTATGTCTAGCCTAGAGAACATATATAATAGTGTAACAGAGGCGCTTAAAACGCAAGATAAAGAGGCTATTGATAAACTTAAAGAAGACTATTTGTCTGTATTTAGTGGAAGTACATTTGCTCCCGAACAATTAGAGTACATTTGGAATGAGCAATACGTTAAAGGTAAGCCTGATGCTTCTGTTCCGTTTCAAGAAGTAGCTTATGTTACTAACCCTCAGTTTGCATTAGCATACAAAGACGAGGAAGTAAGTGTTGCTGCAGTAAATAAAAGTACAGGAGAGTTGTTTGTCTACAAAGCAAAAGTAACAGGTAACGTAAATGACTCTAATCAGATTGAAGTTAAGACTGCTAAAGGTGCTTTAGTTTACGTTAAGAAGAGTAGCATTCAAGCTGGTAAGGTTATACCTATTAATGTAAGAGTTAACTTTAATCAAACTAACTCTGTAATGATGACAGCAGTAGATAGGACTAGCGGAGAGATTGCTAAGTTTAATTCTAACGGAGAAAGAGATTCTCAAGGAGATACCCAGTTAAATGTATTTGCTCCTAAAGAAAATGCTACAATAAAAGAAGTAAAAAAGAATCTTGCTTCAGGTCAACCTATTGCTCATACTCTTCCTATTCACACAGGTCCTAGAATCAATACTGCTGCCGCTTATAGAAAAGGAAAGAACTCTGTTTACTTAACTGCATCAGTTGCAGGCATTGATACTAATATTCAGACAGTGACTCCAGTAGAGTTAGAAGTAGTGTCAGAGGTAGCAGTAGAGCCAGAAGTGACTACTAATTTAAATGCAGATGAATTAGCGATTCTTTCTTTTGATGTTAGTGCACTAGAGAACCTTGAGAGTGCTGCTGAGTCCTTAGATCAAAATACAGGACAAGAGATTGATAATGCAGGAAGCTGCAAACTTTAATTAAAAAAGAGTAAAAGTACTAAACTAAAGTATATTTGTAAAGATGGCAAAAATAATCTGCCCTACCAGGGAAAATAAAGACTTTTCAAACTTAAGCAATGCTCTTGGTAGTGATGCCTTGGCTAGATATGTATGGTATAAGAATAGCAATCTTCCTTTAAACTTAACTGAGGATGCTGAAGGTAATATTGTTTCTAGTGAGATCTACGATAGAATCTTAAACGAAGTTGCAGATGGTAATGAAAGTCTTGCTTTAGGGATTACTGCTATCATGCACTATCCTAGCTTCCAAGAGAAGTATGGAGAAGAAGACCCTGCTTTTACTGTAGACTACATTAAGCAAGAAGCACAAGATAAAGCAGATAAAGCAGCTAAGAGACAAGCACAACTTCTTGAAGAAAAGATTATTCCAGGCACCAAGACTCTTTATATTCAGTCTCCTGAAGGTGATGTTATCTATACTCAAGAAGAAGGAAAAGAAATTTTTGACAGTCTAGAGTACCTTGCCTCTACTAAGAAGAGTTGGAAAGCAGTATTAGATGCTTTAGCAGAAAGATTTACAGACATCCAAGCTAAAATTAAGAATAGTGCAGTTGATCCTGAGTCTAATGTTACTCCACAAGAAATTGCCATTGCTAAAAACTTAGTTAATATTCTTAAGAACTGGCCCCAAGTAAAAGCTTGGTATCTTAGTCAGGATACAAACTTTGGCTTAGAGTTGACTGAAGACGAAGTTAATCCAGATACAGGAGGAAACGTCTACAATAAGAATGCACATGATCGTAGTCAGATGGATCTAGCATCTGCTCAAGTTATTAAACTAGTACAGTCTCTTCCCAAATACAATAAACTTACTACACAGAATCGTAAGGATGTAAAGTCAGGAAAGAAAAGTATTACTGATTTCCAAGTTATAAGTAACCTTACAGGTTTTCCTATTGTAGGAAACTTCTCTACTAACTGGAATGTACTTACTTCTAGTTTATCTGGAATTACTAAGTACGATAAGATTCTCGAAGAGTTGACAGTTGTTGCTCAAGAATATCCTCAGTTTAGAGATTTGGTTAACATGCTTCCAAAGGAAGATGTACAAGATGTTGACTTGAATACAGCAAACTTTGTAGCCTCATTTGTACAAACAGTATCTCTCCCTGAGATTGCTGCTTACCAATTATCTATAGGTAAAAAGAATGACGGTAAACAAACTAAGGTTGTTACTAAGACCTTTCAATTAGGTACTAGAACAGTTGACAACCTTATTAAGTATTTTGACGAAGACTACTTTAGGTCTAATCCTAAATATGGAATGCTTAACGATGAGGGAAAGACTGTACTTAACATCCCTAAGATTCTAGAAGACTTTGCCAATATTAAAGACATTAGGGCATTTTTTGCTAATGAAGGAGATATAAACTCTGCTGAAGGTATAAAATTACTGTACAATATCCATAAGTTTTATAATGCTTTAGGAGTTATACCTACTAACGCTCTTTATTTAAAAGACAAAAAAGCACTATATGCCTTCTTGAAGGACAATACTTTTCATGTAAGAGAACTTTACGATAAGTTAGAGGCAAGTAAAGATAACAAAACAGTTACTCAACCTCTTCAGTTTTTGTCTCGTCCTCAAGGAAGTGGAAAAGCATTAGGTCCTAAGTTTGATATCATTAACTCTATCGTAGGATACTACGGTAAGTTTGAAAGAGAGTTTGCTTCTGGTTCTTACTTTAACCCTGAAGACAAACTACAATACAATCGTGTACAATACTTCTATCTAACTCAAGTAACTAATGCACTTAACAATGTAGCAAGTTATAACGAGTTAATTGCTATGCCAGAGTTTGCTCACCTAGACGTAAGATTGAATCCTAATATATTAGGTTCTGTATGGCTAGAGAGGATGTTTGGTATCAGCATTAAAGGTAAGACACCTGGCCAACTAAAGAAGGACTTGGATGCGGGTAAGCAGTTTCCTAGACTTAAAACTAAGTTTAGTAAAGAACCATTTAAGATAAACATTGTAAACTACTCAGGTCTGAGTATTGATGCAGATGTTAAGGAGGGTATAACTACTACTGAGCTTACCTCAGAAGATAAGATTGTACAAGACTTTTTATCTTTCTTTGGTTCTGGTATAGTTGAGAACATTCGTTTTGGTGATAAAGGAACTTCTTATGCTACAGTTACCTCAGGTAAGGTAGAGGAAAGGATTTACATTCCTCTTAACTCTGACGTACTTGGTATGATGGAGAAGCCTAGTTCTGTTATAGAACAGTCTTTGGTAGATCAGTTTAATGCTTATCTTACTTCAGAAGTCTTTCGTGTACTTGCCGTAAACAAAGAAACTAAGAAGAATACATACACTAAGAATGGCAGACAGTTATTCTTATTTAAAGATATCATCCCTAAGGAAGACTACGATGCTTTGACAAGTGAAGACAGTAACGTAGTAAAAGAAGCTTATGCAAGAGTATCTAGTAATCTTCCAACCTACTTAGGTCAATACTTCACTAAACAGACTCAAGAGTATAAGAAGCGTCTGATGGATTCTGTACTTGGAGACAACACTGCTATCAAGACAACTATTACCGAAGAACAGAAAGAAGAACAATTGGTAAACTCTTTATCTGCTTTGGGATTTGTAGATCCTGCTTTATTTAAAAAGAATCAACTTACTAAGCAAAACTTAGACTACGTTATTGCAAACTACCTTAAGAATGACTTTATCCATAAAGCAGAGTTCATGAAGGTATTTGTAGGAGACATTTCTAACTTCCAAGTTAAAGGTGACTTCCGTGAGGTATTCAAACGTATTCCTCTTACATCTTCTCCTGGCTTTATCTTCCAAGATAATCCAGTAGTGATGTCTCACTTAAACAATAGTAGTGCAACTAACGGACTACATAAAGCGCTTACAGGAGCTGCACAGAAGTTCCGTAAGACTGTAAGGACTGTTATCTTTAATGATGTCAACACATTCAGTAAAGAAGACTGGCCTACTTATAGAAATGCTTTAGGTCTTCCTGATACCATGGAGTATCAAGAGTACGTAAACTCTCCTAAGGAAGCAGATGCACAGGGTTTAGTTAGTTTAGACTTCTATCGTAACTATCTTATTGGGTTAGGACAGTGGTCCCAAGAACAAGAGAATGCTTACTTAAATGAAATCGAGATCTTTAAGATCCTTAACAAGACTGAGAAGACAGAAGAAGACTACGCTAAAATGCAAGAACTAAAAGCTAGCATGAACTATGTAGGTTTTCCTCCTTTGAAGTTAGGTCACTATGGTCCTATTGTAGAGGATGTTAAACTTACTGCATTACATAAGTATTCTTTGGCTCCTATGATTCCTTCTATGATTGCTGGTACTCAGTTAGAGGAATTGAATAAGCAAATGATTGCTAAGCAGATTGACTATGCAACATTCAACTCAGGATCAAAAGCGTCCAATTTTGGAGACGCTTTGGACTTTTATGTACCAGATGCAGACAATGCAGGCACACTTAAAGTGAATCCTGACATCAAGGGAAACAACGTTACCACTCTACACTTGACCAATCTTAAACAACAGCAGTACATTGCTCCTAAGTTTAAGAACGAAGCTACTCTAGCTACTCAGATGGTTAAGCTTATCTTTGGTGACTTCTTTGCTCAGGGTAACTTATCTGATCTAAATGCTAGTACTGCTAAGAATATCTCTGACCTCTATAAAGACTATACCAGCATACTAGGGAATATCATTGGAGCAGAGGAAGCAAACTTGTTTAACAAGTTAGGTATTACTAAAGATGCTCAAGGTAACTTTGTAAACTTTGATAACAAGAAGTTCTACAACTTCCTTAAAGGAGAGTTGGATAAAAGAGATACTAGTGCTTCTCTTAAGCGTTATATCCAATTAGATGAAGCTGGCAATATCAAGTATCCACTTGACGCTACTAAGAATAGAGCAGAGATTGAAAACATCTTACTGTCTATTATTAATAACAAGATTATCTCTCAGAAGATTCACGGAGAGTCTTATGTTCAGATGGCATCTACTGCTCAAGGTAACACAAGATTCACTAAGCCTACTGAAGAACAAATTAAAAAGTATGGTATCAACGGACTACGATTCTATCGTAAAGGTCCAGAGGGTACAGAACCTGCAGATGTAAAGATTGCTTTCAATCCTAAGAAGCATGCAGGTCTACTTAATCTTACATTTAAAGGTAAGAAGATTGGAACTATAGATAACCTTAACAAGATTCTTAAGTCTAGTAACCAAGATGCTATTGATTGGGTTAACCAACACAGTAAGAAACTAAGTTTAGTAGGTGTACGTATTCCAGTACAAGGTCTAAACTCTATGGAGTACTTCCGTGTAAGAGAGTTCTTGCCTACTAGTGCAGGTCCTGTTATTGTTGTTCCTGCTCAGATTGTAGTTAAGTCTGGATCTGACTTTGACATTGATAAGTTGACAATGTTTGAACCTAAGTTAACTGCTAACGGAGAGTTGGTTGATGACGGAGGATTCACTCTTAAAGATTACAATGCTAATCTTCCTAGCCAAAAGGAGTCAATGAGAATGCTTAAAACTCTTACTGAGGTTAAACAAGCTTTGGTAGAAACTTTAGCAGCGACTCCTGCTTACGTTAATAAAAAGCAATTAGAAAAAGAAATCCAAGAGTTGACTGAGTCTATCTCTACTACAGAGGAAGAGATCAGCAAGTTCTCTAATAAGAAGATGAACTTGGAAGAACTTCAGGCTTTGATGTCAGAAGGATCTAACGACAAAGAAAACTTAATTAAACAAAAGATTGAAGAAGCAAAAGCTCTTGTTAGAACAGGTGACCTAGCAGCTTCACTTCCTGTTCTTAAGTCTCTTAAGTCAGAGATTAACGATTACGTAAGTACAGTTAACGGAGTACAAAACTTCAAGCAAGCTAACATCAACAAGTTGATAGATGTATTTAGTTCTGTTCTTTCTATGAAAGAGAACTACGATAAGCTTGTACTTCCTAATACTAACACAGTATTGACAGAGATCTCAGATAAGCTACAAGCTAATCCTATCACTTCTACTGAGTTGTTTAGTCCTCTTACATCTAATCGTGTATATGGAGATAATATCGAGTCTAAGAAAGCCTTAGGTATTGATGCTAAACTTAACACAATGCAGAAGGAGTTCCAGATTGCAGGACTAATTTACACAAGTGAATTTGCTAGTATGTATCCTTTTGCTGCTAACCGTGTAGAAAAGGGTATTAGTTTAGGTGAGAAGACTCTTACTGATGGTACCTCTATCTCTAGAGTAATTAGTGAAGCGATTAACGGGCACGTAGATATTGCAAAAGAAGATTGGATTATCTTGTTGGGATTAGATAAAGCTAAGACTCCACTATTCCACTCTATGATTCTTGCAGGTACCCCTGTAAAAACTGCCTTAGACTTTTTGAATAAGCCAGTAGTTAAGCACGTACTTAAAGAGTCTACTAGAGGACCTTTGTTCAAACAGCTAGGAGTTAGAAGAGGAAGACTTGTTAAGATGACTTTCAAAGAAGTCTTAATGGATACTCTAAAGAGTCTTAACATATCTAAAGAGGCAATAAGTATTGTTAATAGTTCTATTGTTAGTGACGAGAGTGGAACTATAAAAGTAAAACCTACTATAGAAGCTTTGAATATAGCTTTGAATGAAGGTAATTTTGCAAATGAGTCAGATGCTTCTCAAGTAAAAGATATAGTAGATCTGTTTGTAGTTAAGGAAATGCAGAGTGCTATACAACAGTTGACTGGCTTGGTAGACTATAACACTAGAAGATTCCAAAACTCTTACCAAGTTAAAGCAGATAAGATTAGTGCAGCAAAGATTCAAGAGAGTTTTAATGCATCAGGACTTGACAAACTAACTAATAAGTCTGCTCTTTCTAAGTTTAATCAATCTAACACTATTGAGTCTTTGATGCCTCAAGTGTTTGATGTATCAAATCATCCTAGTGTGTTAGATGCTATTACAACTTATTCTAATAACGCTGGAATCTTTACTGAGGAGGACTTAGTTAAAGCCTCTAGAAAAGTTAAAGACAACTACCTTGTTACTATGGTACAGTTGTTTGGCGTAGATGGTACAGGAACTAAACTACAAGATAAGTTTTTCTCTAATGCAGGTCTTTTGAATAAAAATAACCCAGAGAATTTATCTAAGAGGATTGCTGATATCAGTGAGAAGTATAGTGACTTATCTAAGAATCAAATCTTGGCTAATCTTTATACAGCAGAAACAACTTCAAATAACATTATCTTTAGACTTAGGAACGCTAACTTGGATAGTTACTTGATTGGTGAGTACGAGAAAGCATTCATAGAGGGACTTAATGATGTACGTGAAGACGTACGTAGTGTATTTGAGAATCTAGGTCTAGGGACTTTCCTTCAGTTTGGTTTTGCTAAAAACTCTTATGGACTCTCCCAAGTAGTTCCTTACGAGACTTATGTAACTCATACTACTCAAGCAGTCGCTAAGCTTAAAGAAGGACTTAACAATCCTAGCTTCGCAGAGTCTATGTCTAAGTACGTAGGTTTGATGACTTACTTCAATGATAGTAGAAACGTTCCTACTTTGGTTCTTAACTCAAGAGTAGCTAGAGTTAGTTATGAGAACGACTTCTTAGGTACTTTAGGTAGATTAGAGTCTGAGGTTGAAGATAGTCTTAGAAACATAGCTAACTTTAAAGGCAAGACTTATACTAACTTTGATAACATTAAGTCAAAGGGTAAGTTCAGATCTTTGCCTATTCAGTTGGTAGATATTATTCCTACTAAGAAGACTACCCCTGTTGCTATGAGAAACCTAGAGGGTACTATTCTTATTAATGAGAAAGAGTTCATTAAGAAGTTTAACGATAAGGCTTGGACTAAACCTGCTAAACAACTAGATGATAGCTTTGCTACTCCTTTAGCTTCAGATGAATTCCAATCACTAGAAGAGTTCTTGACCTTTGCTTTGATACATGAAGCTAAACACAACACTATCAAACAAGAAGAAGGTGAAACTAAGGGACAATATGAGGACAGAATTAACCAAGCGGCTTTACAAGACTTACGTTACAACTACGGTAAGGGAGAATCAAGCAGTGTAATAGACCCATTTAAATGTTAAAGATATGGCAAGTTGCGATTTAAAAACAACAAACAGAGAGTACATGATTGCAAAGGGAGCTATAGTACAAGGTTCCCTTAAGATACCGAATGAACGTCTATTCGATCTACATAATGCAGAGATCAGAGATTCTGCTAACCAACGTTATAATTTAAATAACGAGGAACTTCCTTTTACTAAAACTGAAAGACGAATTACTAGAAACGATTATCTTAGAAGAGGGTCTGACTACTTTGTAGAGTGGGGATTCAATGATAAGTTCTTTGATAATATTAGACCTATAGTAGAAATGTACAAGTCTTTTGATGAGGATATCTACGATGAGACCCCTACTACTATCCCTACTTACAGTCAAATGCAGATTTCCTTTGAAGAAAGCATAGACGATAATATCATAGTAAAGGAAAGTCCTATTAGGACAACCTTTCCTTACGAAGCCGAAGACTATCTTGCAGATGTTAAGGCAGAAACTAAAGCCAACTTAACTAGACTTCAGTTTAAAGAAGAGGCTTGTAATATTTAATTATATTTGTATAATAACTTAAGATAAAATAATGTCCTGTAAAGCAACTATAAAATCTCCTATTACTGGTAAGACAGTGATGTCTACTACATATTACCAATTGACTAATGTATTCGATAAAGAGAAAGCAGTAGATATCTATAATAGTATGTATACTCCTGGATTCCAAGATCTTCTTGGTTTTGATTGGACTACCAACAAGGAGTATAGAGAAGAACTTAACTTAAATGGAGAGCCTAAAATTGAGTATCTTAATGAGATTCTTGGATTAGAACTATCTGATTATCAATTAGATGCAATCAATTCTGAGGAAGATGCTTTGACTCAGTTGGATCCTATGCAGGAGTTTCCTACATATGATGAAGCTGTATTAGTTGCAGCAAACTTTAATCTTAATCCAAGATACAAGAACATTTCAGCAGAAGTAGTTCGTACAGACAAAGGCTTTAGGGTGTCTATTGGGTTGTTTAAGGCTTCTGGTATAGAGTCTAAGGAGACCTTAAGTAAACTTAACTTTGGTGAAATTATTTCTCAGTTCTTTCCAAATAGTAACTCTAGTTGGGATGATGTAGTATCTGGTTTGCTTACCAGTGATAGACTTTCAGACACTCAGAAGACCGTTCTTTCTAAATTAAAAGAACTTCAAGACATTAATCCTAGTGTAAAACTAGTAATCTTTGACGATACTGATTCTATGGATGCAGGTCAAGTTGCATTCTATGATAATAACTCACGCACTATCTACATAGGTAAGACAGTAAGTGAGAGCATGGATGATTCTAAGCTCATTACAGACCTCATCCACGAGTCTATGCACGCTTACACCATTAAGGCTTTGAATGAACCTGTTACAGATCAGGAGAAGGCATTTAAGGCAGAGATGGAAAAGGTATACAACTCTTACTTGAAGAAGTTTCCCAACCTAGTTGTTAACTACGGGTTTACTAACGTAGAAGAGTTTGTAAGTGAGGTAGTATCTAATCCTCATTTTAGAGCAGCATTAACTACACAACAAGAATCTCTTAAGGAAGATAAAGGCTTTTTAAGGAACATGTTAGAGAAAATAACAAACTTCTTAAAAGGTTTGTATACAGATTTACCTAACATAGAACAGATTGATTCTACAATCAATAGCTACTTAGATCATTTGATTGAGACCAGGGATATGCCTATTACCCAAGGAGAATACGATCTAAGATTTAAGAGTGAGAAGTATAATCCTAATGGCCTTACAGATCTAGAAAGATTTCCTGAGTTGCAGAAGTTCGTAAACTTTATTAATAAGAATACTTCTAGTAAGATGTGGGGACAGATTACACAGTCTCTTAAGGAGATTGATGCTACTCTTAGAAGTACAGGAAGACTACAGGAACGTTTTAGTGACATCAACTCTACTAACGCTAAAGATATTCTAGCTAATACAATTGCTTATCTTAACACAGCTCTTACCACCCTTACTACTGTACAGAATCAACTTGATTTGTATAAGAAGAATGCTTCAGAGTTTGAGGACTTTGCTATTATTAAAACTTTTAACTACGCTAAGAACTTAAGCGGAGTAATCAGAGAGCAGATCAATGAATTCGAAAAAGAGTTTAATGCTATCTTTAGTTTAGAGGATATAACAAACATGCAGGATAGAGCTACTGCACAAGAAGCTCTTGAACTGGCTATTCCTGATTATGCACAGGTAGTTAAAGAACTTATGCAGACTATTGAAGAGACTCGTAAGTTAGCAGACTCTATTGATAGCAACTATAACAATGCAGTAATTGCTCCTATTGCTAGGGAGTTGGCTGCTTCTTTTGGTGAAGAAGCTACAGTAGAAGGTAAGAAGAGAGTAAAAGAACAACTTACTGCTTTGACTGCGGCTAAAGCCAAGGCAGATGCTAATGGTAAAACTGCTTTATCTAAAGTACTTGCCAAAGAGATCGAAGACCTAAGACAATTAGAAAGATTTATTCCTACTGCAAAGAACATCGAAGAACTTCTTAAGAACGATAAGAAGTACGGAAGGGAGACTAGCTTTTTGGGTATGTGGATTAACAACGCAGTACAAGGAAAGAATCCTACTGTACAGATTGTTAAACAGTTTATTGATAAGGCTACCGCTGAAGCACAGGTAAACTCAGGTAAGTTTAGTAAGCGTGCTCAAGATATCTTTGATAGACTTCGTAACCTAAGAGGTAAGTTGGCTACTGAAGGTATGACTTATCAAACTCTTTACAAAGGGTTTACTAGGGTAGTTGAAGTTCTACATAAACAACCAGATGGTTCTCTTAAGAAAGTAAAGCAAGCAGTACTAAACACTAAATTAAAAGAAGAGGAATTCCAAAATGATCTTAAACTTCTTTTAGAAAGAGAAGAGCAGGCTATTAAGTCAGGTGATCAATCTGCTATAGATAACACTAAGGCTGCTACTAATAAATTCCTAGAGGATTACGCTTTACGTCCTTATACAGACGAATACTATAAGATTCAAGAGTTACTTACTGAAGAAGCAAAAGAAGCTAGGGAAGCTATCTTGTCTGAGATTAACTTCTTATCAGAAGATTTAAATCCTGATGAGACTACTAAGGATGAGATTAAAAGATTGTTGACTGAGTTTAATCGCTTAGGTTCTTTGTACTACTCTAACGGAGATGAGAAGCCAGTAGGAAGTAAAGACAGAAGAGTAGCAGAGTCAATCATTGCGTGGAAGAAGGAAAGAAATAACCAAGATGTACTTACTTATGATAACGTTAGTAAGCGTAAGCAGTGGCAGATACAAAAGAATGAAATAGACGAAGAGTACAATAAAATCCTTAAGAGGAAGAATGCCTCAGATATTTCTATGTCTATGAGAGCATTTTCAGACTTGCAAGACGATAATCTTGCAGAAGAGAACGAAAAAATTACTAAGGAGTTTGAAGAAGCAAAGAAAGTAAGGGATCAGTGGTACGAAGAGAATACTAGAACAGAAATCTCTCCAGAGTTTTACAGAGAGCAAGAGGCTATAACAGATTCTATTAATGCTATTCTTAGTAGGTATCCTTCTTTAGATGCAGAAGACCTTACTGAGGCTTACAAGAGATTAAACAACGCTATCTTAGGCTTTAGAGATAATGACGGAGCTATTCAAGGTAATGATGTAGTCAATGCAGGTAATTTGTTTCAGACAGTTAAAGACATAGAAGCAGAGATAGAAGACATCAAGAAGTATGCAGAGGCAAGAGAGTTAAGTGCAGATGATAAGTCAGAGTTAGGCAGACTGTATAAAATGCTTAATGCTTTGCAGGGTAGAAAAGAAACCCAATACTACAAAGACAAAGTAGCAGAAGTCCAAGCAACAATCAGAACAGAGGTATCTCAAGACCAAGAGTTCATGGATTCGTTGGAGGAGAAAGCAAAGACAAGAAGAGAGACTTACATTGCAGCACAGTTGATGAGTACATTTACAACTGTAGAAGAAATAAAACAAACAATCCTAGAAGAAGAAATAGACGATAGATTTAGAGCAAGTCAGTGGTATAAGGACAATCATATTGTTACCGAAGAGGTAAAGATAGTAAACGGAGACACAGTAACTACAACTAAAGAAAGACCTTCTTATATCTGGACTCAGATTCTTCCTAAGGATGCTCGTCACATTATTGAGGACGCTCCTTCATTCCAATGGTCTATACCTGTAATTGACGATAAGTTCAAGAACAAAGACTACAGATTTACTTCTGAACCTAGACCAAGAGAGACTTCTGATGGTAAATACTCTAACCAAGAGTACTACAGCCTTCCTTCTCAAGAGAGAGCAATTCTAGATGAAATTATCTCTTTACACGAGGACGTACAGAAAGAGTTGCCTAAGAGTCAACGTATCGGATACTCTCTAGTAAATGAGAACAAGACAGCATTTGAGACTTTATCTAATGTTTTCAGAAGACCTCTTGATACTTTCTCAGGTATCTATGAGTTGTTTAAGTTAGCTTTTGTACCTAACATAGGTTCTAGTCAATACGAACAGTTAGACGAGTCTGAGGTAGAGACTATCTCAGGAAGAAAAGTACAATTGATTCGTAGTCGTTACAAAACTCCATTGAATACAGATCAGGTATCTTATAATATCTTGGGTAATATCGCTAAGTATGGAGTTTACTCTTCACACTTTGCAGCTATGCAAAAGATTATGCCTACTGTCTTCAGCACTAGAGATGCATTAGAAAGAAACAAAACTGCTGAAAGTACTTTGTCTACAGTAGACTTTGAAATCTCTAAGAACTTCTACGGAGAAGAGATTAACTCAATGGGTAATACAAAGTTTGTTAAACTTCTTACTCGTCCTGCCAACAAGTTTTTGTCAGTAGGTCAACGTAAAGCTTTGCAGTTTAACGCAATTGCATCTATTAAGAACTTTGCAGTCAACTTATGGAATGCAGGAATAAATGCAAATCTAGCAGGCGTAAGTAGACAAGAATTCATTCAGGGTATGTGGAGAGGACTTAAACAATCAGATAAGATGTTTGAAGTTTACAGAGGTGGAGGTAATGTTTCTTACTACGCAGACCTTTTAATGCACTTTAATGCTATGCCACAAGCACAACCTGGAGCTAAGGCAGATACTATTCATCAGACTATGTTGAATAGATTTGTATCTAGTGAGACTGCAGGTTTTGTAATTCGTGGATACTTGGAGAGTATTTCTACTATTGCTGTATTCGAGTCTATCATGAATCAGTACAATGTTCAGATTGAAGAAGGTGGAACAACAAGAACTATTAAGTTAGCAGAAGCATATGAACAAGTAGACGGTAAACTACAGCTTAAAGCTGGAGTAAAAGTAGAGAACATATCTCGCTTAGAACAACAGATCAGAGATAGAATCTTTAATTACTTTACCTCAACACAGGGTAACTACTATAAGAGAGGGTCAGCTCAATACGAAAGATATATTCTTGCAAGAATGGTCATGAGTATGAAGCGTTGGTTAGCTACTACATTTAATAATAAGTATGGATCAAGAAGACTCCAGTTAAATACAGGTAACATAGAGAAAGGATTTAACAGAGAAGTTGGTTCTTATTTAAAACTACTTGCTTTGGGTGGTAGTTCTATGGCTAACCAGACAGTTACAGATCAACAAAAGTCTAGGATGCGTACTGCAGCTACCAACTTAGTGGGTATGCTTGCTATACAACAAGCCTTGATCACTACTATGGGTATCATAGCTAAGTCTTTAGATCCAGATGATGAGGAGAGCACTAGTCCATTCTTAGCGTTTATTGCTAACTTACTTCAAGGTATACATGACGAGTTAACTACCTTTAGTCCTATAGGGGCAGCAAACTGGGCTTACAAGTCATTCTATCAAACTCCTACCAAACAACCAGGAGAGAGTAACACAATAGCAAGAGGTAAACAGTTAGGTTGGAGTGTTATTGGTGGTACAACTAAAGCTTCCTATGATGCATTGACTCCTTTGTTTGATGGAGATACTTGGTCAGATCCTTTTGGTTCTTTCTCATATAAGTATGCTAATGGTCTTCCTAACTCATTCAGTACTCCTAAAGCACTGTATGGTAAGCCTAATCTACTTGCAGCTTTCATGATTTATACAGGAGCAGAGTCAGGTATGAGTCAATTCCTACAGCCAGAGAAAAAGCTTTATACTGTATTGAAATACAACCCAAGGTTAGACTTAACGGAAGAAAGAAGGATTAAACTAGATCCTATGGGAAGCTATAACCAATTGAGCGAGAGAGTGTCCGAGATTAAAAAAGAGTTAAAGTCAGTAGATCCTTCAAAGAGAATCACAGATCAAGGAGAAAGAATAGAGAGATTTAAAGAGATTGCTTCCTTGGAGAGTAAGATGGAGATCATAGGAATGCAGTATCCATACGTAGGAGCCTACTATAGAAATAGAAAGTTTGGTTCTTCATTGGGAAGTAGGGAAGCAGCGAGACTCAATAAGGAAATCGAGAGGTATCAGATGCAAAATAACCCCGAAGAATTCCTAAGAGATAAGCTGGAATCTAAAGTAGAAGGGTTAAGAAATAAGGTAGAATCAGAAAGACTAAGGAGAAAGTAACTCCTTAGTCTACTATCTCTTGACTTTATTTTAAATTAAAGTAAATTTGTGTATACGGACTTAGGTCGGACTTAGAGTCGTAAAAGATAATATACATTATGGAAACTCATGACATTCTCAGAGAGCAATCAAAGAAACTTCGTCAAATCGAAAGTCAACTTTGTTGCATCAATGCTAGCGTAACTGCGGAAGCAGGTATGAATGGTAGCAAAGTTATTTCAGGTACTTCTCCTGTTACAGGAAGCTTTCAGTACTTTGTAGTAAACGCATCTGCTGTAGTTACAGCAATCTTAGATCAAAGCGGTAATAGTCTTATGACTTCACTAAGTTTATCTGGGATTACTTTAGCTCCAACAATGAAGATTAGCGTACCTAAAGGTACAACTATCTCTTCTATCACACTTTCTTCTGGTTCAGTAATCGCTTACAACGCTTAATGAAAACCCTTCTAATAGCTTTCACTACAGTATGTGCCTTCTTAGGCACATATTTTTTAAAGTTGACTGCAGATAACTTCGAGCAGTTCTTAGCTATAGTGTCTGTTGTTAGTTTAGATGGTTTCTTTGGTGTGTGGGCTGGAACAAAGAAAGAAGGTTTTCAAACTCGTAAGGCACTAAAAGTTCTTAAGACTTTGGTTGGTTGGGTAGTAATACTATCCGTTGTTCTCCTAGTAGAGAAAGGATTTGATGGTACATTTTGGCTAAGTGAGACTATTTGTGCTCCCTTTATTATCTTCCAACTGATTAGTGCTCTTAAGAATGCACATACAGTAGGAATCATAGATAACAGTGTACTATCCCAAGTTCTAGAAAAAATAGACAGACATAAATTCAACCACGATGAAAAACCTCTCGATTAAACTTAACTTTATCTTTTTCTTTGTTATTGTATACCTGCTTTACAGGTACGAGTATGTACAAGAGCAGGACACTAACCAAGTAATATCTTTTATAGATTCTATAGATAAAGCCAACGATACTTACTTCGAAAAGATAGACTCTCTAGAGCACATCAAGCACGAAGAGTATCACAACTATGAAAAAATCACCTTAAAGTATGACACAATTCAGATTGCTATTGACACTATGCCTGATATTGACGGCACAAAGTATCTACTCACAATCTCTAGACAGCTTACCGCTAAAGGAGTTGAATAATGAGTTCTTAAAAGGAATTCAAGCACGTGAAAGAGTAGTTAGTTTAAAGAAGATTGTCAAAGCAGACAGTCTTCAACTACATTATTATAAAGATTCTATAGTTCCCAACTACCAAAAGGCTTTAGATACAGCCAAGGTAGAGATAGTTCGCTTAGATACTAAAGTTAGATCTCAAGCAGAAACTATAAAAACATTGAAGAATGTTTTGAAAGGCGGATTAATTGCTATAGCTTTGTTAACCATAGGGTTAATACTTTAACCACCAAGCCTATGATGCCAATCTCTAAACAGATTGTCCAGTATTATATGGACAATCCAAATACGAATGAGACAGCTATTGAAGTTGCTCTTCGTTTTAATTATCATCCTGAAGAACGTAATCAGTTAAGGGGTAAGCGAGTTCGTGATTTAAAAAGATCAGCTATGGCTAAACTTCTAAAAGGTGATCCTCTTTACATGCCAAACCCACAATCTGAGATTAATTCTAATACAACTCTAGGAACATACGATGAGAATCTAGAAAAAGGTACCTTAGAAGTATCTAAACTAGTCTCTGAACAACCTAGATCTGCAGAAGAGATAATTAGAATCCACAAAATAGATACTACTAAGTGGAAATTAGTTCAGTATTGGAGTAAAGAAAAGAGTGCAGGCTGGCTAGTGTCAGCCTTATTTGCTCATATAAAGCCTGAGGATACTTTTAATGATGACATAGAAGGCATTTTAAGAGAAGTTTTTTTAGAGTCTGACATCAATGTATATCCAACGCCTAAGAAAGCTCCTGTGAGCACTAAGAGAGGCTTATTCGTATACATGAGTGACAAACATGTAGGTGCACTTACACACTCTACTGCTCTTTTTGGTAACGAATACAATGAGAATGTCTTTGAGGAGCGAATGAATAGAACTCTAGAGGAAATAGAAAGACAAGTAAAGACTTATGGAAGACTAGAAGACTTGTTTATTTGTGACTTGGGTGACTCTTTAGATGGTTGGAATGGCTACACTACTAGAGGAGGTCACCAATTGCCTCAGAACATGGATAATAAAGAAGCTTTTATGACTTATCTTTATGCTCATAAGAGATTCTTTGATACATTAGTAGAGAGAAACTTAGCAAATAACCTTCACGCAGTAATGCAAACTAACGATAACCATGCAGGTTCATTCGGTTACATTACTAATCAAGCATTAAACTTATACTTAAATACAGCTTATCCATTCATCAAAGTAACGATAATGGAGAAGTTCTTAGAACATTTTGACTATGGCAAACATACGTTTATCTTCACTCACGGAAAAGATTCTGAAGATCTTAAGCACGGTCTTCCCCTTTTCTTAAATGAAAAAGCAGAAAACTTCCTTAATAAGTACATCAATCACCACAACTTAGGAGAGAATAAAAATATCTCGATAGTAAAAGGAGACCTACATACAGAGAGTATGCAACAAGCATACAAGTTTAGATACCGTAATGTATTGTCTATGTATGGTTCTTCTAAGTGGATTATGAACAACTTTGGCCCTGGGTATCCAGGAGTTTCCTTTGATTTAGTAGAAAAAGATACGGATTTGATTTATTCGTTTTATATTCGCTTTAAATAAAAATAAGATGATTACCCTAGCAGATATAGACAAATTAATAAATCAATTCTATCTAGACTCGGAGAAGGATGGTCAAGCAATGAGACCTAATGCAGTCCTACTTACCGAAGAGCAGTTCGAAGACTTGCTTATAGAGATGGGAGTAGAAGACGAAGATGATGTCACAATAGAAAGTATATACGGATTAGATGTCATACTTGCAGTAGGACTAGAGTATCCGAGAGTAATAAGACTTTAATAAGACTTTAAATAAAAAGGGGCCCTATTAAGAGCCCCTTTTCATTTGGTTGGTAAAATAACTAAAAACTAAAACTAAATAAACTAAAACTATTAGATCGCTTGTGGTCCACCTGTTAAGCTAAAGAAAGCAAGAATCTCTTCCTTTACCTTCAACTCAACTACGATAGGCTCACTTGTGATTTCAAATTTAGTGATTTTTACTGGAACTTTTTGCTTAGTTGCAGGATCAATCTTGTATTGATAGTCTACAGGATTAAGTTTGTCTGCTGCTCCCTCAAGAACAATAGCCAATCCATTCTCTGTAGGATAGGTCATCAACACCTTGTTAAGGTCAAAAGAGAAACCCTTTTTAATAACGAGTTCCATCTCTTCACCACTCTCGATTTTCTCTTTTTCGGTATAGTAGAATAACATAGTCGTATATATTACCAGATGATAGCGATGTCGCTAGACCTTACCATGATTTTTTCATTGCCCTCTACTTCTACTAGTTCTGCAGATTGCAATGACATTAACTGTACATAGACTTTGTCTCCAACGTTGATACCTTGAACTTCTTCTCCAACGGCAAATACTTCTAGGTTCTTCAACTTCTTCAACTCTTCAAACTCCATTGCCTCCTCCATCTCTGGACTCAACTTGATAAGTCTTTCTTCTTTTACAGGACGATTAAGTAATACTCTGTGTCCTTTTACTTTGATGCTCATATCTTTTTTAATTTAGTTCTGCTTTAATTACATCTAGACCTGCAGCAATCAAAAGCTCTAAGCCTGATCTGTCTCTATAGTCTTCGATGTATACAAATGTAGTGATTCCACTTTGAATTATCAACTTAGCGCAATGCACACAGCATGCATGAGTACAGTACATAGTGGCTCCCTCTGTACTGATAGGACTCTTGCATGCTTTAGTGATTGCATTAGACTCTGCGTGTAATACGTATTCAAAGGTTACATTGTTGGCTTCACAAACATTAGGGAACCCAGAAGGTGTGCCATTATAACCAAAGGAGATGATGTTACCATTCTTAACAATTAAGGCTCCTACTTGGAGTCTTTCACAGTAGGACTCTTGAGAAATTCTTTTAGTTAAATCTAAGTAAAGCAATGCTTTATCTCCTACTGTTGTGTTGTAAATGATTGGTATCTTATGCATACTATGGTTTTAAACTTTCTTCAAATCTATAAATT